>Ga0256830_1001325_pt1 | contig 17665 bp, 11 predicted proteins | sample 128326metaG_FD_190537 | JGI IMG/M metagenome (GOLD analysis project Ga0256830, IMG submission 190537) | Hydrothermal vent microbial communities from Lau Basin, Pacific Ocean - 128-326 | ecosystem: Environmental > Aquatic > Marine > Hydrothermal vents | place: Pacific Ocean: Lau Basin | collected... | reverse complement strand
GACCCGGCCTTCCGCCGCGCGATGCGCTTCCTGCAGCGGGTGCAGAACCGCAGCGAGTCCAACCCCGAGACCTACTACGACCAGGGCGACCCGCGGCCGGTGCGCGCCGGCAACGACGGCGGCGCGGTCTACTACCCGGGCAACAGCCCCGCCGGCTACGACCTCCTGCCGGACGGGACCCGGGTGGCGCGCTCCTACGGCTCCATGACCTACGCGCTGGTCAAGTGCTACGTCTTCGCCGGGTTGCCGCTGGACGACCCGCGGCTCGCCGCCGCCGTCGGTTGGATCCAGAGTCACTGGACCCTGGAGGTGAACCCCGGCTTCGACCTGGTGCGCGACCCGAAGTCGGGGGCGCAGGGGCTGTTCTACTACTACGAGACCGTGGCCGAGGCGCTGGACGCCGCCGGCCTGCTCTGGGTCACCGACACCGCGGGCGTGCGCCACGACTGGCGGGCCGAACTCACCGCCGAGCTGCTGCGGCGGCAGCGCGAAGACGGCTCCTGGGTCAACGAGGACGCGCCCCGCTGGTGGGAGGGCAATCCGGTGCTGTGCACCGGCTACGCCTTGAGCGCCCTCCACGCCGCAGCCGGCACCGGAGGTCGGTGAACCCTTCCCCGCCCCTGCCGCCGGGCGTCGCCGGACTGTTCCTCCACCAGGAGTCCGACGGCACCGAGGCCTGGGGGTGGTGGCGCGGCGACGGCTCCTGGGACGACCTCCGGGCCGCGGGCCTCCAGGGCGGCCTGGAGGCGGCCGCGACCTGGCTCGCGGACGGCGGCGCCGCGGCCGGGTCGGCCGACCCGCCGCCGCCCCCCCGCCACGACCCGCCACGGCCGGTCCTGCCCGGACGCCCGCCCCAGCTGCTCTGCGTCGGGCGCAACTTCGCCGCCCACGCGGCCGAGCTCGGCAACGAGGTGCCCGAGGAGCTGCTCTGGTTCGCGCGCCCGGTGCGCAGCCTCACCGACCCGGGCGGCACCGCCTGGCCGCCCCACCACCCGCCGTCGCCCTTGGCCCTGGAGGGCGAACTCGCGGTCCTCGTCGGACGGCGCCTCCGCGGTGACCTCGACCCCGAGGAGCTCGGCGACGCCGTCGTCGCCTGCGCCCCGGCCCTGGACCTGACGGCGCGGGCGGTGCAACGCGCCGACCAGGCGCGGGGCTGGCCGTGGACCCGCAGCAAGGGAGTCGCCGGGAGCTGCACCTTCGGCCCGCTCTGGGCCGACGCACGCGGGCTCGACCTCGCGGCGCTGCGGCTGGTCAGCCGAGTGGACGGCGAGGTGTGGCAGGACGCCGGCCTGGACACGATGCTCCGCTCGCCGGAGCGGGTCCTCGCGGAGATCGCGCGCTGGACCCCGCTCGGCCCCGGCGACGTGGTCCTCCTCGGCACCCCCGCCGGGGCGGGCGAACTCCCGCCGGGGGCGCGGGTGGAAACGGAGATCGCCCCCCTCGGGACGACGGTCCTGCGGGTGGCGGATCAGGGGGGAAAGACCGCCGACCGATGACTCCTGTTTCCAGGTAGGGCTCCCAACACGGTCGGCGGCCAGGAAGGTTCGAGGCTCCCTTCGGCGCGATCCCGGCCCGAACTTGAGCCCGGACGGCGGTTTTCCGAGCGGCCGCCCCGGAAACTGGCCACGCAGGGTGTGCTGGCAGAGCGCGGAAGGGCCGCGCCCGACTCGACCGCCACGCGGCGACGCACCCCTCCCGCGGCGGGACCTCCCCGGCCTCGCCCGGAGCGGACCGGAGCCCGCCGAGGCCAGGCCTCGGCCCCGAACCCGCCGTTCCTGCGTGTGACACCCGAGGAGACGCATCGGGACGGCCCCGGTCACACGCTTTCCACGGGCAGCACACCCTGCGTGGCCAGTTTCCGATCAGACGCCCTGGGGACGACGGCCGTGGGCCGCGGTCACCGTCGTCTCGATGCCGCCGCGGCGGGCGAAGGCCCCCTCGACCTCCATCCAGACCGGGTCCAGGTGCTCGACCAGGGTGTCCAGGATGCGGTTGACGACATCCTCGTGGAAGTGGCCCTCGTTGCGGAAGCCCTGCAGCCAGAGCTTGAGCGACTTGAGCTCCACGCAGCGCTCGCCCGGGACGTAGCGGATGGCCAGGGTGGCGAAGTCGGGCTGGCCGGTGCGCGGACAGACGCAGGTGAACTCGTCGGTGACCGACTCGACGAGATAGGGCCGGCCGGGACGCGGATTCGGGAAGGTCTCGAGCATCGGGCCGGGGCTCCGCCTGGGAGCGGTCCGTGACCGGTACGGTCCGGGGCCGGCGGGGCGCCGCGCGATGGTTGGTAGGGGAAGAGGGACTCGAACCCCCGACACGCGGATTATGATTCCGCTGCTCTGACCAACTGAGCTATTCCCCCAGGGCGCCCCGCGGGGAACGGAACGGGATTCTAACCGTTCCGGGCGCCGGTTGCGAGGGCCCGCCGCAATCGGGCCAGGCTGCGCTCACGGCCCAGGAGGTCGAGCACCTCGACGAGCTCGGGGCCGCCGAGGGTGCCGGTCAGCGCCGCCCGGAGCGGCTTCATCACCGCGCCGGGCTTCGCGCCGCGACCCGCGGCGACTTCGCGCACCAGACCCGGGAGGTCGGCGGGCGGCCACTCGGAACGCTCCTCCAGCGCCGCGAGCAGGTCCTGCAGGAGCTCGGCGACCCCGGGCGCGGCCAGCGCCTGCGCCGCCTTCGCGTCGGGCTCGACCTCCTCGTAGAGGAAACGGGCCCGCTCCGGGAGCTCGCCGTACAGGGTGAGCCGCTCGCGGAAGGCTCCGGCGACCCGCTCCAGCCGCTCGAGGTCGGCCGCGCTCGGCTCGTCCGGCACCAACCCCGCCTCCTGCATCCACGGCAGCACCCGCCGCGCCAGCTCGTCGGTCGGCGTCGCCCGCAGGTACTCGCCGGCCATCCAATCCAGCTTGACCGGATCGAAGACGGCCCCGCCCTTCTGGATGCGGCCGAGCTCGAAGTGGCGCACCAACTCGTCCGGCGAGAACAGCGTGGTCTTGTCGTCGATGGAGAAGCCGAGCAGCGCGAGGAAGTTGAACAAGGCCTCGGGCGGATAGCCCCGGGCGCGGTAGTCCTCCACCGCGGTGTCACCGGTGCGTTTGGACAGCTTGCGGCCGTCGGCCCCCAGGATCAACGGCACGTGGGCGTACTCCGGCTCGGGCAGGCCGAGGAAGCGCCGCACCAGCATCTGCTTCGGAGTGTTGACCAGGTGTTCCTCGCCGCGGATGACGTGGGTGACGGCCATGTCGGCGTCGTCCAGGGCGCAGGCGAAGTTGTAGGTCGGGACCCCGTCGGCACGCGCCACCACCCAGTCCTCGACCTCGGAGGAGTCGAAGGTCACTTCGCCGCGCACGTGGTCGTGGATGACGAGACGTTCCCCTTCGGGCACGCGCATCCGCACCACGTGGGGCTCCCCCGCCGCGGCCCGCCGCTCGGCCTCACGCGGGTCGAGCTCGCGCGAGCCGGGGTCGAAGCGCCAGTTGCCCTTGGCGGCGCGGGCCGCCTCGCGCTGGGCGCGGACCTCGTCCAACGGCACGAAGCAGCGGTACAGCCAGCCCTCGCGCAGCCCGCGCTCGAGGGCCTCGCGATGGCGTCCCTGCCGCTCGGACTGGAAGTAGGGACCGTGCTCGCCGCCGACCTCGGGGCCCTCGTCCCAATCCAGGCCGAGCCAGCGCAACGAGTCGAGGATGGAGGTCAGGGACTCCTCGGTGTTGCGGGCGCGGTCCGTGTCCTCGACGCGGAGCACGAAACGACCTCCGTGACGTCGGGCGAAGGCCCAGTTGAACAGCGCGGTGCGGGCGCCCCCGAGATGGAGACGCCCGGTGGGAGACGGCGCGAAGCGCACGCGCACCGGTCGGGAGGCGGGTTCGGTCATGGTGCGACTACTCCTCGACCACCACCGGCACCAGGTCCTCGTCGTAGCCGATGTCGTAGCCCCAACGCAGCACCTGGGTGCTGCCCGGGGCCATCGAGAAACGCCAACGCAGGACGTTGCGCTCTTCGCGCAGCCGCTGCGACTCCGCGTCGTCGAGCGGTTTGGGCTGGACCCCCTCCACCTCGACCGTGAGCCGGTCGTCGCGCGCGATCGGGAGCGCTTCCTCGGCCAGCACCAGCACCGACGACGGCGCCGCCGCCGACAACCGCAGGGTGGCGCGGAAGCTGCGGGCCAGGTGGGCGGTGGACGAGAAGGAGAACCGCCCGGGACGTTCCTTGCGCTCCTCGACCAGTTCGTACTCCACCGAGAGGTTGGGGTCGATGCCGAGGTCCAGCGTCGTCGAATCGCCCGACTTCAACGAAGGGATGCGCGACTCGCCGAGGTAGTCCGGACCGAGGAAGATGCGCGCCGCGCCCTCGAGCAGGGGCCGGTCACCGTTGAGGGTCACGTCGGCGCGCAGGTAGGCGCGGTCGCTCAAGGAAGGCACCACGTAGCGGTAGGGCGACACTTCGAGCGGGACCTCGGTGAGCAGGAAACGATGCGACTCGCCGTTGGCGAGGATGGTCTTGCGGTCGGGCAGCGCGAACTGCGCCGTGATGCCCAGGTCCTCGAAGCGGACCTTCGGAGCGGCCTCGAAATCGGCCCGCCCGAGCTCGGCCTCGAGCCCCGACGCTTCGGCGGGGGCGGCGTCCACGGTCCCGGCGTAGCCCAAGGCACGGAGCGACGGCGGCAGGAAGGGGCGCACGATGCGCAACGGCAGGTCCGGAGGCGTCAGCCCGACGTGGGGCTGGGCGGTGGACAGCAGGATCTCGACGTCGGTCCAGTCCTCACCGGTGCTCTGGCGGACGTCGGCGACCTGGGCAACCCGGACCCCGGTGAGGTCGGGGGCGACGCGGACGTCGTAGCTCGGCGTCCAGTCGGCACCGGGGACGAGGTAGCCGAGGCGCACCACGGCCGGCCCCGGTCGTTCGAAGAACAGGGTCAGGCGCAGCTGGCGCACCTTCTTCGCGTGCGGCCGGCCGCCGAGCTGGTCCTCGAGCCCGGCGACGCGTTCGCGCAGCTCGATCTCCTCGCGGCGCAACCGCAGCTCTTCCTCGGCGAAGTCCTCCTGGTACCGCTCGGTCTGGACCAGCACCTCGTCGAAGGACATCCCTGCGAAGGGACCGGTGCCCTCGGCGAGACCGGACAGGGCCCGCTCCAACACCTGGGCCCGCGCCGCCAGCACCTTCCGATCGGCCTCGACCGCGTCGAGCCGGGCCCGCGCCTCGGCCAGCCGCTCCTGGAGCAGGCGGCGCTCCTCGGCCGCCAGGGCCTCTCCCGCGAGGAGGCGTAGCTCGAAGCCCTGGACCACCACCGAACCGCTCTCGACTCCAACCTGGAACGAGGTCTCGATGGCGCGCGCCGGGAGCGGGCCGATCGCGAAGGTGACCGAGCCGGTGGTTTCGGACGAGACCTCCGCCACCCGCTCGACCAGGGCCCGCCCCGGATACACCGTGACCCGGTCCATGCGCGCAGGGACGGCGGGCCCGGTCTGGAGGGAGCCGAACAATGCCGCGAGGGCGAGGGAGGTCCACATGACGGTATTCTAGACGTCGCGGCAGGCCGCTCCCTTCCCCCGGATGGAGCGCGGATGCGCCGGGAGGTCCCATGGAGGAAGTCGTCGTCGTCGGGGCCGGACTGGCCGGTTCGGAAGCGGCCTGGCAGCTCGCCGAGGCCGGGGTCCGGGTGCGCTTGTACGAGATGCGGCCGCGAGTGTCCACACCGGCCCACGCCACCGACCGGTGCGCCGAACTGGTGTGCTCCAACTCGCTCGGCTCGCGGCTCCCCGACCGCGCCGCGGGGGTCCTGATGGAGGAACTCCGCGCCCTCGGTAGCCGGCTGCTACAGCTGGCCGAGGCGCACGCCGTCCCCGCCGGACGCGCCCTGGCGGTGGACCGAGACGCCTTCGCCGGCGCCGTCACCGCCGCCCTGGAATCCCATCCCAACGTCGCCTTGGTCCGCGAGGAGGTGCGACGCGTTCCCGACGCCCCCGCCGTCGTCGCCTCCGGCCCGCTGACCAGCGACGCCCTGGCCGAGGACCTGCAGCGCGTGACCGGCCGCGAACACCTCCATTTCTTCGATGCGCTGTCGCCGGTGGTCGAGGGCGAGAGCCTGGACCCCGCCGTCGTGTTCCGCGCCTCGCGCTGGGACGACGGCGCCGGAGACTACCTCAACGTCCCCCTCGACCGCGACGAGTACGAGGGCTTCCTCGACCGCCTGCTCGCCGCCGACCGCCACGCGCCCCGGGACTTCGAGCGACTCGACCCGCGGGCCGACCGCTTCTTCGAGCGCTGCCTGCCGATCGAGGTCCTGGCGGCGCGGGGCCGCGACGCCCTGCGCTTCGGCCCGATGCGTCCGGTCGGCCTGCGCGACCCGCGCACCGGCCGCCGCCCCTGGGCCGTGGTCCAGCTGCGACGCGAGGACGCCGAGGGCCGACTCTGGAACCTGGTCGGGTTCCAGACCCACCTCACCCACGGCGCCCAGGTGGAGCTGTTCCGCAGCCTGCCCGGAATGGCCGAGGCGCGGTTCGTGCGCCTCGGCAGCATCCACCGCAACACCTTCCTGGACTCGCCGCGGCTGCTGACCCGCTGCCTGGAGTTCCGCGACCGGCCCGGCCTGTTCTTCGCCGGCCAGATCACGGGCATGGAGGGATACCTCGGCAACGTCGCTTCCGGACTACTGGCGGCCCGCGGTCTGCTGTATCGTCTGGCTGGAGAGGAGCCCGCGCCCCTCCCCCCGACCACCCTCCTCGGCGCGCTGGCGCGCCACGTCGCCGAGGCCCCTTCCACCTCCTTCCAGCCGATGAAGGCCGAGTTCGGCCTCCTGCCGCACCTCGAGGAACGGGTTCCGAAATCGGAACGCGGCGCCGCCTACGCGGCGCGCTCGCGCCGGCACCTGCGCGAGTTCCTCGCCTCCCGTCCCATGCCCCCGCCGGTTCCCGAAGCGGACCGGTCCCGAGCCTGAACCCCGTCATGCGCACCACTTCCGAGATCACTCCCTTCGTCAACGAACCGTTCACCGACTTCTCCGACGAGGAGAACGCCCAGGCCTTCCAGCAGGCGCTGCAGAAGGTCGAGGGCGAGTTCCCCCGCGTCGTCCGCCTGTGGGTGGACGGCGAGGACCGCGAAGGCGGCGCCGGCACCTTCGAGTCGCGCGACCCGGGACAGCCGGACCGCATCGTCGCCAACTCGGCCAAGGGATCGCGTGAGGACGCCATCCAGGCCATCGCCGGCGCGCACAAGGCCTTCGGCGAATGGTCGCGCAAGACCGCCGAGGAACGCGCCGAGTTCCTGTTCCGCGCCGCGCGCACGCTGCGCCTGCGCAAGCACGAGTTCTCGGCGCAGATGGTGTACGAGGTCGGCAAGAGCTGGGCCGAGGCCGACGGCGACACCGCAGAGGCCATCGACTTCCTCGAGTTCTACGCCCGCGAGGCGCTGCGCTACGGCCGCAAGCAGCCGGTGGTCCCCTACCCCGGTGAGGAGCCCGAGTTCCACTACGTGCCGCTCGGCGTCGGCGCCGTCATCCCGCCGTGGAACTTCCCCCTCGCCATCCTGGTCGGCATGACCAGCGCGGCGCTGGTCACCGGCAACACCGTGGTCCTGAAGCCGGCGTCCGACTCGCCCGGCATCGCCGGCATGTTCGTGGACCTGATGAAGGAGGTCGGTCTCCCCGGCGGGGTGCTGCAGTTCGTCCCCGGCGGCGGCACCGAGGTCGGCGCCACCCTGGTCGAGCATCCGCTGACCCGATTCGTCAACTTCACCGGCTCGGCCGCGGTCGGCGCCGAGATCTACGAGAAGGCGGCGCGGCTGCAGCCCGGCCAGATCTGGCTCAAGCGCGTGGTCGCCGAGATGGGCGGCAAGGACTTCGTCTTCGTGGACGAGGACGCCGACGTCGCCGCGGCGGCGCAGGCGGTGCACGCCTCGGCCTTCGGCTTCCAGGGCCAGAAGTGCTCGGCCTGCTCGCGGCTGATCCTCCACGAGGCGATCGCCGACGCCTTCATGGAGCAGTTCCTGCCCCTGGTCGAGGCCACCACCATCGGCCACCCCTCCGACCCCAACGTCTTCCTCGGCCCGATGATCAACGAGGCGGCGCTGAACAAGGCGTTGGAAGGCATCGTCGCGGCGAAGAACGAGGGCAACGAACTCCTCGCCGGCGGCGAGGTGGTGGACCGCCCCGGCTTCTACCTGCAACCAACGGTCTTCGGCGGCGTCGGCCGCGGCGACACCATCTGGAAGGAGGAGTTGTTCGCCCCGGTGCTCGGCGTGCACCGCGTCGGCTCCTTCGAAGAGGGCATCGAGGCCGCCAACGACACGGTCTACGGCCTGACCGGCGCCTACTTCGGCCGGAACGAGGAGAAGATCGCGATCGCCAAGCGCGAGCTGTTCGCGGGCAACCTCTACATCAACCGCAAGTGCACCGGCGCGCTGGTCGGCGTCCACCCCTTCGGCGGCTTCAACATGTCGGGCACCGACTCCAAGGCCGGGGGCCGCGACTACCTGCTCCTGTTCCTCCAGGGCAAGTCCATCTCCCGCAAGGTCGGTCGTTCGTGAACCCATGAGCGGCGGGTCCACCCCCGCGTCCTCCGCGTCCGCCTCGCGGCGGGAGGCGCGGCGGGTGGAACCGGTCCTGGAGGAGCTGCCCCCGGTTCGCCCCCGCCACCCCGTCGCCGCGGTGGTGTTGGCCCTCGGCCCGCTGCTGGCGACGGCGTCCCTGGTCGGCTTCCTGCTGCTCCTGAACGGGGTCCGCCACGCCAGCATCACGCCCTTCCGTCCCGGGGCGCTGGCGCTGGACCTGGTCCTGGCCCTGCAGTTCGTGCTCGGGCACTCGCTCCTGGCGCGCGGCTTCGGCCGTCGCCTGCTCAACCGCCCCCTGGGCCCCAGCGGCGAGCGCCCGCTCTACGTCCTGGTCGCCGGAGTCTCCCTGGCTCTCCTCGTCCTCGGCTGGCGCACCTGCGGCCCGCTGGTGTGGCGCTGGGAAGACGGTTGGCGCCTCCTCGCCCACGTGCTCCAGGCCCTCGGCCTCGGGTTGGCGACCTGGGGTTCGCTGGTCGCCGGCGGCCGCCACCTGCTCGGCCTGCCCGAGCTGCGCGCGCTCTGGACCGGCGAGGGCGCCGAGGAGCCGCCCTTCACCGCGTTGCCCCCCTACTCGTTCGTGCGCCACCCGGTGCACCTCGGCTTCCTCGTCATGTTGACCGCCCAGCCCGAGGTCACGGTGGACCGCCTGCTCCTGATGGCGGTGTTCGTCGCCTGGCTGCTGCTCGCCGTCCCGTTCGAGGAACGCGACCTCCTGGTCCGGTTCGAGGGCTACGCCCGTTACCTCGAGCGCACCCCGCGCTGGTTGCCGCGACCGGGCGCCCGCGAACGATGAGCCGGGTGGACGCGAGGCTCCTCGCCGCGTTGCGCCGGCGACTCGGCGCCGATGCGGTGCGTGACGACCCGGCCCAGCGCATCGCCTGCGAGTCGGATGCGCTGACCCTGTTCCGCAGCCGCCCCGCCGCGGTGGTCGCCCCCCGGGACCGTGACGGCCTGTGCGACGCGGTGCGGATGCTGCACGACGCCGGAGTGCCGTTCGCTCCACGCGGCGCCGGCACCGGACTCTCGGGAGGAGCCCTGCCGCCGCCCGGTGGAGTGGTCCTGTCCACCGCACGCCTCGACCGCATCGTCTCCATCGAGCCCGACGTCGGCCGCGCCGTGGTCGAACCCGGCGTGGTCAACGCCGAGCTGTCACGCCGCGCTGCCCGCTTCGGGCTGCGCTACGCCCCCGACCCGGCGAGCCAGATCACCTGCACCCTCGGCGGCAACGTCGCCGAGAACGCGGGCGGCCCGCGCTGCTTCCGCTACGGCACCACCACCCACCACGTCCTGGCGCTGGAGGTGGTCCTGGCCGACGGGCGCCGGGAGGTCTGGGGCAACCCCACCGCCGAGAGCGACGACCTCGACCTGCGCGGACTGGCCATCGGATCGGAAGGCGCGTTGGCGGTCGTCGTCTCCGCCGTGGTGCGCCTGCTGCCGATCCCGGAGGCGGTCGAGACCCTGCTCGCCGCCTACCCCGACGTCGCCTCCTCCTGCCACGCCGTGGCCGACGTGGTCGCCGCCGGCTTCCGGCCGGCTGCGATGGAGGTGATGGACCGCCTCGCCATCCGCGCGGTCGAGGACTCGCACTGGCGCGCAGGCCTGCCGACCGACGCCGGCTCGGTCCTGATCGTCGAGCTGGAGGGCGCCGCCGAGCGCGTCGCCGCCGACGTCGTCGAGGTCGAGGCCCTGCTCCGTGCGCGGGGGCCGACCCGCCTGGAACGCGCCCGCGACGAGGCGCAGCGTCGCGCCCTGTGGAAGGGACGCAAGGGCGCCGGCGGCGCGCTGGGCCGCCTCGCACCGGACGCCTACGTGATGGACGGGGTGGTGCCGCGGTCGCGCCTGGCCGAGGTCATGGCCTTCGTCGCCGAGGTCGAGGCCGAGACCGGCCTCCCCGTGGCCAACCTGTTCCACGCCGGCGACGGCAACATCCACCCTCACTTCGCCTACGACGCGCGCGACGAAGAACAGGTCGCTCGGGTCGAGCGCGCCGGGGCCCGCATCCTACGCAAGTGCCTGGAGCTCGGCGGGTCGCTCTCGGGGGAACACGGGATCGGGCTCGAGAAGCAGCACCTGCTGGAGCTCCAGTTCGACACCGCGACCCTGGAGGCGATGCGCCGCATCGGCGCCGCCTTCGACCCGAACGGCGTCCTCAACCCGGACAAGGGCCTGCCGCTGCCGCGCGGCTGCGCCGAGGCCTTCCACCGCCATGGACGAGCATCCGCCCGCTGACGGAGTCGCCCCCGAACACGCGCCCGCCGGCGTCGCCGCAACCCGCGAACTGCTGCGGGCCGCGGCCGCGGACGGCCGTCGTCTGCTGCCGTGCGGCCGACGCAGCCGCTTGGCGCGGCACTTCCCGTCGGCGCGCCCCGACGGCTGGCTCTCCATGCGGCGCTTGGACGGCCTCCTCTGGCTGGACCCGGAGGACCAGACCTGCGAGGTCGAGGCCGGCATGACGCCGGCCGCGCTCGACGCCCTCGCCGCCGAGCACGGGCTGATGCTCGGGGTGGACGCTCCCGGTCGCGAACGGGGCACCCTCGGCGGCGTGTTCCTCGCTCCCGACCACAACCTGCGCGGCGCGCTGTGGGGACCGCCACGCGACCACGTGCTCGGCGCGCGCTGGCTCCTCGCCGACGGCTCCGAGATCCGCACCGGCGCGCGGGTGGTGAAGTCGGTGGCGGGCTACGACCTGACCCGACTCCTCGTCGGCAGCCGCGGTCGGCTGGCCTGCTGCGTCGCCCTGACCCTGCGGCTGGTGCCGCGCCCGCGACGTCCACGCTGCTTCCGTCTGGAGCGCCCCGTCGCACCGACCGCCGCAGCCCTGCCCGAACCGCCGACCTGGATGGTCCGCCCCCCACGGGGGGACGTCTTCGTCGCCACCGACGGCACGGACCCGCGCCCGCGGCTCGACGTCGCCGGAGAGGAAGTGGACCCGGTCGCCGGAGAAGCCGCCCTGGAGGCGGTGCGAACCGCGTTCGCCGAAGCGCCGCTGCGGGTGGCCCTGACCCGCCCGCCGGCGGTCTGGCCCGAGGGCTGCGCCCTGGACCTCGCGGGACGGGTGGTCGCCGCCGACACCGCGGTCGCGGCCCGCCTCGTCGCCGACGACCCGGAGGCCGTGGTCGTCCCCCACTCCCGCCCCTCTCCGTGGCTCGCGCCGCTGGCGCGCGCCCTCGTCCCCTCCGGCGCCCGTTTCCACGGCATCTCGTGAGCCACGCCCCCAGACCGCCGAGTCGTCCGGAGGGACGCACCGACCTGCCGCCGCAGCCGGCCGACCTGCTCGGCGACGGGCTCCTGGCCTGCACCCATTGCGGCCTGTGCCTCGCCGCTTGCCCCACCCACGCGGTGACGAAGGCGGAGGCCGAGTCGCCCCGCGGCCGCCTGTTCCTGATGCGCGCGGTCGCCGAGGGTCGCGCCGAGGCCGAAGCGGTGGCGCCGGCGGTGGAGAGCTGCCTCGGCTGCCGCGCCTGTGAACCGGCCTGTCCGTCGGGCGTCCCCTATCACGACGCCCTGGCCGCCTTCCGCGCCCGACGTCCGCCGAGCCCGACCCGACGCCGCCTGCTCGCCGTGGTCGCCTCGCCGCTGCGGTTGCGGCTCTTCGGAACCCTGCTCCGCTTCCTCGTGCGCACCCGGCTGGCGCGGCTGGCGCAGCGCCTCGGGCCGCGCCGGTGGCGCCGCGCCGCCGCCACGCTGCCGCGCCACGTCTTCCCCTTCCGACCGCGGCCCGGGACCCGTTTCCCGGCCGAGGGCGAGCGCCGCGGCACGGTCCACCTCCACCTCGGGTGCATCCACCCCGAACTGCTGGGCGAAGACCTGGTGGACACGGTGAAGGTCCTGACCCGGGAGGGCTGGGAGGTGGTGGCGCCGAAGCAGCCGAGCTGTTGCGGGGCGCTCCACGCCCACGCCGGGCGCAGCGCCGAAGGCGCCGCGCTCGCCGCCGAGACCCTGGACGCACTCGGCGGCGGCGACGCCGTGGTGTCGGCCGCCGCAGGCTGCGCGGCGCACCTCCACGAACACGACCCGCGCGCCGGAGTCGAGGAGCTGTTCGCCTTCCTGGCGCGTCGGGGCCTGCGCGCCCCGCTCGGGCCGACGCCCGCGGGCCGCGTCGTCCACGCGCCGCCCTGCCACCTGCGTTTCGTGCTCGGCGACGACCACGCCACGGACGCGGTCCTCGCGCGGATCCCCGGCCTCCACGTGGAGCGCCCGGAAACGATGCCCTCGTGTTGCGGCGCCGGCGGCAGCGCCTTCCTGGAGCACCCGGAACTCGCCGCCGACGTCGGCGCGGCGGGCCGTGACGCCGGTGGCGGCGGCGCACCGCACATCGTCGTCGCCGGCAACCCCGGCTGTCTGCTCCAGTGGACCGCGGTCCACGGCGCGGACCCGGACGTCGCAGTGGTCCACCCGGTGCGCGTCCTGCGCCGAGCCCAGGACGCGGCGGACGAAGCCGCCGCAGGCGGGCGCAGCGCGGCCGAGGAGGCCTAACCCGGCCGCGCCTCGGCGCCGAGGAACATCCAACCCGCGGTCAGGATGGCGGCCACGGTGAAGACCACGAACGAGGTCACGAAACGGCGGTGCCAGGAACGCCAGCGACCGTCGCGACGCAACCGCAGTCCGGTGTAGACCACGGCAGGGATCGTGACCAGGGCGACGGTGGCGAAACCGAGGTGGACGGTCAGGCGCAGGGCGGGAAAGGTGAAGCGACGGCCGAAGAGTTCGGCCTGCACGATGGCCAGCGCCAGGGTGACCAGGGTCGCGACGGCGAGGACGTAGTGGGCGCGGCGCCGGCGGTTGCGCCCGGTCCACAGCGTCGCCGCGAGCAGGGCGACGACCAGGACCAGATTGGCGACGAACAGGGGAGCGGTCATCGCGGCGGAGGATACCATCCCTCCATGGCCGGCCTCCGACTCCCCGCCCGCGTCGCCGCGGCCCTGCTCCTCCTGGCGGCGCTCGCCGTCCTGCCGACCTCCGCCGCCGCCGCCCAGGACGCACCGCCGCCGCGCGACGAGGTCCTGGTGCTCGGGCTGCGTTCCTGGCAGGGGGTCGGCGCCGACGCCTCCGAGCCGCGCGACTGGCTGTTCCGTTCGGGGCGCGCGGCGCTCTCCGGCGACCTCGACCCGACCGAATGGCCCTCGGCCCTCGTCGTCGAGGCGGAGGACGACTGGCTCCTCTACCCGGCGCGGGTCCACGGCGCCTATCCCGCGAAGCTCGGGGAAGTCCCCGCCAACCCCTACGCCAGCGTGGCTCCCGACCCGCGCACCGGCCCCGTGCCGGAGATGGAGTTGGGGGAGCGCAAACACTTCCGCTCGTGGCTGCGCATCGCCGACGCCCTCGAGTGGCGCGACGACGAGGGTGCGGAGTGGCGCCGGCTCGGCTTCACCCGGGTCCAGGTGCTGCCGCCCAAACGGGGGCTGCTCCAGGGGCGGGCCGCCTGCCTCGGTCTGAACGGTCTGCCCGCCGGCGATGCGCTGCTGGTCCGCGACGGCCTCGAGGTCCGCGGCCTGCGCGGCCTCGGCGGCTACCCGCAGACGCCGATGGCCGCGCTCGCGGTGCACCGCCAGCTGCTGGCCGACCAGGAGCGGCGGCGGCGACTCGAAGCCGCCGACGCCTTCCGCGAACCGCCGACGCCGGACCTCGAGCTCACCGACCGTCCGCTGTGGCGCGCCGACTCGTCCCGGGCGGTCGAGAACCTGCTCGACCTGATGACCGGCGCCGAGGCCGGCTGGACCCTGGTCTGCCGGGGCGACGTCGTACCGCACGCCGAGCGCCTGCGGCTGCAGGGCGTGCGCGTGCTCTACCTGGTGGACTTCGGCGAGGCCCCGGAGGCCAACCCCCGAAACGACGCCGAACGCGCCTGGTGGCAGGACCCGGAGGAGCTCCGCGCCGAGAAGCGACGCCGTTGGGAGGAGCGGGTCCGGGACGTGATCGCCCTGGACGAGGCCGGCGTCGAGCTCGGACTGGTCCCCGCCGCTTCGACCGAGGACTGGGCCCGCGACCAGCAGGCGCTGCTGGAGGCCGGGATGGACCCGGACCGCCTCTACGAACTCCAGTCCCGCGCAGTCTCCCGCATCCTCGGGCTGCGCGAGGGCGCGGACTTCCTGGTCAGCCGCGGCCGCTTCGACTTCGAGGATCCGGACGTCGCCTGGGTCTTCGCCAACGGTCGCGGCTTCGCCTATCCCGCCGAGCCGGGCGACGGCGGCGACGCGGAAGATGCGACCTCCGACGACGGCGGCGCGGCCGCCGGCCTCGCCGGGGAATGGAGGGTGCAGGTGCAGACGCCGGGCGGCGAGATGGAGATCCCGCTGGAGCTGTTCCCGGAGGAGGGCCGCGTCGTGGTCCACGACCCCGAGCCGCCGCACGAGGGCGCCGACGCGGACGAGGTCCGCTTCCGCGGCGACGGCGTCCGCTTCGCCTTCACGGTGCCCGACATGGACATGGACTTCACCGTCCAGCTGGAGCTGGCCGGGGATCGACTGAAGGGTCACATGGAGACCCCGTTCGGAAGGCTGCCCTTGACCGCGGAACGCGCCGCCGGCGCGGAGCCCGCGGCGGCGACCGACGAGGCCGAGACGGCCTCGACGGAGTCCGCCGACGGCCCCATCCCACCGGCCTGGCCCGTCGAGACCGAGGCCGACCGGCTCCCCGCTGCGGAGTGGGCCCGCGACGGCGGCGACTCCGTCCTGTTCCGCGGCGGCACCCTGTGGCGGATGGACGGGTCCGAGCCGGAGGTCGGCGACCTCCTGATCGAGGACGGCCGCATCAGCGCCGTCGGCGGCGAGCTGACCGCTCCCCCAGGCGTGCCGGTGGTGGACGCCGCCGGATTGCACCTGATGCCCGGCATCCTCGACCCGCACTCGCACCTGGCGCTGGACTCGATCAACGAGGGCAGCATGGCGATCACGGCCGAGTGCCGCATCGCCGACATGATCCGCCCCCATGCGGTCGGCATCTACCGCGCCGCGGCGGGGGGCACGGTGCTGGTACAGTCGCTCCACGGCTCGGCCAACCCGATCGGCGGCCAGGCCGCGGTGTGGGAGTTGCGCTATCCCGAACGCCGCATCGCCGACCTGCTCTACCCCGGCGCGAAACAGGGCATCAAGTTCGCGCTCGGCGAGAACGTCAAGCAGACGAACTTCCCGGGCGCCGCCGGCAAACGCTTTCCGAACTCGCGCCTCGGCGTGGAGGCGGTGTTCCGCCGCGCCTTCACCGAGGCCCAGGACTACGTGGAGCGCCGCAGACGTTTCGAGGCCGGTCTCGAACCGGGCTTCCGTCGCGACGTGCGACTGGAGGTCCTGGCCGACGTGATCCAGAACCGGATCCACGTGCAGTGTCACTCCTACCGAGCCGACGAGCTGCTGATGTTCCTGCGGGTCGCCCGCGACTTCGGCATCCGGAGGCCGACCTTCCAGCACGTGCTGGAGGGCTACAAGGTCGCCCCCGAACTCGCCGCCTTCGGGGCGATGGCCAGCACCTTCTCCGACTGGTGGGCCTACAAGTACGAGGTCGTGGACGCGATCCCGTGGAACGTGATGATCATGACCCGCGCCGGGGTCGTCACCAGCGTCAACTCGGACTCGGACGAGATGATCCGCCGCCTCAACACCGAGGCCGCCAAGGGCATGCTCTACGGTGGTCTCACGTGGCAGGAGGCGATGGCGACCTGCACCCTGAACCCCGCGATCCAGTTGCGCCTGGAGGACCGGCTGGGGTCGCTGGAAGTCGGCAAGGACGGCACCGTCAGCGTGTTCGATGCGCCGCCGCTGTCGTCCCGGGCCCGCTGCGTCTGGAGCCTGGCCCGCGGTCGGGTCCTGTTCCAGCGCCCCCCCGGACTGGACGACGAATGGCGCGCCTACGCCGCCGCCGTCCGCCTCTTCGCCGACGACCTGGCCTCGACCGAGGCCGCAGCGGACGGCGAGGACGCCACGGAGGACACGCCCAGGGACGCGACGGCGACGCCCCCCTTCCCGACCCCGGCGAGCGACCTCGCGGACTGGACCCGCCCGGGGCGCGGTCGCGCCTACGTGGTCACCGACGCCATCGTCCACACCATGGTGGACGAGCCCTTCCGCGGCGGCATCGCGGTGCGGGACGGCCTCGTCCAGGCCGTCTTCCGCGAAGGCGAACCGGTCCCCGAACTGGAGGGCGCCGAGGTCGTCGACGCCGAGGGACGCCACCTCTATCCCGGATTCCTCGACGCCGGCGACGTGACCGGACTGTTCGAGATCGGTGCGGTCCGCAGCGCCCGAGACGACGCCGAGATCGGCGACTGGCAACCCGACCTGATCGCGGCCACCGCGATCCACGCCGACTCGGCCCACGTCCGCGTGACGCGGATGACCGGCGTCGCCTACGTCCTGGTCACGCCCAAGCGAGGGGTGCTGCGCGGTCGAGCCTCGCTCATCCAGCTGGAGGGCATCACCTCGGAGGACCTGGTGGTGGTGCCGGAGGTCGGCCAGCTCCTGGCCTTCCCCCGCGCCCGCGTGGACGAGGACGACGGCCCCCAGGAACCCGATGGCCTCGCCGACCTGGAGGACTGGGTGCGCCGCGCCGAGGAGTACGACGAGCGCGTCGCCCGCCACGAAGCGGCGGGCATTCCCTTCACCGATCGCGACCCTCGACTCGAGGCGTTGCGGCCCTACGTCCGCGGTGAGCGCCCGTGGATCGTCGTCGCCGACGACGACGCCACCCTGATGGCGGCGCGCGACTGGGCCCGCCAACACGACTACCCCGTCCTCTGGATGGGCGCCAGGGAAGGCTGGAAGGTCGCCGGGCACCTCGGCGCCGACCGCGCCCGGGTCGTGGTCGGCCCGGTCCACTCCCTGCCGTCGGACTCCTTCGCCCCCTTCGACGCGCCGTTCCGCAACGCCTGGGTGTTGCGGGAGGCCGGCTGCGAGGTCGCCCTGCGCACCGACGACCCCGAGGTGACGCGCAACCTGCCGTTCCAGGCCGGCACCGCCGCCGCTTGGGGACTCGGCGAGGACGGCGCCCTGCACGCGCTCACCCTCGGCGCGGCACGAGTCCTCGGAGTGGACCGTTTCGTCGGCAGCCTGGAGCCGGGCAAGGTCGCGACCTTCTTCCTCGCCGACGGGGATCCGATGGACTTCGCTCCGGTCGAGCGCATGTGGATCGGAGG
>Ga0256830_1001324_pt1 | contig 17667 bp, 15 predicted proteins | sample 128326metaG_FD_190537 | JGI IMG/M metagenome (GOLD analysis project Ga0256830, IMG submission 190537) | Hydrothermal vent microbial communities from Lau Basin, Pacific Ocean - 128-326 | ecosystem: Environmental > Aquatic > Marine > Hydrothermal vents | place: Pacific Ocean: Lau Basin | collected... | reverse complement strand
TTGGCCGGTCAGGGCGTCGAAGGGGCGGCCCAGGAAGAAGCGGTCGTTTCCGAAGGCGGACTCGGAAAGGGCGTTCCCCTGGTCGTCCTCGATCGTGACCTCGCCGAAGGGGGTGTAGCGGTAGCGCTCGACCACCTGGCCGCTGGCCCGGTCGATCAGGGCCAGGATGGAGCCCTGGAAGTCGCGGGCGAGCTCGAAGCTCCCCCTCTCCCAGGGCTCCGGAGCCCTCCTCCCCCACGCAGAGGGGGAGCGTTCGTCCACGCACCGGGGAGCGACGAAGGGTTCGGTGACGGGTGGTCGTCACCTGGAGGCCTGCTGGTCCCCTTCCCGTGGAGCGAGCACGGCGAACGCGGCGTGACGACCGGCGCCGGGACCGTCGCGGCGATGGCTGAAGAGGCGTGGGTCGGCGGTGGTGTCCAGGCCGACCACGTGGACCGACGCAGGAACGAGGCCGAGGCCGAGGAGGGCGAGACGGGCCCAGGAAGCGACGTCGAGGAACGAGCGGTCCCCGCTTCCGGGACGAAGCGCCGCGGCGGGCGCGAGGGCGGCGACCTCGGGGCCGACCTCGTAACCGGCCGGTCCGGCGGCGGGCGAGACGGCGGCGTGGACCCCGGCCGGGTCGGCGCCGAGTTCGGCGAGGGCGTGCAGCGTGGCGGCGAGCACTCCAGCCGCGAGACCGCGCCAGCCGGCGTGGACGACGGCGAGCGCAGCAGGCTCGGCGGCGTGGAGCACCACCGCGGCGCAATCGGCCACCGGCATCGCGAGCGGCAGGCCCGGGGTGGTCGTCACCAGCGCGTCCACCCCGGCGACGACGTCCGAGGGGCCGAGGGCGCCGCGGCCGCGCTCGGACTCGCCGACCACCGCGACCTCGGCGCCGTGGACCAGCCCGGGGACGACCAGGTCCTCGGGGCGGACGCCGAGGAAGGCGCACCACGCGGCGCGGACCTCACGCGCCGCGGCGCGGTCGCGGCCGCCGCTCATGGCGACGTTGCCGCGGCCGCCGACGCGACCGGTGAAGACGTGGCGCGCACCGCGACACTCCAGCGCCGCGACCCTCCATCCGGGGAGCCCTGCCGTACGGACCTCCTCCACCCCCTGCGCCGCAGCCGGCGCCGAGCCAAGTGCCGCCTCCGACTCTCGAATCGTCCCGTCCCCCGCCGCGGCCTCCCCGCCGCCCGCATCACGGTCGGCATCCGCATCGCCCGATGCGGCGTCGCGGCGGCCGGACCCGGCCGGATTCATGACGCGTCCGGTCCGGCGGGCGGCGGAGCGGGTGCGGACGACGACGAACCACCCGGGGTCTCGACGGCGTCCACGGCCCCGGCCGCGGCCAGGCGCGGACGCACCAGCTCGACCCAGAGCACGCGCCCCACCGCGACCGCGGGGATGGCGACGAGGAAGCCGAGGAAGCCGAGGAGCGCGCCTCCCGCGAGCACCGCGAGCAGCACGGCGAAGTCCGACAAGCCGAGGCTGCGCCCGACCAACCGCGGCAGCAGCAAGTAGCCCTCCACCGTCTCGAGTACCGCGTAGAGCACGCCGGCGGCGGCCAACCCGACCAGCCCGCCGCCGGTGTGGCCGCCGTCCACCATGGCGACGGCGGCCATGGCGAGGAAGGCGAGGAACGGACCGAGCACCGGGATCAACGAGCCGACGCCGACCAGCAGGCCGAGGGTGTCGGCGCCGGGGAAGCCGAGCGCGAGCAAGGCGGCGAAGGCGAGCAGGCCCTTCAGCAGGGCGACCAGGAGTCGCGCCCCGAGGTACACCCGCAGCACCTCCTCGATGCGCGGCGCCACACGGTCGAACCCGGGGCGTCGCGCCGGAGGCAGCGCGGCGCGGATGCGCGGCAACCACGGCGCGCCCGCGAACAGGTAGAAGGCGAACACCGGAAGCAGGAGCAGCAGGCTGGCCAGGCCGAAGAAGCCGCCGAAGAAGCCGACCACGGCATGGACCACCGCCAGGACGACCCCGGTGGCGCGGGCGGCCAGGAGCTGCCACTGCTGCTCGGTCAGGCTGCTCGCCGCCAACCGCTCCGAGAGCTCCGGGGGCAGCCGCGCGAGCAGCGCCTCCTGCCACTCGCGCAACCGCGGCAGGAGCTCGGCGGGCTCGAGGGTCTGGGCCCAGGTCAGGAACCCCGAGAGGTCGGCGAAGAGCGGCAGGACGAGCACCAGGGGCGCCAGCACCAGCACCGCGGTGCAGGCCGCGGCGGCGAGGCTCGGACCCAGGCGCGCCGCGAGCCGCCGCCGCAACGGCTCGAGGACCAGCGTCAGCAGCCACGCCAGCGCCAGCGGAACGAGCACCGTCCGCAACCGCCACGCCAACCACGCCAGGACGGCGGCGAGCGCGAGGCGCAGCCAGGGACGGAAGCGGTCGTCTCGTTCCGTCACGGAGCCGGCGCGTCAGGAACTGCCCTGGACCGAACCGGGCAGGGCGAACGCCTCCTCGAAGTCGAAGGCGTCGGCGAAGTCCTCGGGGCGGTCGTCCTCCGAGGCGTTGAGCAGCCCGGCCTCGCACATCTGGAACACGATGTCGCCGAAGTCGTCGGTGCGGTGCACCCCCCACGAGCGGAAGGCGAACGGCGCCAGCGGGCCGAACTCCTCGGCGGCGTAACGACGGATGCCTTCGAGGAGCTCACGCCCGTTGACGTGGCGCTGCTCGCCGCCGGCCTGCGACTTGCCGTGGAGGAAGAGGGTGTAGTCGAGCGCCTCGAGCACGAACAGGTACGCGGCCTCGGCGTAGCGCTGGTCGTGGAGGGCCCGGATCTCCCGGATCAGGGGCTGGAGTTTGCGGTCGTCCATGGGAGGCTCTCGGGGAATCGGTCGGCGGCCCGGGAGTTTTCCACCGAATCCCGGAATCCCATGATATCGGCGCGAGGGCCCCCTCCTCGGGGTGCTCACACGGACCGAACGCCCGTTTGAATCAAGCGGCGGCGCAGCCGGCCCAGGACCAGGGTCGGCGTCACGTTGCCGCGAAGGTCGCCGAGGGCCTCGAGGAGCGGGTCCACCTCGGCCGGGGGGCGGTCGGGCCGGGCCGCCAGCGACCAGCCCAGGGCGGCCTGGAGCAGGAGGATGGCGCGCCGGCGCTGCTCGGCCAGCCGTCCCGGCGCCTCGTCGGCCGCCAACCACCCGGCCTCGGGGTCGGCGCCGGCGAGCCAGCGGGCGCAGGCCGGGGCCCGCTCCAGCAAGAAGGCCCGCTCGTCGTCGGCCAGGTCCTCGACCGCCTCCGCCGAGCCGACGGCGCGGGTCAGGAGGGCGGCCTCCTCTTCGGTCAGGCCGAGCGCGGCCAACCGTCCGCGCGCCGTCTCGGGGTCGAGCGGCGGAAGCCGCAGCAGGCGGCAACGCGAACGCAGCGCCGGCAGGAGCGCGGAGGGATCGGTCGCCGTGAGCACGAGGTGCGTGCCCGGCGGCGGCTCCTCGGCGGTCTTCAACAGCGCGCCCTGCGCGTCGGCCAGCATGAGGTCGGCGTCGAGCAGCACCGCCACCCGCCGCCCGCCGAGCCGGGGCCGGTAGCGGAGGGCGTCCTCCAGGCTGGGCACCCCGTCCTTGCGGTGGGCGACGTGCTCGACGCGCAGTCCGTCCACCCCCAGCGCCTCGGGATCCAACAGGACGAAGTCGGGGTGCGAGGCGGGGTCGTCCCGCCCGAGGACCAGGGCCGCGGCGGCCAGCGCGGCCTCGCGCAGGCGGCGGCGGGAAGGAGCGACGAAGAGGGTGGAATCGGCGAGCACCCCGCGCGCGGCGGCGGCCGCGAACGCGGCGGGCACTGCGGCGGCGGCCGCGGTCATGCCTCGGCCTCGGCGGCGGCGCCGAGGAGGAGCTCCTGGAGACGCGCCGCGACCTGGTCCTCGTCCAGACCGCGGACGTCCAGGACCACGGTGCGCTCGGGACGCTCGCGCGCGTAGCGCAGGTAGCCTTCCCGCACCCGGGTCAGGAATTCGAGGCCGCGGCGCTCCATCGCGTCGGCCTCGAGCCCGGCCGCCTCCCCCACCCGCCGGGCGCGCCGCAGGGCCTCCTCGGGCGGCAGGTCGAGGAGGACCACGCGGTGGGGTCGCAGTTCCGGAGGAACGCAGAGGTCCTCCAGCGCGAGGACGAAGCGGACGCGGTCCTCGTCGGTGCCCTGGTAGGCCAGGGTGGACGGAGTGAACCGCTCGCACAGGACGTCGCGGCCGGCGGCGAGCGCCGGAGCGACCAGCTCGCGCAAGAGCTCCACCCGCGCAGCGAAGAACAGCAGGGCCTCGGCCTTCGGGTCCCAGGCGCCGCGGCCCGGGTCCAGCAGCAGGGCCCGCAGGCGTTCCCCCAGTTCGGTGCTGCCCGGCTCGCGCACCTGGAGCACGTCCCGCCCGCGCGCGCGCAGGGCCGCGGCCAGGCGCTCCACCTGGGTGGACTTGCCCGTCCCGTCGATGCCTTCCAGGACCCAGAATCGTGCCACGCTCCCATCCTAGGGGCTCCGACCGGGATGCGCCTCCTCCTGGAAATGGGGCCGCTCCAGGGCTAGGCTGGCCGCCATGTCCGGTCCGTGCCGCGCGACCATGCGTCCCCTCGCACCCTTCCTCCCCCTCCTGGCAGGCCTCGCCCTCCTCGCCTCCTGCGCCGCACCCCGCGCCGCCGAGCCCCCAACCCCGGTCGCCCTGCCGGCGCCGGCGCCTTCGCCGCCGGGCGACCTCGACCCCGAGGCCCGGCTCGCGTGGTGGCGGGACCGGCTCCCGGCCCTGCCCGCCGACGCGCGCAGCGAGGCCCTCCTCGCCACCGCCGACCTGCAGTTGGCACTCGACCGACCGGGCGGCGCGCGGCTCGACGCCTACGAGGCGCTCGGGGGCGACCTCTCCCTGGAGGAGGCCGCCTGGGCCGAGCGCGCCATCGGCTTGAGCTGGCTGCTCGAGGGTGAACCCGACCTCGGCGTCCCCCACCTGCGCAAGGCCCTGCCCGGACTGGAAGCCCCGGCCGCCGAGGAGGTGGCCTGGGTGCTCGGCGAACTCGGCGCGGCGCCTTCCGCCTCGGTCGGCCCCGAGGTCGCGGCGCGCATGCGCCCCTTCCTGGAGGCGGCCGGCGTCACCGGCCCCCAGGCCGTGGCCGCCTCGGCGCCGCGCATCGGCTTCGCCGACGTGCCGCGCTCCGCCTGGGGTGCGGCCCCCCTGCGCGCCAACCACGACCCGATGGAGCGGCCCTGGCGCATCACCGTCCACCACACCGCCGAGCCCATCGCCGACGACTCCCTGCCGACGGCGCTGCGCGAGGTCCGCGACATCCAACGCACCCACCTGGCGAAGGGCTGGGCCGACGTCGGCTACCACTTCCTGATCGACCCGGCCGGCCGCGTCATCGAGGGACGCCCCTTGACCGCCCAGGGCGCCCACGCCGGCAACTCGGAACTGAACCGCGGCAACGTCGGCATCGCCCTGCTCGGCAACTTCGTGGCCCAGCCGTCCCGCGGCGCGGCCTACACCCCGGCGCAGCACCCGACCCCGGCCCAGTTCGCCGCCCTGCGCCGCCTCGTTCGGGCGTTGATGGCCGCCTACGACATCACGCCGGACCACGTCTATCCGCACGACGCCTTCCGCGACACCGCCTGCCCGGGGCCCGAGCTCGAGGCCTGGGTGCGTTCCTTCCGCCGCGGCGGTTGAGGGCGCGTCGCCGCGCGCCCCGGCGCCGGTCAGTCGGACAGGCCGAGGACGAGGAGCGCGAACAGCCCCACCGTGAAGCAGTAGGGCGCGAAGGTCCACAGCCGTCCGCTGCGCCCGAGGCGGACCAGGAGACCGAGGGCGAGGAAGCCGCTCACCGCGCTGACCGCGACCGCCGCCAGGATGGAGGCGAGCGGAGGGCCGCCGGGCTCGAGCAAGGCGTCGGCCTCGAGCAGGCCCGCGCCGAGGATGGCGGGGATGGCGAGCAGGAAGCTGAAGGCGGCCGCGGCCTCGAGGGACAGACCGGCGGCGAGGCCGGCGACGATGGTCGCGCCCGAGCGGCTGATGCCGGGGAGGATGGCGAGCGACTGGGCGACGCCGACGACCAGCGCCGCCTGGAACGGCACGTGACGGAGGTCGTGCCCGGTCAGCGGTAGCCGACGCGAGGTCCAAAGCACCAGCCCCGTCGCGACCAACGCCGCCGCGGCGATCTCCGGGTCGGCGAAGGCGGCGGTCAACTCGTGCTCGAAGCCGACGCCGACCACGGCGGCGGGGACGCTCGCGACCACCAGCAACAGGGCGAGGCGACGCTCGGCCGCGGCGTCGGGACCGAGACCGAGCACGCCGAGGACCAGGGTGCGCAGCTCACGCCGGTAATAGGCGACCACCGCGAGCAGGGTGCCGAGGTGGAGCCAGATCTCGACGCTGCCGTTCGCCGCCAGCACGTCGCCGCCGGGTAGGAGCGCGCGCCCCAGGACCAGGTGGCCGCTCGAGCTCACCGGCAGGAACTCGGTCAGGCCCTGGATCAGGGCGAGGACGAGCAGGACGAGGAAGGGGGTCATCCGGCCAGGAGCGCGCCCGCGACCTCGGCCGGAGGACGCCACGGCAGGTCGAAGGCCTCGGCCACCGCGGGGTGGACCAGCTCGCCGCCGAGGACGTTGGCGGCGCCGGCGAGCGCCGGGTCCTCCAGGACCGCGCGCATCGGCCCGAGGTCGGCGAGACGCCGCACCCAGGGCAGGGTCGCGTTGGTCAGGCCGAAGGTCGAGGTGCGCGGCACCGCGCCCGGCATGTTGGCGACGCAGTAGTGGAGCACGCCGTCCACCACGAAGGTCGGCTCCTCGTGCGTGGTCGGCCGACAGGTCTCGACGCAGCCGCCCTGGTCCACGGCGACGTCCACGACGACGGCGCCGTCGGGCATCAGCGCGAGGTCGTCGCGCAACACCAGCTTGGGCGCGCGCGCGCCGACCACGAGCACCGCCCCGATCAGGAGGTCGGTGCGCGGCAGGCGCTCGCGGATGGCGTTGCGGTCCGAGTACACCGTGGTCACGTTGGCGGGCATGACCTCCTCCAGGTGGCGCAGGCGGTCCAGGTCCACGTCCAGGATGGTGACTTGGGCGCCGAGGCCGGCCGCCATCCAGGCCGCCTGGGTGCCGACCACGCCGCCGCCGACGATCAGGACCTGCGCCGGTTCGACACCGGGCAGACCGCCGAGCAGGACGCCGCGGCCGCCCTGCGGCTTCTCGAGGTACTTCGCCCCTTCCTGCACCGACATCCTCCCGGCCACCTCGGACATCGGGGTGAGCAGCGGCAGGCGCCCGCCGACCTCGAGCGTCTCGTAGGCGAAGCAGTGGGCGCCGCTCGCCATCAACCCCTCGGTCAGCGCGCGGTCGGCGGCGAGGTGGAGGTAGGTGAACAACACCTGCCCCGGCCGCAGCCGCGCGATCTCGACCGGCTGCGGTTCCTTGACCTTGAGCACCAGCTCGGCCTCGGCGAAGACGGCGTCGGCATCCGGGACGATGCGGGCTCCGGCCTCCTCGTACTCGGCGTCGTGGAAGCCGCTGCCGAGACCGGCTCCGCGCTCGACCAGGACGACGTGCCCGGCCTCGACCAGGGCGTGGGCGCCTCCGGGGGTCAGCGCGACGCGCGCCTCCTGGGGCTTGATTTCCTTGGGGACTCCGAGAATCATGGGGCGCTCCTGCGAGGGAGGACGGCGCATTCTACGGCCGTTCGGCCCGCGCCACCCCAGGGCCGACCATGGGCTTCGCCGACCGACTCCGCGCCGTGCGCGAACGCATCGCCGAGGCGGCGGCGCGCGCCGGGCGCGACCCCGACGAGGTCGCCGTCGTGGCGGTGGCCAAGACCGCGGACGCCGACGCCCTGCGCGAGGCCTGGGCCGCCGGCCACCGCCGCTTCGGCCACAACCGGGTCCAGCCGCTGGAGGAGCACCACGCCGTCCTGCCCGAGGCCGAGTGGCACGGCATCGGACCGCTCCAGGGGCGCAAGGTGCGGCGCGCGCTGCGCCTCCTGTCGGTGCTGCAGACCGTCGGCGAGGAACGCACCGCCGAGCGACTGGAGCGCGCCCTGGCCGACCCCGAGGTGCCGGTGCAGGTCGTCGAACGCCGACTGCCGGTGCTGCTCCAGGTGAACCTCCACCCCGAGGACGGGCGCTACGGGACACCGCCGGAGCGATTGGAGGCGCTGGCGAAGAGGGTCGCGGAGCTCCCCCACCTCGAGGCCCGCGGGCTCATGACCCTGGCCCGGGCCGGCGCCGACGAGGCCGAGCTCCGAGCCACCTTCGCCGGCTTGCGCGAGCTCGGCGAGGCGCTGTCCGACCGCGGCCTGCTGCCGACGCGCCCGGAACTCTCCATGGGGATGAGCGACGACTTCCCCGTCGCGGTCGAGGAAGGGGCTACCCTGGTGCGCATCGGGCGCGCGCTGTTCCCGCCCCCGCCGACACCCTGAACGTGGCCGACCGCCTGCACTGGAAGCTCCACGGGAGCGGCGCATCGGGCGCCGTCCGCCTGCCGGCGGGCGCCCTGCCGCTGGTCCTGGACGACGGCCGCCTCGAACGCGCCGGGCGCGACCCCGGAGCCCGCGACGGCATCGTGGTGCGTCCCCTTCCCGACGCCTCGGGCGGCTTCCGGGTGGAGGCCCGCGGCGGCGTCCTCTTCGAGACCGCCGACGGCACGCGACGCGGTCGGGTGGACCTGGCGCCGGGGGAGACGGTCGCCTTCCTCACCGAGGGCGGCGAGCGCGGCGAGCTGCGCCTGTCGGGCGGCGCCGAGCGCAACGATCCCCTGGTCGGGCGGACCCTCGGCGCCTTCCGGGTGCTCGGCGTGCTCGGCCGGGGCGCGGTCGGCCGCGTCTACCGTGCGCTGCAGGAAGGCCTCGAGCGCGAGGTCGCGCTCAAGGTGCTCGACCCCGAGGTCGCGGCGGGCAAACCGGAGGCCCGCGAGTCCTTCCGCCGCGAGGCCATCGCCGCCGGACGGCTGTCGCATCCGCACCTGGTCCAGGTCTTCGACTTCGGCGAGTCCGAAGGGCTGCTGTACTACGCGATGGAGCTCGTTCCCGGGGGCTCGCTCGAGGAGCGGCTGCGCGACGAGGGCCCGCTCCCGTGGGACGAAGCGCTGCGCTGCGCCATGGACGCCGCCGAAGCGCTCGACTTCGCGCGCGAGCACGGACTGGTCCACCGCGACGTCAAGCCCGACAACCTGATGGTGGCGGCCGACGGCAGGGTCAAGCTCGCCGACCTCGGCATGGCGGCGACCCGCGAGATGCTGGAGCGCGAGTCGGCGGGCGGCACGCCGCACTTCATGGCGCCGGAGTGCGTCGGCTCCGGCGCCGTGGACCACCGCGCCGACCTCTACTCGCTGGGCTGCACGCTCTACCGTCTGCTGACCGGCGAGACGCCGTACTCGGGCTCCTCGGTGCGCGACATCCTCCGCGCCCACCGCGACGCACCGATCCCCTCGGTGCGCGAGCACGCCCCCGAGACCCCCGCCGAGGTGGACGACCTCGTGGCCTGGCTGATGGCGAAGTCGCCGGACGAACGCCCCGACACCGCCGGCGAGTTCCTCGCCGCGGCCGAGGAGGTGCTGGCGCCGAAGCGTTCGCGTGTGCCGCTCGTCCTCGGCGGGGTGGTCGTGGTCGCCGCGCTCGGCGCCGCCGCCTTCTTCGCCCTGCGCCGGCCCGAACCGGCCGAGCCGGAGCGCGTGGTCGAGTACCGCCAGCCCGCGCCGGACGCCGCCGCCGAAGCCGAACGCGAGGCCCTGGCCGAGGAGCTGGCCTTCACCCGCGCGCTGGCCGAGCCGACCTCCGAGGCCAAGGCGGCGGCGCTCGAGGCCTTCCTCGCCGAGCACCCCGACTCGGAGTTCGCGGCGCGCGCCCGCGCCGAACTGGACCGACTGGCCGAGGAAGCCGCCGCCGCCGCGGCCGCCGCAGCAGCGGCCGAGACCGACCCCCTGGCCGAGGCCCGCGAGCGCGCCGCCGCACTGGGGGCCGAGCTCGACGACCTCATGGCGGCGCACCGTTTCGGTGCGGCCCTCGCGGCGGTGGAAGCCGCCGACCTCCCCGAAGAGCTGCGCGCGCCGCTCGGGGACGAGGTCCTGGCCGCGGCGGACGCCTGGCTGGCGGAGGCCGGGCGACGCCACCAGACCGCGCTCGACGCCGGCGACCTCGCAGCGGCGGCGGCGGTGCGTGACGAGGCCGCCGCGGCCCTGTCCGACCTCGGCGCCGCCGCGGCCCCGCTCCCCTGGGGCGAGGCCACGGGCGCGATGGAGTCCGCCGCCCGCGCCGCCGAGGAGGCGCTGCGACGGGCCGCGTTCCGCGCGCAACTGGCCGCGGCCCACCGGGTCCTGACCGGCGACGTCGCCGCCGCCCTGGACCGAGGCGACCCAGAGGCGGCGGCGAAGGCGCTCCACGCCGCCGCCGCCGCCGCCGAGCACGCCGGTCTGGCCGCCGCGCTGGAGCGCGGCGCCGCCCTGCTCGACCTCGCCGCCGCGGCGCGGGGGGCCCTCGAGCGGCGCCTCGCTGCGAGCGGCGACGACGGCATCGCGATGGTGGAGCCGAAGGAACACAAGCGCGGCTTCGCCCTCGACGCCGACGACGAGGGCGTGCGCATGCTGGTGCAGGTCCGCGGCGAGCGGGTCGAGCGGCGGGTGTCCTGGGCCGACTACCGTGACCCCGAAGCCTTCGCCTCGCTGGTCGGGCTGGCCGAGACCGCCTCACCCGCGGAGCGGAACGCGTGGATCCTCGCCACCGCGGCGCGCGACCTCGCGGTGCGCTGCGCCGACCTCGCCTCCGCCCCGCCCGACCCGGCGCGGGCCGCCGAACTCGCGGCGCGGGTCGAGGCCTGGCTGGCCGCCGCCCCTGCCGCCGACGACGAACCCGAGGCCGTCGCCGCGGAGCGGCGCGCCCTGGAGGAACTCGGCGCCGTGTTCCGGGCGCTCGCCGAAGGCGACGACTACCTGGCGCTGCAGCTCCTGGACCGTCTCCTCGCCCGCTTCTCGCTGGTCACGGCGTGGTGCGCCGACGCCGGCACCGACTACGGCCTGGAACCGTGAACGAACCGGCGCGCCTCGTCGTCTGCGCCTCCGGGGGCGGGCGCACCCTGGAGAACCTGGCGGAGCGCATCGCCGCCGACGGGCTGCCGGCGCGCATCGAGCTCGTCGTCCTCTCCAAGCCCGGACTCGGCGCCGAGGCGCGGGCGCGGCGCCTCGGACTGCCGACCGTGGTGGTCGGCCGCGCCACCCATCCCGACCCGGAGGCGCGGCGCGAGGCGCTCCTCGCCGCAGTGCGCCAGGCCCGCCCCGACTGGGTGCTGCTCGCCGGCTGGTTGAGCCTGTTCCCCATCCCGCCCGAACTGGAAGGGCGCGTGCTCAACGTGCATCCGGCGCTGCTCCCGGCGCACGGCGGCCGCGGCTGCTACGGCATGCACGTCCACCGGGCGGTCGCGGCATGGGGCGAAGCGGTCAGCGGCTGCACCGTCCACTTCGCCGACGACCGCTACGACCAGGGCGCCGTGATCGTGCGCCAGGCCGTACCCCTGCCCGAAGGCGCCGACGCCGAGACCATCGCCGCTCGGGTCTTCGAGGCCGAGAAACGGGCCTACCCGGAAGCTCTGGGCCACGTCCTCGCCGGCCGCGTGCGCTTCGAGGACGGCCGCGCGGTCTGGCGTCACCCGGGGCTGTGACAGCGGAGCCGAGGATAGCCCGGCGCACTTCCTCCTCCCTGCCTCCCTCGCCCGCCAGCCGCCAAGTCCGAACCCGGTCTCCCGCTTGGGACCGGCGTCCCGGTCCCCTGGGATTCCAGTACCGGGGCGGTGGCCAGGGTCCAGGCCCTCGGCTTCCTGCTGTCGATGAGCCTCGCCCCCGCCTCATGCCTTGACGGCTTCGCTTCGAAGGTATAGGTTGATCGCATGCTCAGCGCCCTCATTGCATCCTCTCTCCTCGTCTGCGCGCAAGCCCCAGACGCCCCGTTCCCCCATCAGGTCCTCGAACCGATTCATGTCTTCGTCGGGGACGCCGACGGTGACAGTGACCCGGACCTCTTGACCAGGTCGCTACCCGGCCAAGTGCTGCTCAACACCGGCTACGGGGTCGTCCGTCCCGGCGGCCATGTCACTCCCCTACCAAGTTCCTGGGACTCGGGATATACCCTTGCGGTGACGGACGTGGACGGAAACGGACTCGACGACCGAGTCACCGTCGTGCAGCGCTCGAGACTGTTCCCCACGCGGACCGAGTACGCGATCCTGGAATACCTCCAGTTCCCGGGCAACGTCTGGACCGTCGTCCAAGGCATCGCATTCACCACCACTTCCAGCGGCATCGACTCGTCTTCTTTGGACTTCGGACTCGTGGACTTTACCCAGGACGGTCTCCCGGACTTGGTGATCACCATCGTGGATTACGATTACGTCACCGATGAGTACTTCAGCTACTTCGAACGGCACGAGAACTTCGGTGGTGGCGTGTTCGACAACGATCCCTACCCCGGCCCCCGCATGGGCCCCTACGGCTCTCCAGGGCTCTACGAACTCGTCGACTTCCTGCAGATCGACGGGGACAGCCGCCTCGATGCGTTGTGGAGCGTTTATCATTACGGCTACGACGTCCTTTTCGTCTACTATGTCGCAGGAAGCTCCACGAGGGAGCTCATTCCCGACTCCATCAACTTGGTGAGGCCCGTTGCCCCCGGTCTCGCCGACTTCGACGGTGACGGAGATCTCGACATCTACGTCGGGGTGGCCGAAAGTGACCTCCCAGCCGATGCCCTGTTGGTGTATTGGAACGAAGGTGGCGGAACTTTCGTCGCAGAGGACTACCTGCTCGGCGCTAGTGATCACATCACGCACGTCGAGGCCGGCGACCTCGATGGCGACGGCGACCCCGACGTCGTCGCTACGCTGACCAGCGGCGAGCTCCGGATCTTCCGCAACGATCCCGGGGGGTTCTCGGTCGTCCCCCAGGACGTGGGAATGCGCTTCTCCTACTTCAATCTGGTCGACCTCGATGGCGACGGCGACCTCGACATCTCCGGCTATTGGATCTCGAAGAATGTCAGCACCACCTTGTACGGTGACGGCACCGGGCGTTTCCTTCCCCGCAACGACCTCGTGGTGGGTGGACGACCGGTCCGCCTTGCCGCTGCCGACCTCGACGGCAACGGCTGGACCGACTTGGCCGCCGCCGACGCTGCCGGCGACGGAGTGCGCCTGCTCTGGAACGAAGCCGGCGGCTCCTGGACCGATGGCGGGCTCCTGGCAATGGGGGCACGCCCCCTCGACGTCGACGTCACGGATCTGGACGGAGACGGGCTCCTGGACCTCGTGACTGCGGACGCCGACACCACCAGCGTCTCGGTGCGCCTCGGCCTCGGAGCCCGGAACTTCGGCTCCGCCACGCAAGCCGCCCTGGGTACTCATCATCCCTCGGCGGTGGCCGTGGGCGACCTCGACGGCGATGCCATCCCGGACCTCGTCGTCGCCAGCCTGGACGGCGGCGCCTTCCTCACCCTGATGGGCGCCGGTGACGGGACCTTCGGCCCGGCCAACGAAACCACCACGCCGAACCCGGGCCTGCAGGGGGACCTCGACCTCGGTGACTTCGACGGAGACGGGGACCTCGACGTCGCACTGTCGCTTTCGGAGGACGACTTGGTCGCAATCTTCGCCAACGACGGCAGCGGGGTCTTCACGCTGGCCGCATCCCATCCCGCACGACGCCCCACCGGCATCCTCTGGGCCGACCTCGATGTGGACGGGAACCTCGACCTGGCCTGGAACGACCACGGCTCCGCCCAACTCACCATCCTGCAAGGGGACGGCGCCGGCGGCTTGACCCTCAGCGACAACCATCCCGTCGGCGTCCGCCCCGGCGGGCTCGACGTCGCCGACACGAACCTCGACGGCATCCCCGATCTCCTCGTGGCCCAGCAGTGGACCGATTCCGTTGGCGTGCTCACGGGGGAAGGAGGAGTCGGCGGCATCGCGATGCGCCCGGTCCTCTTCTTCCACGCGCCGCGGACGCCGCGTGACGTGGTGGCCGCCGACTTCGACGGCGATGGCAAGCCCGACTTCGCGGTCGCCCTTCCGGACACTGGGATCGTCTCCATCTACCCCAACCTGATGCCCTGACCGCAGTCGGCGGCAACGAACTCAGTCGCCGTCGACAGCGGTCAGGCCGAGGCGCCGGAAGAGGTCGGTCACCCCGAGGTCGAAGTCCACTTCGCTCGGGGTGACCCGGCCGCCTTCTCCGCTGGCCACCACGGTGCTTCCGTCCGGCTCGCGCCACCACTCGAGCAGGGCGATGCCCTCGTCGCGCTCGGGGCGCGGCTCGCGCGAGATGGAGAACCAGGCGCGGCCGTCGGGCGGGCGCTCCGGTCGCGGAACCGTCTCGCCGACCTCCTGCCGCCGCGCATGGCGGGCCAGGGCGTCCACGTAGGCCCGCTCCTCGGGGGGCAGCTCGTCGCCGCCGACGAGGCGCCAGCCGTTCGGGCTGCGGCGGAACACCGCGCGCACCCCGTCGCGCTCGATCAGGATGCTCTGCAGCGTGCCGAGGTCGAGGTCGAGGAGGCGCGGGCTGCGCAGCGCCTCGGGACCGTCGAAGAAGACCTGGAAGTCGCGCGGGTTCCACTCCATGGCGTAGGCACGGTGGCTGGCCAGCGCCTGGACGCGATGCAGGTCGAGGACGAATTCGTGCCCGGAGCCGCGCACCGTCAGCTCGGCCACCCGCGGCCCGAGGGTCTCCGGGTCGGGGTCGGCCTCGGCGCCCAGCACCTCGGCGCGGGCGGCCAGCGCCTGCTCGATGCGCGGCTCCTGGCGCTCGTCGGCCGGGGCCCGGAACGGCTCGACGATGAGCCAGTGGTCGCCGCGGCGGCGCAACACCATCCGCTCGCCGTCCTCCGGCTCCCAGACCACCTCGTGCACCGCGGGCGCCGGCAGCGGTTGGAGGCGATGGTCGCGCCAGGTGGCCAGGTCGCGGTTCAGTCGGCTCATCACGCCCTCGCCGACCCGCACCCGCTCGCCGTTGCGTTCCGCCGCGTGGAAGGCGCCGGCGGCGTCGAGCGCGCCGATGCGCAGGACCTCCGCGTCGCCGTCGGCGTAGCGCACCTCGACCACGAGAGCGGCCGGAGCCAATCCGAGGTCGGCGTCGCTCTGCCCCTCCCACTCCGGCGGCGCCTCGCGCCAGTCCTCCCCCCACAGGGCGAGGAAGACGTTGCGCATCACCGCCGGCTCGGCCCAGTCGCGGATCGGCTCCTCCAGGCGCCACACGCCGTCCTCCTCGTCGCGGACCACGCGCACCCGCTGCCCGTAGCGCGGACGCTCCACCGTGATCCGTGCGGCCCGGGCCGGATCCCCGGACAGGATCGGACGCTCCGAGGCCGGCGGCACCTCCAGGTCGCGGCGCAGGGGGTCCTCGTCGGCGAGGCGGTCCTGCAACCACCACGCGCCGGCGGCGGCGGCGACCAGGATGCAGAGGAGGACGAGCAGTCGGCGCGGGTTCACGGGCGACGGCGCCGCCAGGCCAGCCAGCCGGCGGCGAGCAAGGGGAGGAGCGGAAGGAGGGTCACGGAGAAGGCGTCGAGTCGGGCCTGGAGCCGCTGGTCGGGGCGGAACGGCAACTCGCGGGTGGCCACGAGTTCGTAGTCCTGGACCTCGCCGCCGAGCAACCAGCGCAGCGCGGACGCCACCAGATCGTAGGCGAAGGGCAGGGCCTCGGCGTCGAGGCTGGCCGCCGAGCCGAGGACGACGACGCGGCCGTTGCCGCCGTCGGGGTCGGGCGACCACGGCTCGGCGGCGACGGCGAGGCCGCGGATGCCACGCCGCTCGTCGGGGTCCGGGGTGAACGGCCTCCCGCCGGGGCGGTCCACCCACGCCTCGGCCGGACTCCGGACCAGCCGCGAGCGACTCCAGTCGTTCGGCGGGTCGGCGGGACCGGTCTCGACCGGACGGCACAACGCCAGCAGCCAGGTCCGCCGCGCCACCGACAACCGCCGCGTCGCCGGGTGCTGGTCGTCCACCTGCTCGGGGCGGATCTCGAGGCGGGCGCAGATCGGGTCCCCCTCGATCACCCCGGCCAGGGTCCGCACCGGGGCGCAGACCAGGCCGTCGCCGATGCGGATGCCGCGGCGCTCGAGGCGCTCCCGCCAGGCGGCGACGACGGGATCGGGCGCATAGCTGCCGAGCGCCAGGAACAGCGGACGACCGGAGTCGAGCCACGCGTCGAGCGCGGCGAGGTCCTCGGGCAGGAACGGGCGCGGCTGCCCCGGCACGAACAGGAGGTCGCAGTCCTCGGCGTCGCGGGGCCCCGACACCGCCACCACCTCCAAGCCCTCGTCGGCGAACAGCCCGGCCAGGCCGGCGAGACCGGTCGGGTCGTCCAGCGAGCGCTGCCCGCTGCCCTGGACCACGGCGACCCGCGGCAGACGCCCGGCCCCGAGCCGCTTCGCGGCGCGCTCCAGCGCCGCAGCCACGCGTTCGGCGTGCAGCCGCGCCGGCGTGCCGTCGGGCTTGGGTTCGGCGACCTGGAACAGGTCCTCGAAGCGCAGCACCCGCCGCGCGTCTCCGTCGCCGGCCTCGAGGAACAACACCTCGCCGACCTCGCGGCCGAGGCGGTTGCGCTCGCGCTCCACCGCGGCGAGCGGCGAGGAGGCATCCAAGACGACGACCTCGAGCGAGCCGCCACAGGCGACGCGGGCGTCTTCCAACAGGGCGCGCAGCCGCGTGAAGGCGCGCGGATAGACCGCCGAACCGTTCCAGGTCCAGGCCGGGTTCTCGGGGAACAGGAAGGCGGTGATGCGACTGCCCTCCGGCAGGGCGCACAGCGCGGCGCGGGCCCGCGGGTCGAGGCCGGAGTTCCCGAGCCGCGACAGGTCGGCGCGGTGGCGCAGCGACGGGCGCGACAGCGCGGCGAGGAGGAAGACCAGCAGTGCGGCGCCCGCGAGGCCCAACGCCGTGGTCAACGCGAGGAGTCGGAGACGGCGGCTCACGGCACCAGACGGCGCGAGCCGAGCGCCAGCCACGTCAGGAACAGGAAGAAGGCCGCGACGCCGACCAGGAAGGCGACCGCGTAGCTGTCCACGATGCCGGCGGCGAAGCCGGTGTCGAGGAAGCGCGGGATCTGGGCGGAGCGGGCCGCGGCGCCGAGGGCGCCCGGGGCGCGCTCCAACAAGGTCGGCACGAACAGCAGGAAGTAGTTCAGGGCGGCGCCGCCGCCGGCGGCGAGGACCAGGTTGCCGCTCCAGGAACTGGCCCACAGGCCGGTGGCGAGGAAGGTGAAGCTGGTGAGGACGGCGCCGAGGAAGGCGCTCGCCACCCGGCCCCCGTCGAGCTCGGCGCCGGCGAGGTGCAGGGCCACGAAGAGGAGGAGGACGCCGCCCCAGAACAACAGGAAGAAGCCGCAGGCGGCGAAGTACTTGGCGAGGACCACGGCGCCGTCACGGACCGGCGCCGTGAGCAACGGCTCCAGGGTGCCGACGCGCCGTTCCTCGGCGAGGAGGCGCAGCGCGAGCAGCGGCGGGAAGGCCGGCAGCAGCAGCCAGACCAACAACCCCGAGCCGAAGAGGTAGCTCGGCAGCAGGGTGAGGTCGTTCTGGATGGCCGGGGTCCGCAGCAGGAAGGCGAAGAACAGGCCGTTCAACAGGTACCAGGCCGCCAACAGGACGTAGACGAAGGGCGACACCAGGAGCCCGAAGAGCTCACGTCGGAACTGGGCCAGGAAGGACCTCATGCCGCCTCCTCCCCCGCCGCGGCGGCGTCGGCGTCACCGACCAAG
>Ga0256830_1001323_pt1 | contig 17671 bp, 13 predicted proteins | sample 128326metaG_FD_190537 | JGI IMG/M metagenome (GOLD analysis project Ga0256830, IMG submission 190537) | Hydrothermal vent microbial communities from Lau Basin, Pacific Ocean - 128-326 | ecosystem: Environmental > Aquatic > Marine > Hydrothermal vents | place: Pacific Ocean: Lau Basin | collected... | reverse complement strand
GGATCCTTCCTACCAGCGGTACGAAGCGTTCGTGGCTCGCTTTCTGTGTCGATGTTTCTTCCATTTTGTATGTCCTCCTTTATGTGTCGATTGAATAAGAATGGCGTGCCGTCAGCGCGATATCCCAGTCACAAAAGATAAATAATATTTTCGTTCATGCATCGATAAATATCCATATATCAATATTATGACCGCGGGTTTTCCATCGTGCGCCCCCCCTGTGCTGTTATGCTGATTCGATATGCCCGGAAGCTGAACCGGGGATCACTTTCCACAGCTCGTTGATGTATCCCTTGAAAACATCAGGATCTGCGGAGTAAAAACTGTGTTGTCCATCTTTTCGAACGGACACCAGGCCGCAATCGCTTAAAAGCTTGAGATGGTGCGAAACGGTCGGTTGACCGATGGGAAACTTGTCGGCGATCGCGCCGCATGAAATTTCCCTGGATTTGGCGATGACCTTGAAGATCTCCAATCGCCGCGGATCGGAGAGCGCCTTGGCGATATTGCTGAATTGTTTTCTATTCATCCTTGACCCAACAGCCAATTATATCTACGTATGTCAATATATCAATTATCTGGTTGCGATCAAGGCATTTCGATGAAAATGTGGAATGATTCTTTGTCGCCTGTCGTATATTTTACAACTTGCAATTGTTGACAAGAGTCATTATGTTCCCGTGGATTTTGAAAAGACTGAGAAAATTGCGTTGCGCCGTGTACGCGTGTATCCGGTGAATCCACCCATGTAAAACCAGACAGGAAAAATAGAGTATGAATATTCTGAAAAAAATCGCCGTTGGTATCGGTGTTTTGATCGTGGCGTTGGTTGCGATTGTCGTGGTTATCTACTTCAGTACGACGGCGCGGATGAACGAAACGTATGACATCGATGTTGAAACCGTGGATGTTCCGTCCGATTCGGCGTCCATGGAGCGCGGTCGGCACATGGTTGATGTTCTGTGCCGTCACTGTCACGGCGGGGACCTGGGCGGGTCCACATTCTTCGACGACCCTTCTCTTGGCAGCATTCCGGGATCGAATATAACCAGCGGAGATGGCGGGCTCGCCGGGTACACGGTTATCGACTGGATTCGCGCCATCCGCCACGGGGTGGACAAGGAAGGCAAACCGCTGATGGTCATGCCGTCAAGTGATTTTTATTACTTGAACAATAAAGATCTGGGTTCCATTATCGCTTATATGAAGACGGTTCCTCCGGTTGATAAGAAATGGCCCGATCCGGATATTACGTTCCTCGGAACCATGCTGAGTGGTCTCGGCCAGCTCGGAGAGGTGTTCAGCGTCGAAAACATCGACCATGATGGTCCACGCCCGCCGATCGTTTCCGAGGCAGTGAGCGTTGAATACGGTGAATACCTTGTCAGTTTGTTTGGATGCCGTACCTGCCACGGTGAGAACCTGACAGGAGGAAAGAGTCCCAATCCGGCCGCACCTCCCGCGGCGGGTATTACCATGGGGAGTATCATGTCCGACTGGACGCTGGAAGATTTTATCGATGCCACGCAAACGTTGGAAAGCGAGTACATGCCCTGGGAAGGTCTCGCGGTTATGACGAAAGACGAGCTTGCCGCGATACAGATGTACCTTGTTTCACTGCCGGGGGATGAAGAGTAGCGCCCGAATTACTTGATACGTTTTCGACCAGGAGAAAAGGAGTAAAAATTTATCATGAACTGTTGCAGACCGCAGAACTACAACGATCTCTTTGATGAAAAGACCGCCCGTCGGGAGCTCAGGAAATACCGTCGCAGGGGTCCGTCGCGAACGACCCGCGCTCTGATAACTGCACTGGAAAAACACGGCGTGGAAGGAGCGACACTGCTCGACATCGGCGGCGGGGTCGGCGCGATACAGCACGCGCTGCTTGCCGACGGAGTAACGAAGGCGCTGCACGTGGACGCGTCCGCGGCATATATTGAGGCTTCGCGGAAAGAAGCCCGCCGCCTCGGGCACGAAGAGCACGTGAATTACCTGTACGGTGATTTCGTGGCGTTGGCCCCGGAAATAGAGGCGGCGGATGTCGTGAGCCTGGATCGCGTGATATGTTGTTACGAGGATATGCGGTCGCTGGTGGGCGCTTCCGTGCAACGGGCGAAGCGCCTTTATGGAGTAGTGTATCCACGGAGCACGGCCCTGGTGCGGTTCATGGTGAACATGCTGAATATGTTCCTGCTTGTCACACGTAAAACGTTTCGCGTTTACGTGCATCCGACAAGCGAGGTGGAGGCAGAAATAATTCGGGGCGGTTTCCGGCGGTGTTTTCACAGAGAGTTTTTCTTCTGGCAGGTGGCGGTGTTTACGCGAAACGGTCAAAGCGGTTGAGCGCGCATAAAAGATTTCATTCGGCGCAGGGAGGCGCCTTCTACGTGTACATCTCGACCGATCCTGTAGGAGGGATTTCCTAATCCCGACCGGTTAACATCCGAGAAATGGATTTCATTCTGCACAGGGATGCGTTTCCTACGTGGATTGATCGAGGGGATTTGTTCGGCGCCGGGAGGCGCCTCCTACGTGTTTCGTACAATAAATCCTTGTTTCTTTTGACCGTTCGTTGATTGTTCCTATTTTCCAACCCATGTATCGTTTCACAGTGAGCAGTCCTGTATGAAGAAGAGAACGTCCTTTCCATCCGTCTTCTGGGTGGCCAACTCGGTGGAAGTGCTGGAGCGCTTTGCGTACTACGGCATTTACATGGGTTTCGGCATTTACATGGAATACCTGGGCTATACCAAGGCCCAGCTCGGGATCGTGCAGAGCATCTTTCTGCTCTTTTCTTACGTGGTCCCGGTGATATCCGGCACCTTTGCCGACCGCTTTGGTTTCAAGAAAGTCCTTATCGTTTCCTACCTCGCTTACCTGCCGTCGATCCTCCTGCTGATTTTCACGCGTTCGTTTTCCGGTATTGCGCTTACCATGCTCAGTATCGGCCTCGCGGCGGGCATCTTCAAGCCGCTCATCTCCGGCACCGTCCGGGCGGTGACGGATAAGACGAACAAGACGCTCGGTTTCGGCATCTTTTACGCCATGGTCAACGTGGGAGCTTCTTTCGGTCCCATCGTGGCGGGCAAGCTGCGTGCGATCTCCTGGGACTATGCTTTCATTGCCGCCGCTGTTTCCATCGGTGTGATGCTGCTGGTCACGCTCCTGTTTTACAAGGAACCGGAACGGGAGATGGAAGGCACGACTTTGAAGCAGAAGTTTCGCGACATGTGGACGGCTCTCTCCGACATCAAGTTCGCCGCGTTCCTCGTCCAGCTGGGGCTGTTCTTCTGGCTCCCGTTCTGGGCCTTTTTCAACCTGCTGGCCGTCTATATCGACCGCAACCTGGACACGGCGGCGCTCTACCAGAGCGTACAGGGCGTTTTGGGAACCGGGTTCACGAGCATCTTTTCTTACACGGATGAACAGGGTGTACACCGAATCCTGGGAGAGACCATTTCCCATACGGGTTTCATCATCATGATCCTCCAGGTGTTCGTTTCCCGCATTTTCGAGAAGTTCCAGGCCATACCGTCGTACCTGTTTGGATTGGGTGTGGCCGCCGCCGGAATCATCGTACTTGGATTCGCCTATACTGCTTCGCCGAGCTGGGTGTTTCTCGGTATTTTCCTGTTCGCGGTCGGTGAAATGATATCATCTCCGCGCATCCAGGAATACATCACGTGGATTGCACCCAAGGAAAAAGCCGGTCTCTACATGGGATCGAACTTCCTTGCCGTGGGTCTCGGCGGCGCTCTCAGCGGTGTGACGTACACCACGCTTTACGGGTACTTCCGCGACCAGGGCAACCCGGAGTACGTCTGGTATGTTCTGGCAGGCAACCTGATTCTCGGCATCATCGTCATGTATGTTTTCACCCGCACCCTGGGTGAGTTCAAGGAGCAGGAGGAGTAACCACCGGCAGGGGGGAGACCCGGCGGATTACTCCGTGCGCCGGCGGCACGAAAACTCATTCCTGGTTCTCGCAGAAACCGGGGCGCAGGTGGGCGAACGCCTGCGACAACATGGGCCTCGATGTGAACCGTGTCGTCTTGGAGTTCTTCCGGTCATTGTAAAGAAAGTACCTGAACCGCGAACCGATGAGAACGCACGCAGTTCCGTGGGTACAGATATGTACCTTGGTTGCCCGCGGAAATATTCCTACATTAAAAGCCGCACTGTACTATTACTGAAACAGTGCGTTTTTGTAGATGAAGAATTCACGACTTAATACATATATACGATTCCTGGTGTTGGTCCTGCTTTTCGGGCAGGTATCGGACCTGGCGTTGTGTAATGATGAAAGCGGTCAGGATGTCGGCAAGGTGGAAAGCCACGTTGCTGTTCACAGTGACGCAGGCTCTCCGCACTCCACACCCGATTCAAGATCCCATCAGGGAGGAGATTACGATTGTCCCTGTATCTGCCATCTCCTTTTCGATTGTCCAGACCTTCCCTTGTATGATGCGCAGATCGCGGTGCTCTCGCTTGTAACCGTCGAATCTTCCTCGTACGATTTTTCCTCGATCAACAGTATCGATCACCCTCCGACTATCTAATAAGCTTCTTCAGTCGTTCGACGTATCCCTCCGTTTCCCCTGCAACGAGAGTTCCGTTCGGGCTCGCAGGAGGAATTGGTGTACGACACGCGCGGTTCGCGTTGTCGTCCGACCATGAAAAGAAACGCAGGTAACGCGGAGTACGAATGAAATGATCACGTGGAATGGTCGGGGGCTTTATGCATCGTGCGCCGTCCCTGGTCAGGGGTGTTGAGATAGTGACAACGTACTGTCCATCGTCGCGCAGTTCCGGGCAATGTAAGACCGGGGTTGCACAAGTTTATTTACATAGGAGGAATATATGTTTTCACGATTCATCGTGGCGACAGGATTGGCAATATTTCTATTCGGAGGTTGTACCGCGTATCGTCCCCCGTTGGAATATCCTGAACCGCGGCCGTTAGGTCGAGATTACAAGACGGCAACAGCAGCGAAAATACCGTCCGAGGCTGATACGGCTGTGTCCCGTGGAGTGAGTCGCGTCGAAGAGCTGTCGCTCCAGCAGGCGTTGTCGCTGGCCTTACTTCGAAATCCGGGATTATCCGCGTACTCATGGGAAATCCGGGCGCGGGAAGCCTTGGCCTTGCAGGCGTCCCTTTGGCCGAATCCCGAGATCGGGCTCGAAGTGGAAAACCTCGGCGGCACCGGGGACTATGGCGGACTCAACCGTACTGAAACCACGCTCCAGGTGAACCAGTTGATTGAACTGGCGGGAAAGCGTTCGAAGCGCACGCGGGTTGCCACACTGGAAAGCAACCTGGCGGCCTGGGGCTATGAAGCCAAGAGGCTGGATGTTTTTGCGGAGGTCGTCAAGGCTTTTACCGAAGTTGTCGCTGCGCAGACCCGCGTGGAGGTAAACAAGGAATTACTGGCATTGGCTGAAAAGTTCGTCCAGACGATTGAACGCCGGGTGAAAGCGGGAAAAGTTTCACTTGCCGAGGCATCACGGGCGAAAGTCGAACTGTCGGTCGCAACCGTCGAGCTGGAGCGGTCGCGCCGCATTCTGCTCGCCGCGCGTCAGCGCCTGGCGGCAACGTGGGGCAGCTCGGAGCCGGAATTCAAACGCGTTGTTGGAGTTTTGGATGTTCCGTCTTCCATCCCGTCGTTTGAGAAAATGGAATCGTTCATTTACGAGAATCCTGAGATCGCCTTGTGGGTGGCGGAGATGGAGCGACGACGGGCAATGCTGGAATTGGAAAAAGCACGGCGCATTCCCGATCCGACGATCATCGGGGGCTATCGACGCCTGAACGAAACCACGGATAATGCGTTCATCCTTGGTTTATCCATTCCCATCCCGATCTTCAATCGAAACCAGGGTGCCGTTCTTGAGGCGGAATACCGGTTGAAACAAACCCGGAGCCAGAGCCGGGCAATGGAAACGATGATGAGATCAAGATTGGCCGGGCAATACCAGATGCTGTCCGTTCTCTATAACGAAGCCCGTACGCTGAAGGAAAACATCATCCCCGACGCCCGCAATGCTTTCGAGATCATCAACAAAGGCTACCTGTTGGGTAAATTCACGGCGCTCGATGTGCTCGACGCCCAGCGGACGTTGTTCGAGGTCCGAGGAAGGTATTTACAAGCCCTGACAGATTTCCATAAAACCGCCGCGGATATCGAGAGAATAATCGGACGCCGTTTGACCGACGTGAAGTGAGCAACGCATCGTGATTACTATAGAACCATTATTGAAGAGGAAGCACAACATGAACGAGAAACTGAAAATCGTCTTTTTCAACATGCTGGTCATTCTGCTGCTATTTTCGGCGGTGTCGATACAGGGATGTTCTGATCAATCGGGAGACAATGAGAAAACACGCGTCGGGAATCCCGGCCACGAAGAGGAAGGGCACGATGAAAACGGGCACGAAGAAGACGAAGTCGTGCAGCTATCACCGGATGAATTGAAGGAATTCGGTATCGAACTGGCAACTGCAGGTCCCGGGCAACTCAAAGTCCACGTGGATCTCACGGGGGAAATCGTTATCGACCCCGACCGGTTGGCGCACATTATTCCGCGGTTTCCCGGCATCGTGAAGGAAGTGCGAAAGAAGATCGGCGACAAGGTCAAGAAGGACGAGGTCCTGGCTATTATCGAAAGCAATGAAAGCCTGGTTCCGTACGAGGTAAAGTCGCTGGCCGACGGCACGGTGATCGAAATGCACTTGTCGCTCGGGGAGGTCATCAATGACGCGACCCATGCTTTCGTCGTCGCCGACCTGAGCCACGTATGGGCGAATTTGAACATTTATCAAAAAGACCTGCAGTACATCCGGGTGGGCCAGGAAGCCGTTATTACCGCCGGGCCTGAAATGCCCCGCGCGGTGGGCAGAATATCGTACATCAGCCCGGTGGTCGAAGAAGACACGCGGACGGCCCTGGCGCGCGTGGTCATATCCAATCCGGATGGCCGCTGGCGCCCGGGATTGTTCGTCAGGGCCGAGGTGGTGAAAGAGCGGGCGAACGTTGACGTCCTGGTTCCCAAGACCGCCCTGGAGACGTTTGAAAACCAGACGGTGGTATTTGTACAAACTCCGGAAGGCTTTCGGCCTCAACCTGTTGTTATTGGACGAAGGAACGCCGAAAAGGTAGAGATCATCGCCGGGTTGCGGAAGGGGCAGGAATACGTGGCGAAGGGTGGGTTTACAATCCGGTCCGAATTACAGAAGAAGGCGTTCGGAGGTGGCCATGGACACTAGGTTATATTATGGTGAAGACGCAACCTGCGTGTTATCCTGGAAGAGTCTGAAACAGGAAATTGATGGTGATGGAACCTGAAACAGGAATGTTTCCAGCCGCAACTTTCCAATAAGATTACTGGAGTTTAGAACGTATGCAGAAGATCATCAAGTTCGTTTTAACAAATAAATTACTCATGCTCGTACTGGGGCTGCTGACCCTGGCCGGTGGTTGGTTCAGCTACCGTCAGCTCCCTATCGACGCATTTCCGGACGTGTCGCCGTCGCTGGTGCAGGTCTTTACCGAGACGGAGGGTCTGGCGCCGGAAGAAATTGAAAAGTACGTGACGTTTCCCGTCGAAGTTGCCATGAACGGGCTGCCACAGCTGGAAAAAATCCGGTCAATCTCGAATTTCGGCCTCTCGGTTGTCAATATTTATTTTGAAGATGGAACGGATATCTACTTTGCCCGCCAGTTGGTCAACGAGCGCTTGCAGGAAGCGCGCGAGCAGATTCCCGAGGGCTTCGGTGATCCGAGGATGGGACCTATTTCCACCGGCATGGGCCTGGTGTTGTTTTACTACCTGGACGATACCACCGGGCAGTACTCCCTCACCGAACTGCGAACGATACAAGATTGGCTCATCAAGTACCAGTTGCAGACCGTACCGGGGGTCACGGAAGTCCTGGGAATCGGGGGCTGGGAAAAGCAATACCACGTGGTTATCAATCCGGATGCCCTCCTCCGTTATAATGTTACAATCAACGAAGTAATCGACCGCATCAAGGCGAACAACCTGAACGTGGGCGCGCAATTCATTGAAAAGAATTCTGAGGAATTCATCGTTCGGTCCGTGGGCCTGGCCAAGAATATCGAGGACATCGAAAGCATCATCATCAAGGCCGAAGACGGTATCCCGATTTTTCTGAAAGAGCTCGCGGATGTCAAGATCGGCGGCGCCGTGCGCCGCGGCGTGCAGACCCGCAACGGCATCGAGGAAGTTGTGGCTGGCATGGTGATCAAGCTGTATGGCAGCAACTCGTCCACGGTCATCAGCAGCGTCGAGAAGAAACTGGACGAGATCAACAAGATGCTGCCGCCCGGCATCAAGATTGTCCCGTACTACCAGCAGAAATCCCTGGTGGAGGCGAGCGTTCAAACCGTGACGGACGCCCTGATGCAGGGCATTTTCCTGGTCGCTCTCATTCTCCTGATTTTCATGGGTTCCTTCCGGCCGAGCCTCGTGGTGGCGATTTCCATTCCGTTCTCCATTCTCTTTGCCATGATCGGAATGCGGTACTTCGGCATCTCGGTAAACCTGATGTCGTTTGGAGGACTGGCAATCGCCATAGGCATGATGGTGGACGGCACGATCGTCATGGTGGAAAACGTGGACCGCCTGCTGCGCAAGTCGAAACCCGGCGAGCCGCGCATCCACATCGTGGCCCGTGCCTGCATCGAAGTAGCGCGTCCGATACTGTTCGCCATTTTCATCATTATCGTCGTCTTCCTGCCGCTCTTTACCTTGCAGGGAGTGGAAGGCAAGACCTTCAAACCGCTGGCATTTACCGTATCCCTGGCGATGCTGGGCTCTCTTATCTTCGCCATCTTCCTTGCGCCGGTGTTCGCCGATCTTCTCATGCGCCGGCCCAAGTCCAAGCGATTAAAATCCGGGAACGCGGGGAATGAGAACGCGGAAAGCAAAGAGAACATCGTTATCCGTCTTCTCCAGAAAGTTTACGTCCCGGTTGTAACATTCTTCGTCAAGCGTCGGTACATGGCGGTGGCTCTGGCCGTGGTTCTCATCCTGATCGGCGCCCTCGTGTTCCCGAGGCTGGGTTCCGAGTTCACCCCGACTCTCCAGGAAGGCACGATCGTTTTGAGGCTGACCATGGCACCGTCTATCTCGCTCAACGAGAGCACGCGTATCACGCAGATCGTCGAGCGTCGGTTGATGAAAATCCCGGAGGTGACCGGAACGGTGACCCGCATCGGGCGCGGTGAGGTCGGCGCGCATACAGATCCCATCAACAGCGGGGAAATGTACATACTGTTGAAACCGCGGGAAGAGTGGCGTACCGCCAGGACACAGCAGGACCTGGAAAAGGTGATCCGCGATGCGGTTGGCAATATTCCCGGCGTTCTCGAGAATTTCACTCAGCCCATCCAAATGACGGTGGACGAACTCCTGGAGGGGGTTCGGGCGGAGCTGGCGATCAAGCTGTTCGGCGACGACCTCGATGTCCTGAAAGAAAAGGCGGACGAGATCGTGAAAGTGATCAACCAGGTGCCCGGCGCCGCTGACGTTCAGGCGGACCAGATAAGCGGAACCCCTCAATTGCTGATCAAGGTGGATCGACACGCCATCGCCCGCTACGGTCTCAATGTGGAGGACGTGCAGCATGTCGTGCGCGCCGCCATCGGCGGAGAGACGGCAGGACAGATATTCGAAGGCGTACGCCGTTTCGACATCCTGGTGCGGTACGATCCGGAGTTCCGCAGCAACATCGAAGCGGTGCGGGAGATCCTGGTTTCGGTGCCCGGCGGCATCAAGGTCCCTCTCTCGCAACTGGCCAGCATCGAAGAGGTCGTGGGACCGCGGCAAATCACCCGCGAGAACAGCCAGCGTTTTATCACCATCCAGAGCAACGTGGTCGATCGCGATATCGGTTCGTTCGTGGCGGACGGGCAAAAGGCCATTGCCGAAAACGTGGCCCTTCCTCCGGGTTATCTCGTCACCTGGGGAGGACAGTTCCGCTTGCAGCAGGAAGCCAACAAGCGGTTGATGGTGGTTGTTCCCATCACCTTGTTGATTATCTTCCTGCTCCTGTTTTCCAGTTTCAATTCCCTGAAAAACACCCTGCTGATCCTGCTTAATATTCCCCTGGCACTGGTCGGGGGGGTGGTGGCTCTCTGGATCTCCGGGCAGAATCTCTCCGTGCCTTCGTCGGTTGGGTTCATTGCCTTGTTCGGTATTGCGCTGGAAAACGGCATGGTGCTGGTAACCTATCTAAACCAGTTGTTGAAGGACGGTGTGCCCATGGACGAGACGTCGGTGAAAGGCGCCACGCTCCGCCTTCGCCCGGTCTTGATGACCGCGCTCACGACGGCCCTGGGATTGATACCGTTGCTCTTTTCCACCGGGACCGGTTCGGAAGTGCAGCGACCACTGGCCACGGTAGTCATCGGCGGCCTGGTGACCTCCACCATTCTGACGCTGCTTGTCATTCCGGCCATCTACAAGTGGTTTGCAATAGATCTCAGGGTGGAGAGAAGACTGGATTAAGAAGAGTCAGTAATGTTCAGACACTGCTCCCGGCAAAACGAAAAAGGATGCTCGATTCCTGGAACCACCGGCATATCGCCACGAAGCCGTAGTCGGGCATCCGTTTTCTCGAAAGAGTATTCATCGGATAATCCATTACTACGAATATAAGCACAAGAGAGAAGGAGTCTTCCATGAAACATATCATTGCCTACATCAAACCGCACAAGCTGAACAGTGTCACGATGGCGTTACGGGAAATCGAAGGTTTGAGCGGCATGACCATCCTGGATGTGCGTGGGTGCGGCAGAGGTTTTTGCGGTGATGAACCTCGACCGGTTGAAGTGGACCTGTACGACTTCATCAAGCATGTCAAGATCGAAGTTTTCTGTGTCGACGGCATGGTCGAGAAGGTTGTTTCGACGATGCTTGAAAAGGCGCATACGGGCCTGAAAGGGGATGGGAAGATCTACATCACCGGTTGCGAAGACGCCATCCGCATCAGCACCGGTGAGCGCGGCGAGGAAGCGGTTTGATGTAGCATCACCGACACGTGGCGCTCGTCGAGCCGAAAATAATCGACGCAGAATAAAAGAATTTTGATAGATTCCATGACAGAGGAAATCCTGCGCGATGAATCGATAGCAATGACATACACGACATTCCGCCGACCAGCCATGATGTACTCCAAGGAGTTCTCCTGCTCTTGCACCTCTTGCGCACCGGCCCCAGATGGCTCTCGACCGGGGCGAATTCTCTATCTGCTCGCGGCCCGAGCGTTTTCCCGTCGATTCACACGCGGTGGAAAGAACGTATCATTGAAGAGGAGTACGGAAGGATGAAACGAGTTTTACTATTCGGTCTCGTTCTGAGCATGATCGTGAGCACCGGATTCTCCCAGCAGAAGTATGCCCTTTCCCTGGAAGAAGCAAAGAACCTTGCCTTGCAAAAGAGTCCGCTCTATCAGCTTCAGGTGAAAAGAGTCGAGGCGCAAAAGGGGAAGTACTGGGTCGAAATGGTTCCGGAGAACCCGGAAATCGGCGTGGAGTCGGAGCAGATCCCGGTGGGGCGTCCATACTCGCAGTACGGGGAGCGACGCGTGTATATCACGCAGGTCGTCGATTTTCCCAGCAATTACTACTTCCGGCACAAGATGTTGAATGCAAGGATCCGCAGCGAGGAATTCCGGCTTGAAGAAATGAAACGCGAGTTGATTTTCCAGGTGAAGGTTTCCTATTTCAACGTACTGCTTCAAAAGGAATTGGTGACACTGGCGAAGAAAAACGTGGAACTCTCGGAAGATTTCTACACGCGCGCAAAGCGCAGCCATGAGCTGGGGGAGAGCGACAGGCTGACCATGTTGAAGGCAAAGGTCAACCTCGGCGAAGCACAAAAGAGATTGAACAGCGTGCAGAAGGACCTTGACGCCGCTGTCTCGAAATTTCGCCAGGTGTTGGGACTTGGAGCGGATGATCCGCATGTGATCGATCTGACCGATACGATCCCCGAGTCGCCGGAAGATTATTCCTACGAGGAATTACAGAAACGGCTTGCAGGTCATCCGGCACTAAAAGCGGCGTTGGCTGTCCGGCAGGAGGCGTTGAATGCGAACCGGCTCGCGTACGGAGGTTTTCTCCCCCAGATCTCGCTGATCTACTACAACCAGGAAATCGAGAGGACGAATTACTGGGGCGGAGGAATCGGTCTTTCTTTTCCCCTGTGGTTCTTTGGACAAAAGGGACGAATTCAACAGAAAGAAGCCCAACTGGCGATTGCAGAGTACTTCGTGTCCGCCGAGGACTTGCGGTTACAAAAGGACCTCGACCAGGCGGTGGCGAACTTCGAGAAAGCAGCCAACGAGGTCAGGCTGTACCAAAGCAGCTTGTTGAACGAAGCTGAAGAAGTGTTTCGCATTGCCCGGAAGAGTTATGCCGTTGGTGAAATCGGTTACCTGCAATTCATCGACGCCCAACAGACCCTGATTTTTACGAGGGAGGGTTACCTGCGTTCGCTGGTCAACTATCAGATCGAAAAAGCGCACTTAACGAAACTAGTGGGAATGGAACTATGAGAGTGAAATCTTTTGTCGTGTTGATCCTGGCAGCAACCGCGGTGGCCGCGGTTGGGCTCCTCATCCCGGGTTGTGAAAAGACGGGTGCGGGTAAAACGGATATGGAACTAAAGGACAAAAAACACGGTGACCAGGTTGTCTTGTCGCCGGAAGTAGTCAAGAACATCGGTCTTACGATCGGGCAGCCGATGCACGTGATTTTAAAGCAAAAGTTCATAGCCCAGGGCAAGGTGGTCGTCAATCCCGACTACGTGGCCCACCTGAACAGCCTGGTGACCGGACGGGTGCGCAAGATCTATGTTCAAATAGGAGATTACGTAAAACAAGGCGATCCCCTCTTCGAATTGGAGAGCCTGGAAATCGCGAATATCACCGCCGATTATATTCGCGCCAAGGCCGAGTACAACGCCCAGAAAGCAAACTACGAGCGAATCAAGGCCCTGCGCGCGGAAGATATCAAGGCGGAGAAAGACCTGATAACCGCCAAGGCGAAATATGAAAGAGCCGCGGCCGAATTGAAAGCCGCCGCCGACCGCAAATTGCATTCGCTCGGTTTCAGCGACGAGGACGTGGAAACCATGTTCAGCACGAAAGAACATCGGCGGGGTATCCTGTTGGTCAAGAGCCCCATTAGCGGGTATGTCACCGAGCGCAATATCGAATTGGGGCAACTCATTCAACCGGATACGGATATCATGAAGGTGATCGACAACACGCGCATCTGGGTGGAAGCCGGGGTCTATGAAAAAGACTACAGTCACTTGAAAATCGGTCAGCCGGTGACGATCACGGCTACCGCCCTGCCGGGAAAGAACTATAAGGGCAAGGTTATCAAGGTCAACAAGGAACTCCAGCCGGAGTCCCGCACGTTCAAAGTCTTCATAAAAATCGAAAAAGGGAAAGCGGAGCTGATACCGAACATGTTCACGACAGTCACGTTCGAATACACCACGCCGGATTCCGTCATGGTCCTTCCCGAAGAAGCCGTTCAGTTCGACGGCTCGGAGTACTTTGTTTTCATCCACGCAGACTCGACGACGTTTGTGCGGCGCGATGTGACCATCGGGGAGAAGATGGACAGCCTCGTGGTGATCAAGGAAGGTCTCGGGAGCACGGACCAGGTTGTCCTGCGAAAGGCGTTTCTTGTGAAATCGGAGATGGAGAAGGGGTCATTTGGGGAAGGTGGAGGCGACTGACAATTGCAGCGGGATGCGGGTATTGGTTCCTATCGGGTCGTGGAAAGCGCTGTTCCGGCCGCGAACATTGTAAGGAGAAGCGAGCATGATTAAAAAGATCATCGATTTTGCCGCTCGACAACGGCTGTTGGTTATCGTCTTCACGTTCCTGTTGATCGTAGTCGGTTTTATTTCTCTGAAAAAAATATCAATCGATGCGTTTCCGGATGTTTCCCCCGTTCTAGTCCAGGTGTTTACCGAGGCCAAGGGGCTCGCCCCGGAAGAGGTGGAAAAACTGATCACGTATCCGATCGAGGTGGCGATGAACGGGCTGCCCGATATACGCGAAGTGAAATCCATCTCGAGTTTCGGCCTGTCCGTAGTATCCGTGTATTTCGAAGATAACGTAAACATTTATTTCGCCCGGCAGCTGGTGTTCGAGCGACTGCAACAGGCGAGAGGCGATATCCCGGAAGGGCTGGGAGACCCGGAGCTGGGCCCGATCACCTCCGGCCTGGGACAAGTGTACCAGTACTACCTGGAGGGCAGGGGCTATTCGCTGATGGAGCTGCGGGAAATCCAGGATTGGATCGTCAAGTTCCAGTTACGTACCGTCTCCGGGGTGACGGGTGTGCTCAGTTTCGGTGGAGAAGTAAAACAATACCAGATACGGCTCGACCCCGTACTGATGCAGAAATACGATATCACTCTCGACGAGGTCCTGGATGTCGTGAAGTCGAACAACAGGAACGTCGGCGGTAACTTCATCGTGCGGCATTCCGAGGAATACCTGATCAGGGGGCTGGGCTGGGTATCGTCGCTGAAAGATATCGAGAACATCAAGGTCGTGCGCAGGAACGACATCCCTGTTTTCATCCGCGATATTGCCGAGGTCACTTTCGGTCCGGAAATCCGCCGCGGCCTGGTATCGATGAATAACAGGGGGGAAGTCGTATCCGGAATCGTCTTGAAATTGCTGGGTGAGAATACGTCGACTGTCATAGAAAATGTCAAGAAGAAAGTCGAGCAGATCAATGCCATGCTCCCGGAAGGCGTCCAGGTGATTCCGTACTACGACCAGGCGGACCTGGTAAAGAAAGCGACGGATACGGTAAAGGATGCGCTGTTGGAAGGTGGGATTCTCGTTGTTGTGATCCTGCTCCTGTTTCTGGGCGACCTGCGCAGCGCGTTTATCGTAACGATCACGTTGCCCATCGCCGCCTTGACGGCCTTCATTCTTATGTACTACATGGACATGTCGGCAAACCTGATGTCCCTGGGAGGATTGGCCATCGGTATCGGCATGATGGTGGACGGCTCGATCGTGATGGTGGAAAACATCGTTCGGCACCTGAGCGAGCGGAGCGTCGAAGGCGGGAAAACGATTCCCGTGATCCTCCAGGCGGCCCGGGAAGTCGGCCGCCCCATCGTGTTTGCCATTTCCATCATCATTATTGTCTTTCTGCCGTTGTTCACGCTCCAGGACGTCGAGGGAAAGCTGTTCAGTCCGATGGCGTTTACGATCAGCTTCGCCATGCTGGGCTCGCTCGTCATGTCCTTGACGTTCGTGCCGGTTCTGTGCACGTTTTTCTTCAGCAAGGGATTCAAGGAAAAGAAAAACGTTCTCATCCGTTTCCTGCAATCGGTGTACATACCGCTCCTGGAAAAGGTCTTGAAGCGACGCGTACAGGTCACGGTAGTCGCCGTGCTCCTGCTGATCGGCAGCCTCGCTCTCGTGCCGTTCCTGGGGACGGAATTCGTGCCGATCCTGGACGAAGGGACGCTTTCGGTTCGTGTCACGTTTGCGCCGAGCACGTCGTTGCAACAGGCGGCCGAGATATCCCAGGAAATGGAACCGCTGTTGATGGCCTTCCCGGAAGTGGAATACGTGATATCGCGGGTAGGACGCGCGGAAGTTGGCGGCGATCCCGAACCGGTCAATAATTCGGAAATCTACATTATTCTTAAACCGGAGGATGAGTGGACGGTCGGGAGCAAAACCGAGCTCGTTGACAAGATGCGCAGGAAGCTGAGCCAGTTCCCCGGCGTTCTGCTGAACTTCACGCAACCGATCCAGATGCGCGTGGACGAATTGCTGAGCGGCGTGAAGGCGCAACTGGCCATAAAGCTTTTCGGGGAAGACCTGGATGTCCTGACACGAAAAGGAGCGGAAATCCAGTCCGTTGTATCCTCCATTCCCGGCGCAGCGGATGTACAGCTCGAACAGATCACGGGGAAGCCGCAGGTGCAGATCGAGGTAAACCGCGACCGGATCGCCAGGATGGGCATGAACGTGGACGAGGTGCAGGAAGTCATCGAAACGGCCATCGGCGGTTCTACCGTCGGACAGGTATTCAAGGGTCAAAAACGATTCGACATCTTTGTGCGTTACAAGAAACCGTTTCGTGACGACGTTGAAAAGATCAAGAACATCCTGATATCGACACCGGACGGGGGACGTATTCCGCTCATCCAGGTCGCCGATGTACGCTTGATAGTCGGACCGAAACAGATCAGTCGCGATAACAGTCAGCGGCGTATTTCCATCCAATGCAACGTTGAAGGCCGGGACATGGGTGGATTCGTTGCCGAGGCGCAGAAGCGAATTGCCGAGGAAGTCGCCTTGCCGCCGGGGTACTATATCACGTTCGGCGGGCAATTCGAGAACCAGCAACGGGCAATGGCCAGGCTGGCGCTCATCGTTCCGCTGACGATACTGTTGATATTTATCATGTTGTTTTCGACCTTCAATTCAGTGCGAAATGCGTTCTTGATCATCATGAACGTGCCTTTTGCGCTGATCGGCGGCATCCTGGCGTTGTATCTTTCGGGACTTTACCTGAGTGTCCCCGCGTCGGTGGGATTCATCGCGTTGTTCGGGGTCGCTGTCCTGAACGGCGTCGTGATGGTTTCCTATTTCAACCAGCTTCGGGACGAGGGCCTGGATTTGCACGACGCGGTCGTCACCGGCGCCAGGTTGCGTTTGCGCCCGGTACTGATGACCGCCCTCGTGGCCAGCCTGGGATTGATTCCCTTGCTGTTTTCCACGGGCACCGGCTCGGAAGTTCAGCGTCCGCTGGCGACCGTCGTCATCGGCGGGTTGGTTTCTTCCACCCTGCTGACGTTGTTCGTCCTGCCCGCCTTGTACGGCTGGTTCGAGAAACGGAGGGTGGAATTCTAGGTGAATGCCAAATTCATCGAAGAATGAAGTATTCGTGGGTTATTTTCGGAAACGACGGGTGTCCGGCTCGCTTTGAATAAGCACGAGTCTTCATAGGTTCAACATCGTTTTACAAAGGAGGTGACGACATGCTGGAAATCAAGGCGTACATTCAACCGTTCATGCTGGACAAGGTGGAAGCGGCCCTCAAGAAGCTTCACATCCACGGGATTTCAATTTGCGACGTGCGGGGCTTCGGCCGCGAAAAGGACGAGAGCTTTCCCCACTACTACCAGCACTACGTCGTGGAATTTACGCCGAAGATAAAGATCGAGATCGTTTGTCCCGACGAGGACGTGGACAAGATCGTTGACTGTATCTATAAGAACGCCCATACGGGGCGGCGGGGCGACGGAAAGATCTTTGTCACACAGATCTTGCGGGCGAAGAGCATTCGCACGGGCGAAGAAGGAGAAAAAGCGATTTGAGCGTTCGGCAGCCGGCGTCCGGGGACGGGAAGAGCAAGTCCTGGAGAAATGCCGGAACGAAAAGCGTGTCGTAGGCCTTTGGATTGCTTGACCGTTTTCTTGACAACAAAAACCGGTGGTCAAAACACGATGAAAGACGATCAAACAGGTTCCTCTGAAAAAACCTTGCATTTAGACATCCCGCTGCTGCTGCCCGAGGTGGAAGATGAAAAGGACCAGTGCGTCGATAGGTTGTTGGAACGAGTGCGTATGCACAGAGGAGTGG
>Ga0256830_1001322_pt1 | contig 17672 bp, 12 predicted proteins | sample 128326metaG_FD_190537 | JGI IMG/M metagenome (GOLD analysis project Ga0256830, IMG submission 190537) | Hydrothermal vent microbial communities from Lau Basin, Pacific Ocean - 128-326 | ecosystem: Environmental > Aquatic > Marine > Hydrothermal vents | place: Pacific Ocean: Lau Basin | collected... | reverse complement strand
TTTTCCCCACCCTCTCGTCTGGTGGGCCATGCGCCGGCTCTACCGGGAACGAGAACTCGTCTGCGACGACGAAGTGATCCGTATGACGAAGGACCCCACCACCTACATGCGCGCGCTGATCGAAGCGGCGAGCTTCGCATCGAAGCACCGGGCGCGCTGGGCGATCGGCGTTCCCTTCGCCCGAAAAGCCACTTTGCTTCAACGGAGAATTCAAATCATGGCCGCCAAGAAAAGTTCCGTAAGCTCTCGACGCATTCCTCTCGCCGCACGCGCTCTACTCGTCGGCGCGGCGCTGCTGCTGCCTTGGGCGGTCGCCGCCGAAACCGCGAAGCCGAAAGCGATCGTCCCACCCCCGCCGGCAGCCGGCGACGCCGGCTTCGTCGTGCTGCAACTCGAAATTTCGGAAAGCGGTGCGGTGACGCGCGCCGAAGTTCTCGAAGAGTTCCCGCCGCAACTCGGCCTCGGCAAGAAGGCCAAGCGGCGAGCGCTCAAATGGAAGTACGATCCCCAAGTCGATCGGGACGGTCGCCCCGCGAAAAATTCGCTGACGGTCCGCATTCCCGCGCGAACCCTGCTCGGCGCGCCCAAGATGCACGATCCTCACCTAGACCTCCGAGACCCGAAGATGCACGATCCAAACTTGGACCTCGGAGACCACGGCCCGAAGCCGGCCTTGCCGGCGCCTCCGCCCCCAAGCGCCTCCGCCGCACCTCCGCCGCCGAGACCCGAGCGTTTCGATCCGCCTCGCCCCGCCGACGCCGATCAAGACGGACCATTCCTCGCCGGAATCGACGGCGTGGAAAACCCGGAGATCCTCGAAGCCACCAGAGTGATGCCCGAGTATCCCTTGCTCGCGAAACGCGCGCGCGTCGAGGGTAAGGTCTACTTGCGGGTCGTCATCGACCGTGAAGGCTACCCGCGCGACATCACGGTTCGCAAAGAACCCGCGGCAGGACTCGGCTTTGCGGAAGCGGCGATCGATGCCGTCCGCCAATGGCGATACAGACCGGCCACGAAGAACGGCGAAGCGGTCGACGTCTACATCACGGTCTTCGTCACTTTCTCCCTAGAAGACGGCTCAGGCGCGGACAAGGAAGGTGGATCGGAACCCAGAGATCTCGGCGATCCCATCTAGCGAGAATGGCGAGGGCTCTGCATCCCGGCGATGACGCTGGTCACTTCGACGAGCGAGCCGGCCGGCTCAGTCCAGCGCCTCGAGCGAAAACGGCGGGAGTTGTTGGGGGGCGCAGCCGAGTTCTTCCTCGAGCCCCTCGGGGGTCGCCGGTGTGCGCCATAGGCAAAGCTGCGGCGCGAGGTAGTTGCGATCGGGAATGGCGAGAATCCCCGACGAGTCGATGGCGATCTCGGGTATGTACAACTCGCTCTGCCAGACCGTGCGCAAAACCTCTCCGCTTTGCGGATTGAAGGCCAGCACTTTGTTTTGGTAATTCTCGTCGGTGACGATCACATAGGCCAGATCGTCGCGAGCGACGGCTAGGCCCGAGATGTTGCCGCCCGCATCGTCATCGTCGAGAACGACGCCTTCGAGCGCATGATTTCGTGCATCGACCACCACCACGCCACCGCTGAGGTCTTTGGGAAGCAAACCGGCGAAGACCCCGGAGAGCACCACCCAAAGCTTGCTCCGGCCATCCGCTCCTTTTCTGACGATCAGATCCGTTGGATTGTCGCCTCCCAGTGGAATCGCATTCAGCACCAAATCGCTCGCCGGATCGATCACCAGCAACTTGCCCTCGGCGTATTCCGTAAAGTTCTTCGAAATATCTTGCAATGCGACGAAGACTTCGCCCTCGACTTCGACCAGACGCGTCGCTCGCGGCGTCCCGTCCGAATTTTCCGCCCACTGCGAAAGCGGTATCTTCCCCCGGCGGGCTCCGCCCTGCGGCCGAAGAATCAAGATGTCACCGAAGGACGCGCCATAGCGCGTGACATAGAGCTTCGACGGCGAAAGCTCGAGCACGTCCTGAGGATTCGATCCCGGACCGACACCCGCCTCCCAACTCGCCCGGAAATCGTCCGCCGGGTCCAAACGCTGCAGGTTGTCATAGCCCAAGCGATTGACGACGTAGACCGACGATGCGGTACGGCGAATCACGGCATCGGGAGAAGTCAATTCCAAGCGATGGCGCGCGACGATCACTTCCTGTCGTCTTTGCGATACTTCCGAAACACGTCCCCCGGACAGGAAGTCACTGCCTGCGACGATGAAGCGACGACGACGCCAACCGGAAAACGTCCCCTCGAGAGAAGTCAAACTTTCCAGCGAACGCCCTGAGACGGAATCATCCGGTAGACGACGACCGATCAAGGTGTACTCGAAGCTCGTATTCTCGATGGCGATCGGGCCGATACGCCGGGTGCTCCAATCCTCTCCATCCACCAGGACCTCGGTCTTGCCCGTGGAATGCTCCACGACTTGCGCAGAAGCGCCGCCTGCCTGCGCCGCCAAGTATTGAACGCGCGCATCGTGAAGGCCGTCGCCTCCTCGATCCGTCGAGACTTCGATCTGCAGCAGGACACCGTTCCTGCCGCTCGGCGAGATCGTCAGATTCGGTAGATCGACGTCGATATCCCATTGCACGCCGAGCGGCGCGGCATCGCGGCCGCTCGGCGTGGTCGATGACGGCCGGTAGTCGGAACCGCAGCCGGCGCCGAGCACGAGCACGGCGAAGACGACGAGGCACTTGGATGTGATCCTCACCGGCTCTTTCTCTCGACGGCGGCTACGACCTTTGCTCACCTTCACCGGCTCCTCCAACCGAGGTGCATGGCGATCAGGCGGCCGGGCAGAGGATAGCGAGCCACATCACGCGTCTCGCGATCGAAGACGTTTTGCACGTCGATTCCCAACCGCCAGCGTCTCGAAAGATCCGCACCGAAGTTCAGCGCATGCCAGACTCTCGCCGGAAGACGTCTTTCCGGCGTATTCAGGCTGTCCGTGCCGTTCGAGCCGACGTAGACGATCTCCCATTCCGCGGACCACCGCTTGGACTCGTAGCCGACGGCGATGCGGCCCTCACGCTCGGGCCAACCGACGAGCGGCTTGCCGTTCTGCGGACCGCCCGCGGCATTCTGCGTGAAGGTCAGGCTGCCCGTGGCGTCGATTCGCCAACCTTTCAGCGGCGCGAATCCGAGAGAAAGCTCTAGACCTTGGATCTTCGCACGATCGAGATTGAAAGCCACGACCGTCGACTGCGAGTTGGCCTGCAGCAAGATCAGGTCGCGCACGCGGCGCGCAAACCCCACCGCCTCGACGGACCATGCCCCGTTTCGGGAGCATGCCGTACCGACTTCGAAACTCTCGCCTCTTTCCGGTACGAGCCGGGGATTTCCGACCACCGTGCCGCGATCGCCGAAAAGATCGAGCAATGTCGGGATGCGCACGAAATGACCGATGGAAGAACGAAGCTCGCAGGCGCCGCGCAGGTCGTAGACCACACCGACTTTGCCCGCGACGTAGTCCTCGTTCCGCAAGATCCTTTCGTCGCTCCCGCCGCCGAAGGTCTGCCGATCTCGCTTTTGGATCACTTGCATCGAGGGAGCCACCACCCACCGGCCGCTCGCGAAGCTCTCTTCGAACGTCGCCGTCCACGTCGTTCGTTTCATGCGACCGCGATCGATCACGGGAAGCTGGAAATCCCTTACGCGCGCACTCTCACCGCGCCATCCCAAGCGCAGCATGCCGCGGTGCCGCCCGCGCCCGAGAACCATCGTCATCGAGATCTCGTCTGCGATGAGATCCGTCTGCTGATTCTCGGCGCCGATGCCGATTTCGCTTTGCGGATCGCGGTAGATCAGGCGACTTCGCGAATCGCTGGCCTCGACGAGAAGCGTGCGCATCACTCCACTTCCCCGATACCGCCAATCGGCCTGAGCCAAGGTCCAGTCGTCGTCGAGACGTGCAAAACGGGAACGTATCGAATCGATGCCCGGAACGCCCTGGGCGCGGCTTTGGCTCCGCAATCCGAGACTGACTTCACCGCCGAACAGATCATCGAATCCCCCGCGCAAAGACCATGTATGGGTGGCTATGTCGTTGTTTTGTCTCTGCGGCCGTTGATCGTCTTCCGGTACGGAGAGCGTGCCGCGTGTATCGAGATAGCGAAAGTTTCCATCGCTCGCAAAACCCTCGTAGTCGAGTCGCCATCGCCCCCAACGCCCGAAATCATTCTCGCTCTCGAGCACCATGCGGCGCGTCTCGAGTTCGCCACCCAAGATTCCGATCGCCTGCTGCGCTTGGGAATCCGGTGCGCGCGTACGGATGTCGACCACGCCGCCGAGGCCGAAAAGGCCGAGTTCCGCCGGTGCAAAACCGCGATACACGCGAATCTCTTCGATGTTGCCGATGGGAATCGACGAAAGATCCACCGGACCGCCGAAGGCTTGATTCAGGGGCACGCCGTCGAGAAGCACCAGAGTTTGCTCGGCGGTCGATCCCCGAATGGCCACCGTCGAATACCGGCCGAGCCCCCCGTAGTCCCGCACCCGCACTCCGGGCACGCGCCTGAGTGCGCCGCCGAGATCGAGCGCCCGCCGGTCGAGTTCGGATGCGTCGATCACCGTGACGAAAGCGGCGGGATCGTCGGTGGCTCCTTGCCGACGAACTTCCACTTCTTCCCGCACACCGCTGTCTTTCGTCTGCTCCCCTTGCCCGCCGAGCCCCTGTGACGACGCGGCGCAAGCGAGCACGAGGCATACGCTCAAAGACATACTTCGGCGGCGGATCAAGGACATCCGCTTTCGGGAACGCGCGGTTTGAGCGAAGACGAGCGTCCAAAATGCGTGCTCGTATCGCGCCTGACGAGATAGTACCAGCCCTCTCCGAGGCTCGGGGAGAGATCGTCGCAAGACCAACGCACACCACCCGCCTGCGAGTCGAGGCACGTGGCTGTGCCGAGCGATATCTCGGCGGCCGCTTCAAAGAGCGCCGAAAGAGGTCCGCGAATGATCTGCACCGTCGCCGTCTCCGACAGCCAAGTCCACCTGAGCACGGTGCAAGCGCTGCCCTCGAGGTACAGTCGAGGCTCTTCCACGTAGTACGGCGTGATTTCGGCGGAGGTCGGCGAACGACAGGATGCCGCCTCACGACCGTCATCCGTGCCGTCCGCGTCGCTGTCGACGAGATCGACCTGCGAGGCGAAAAAGACCTCTTCTTCACGATCGCTCAGTCGGTCGCCGTCGAGATCCGGGCCGGCCGGGGCGACGGGGCGACCGTGCAAGACGATGATCGTATCGAGGTCGAATCCATCGGCGGCTCCGGGAACACCGTTTTCGGAACGTGCGTCGCGAATGCGCACGAAGCGAGCTTCGGTCATACCGACGTCGGCAAGATCGAAGGCGTCGCCGCCGGCGCCGGAAACCCCACCCTGCCCCTCCGGATCCCAGGTGAAACGGTCGTCGGGAATCGTCCAATTGCCGCTGAAGGTCGGCGTGCTCCCCGCCAGACCGCCGAGTTCGCGATGCTGATTCTCGTCGATGTTCGCGCCGCGCGAACGATCGAGCGCCGCCTGATCGAAAGGCATCATCTGCCAGGAAAGACCGTCGCTAGAGACTTCGACCGTGCCGAGTTCGGCAAAGACCGTAAATCCTTCACCGGGATTCTCTGGAACCGAACCGACGAAGAAAGCATTTTCGAAGACGATGAAGTCGGGGCCGGGGCGGTCTTCGATGACGATATCGTCGAAACGGTAGACCATCTCCCCTCCCGGTCCGAGACTAGCGACGCTCGTACCGCCCACCAGAGGCGACGACTCCGCGGGTGGGCCGAGCACGATCCCCGGTAGGTTGACGGCGCCGTAGCGGGCCCCTGCATCGGGGCCCGCCGCAGACCAACGCTCGACAGCATCGGGAAAACAATCGATCGGAAACGAGCGCTCGGCATGGTCGGCCCCGAACGAGAGCATCGGCGCGCCGGCCAGAAGCGCGATCGCAACGACGATGCGACACGGCGCCGCCCTAGCTGCGTCCCGCACTTTCCTCTTGGCCATACTTCGAACGCTTCGAGGACGAAGCTTAGAAACCTGCGCGGTCGAAAGATAGCAGTGCATCGAGCATCTCCTTCAACACGACGCGTCCTTGGCGTGCCGCGAGTCCGTGGTAGTGAACGCGGGCCACGAGACCGGGCTCTTCGCCGCCGAAACCGTCATGCCACAGCGTCAGACCGACCGTATCCAAGACGTATTCCGGTTTCGATAGGGCTTCGATCGGTACGACGGCAAGAGCACCATCGATCGGCAGCAGCGAAGCGTTTTCCGTGATGCGCTGAACGGAAAAGACGACGATGCCGTCCTCCGGGCGTTGTTCGATCACCGCCAAGAGCGGCTGATCGAGCGGGAGCATGGTTTGCGCACTCCCGTAGGAAAGGTTCGCGAACGAACCCAAGGCATCGAAAAGCGGGCTGTCTTCATTGGCCGCCCCGAAAAGGGCCGGCGAAAGATAGGGCCCCCCGAAAAACGGCGAGACGTTCGGGAAGTAATCCCATTCCAGAAGTTCGAAGGTGTCACCCGCATAGCTCTCGAAGTTGCCGGTGCGCTCGAGTCCCGTGCTTTCCGAATTCCAAAGTCCCCAGGAGATCTGGAAAAAACCGTAGGGGTCCGCGCGGAAGTCCTCCGAATCGATGACGAGAATCGCCGCAGCGGTGAAGGCGTCATCTCGAGTCCAGCTTTCGTCCAAGCGCCAACCCGCAGTCCCCGCCGACATGCCGGAGTGATAGAGCGCTTCGAGCGAACCTCGAGCGTCGCCGGGAAATGCCGGTGCGCTATCGACCCATACGAGTCGTTCGAGCGCATCGCCTTGGGAGACGAAGTCCGGCGCGTAGGTGGGATCAGAAGAAAAATCGACGACCTTGGCTGCTCCAGCCGGACGAAGCTCCGCGCCGGCAGGCTCAGCGGCCGAACTCAGGCCCCAAAGCGCGAGCCAAACGGTCAGCGAAGCGAGGATACGAAGGGAGTGCTTTTTCATGATGAAGCTCCTGTTCTCGTGCGAAGACGTCCGCGAGCACGATCTCCGAGGGGCTCATCACGCAAGTCTTGCGACACGCGACGTCGGAGACCGAAACCAGCGGAGCGGCCTTCGCCATCGTGTGCATGGGAAAATAATAAAGCCCTCGCATCCCGAAAGCCGCGCAAGCGCGAAACGCGCCGAACGGTCTTCAGCGAGGGGCTCGTCCCTGCCGCAGCGGACCCATGCCCGCGCGACCTGCCACGTTGTCAGCGGTGCGACCTGCCCCTGGTCGGTTGCCCGGAAGTCATGGAACGCGACTCCGGGCCGCACCTTCGGTTCGGGTCGGTCTCCTGGCTTGCGGGTCATCCGAGATGTCGCGCCTTCCCGGGAGATGAGTTCTCCTAGTGGCCGATCGCAGCATCGAGCGCGTTCGAAGCGCTTCGACGCTGCGAACCATGCGACAGCCGTCACCGCTCACAGTCGCCGGGCGGCAGGGGATTCGCACCCCTTTCCCGTCACCCGAACTCCACCCACGAAGAGCCTGTCCCGCCCTTCGCCGGCAGGGCTTTCTACCACGACCGCCCCACCCTTGTCGAACCCAAACCTTCGTGGGATCACGTGCCGCGGCTGAGGGGAGCGATCTGGGTGAAACCGTTGGCGCGGCGGAATAGGTCTTCCGCTAGGGCCTCGATGCGAGCTTCGCTCAGCCAAGCTTCGGGGATCACGCTGAGGTACTCCGCGGCCTCGGGCGATTCGAGCCAGGACCCGAGAAACGAAGCACCGCTGAGAATCGTCATTTCGTTTTCGTTGCAGGTCAGCAGCGTCGATCGCGCGCCGTTTGGAGCACTCGGACCGCTCGAGATGCGCGCGCTGGGAATGTGCAGGCGAAAGAGCACGCTCTGCCGCTCGGCATCGTGCAGAACCTCGACCACGCCGCCGGGGGTGGACTCGAGTCGGCAAACGAGTCCGGCATCGTCCGCGCGGCTGATGCGCGCGATCTCTTGGGGAATGTCTTCCGCAAAGCGTTCGACCCAAGTCGAAGAAGGAAGTGGCGTATCCGAGCGCGACATCGCGTCGACCTCGAGCCGACTCTCGCCGGGGGGCCTCCGCCCCGAAAGCGGATGCGCGGAGCGGGCCGGAGCCACGCGCTCGAGAACCTGCGACCACCGCTCCGAGACATCTTCCGCGCAGCGTGCCTGCTCGAACATCAACTCCCGCAGCAGGCGGGCGTCATCCTCTATCGATCTGCCGTCCACGTAGAGGCAGGCCGCCCATTGCAGGCGCTTGGGTCGGCCGGGCACGCGTACGAGGCCGAAGCATCGTCCTTGCTGCGCCCAGCGGTTCAAGTGCCGGAGGTTTTCCGGGCACCAACGAAACCGCCGCAGTAGATCCGTTCGCAGATGGATGCGACAGACGCGCTCACCATCGACGTCGAGAGGGGGCTCGACCCAGAGGTATTGCGCATGTCGAGCGGGCCACCAGGTCAAGCCGCGGGCTTCACGCAAGCTCCAGCGCGGTTCAGGCCTTGATATCGCCACCAGGCGCTGCAACGTTTCGAGTCCCGGATCGATCACCGCGCTTTTCTCGACTTTTTCATGGTGTTTTCTTGGATGCCCCTCAACCGGAACGCCCCGGTGCCGATACGGCGGATATGAGAACCTCTGCAGAGACCGTAGCGGCGATCGATCGCATTGTCGATCGCGGAACGCACGAAATCTTCGCCCAGGCCATCGGCGACGGCGTACCGATCCTGCTCCTGCATCAGGCTCTCGGCTCCTTTCGCGACTACGACCTCGCTCACGATGGCGCGCTCAGCCGCTCCCTGCTCGCTCGAGGTTGCCGAGTCATCGGTTTCGATCTCGCCGGACATGGACGATCGACGCCGGTCGACGGATTCGGTCCGAACTATCTGGATCTGTGTGTGGAAGACGCGGTCGCGGTTCTCGAAACGTTTTCCACCCGACGGGCGGGCGTGCTGGGCATCGGATTCGGCGGGTTGGTGGCCCTCGCGCTCGCCGACCGCCATCCGTCGCGGATCCGCTGCGTGCTCGCCGACTCGGTCACCGGGCTGTGTCCGTCCGTAGCTCCCGAACCGTGGAAAGCGACCGCCACTCCGGAAATCGACCCCACCGGACCGGACGCCGCCCTGGCCCTCGGCTGGCGCCGCTTCGTCGCTGCATTGTCGCGCAGCGAACGGGACGATCCCCGACGGATGGCGCCGGGCTGCCCCGTGTTGATCACCGTGCCCGAACAAAGCGCGGCCGACTCGTGCGCGGACCTTCCTCGTTTCATCCGAAGCCTCCCGGCAGGAACGCTCGCGCGCCTTCCTGTGGCTTCGCCGCCGACGAGTTGGTTCGCAGCGCGTTTTTTTCTGCTCGAGTGCGAGCGATTTTTCGCATCTTACGCCTGATGCGGATCGCCCGCGAACCCCGCCCGTGTTCGCCCCGAAACCGAAACGAAGCTCAAGCGCAGCGTGGGCAGATCCCGCTGACTTCTAGGCGCATGTAGCGGATCTCATAGCCCGTTTCCTCACCGAGCATGGACCGGCAAATGTCAATGACTTCGCCCTTCGGTTCGACGACGGCATGGCACTTCTTGCAAATCACGTGGGCGTGAATATCGGAAGTGCGGACTTCGTAGTAGTGGCGTTCTCCATGCACGTGGAGTAGGTCGAGCTCGTCGACGAGGCCTTTTTCTTTGAGCGCCAGCAACGTGCGATAGACCGTGGCGAGATGAATCGAACGATCCAACTGCTGCGCTCTGGCGAAGATTTCTTCCACGTCGAGATGCTCCGTCGCTTCGTCGAGAATCGTCGCGATGGCTCGTCGCTGAGAGGTCATGCGAAACCCCGCGCGCCGCATACGCTCGATCAAGCTCTCGCTGGGGTGATGGGGAGACACGCTCTCTCCTCTCTCGCCGCCGACCATGGAGCCCGTTCACCGGACCTATCCCCCGACGACCTGGAATCAGGTTATCATCCGACGATCCACTCCGGGAGTCGATTTCATGCGACAGAAGCTGATCAGCGACGCCGTGGAAGAGCATACCTTTCTCGTCCGTCGTTTTTTCGAGCGCTCTAGCGACACTTTGATCCGCGCGTCGGACGCCCTGCTCCGATCGCTTCGAAACGGCGGCAAGGTCCTCATCGCCGGCAATGGCGGCTCGGCCGCCGATGCCCAACACTTCGCAGCCGAATTGACGGGACGCTTCGAAAAGGACCGGCCGGCGATCGCGGCGATCGCCCTGACGACCGATACTTCGGCGCTGACCGCCATCGGCAACGATTTCGGCTTCGAGTACGTTTTTGCCAGGCAAGTCGAAGCGCTCGCTTCGCGCGGCGACGTCTTGATTCTCATCTCTACTTCCGGCTCCTCGCAGAACCTGTTGGAAGCGGCCCGCAGCGCCTCGGCCCGCGGCTTGACGACGATCGGTCTGCTCGGGCGGGACGGCGGCGCGGTCCGCGATCTGGTGGATCACGCGCTGGTGGTCGAAGGAAAGAAAACATCGCGCATCCAAGAAATTCACGGGATCTTGGTGCATCTTCTCTGCGAATCGATCGAGCGAGAACTCTTCGCCGAATGACGAGGCACGAGCCCTGAGGGTATGCGAATCCCGAAGATGGACCATGACAACGAAGACCATCACCGCCGACTGACCATCGTTCACACCGACTTCCATCGCGGATGGGGAGGGCAGATCAACCGTGTGCTCACCGCTTGCGCCGAATTGAGGCGTCGCGGCCATCGCATCATTCTCGCTCTTCCCGCCGGGGGGCGCCCCGCCGCGCGCGCCGCACGCGAAGCCTTCGAAGTCTGCGATGATCTTCGTTTTCGCAAGACGAAATACGTCTTCGACATGGCGCGGGATGCATGGACCTTGCGCAACCTTCTGCGCGAGACCGGTGCCGACGTCGTGCATTCCCACGGATCGCAGGACACCTGGGCCGTCGCGATCGCCAACACGGTCCTTCCCGGTGCTCCGCGGACCGTCCATCTCTTGACTCGACACAATACCAAGCGCGTGCGGGATACGCGGGCCAACCGCTGGCTGATCTCACGAGCCATCGACCGGCTCGTCGTCGTCGATCGCAGCGTGCTCGAACGCTATCGGCCCTTTCTCACGCGGGGAGAACTCGATTCGGGCGAGATCGCGGTGATCCCTAGCCCCCTGCGGCCGGATTTCCACAGCACTGCGCTTCCGAAGCGAAGCGCGCTCCGTGAAGAACTCGGCCGAGACGATACGTCACTGCTCATCGGTACGGCCGCCCGCCTCGCACCGGACAAAGGTCAGAAATATTTGCTCGAGGCCGCCGCCAAACTCCTCCCCCGTTTTTCGCAGATCGAGATCGTGCTCGCCGGCAACGGCGTCGATACGGATAGGCTCACCGAACTCGCCGGGAAACTCGGCATCGCGGCACGAGTTCACTTCCTCGGCTATCGAGAGGATGTCGCGACGGTGCTCGCCGCGCTCGACATTGCCGTCCTCCCCTCGATCGATTGCGACGCTTCCTCCGGCATGCTCAAGGAGGCGCTCGCGCTCGGCATCCCGACCGTGGCCACCGACATCGGTGGGGCGCGCACGATTCTCGACGAGGGCCGCTTCGGCCGGATCGTGGAGGCCGGCAACGCCGATGCGCTCGCCGAGGGTATTTCAGAAACCCTCTGCGATCTCGAACAAGCGCGGATACGTGCGCGAGCGGGTGGAGAGCACATCCGGGCAAAATACACCGTCGAAGGGCTCGGTGACGCCTTGGAGGCGGTTTACTTCGAGGCGCTCGCGGCAAGAGGAAAGCAGACAGCGAAAACTTCGCGAAAACCATGACCGCGAAGTGAAGCGAACCGACCTCCGGAAATGCTCCCACCCCATCAAGAAAAAGCCCGTGAAAACCCAAAATTGACCGTTTCTTTTTGTCTTCGGACGGATTAGTCCTTGCCGGAAGCGCCCCGAGGCCGTAGCGTTCCTATGAATCAGGGGAAATGCGTAGGACGCTATCCGGTTGGGTCTGAGGGAATACCGTGGAATTACATAGGCGAATTCGGACGCTCCGCCTGAGACGGAGCATCACAGGCATCGAACTCGCGCGTCGCGCGGGGGTGAGCCCCTCGTACGTCTCGCTGATTGAACACGGAGAGAAAATTCCCTCCGAGGACGTCGCTGTACGCATCGCTAGGGTGCTCGGCGAGGAGGAGGACCTCTACCGCGTCTGGGCCGCAACCTCGCGCATGGACGAGAAAACCCGCGCCGCGGTCTTGCGCATCCGCAATGCAGAGCCGGCTGCGGTAACAGCCGAACAGACAGTGGGCGGGGAACAGCGAGACCGGACTTGCGCGGCGGTCGCCACCGCCGAAGAGTTCTTCATCGCGCCGCCTCTGCTCGAAGCTAGGCGTCCACCCGGACGTCCGCGAAAGGGCGCGCGCGGCGAAATCGCCGTCTCGCACGACCTCGGCGTCAGCGAAGCCGCGGGCGCCTTCCGGCTGCCTTTGCTGGTTCCGGGCTCGCTGCCGACGAGCTACCCCCCTCTGGAAGAGGATATCGAGTCGCTGATCACCATCGACGGCCGTCTGCTCGGCTGCGAGACCTCGGAAGGGCTGGTTGCGATTCGTGTCGATGAAAGCTCGGGCCGCAATGTGCGATCTTGGCTCGCGCCGCGCGATATCGTCGTGATCGACCGCAATCCGGGATCATTCGATGCCGGGCGCATCCATGCCTTCAAGTTGCCGGACGGCCTATGCCTGACCAAGGCGTCACTGATCTCATCTACACTGCTCTTGCTTCCCGATCCCGCAGCGGGCGAGCAGCCCACGGTCCTACCGCTCGAAAACCGAGGGCAACTCGATGAGATCCTCTACGGTGCCGTCATCTGGTCCGCGCGCTACTGGTAGGTCGGCTCCTTGCCGACCGCAGCCTTGCGCGACAGGGCGATCTTGCCCTGCCGGTCCACTCCGATGACCTCGACGACGACACTGTCTCCTTCCGCCAAAACGTCACCGACCTTTTGAATGCGACGATCGTCGACTTCGGAGAGGTGCACTCGCCCCTCGACGGTCTCCGAGATCTTGACGAAGGCCGCGAAGTCCTTCACCCCCACGACGGTCCCGCGATAGACCTCGCCGACCTCGGGCTCGAGCGTCAAGTTCCGAACCTTTTGCACTGCGGCCGCCGAAGCGGCCGCATCCGGGGCGCAAATCCGAACCAAGCCGTCGTCGGAGACATCGACGGTGGCTCCGGTCGCATTCTGGAGGGCTTGGATGTGCCGGCCGCCGGGACCGATCAGATCGCGAATTCGCTCGCTTCGTATGCGCAGAGATGAAATGCGCGGGGCGCACGAAGACACGTCGTCCCGCGGCTCATCGAGCACCGAGCGCATCTGATCGAGAATGTGAATGCGACCCCGGCGCGCTTGATCAAGCGCCCGACTCATCACCTCGGCGGGAATCGAACCGAGCTTGTTGTCCATCTGTATCGCCGTAATGCCGGCACGCGTTCCGGCGACCTTGAAGTCCATGTCGCCGAGATGATCTTCTTCTCCCAAGATATCCGAAAGCACGGTGTACTTTTCGTCTTCTCGAACCAATCCCATGGCGATGCCTGCGACCGGAGCGACGATGGGCACGCCCGCGTCCATCAGCGCCAGTGTCCCTCCGCAGACCGTCGCCATCGAAGAGGATCCGTTCGATTCGGAAACGTCGGAGACCAGCCGCAGCGTGTAGGCAAAGTCCTCGTTCTTCGGCAAGACCGGCTCGAGCGCTCGATGCGCAAGATGACCGTGGCCGATTTCGCGCCGCCCCGGCCCGCGATTCGGCCCGACTTCTCCGACGGAGTACGCCGGAAAGTTGTAGTGCAGAAGAAAGCTCTCCTTTCGAAGGCCTTCGAGAGATTCCACCATCTGCTCATCGCGCCGCCCGCCGAGCGTGCACGAGACGAGCGCTTGTGTCTGCCCCCGCGTAAAGATCGCCGAGCCGTGGCAACGCGGCAGCCAGCCCACTTCGCACCAGATCGGTCGAATCTCTTCCGGGCGACGGCCGTCCGGGCGATCCTCGTCTAAGGCGATACGTCGACGAACGGCGCGTTTGATGCGAGAGCGCACGGCATCCGCCACCCTCGTCGCTTTCTCGGGATCCTCGGCGGCAAGCTCTTCGACCGCCTCCGACTCGAGCGCCTGTGCCATGGCTCGCCGCTCTGCCTTTCCCTGCTCTTCTAGAAGCGCATCGATCTTTCCTTCGAGTAGGGAGTCGACGGCGGCGAGGATCTGCTCGTCGGAGGCCTCTTCGACGAAAACCCGAGTGTCCCCATCGGCCCGATCGCGTAACCCGTCGAGACCGTCGCAGAGCGTACGGCAGGCATCCCGAGCCCGTTCGATTCCCTCGATGATCTCCTCTTCTTTGGCCTCGAGAGCGCCGCCCTCGACCATGGCCACGCCGCGCCGATCACCGGAAACCATCAGATCGATATCGGCCTCGAGACGGTGCGCACGAGAGGGGAAGAGGTGCCAGGTTCCGCCGACACGGGCAATGGGCACCCCGGCAACCGGCCCACGCCACGGCAGGGTCGAGACATGCAATGCCGCCGATGCTGCAAGGATCGCGACACCGTCGGGCGCGCGCTGCTCGTCCGCCGAGAAAACGGTCAGGCACACTTGGGTCTCGTTCAAGTATCCGCCGGGGAAAAGCGGCCGAATCGTGCGATCGACGAGACGAGACGTCAGAACCTCGGCATCGGTGATCCGCCCTTCCCGACGCAAAAAGCCGCCGGGAATACGACCGGCGGCGGCCATCTTCTCGCGATACTCCACCGTCAGGGGAAAAAACGCCGCCCCGGGACGTGGGTGATCAGCCGCCACGACCGTCGCCAGCAGGACCGTTCCGCCGTAACGCAGCAACACCGAACCATGAGCCTGCCGCGCGATTCTCCCCGTTTCCATGATGATCTCGTGACCCTCGATGGCCACCGATATGCTCTTCATGCCGCATTCCTTTCCACCCGATACGAAGATCGCCGATCCTTCGGCCTACGATCTCCGCCGCCGACTTGTGAGTTCCGCCGACGCTCATTCCCCTTTCCCTTTTTTCAGCTCTTGAAACCCCGCTCCCTCGGCGAACGATCCGGGCACCGCCCCGAGTTGCTTTTTCGGCCTGCGTATCACCGGCTAGGGAGACGGCTCGAAGCGCTCTCGCCAAGCCGGCACGACGGCGACCCATGCGCCCCGCCGCGGCTCGGCAATCGACTCATCCGTTTCACGAAAACCGGCATGCCGCGGGCGAAAGTCGGGCACTTCCCTCCCATCCTCGAGCCGGCGCAATGGAATCCGTCGCAGCAGCAATCGCCATTCATCACGCTCCTTGACGAACTCCGCGACCATCGCCGGAAGCCGGCGCTCTCCTAAAGGTCGAAACCGTACGCTCCAGACCGGATAGCGATCGCAGCGCGAATCCTCGACCTTCAGCGAGTCGAAGGCGAATCCTGGAACGAATTCCGCCAATTCCTCCGCAGTGGGTCGGCGGAATCGAGGCTCGCCCCCCCCTTCCCGAATCAGGCAGAATTCAGCGAGGGTCTCTGCGCGCTTTTTCTGGGGCAATGCCTGGGCTTCGACCAGTGCGCGGAGCAGGGTTCCGACCTCCTCATCGCTCGGGGATCGTACCGCCTCGGGCAATCGACAGCCGCCTATGGCCCAAAACACCGTCAGCATGGCCGCCGCGAGCAGTCCGGAAGCGTGTGCTTTGCATCTGCGTTCGAACACCAGACTACGATACCGCTTGCCTCCTCCCCTTGCCCACGGCGTGAGGCGCGGCGAATCAACCGCAGGCTCCAAAACGTCGGCTGTGACAGCGCCGCCTCTGTCGTGGATAATCCCGCTTCCCACGCCGGGTTCCCCGACTCGCCCGGCCTGCCGATGGGCCGCACCCGGCTCGATGAGCGTGAGCAAAAGGAGAGATTCATGTTTCGCAAGTTGATGGTTTGGATGGCTGTCCTGGCCTTTGGAGCAACGACGGGGCTCGCGCAGAGCGACTCCGAAGAAACCGCGAAGGAACGCAAGATGGGCGTGGGAATCCTGCTGAGCCAAATCGGCGGCGACATCGTCACATCGGAAGTCTTCGATGGGGGGCTTCGGCCGGCCTTGGACGATACGACCTCCTTCGGCGCCTTTTTCTACAATGACTTCAAAGAGCACATTCGCTTCGAATTCCGCGTACAATCGGGCTCGTCGACCTTCTTCAATACCCCCATGGGCAACGTCAAGACCAAGCTCCACACGATCGATTTCGCGCTGATTCCCAACTGGCAATTCGGCAAGCTCGATCTCGGCTTCCCGGTCGGTGCCGGCTGGGGTATCACCCAAGCCAAGAGCCGCCTCGCAGACAACACGCCGACCGGCGACCCCTCCACCGTTTTCGGCGACGGCAACGGGATCCAGTTTTTCCTCGGAGTGCGCCCGGCGTGGAAGATCAACGACCGCTGGGGAATCTTCCTCGACATCCGCGCACGACGCTATACACGGTTGGTCAACGTTCGCGAGATCAACGTCGGCACGATCGATGCCGCCATCGGGGTCTCCTTCGCACTCTAGCTCCGCGCGCACGACCCCCGCTCCATGGCGAGAAGCGATTTTCCCCGGACCTATGGCCCGACGAGCCGCCGTTCTCGCCGTGGCGCACCCGTGTTAGGCTAGCTCCTGGTCCCAAAGCGTGCCGTGCATCTTGCGGCCGAGGGCCGGAGCGAGAGTGAGAATGCATAGTCCGGGGAAGTGGTTCGTCGTCGTTTTCTTGCTTGTGTTTTGGGTCGATTTCAACCGCTCGGTCGCGCAACAAGAAGTGGTATGCGATCGAGCGTTCGACGTCCATCCACCGATTCCACTTCAACACCAAGGCCTGACCTATGTCGAATCGATCCGCCTCGAAAGTCGAGCCGGCGAAGTGGATCGCATATTGCTGCTGCTCCCCGTAGAGGAAGACAACTCTCAATCTATCGTCGAGCTTCGAGGCGACGGCAAGGGCGCGCTCGAGGTCTTCGAGGTCTTCCGCACAGAAGCAGCGAGCTATCCCCGCGCGATACTCGGAATCTTGGCGGGAGATATCGACGGCGACGGCCTCGGCGACCTCCTCTTGCAACGCTCGCCAAGAAGCTTCGACCTCGTGACCGGAACGAGCGACGGTCGCTTCGTAGCAGGCCCCTCTCATCTTCTAAAGCCCGCAGAATCCGCCGAGAGCCCGGTTCTCGGCGATTTCGACGGCGACGGCAAGGCCGAGTTGTCGTACTCCGCAAGACGACGGATCTACGTGGCCGGCTACTCCTCTTTGGGTTGGAGCCGACGGGTCATCGGTGACGCGCCGGAGGCGGCAAAGGAACCGCTCGTCGCGGATCTTGACGGCGATGGTGTCGATGAACGCCTGTATTACCACAAACGCGACCCGAAACAACTCGACGTGCTGGAGATGGGTCCATCCGGCCCGCTCTCCCGCCGACAGCGATTCGTGTTGCCGCGAAAGACCGCACAACCGAAGATCATCGATGTCGACGGCGATGGCCGCGACGAGATTCTCTTTTTCGAAATCGGACCTGCGAACATGCCCTACGTCTACTGGCTAGGGCGCAGGAACGGCAGCGCGATCGAAGTCGTATGGGAACGAGATCTTCCCTACCGCTGGGCACCTCACCACATCCTGGACATGGACATGGACGGTGATGACGATATCGTCGCCGGAATGGGAAGC
>Ga0256830_1001321_pt1 | contig 17675 bp, 16 predicted proteins | sample 128326metaG_FD_190537 | JGI IMG/M metagenome (GOLD analysis project Ga0256830, IMG submission 190537) | Hydrothermal vent microbial communities from Lau Basin, Pacific Ocean - 128-326 | ecosystem: Environmental > Aquatic > Marine > Hydrothermal vents | place: Pacific Ocean: Lau Basin | collected... | reverse complement strand
CATGCGTACTACGATTTCAGGGTCGAAATCGAAACGGCGCATCCAGATCCTGTCGCGCATAATCTGGCACAGCGGTCGAAGTGGATAGACCCGAAAGCCAAATAATGAATCACCAATTCCCATCCATAGCGTCTCCAGATTTGCCCACCAGTTAGAGATTCGGCGCCCCTTGACTCTGAGCGCTGGCGCATCGGCATCAAAAACGGGGGTGCCGAGAATCATCGCATCACTCTGTCGACTGGAGATTTTCATAAACTCTGGAATGAGGTCTGCTGGATGCTGCCCATCAGAGTCCATTGTTAATACATGTGTGAAGCCAGCTTTCAGTGCCAGCTCACTACCGTGTAGTACAGCGGCACCTTTTCCCCGGTTCTCGGGTAAGGGGATCACTTTTAATCCCGAGTCTGTTTGAGCCATTTTAAGCAGCCCCTCAGTTGTGCCATCATCACTGCCATCCACAACCACCCAGACAGGGTTCCAGTAGTGGCGCGCTTGAGAGACCGTTTTATAAACGCAATGACCGGGGTTATAGCTAGGAATAAGAACGAGATGAGTGTTAGAGGGAGTAACCATAACCGCTATTCCAGAATATAATAAGAGATAAAACTATCCTCTCATAAACGGGTGATTAATTAAAACATTGGGGCTAACTGTGGGCAAATGAAATAGAGCGCACCCTTTTAATGAGAGCCACCCACTGGTTCCACACCACTTAACTCTTCAGCAAAGTGCTGCTCTAGTTTCACAATAAAAGCGTTCATGTCGCCCTCAGGCTCAAATCGTTTTCCCAGCCTGATACGGTATGTGATCGGCATCGATGGCTTACGGAACAGCGGCCACCCCTTACTTAGATAAGCAGAATCAGTCTCGATGAAGACCGTCTGCACAGGTACTTTTGCACGATGTGCAATATAGCCAATCCCCCCCATAAAGGGGTTGCAAGGGGGGCGTATGGTACGCGTGCCCTCAGGGAAAATTAGGAGATGGTTGCCACTTTTCAGAGAGTTTGCAGCGTCAAGAACCATCTTGATCGTTGAACCATTTCGAATATATTGTGCCAGACGCGCCCCGGCACCCAGAAAAATATTGTCTATCAAAGAGGCCTTCATAATGCAGGTCACATTGGGCAAGCGTGATATCACCATCACAGCATCAAGCAGACAGGGGTGGTTTGGTGCGATGATCATGGGTGGCTCTCCACGCAGAGAATCGAGTTCACTAATATCAAAACGGCAGGCCCCCATTAGTGCAAGAAAACGGATATAGATATAAAAACCAGCCATAATCGCAAAACGGCCTATGATGCCTGCCTGCCGCCGGGGTAATACCACATTCAGGATTGTTGCAACGGGCATCCATAAAAGACAGAGTAACCCAAGAAAACCCAGCCCCAGATAAAGAGCGCAATATTCTAAAAAGGTGTATAAAAGTCGCTTCATCGGACATATAAACTAAGCGATGGGAGACGGATTGAAGAGCGTTTCGCCATCTCTGATGCGATAATTATAGAGATTTCAACGGAACACCTGCGACCGCCTCAATCTCAACCAGAAGATCTTGCCGGCAGATATCAGCTTCTAAATAAGTGGCCTGTACTGTAGGCCCAACCCTCTCTACAAGGAGCTGATGCACGGCTTTGAAATCATCATGCCGACGTAAATAGACTTTATAAGCGAGCTCTTCTAGCGTGAAACTCTGCCGACGAGAAGAGCGCTGGCTCGCCTCCTTGATAACAGCCTCAATATTGAGCAGCGTCTCCCTCGTCTGCGCAACCACATCACCAATATGAATGCTCTTATGCCCAACGATACTTGCAGTGCCGGAAATAAAGAGCACCTCCTGGTCACCGATAAAACCAAGCGTTGCTCTCGAAAAAGTTGGCTCACTCGGGCCATATTCAGGCGGGTAGTGATATGCACTGACCTGCCGCGGATTTTCAATAGCGATCGGTTTCTCATGCACTGCGATGAAATAGATGACCAGCTTCCCGCCCATCGTTCCCAGGGCGCAGGCAGCCGGTATATCTTCAGTTAATGAGCGCCCACAGGCAGAAAATGCCTGTTGCCTGCCGATATTGAACTGGCGATAGCGCTCCAGCTCATAGCTTTCAGAATTAATGGCAGGGAAGTAGTTCCAGATCCGAAGGAGGTGTGGATAATCCAGCTCATCAAGCAGGCCAAATATCGAGGTGAAGGCCTGTTTCGTGGCTCGCTGTAATGGTGTTGCCTCTCCTCCATTCTCTGCTGGTACCTCGGTAAAATCGGATTCGGATAAGATGATAGAACCAAACAGCAGTTCATGATTAAAACGATACGCTACCCCGTTCAACTCTCCTGCTGAGAGTGCCTCACCGGCAGACCAGAGCTCGAGATGATTATCACTCACACCAATCATTGGCGTGTTGACCAGCACAACAGCGCCAGCAGATTCGGCAGCTAAGTAGTCACCATGGGTGAATGTCACACATGCCAATGTCCGCTTACTGTATTCTGGCAATAGATGGTCACTGCTAGAACAGGGTAGATGGGTCAAGGATAAGGGAATTGACTGGCTCATTTTTTTGACGCGGAATCCTGATCATCAACCACTAATACATTCGATTTTCTACGATGCCAGGCGGTTATTGTCCGCTTAATATTGACCAGCGATAGAAAATAATAGAGCCCCTTCAACGCAAAAATGCCGCTCCAGATCGGTGTTTTTCCGTAGATGTCACCCGCCAAAAGAGAGAGCAGCGCATCCTTCATCTTTCCATCGTTAGGTTTCATGAAGATATCCCGCATGGTCGGATTAGTTACCCGGTAGATAAACCAGGAAAACTCCCTGGGGCCATGCTTCATCTGCTTATCAAACCTGGCAAATGCGGCCGCCGACTTCTCGGGCGAGCGTAAATAAACATCAACGACCTCAGCACCAGCAAACCCATTATTCATCGCGATCAGAACCCCTGACGAAAATACAGGATCAATAAAGGCGTATGCATCCCCCAACAGAATATAATTAGGGCCAAAACTTTTGCCACAGCTATAGGAAAAATTACCGGTTGCTTCAACGTCTGAAACCAGCTCGGCCGATTTAAGGCGTGCTTCCAGTTCAGGACATAGTGAAATTGTATCGAAGAAAAACTGCTCTACGCTACGACTGCCCCTCGTTTTCATATAATAGGGCCATACCGTTGCCCCAATACTGGTCACATCCCCTTTAAGCGGAATAAGCCAGAACCAGCCGTGATCAAACCAGAAAAGAGAGATGTTACCTTCTTTCTTTCCTGGCTTTCGGTCAACACCAGAAAGGTGTGCATAAATCGCAGCGCTATTATGTTTAGGATTACGCGCTTTTGTTTTAAAGCGGTTTCCCAGAAAGGTATTACGCCCGGAGGCGTCCACAACAAAGCGCGTCTGCCACGCTTCTGTTTTACCATCATCATGCTCAGCCTGAATAATAGCGCCACTGTCATCTGGCAGGAATTCAACATTCGAGACGCGACACCCCTCAATAACAGATGCGCCTTTGCGCGCGGCATTACGAATTAATATTTCATCAAATTCAGAACGTCTGACTTCATAAGCAAATGGCATGGATTTGTCCCAGGCTTCGCCAAAATCAAACTCCTGGGTATTTTCATGCCACGGAGAGACAAATTCAGCCCCCCATTTTTTGATGCCGATCTCATCAATTTCATCTTTAACACCCAGTTCTTCCAGCAGCGGTAAATTAGCAGGCAACAGCGATTCACCAATATGAAACCGAGGATGTCGCGCCTTTTCCAGTAATGTTACACAATGCCCCTTTTCAGCTAACAATGTGGCGACAGTTGAGCCTGCCGGCCCTCCTCCAATCACAAGAACATCTGTCTTATTCTTTCCGGGAAGGGAGTGATTCTCCTCATTTTGCATAAATGTAGATTCCAAAAATGGTGCTTGCTATCTCAATACCGTCATCATCAAAATATTCCACTCTGGCACTCTAAAACAGTACAGTAATGATCAGCTTTGGAAAAGATGCTGGCATAACGAGCATATAGCAATAAATTTAGCGCTACTAATTCTAAGGAACCTCTGATTTATTGTCATTATGAGGAGTAAAGCGACGAAGTAATCACTTAACTCAACGGTTCATCCTAGTATCGAGATTGCCCCCCTGAAGGATTTGGAGTTCCACTCCGTCACGCTTTGCTCGCAATGAGAGCCAGGGCAATTAGTCACAATTAACCAGAGATTCCTTTATAAAGTTTATAACAATTCCGCTAATTGTGTAAGTTTATTCTACTCTTCACCTCACCATTTTGCCATGCAACTATTTGGCATCATCGGCACTTACGTCTAAGATAGCGCTCACACATTGGCTGCTAATAAAGCAATATTCAAAAGCTCATCAGAGGATTCATTATGAAGCGTGCGTTAGTAACCGGGGGAAGTGGCGGTATCGGTTCAGCCATCGCCAGACAGTTAGCGGCCGATGGCTGCTATGTTTATATTCATGCCAACACCGGGCTAAAAAAAGCACAGGCCCTGAGTGATGAGATCAATGCCAGTGGCGGTCAATCATCCGCTTTAGCCTTTGATATCACCGATACAGAGCTCACTTTAGCTGCGCTGGATAATATTCTTGAAGCGGGAGCTGTTCAGATCCTTGTCAACAATGCCGGCATTCATGATGATGCGATATTCCCAGGGATGAGCCAGCGCCAGTGGCAAGATGTGATCAACGTTTCACTTAATGGTTTCTTTAATGTGACCCAGCCGCTGATGATGCCGATGATCCGCACACGCTGGGGGCGAATCGTTAACATCTCATCCCTTTCTGCAATCACTGGTAATCGCGGGCAGGTTAATTATTCTGCAGCAAAAGGGGCGCTTAACTCAGCCACAAAGTCACTGGCTCTGGAAGTTGCCAGCCGCGGTATTACAGCTAACGCTGTTGCACCCGGTATTATTGCGACACCCGACATCGGCGATAGCTTTGACGACAGCACCATCAAACAGATGGTACCCATGAAACGGGCGGGAGAACCTGAAGAGGTTGCCCATCTGGTTAGCTTTCTCTGTTCTGACGAATCGGCCTATATCACCGGTCAGGTGATCTCGATTAACGGCGGAATCATTTAGTCAGGCGAGCTAAGAAAAGCAGTGAAATTTGTTAATGGAGGCTGAGGGCGGAATCGAACCGCCGTCCACGGCTTTGCAGGCCGCTGCATAACCACTCTGCCACCCAGCCGGGATGGGGCTAAATCACACCTTAACCAGATCACAAAAAAGGGGATTTTAGAGAAAAAAATACCGCAATAATATAATTGGAGCGGGAAACGAGATTCGAACTCGCGACCCCAACCTTGGCAAGGTTGTGCTCTACCAACTGAGCTATTCCCGCCCTTCAAACAAGACACGTATTGTATGGATCTACACGTCTGTGTCAAGCCTTTGACCAATAATATTCAACCCGTTCCAGCAGTTAAGCGTCACGCAGTGAAGGCCACGCCTTACGCATATATTCCCACATTGACCACAACGTCAGTACTGCTGCTATATAAAGGGCGATGTACCCCAGCGCTTCCGTCGGAATAATACCAAATAGAGGCTCACGATATAGCAATAGAATGATCGCGGTGATCTGTGCCGTGGTTTTGATTTTGCCGAGCATATTAACCGCAACCAGGTTGCCCTGCCCTATCTCCGCCATCCACTCCCTCAGTGCTGAGACTGCGATCTCACGCCCAATAATGATCACCGCCGGTATCGCCATCCACGCCGTGGCACTGGCCTCGACCAGCAGCACCAACGCTGCGGCAACCATTAACTTGTCTGCCACCGGGTCCAGAAAGGCACCAAAAGCGGAGGTCTGGTTCATCTTACGGGCGAGGTAGCCGTCGAGCCAATCAGTGATTGCTGCAATGCTAAAGATAGCGGTAACGGCAATATTGGACCAGCTAACCGGCAGGTAGAAAAATACCACAAACACCGGAATCAAGGCGATCCTGAGAAGGGTGAGGTTGGTTGCCGTTGTCATCACTACCTGACTGCTCCGCATGCTGGTTGATTTAATAGAGAGGGGATCACATCAATTCCCAGCATGGAAGATATCATAAATACGCTGTGCGAGTTCATCACTAATGCCTTTAACACTAGCAAGATCCTCAACACCGGCGCGTGCAACCCCCTGCAATCCGCCAAACTGCTGCAGTAGCTGGCGCCGTCGTTTAGCGCCAACCCCACGAATCCCTTCAAGGGCTGAGCTCTTCTGTGCCTTCGCTCGCCTGGCACGATGAGCAGTGATTGCGAAACGGTGCGCCTCATCGCGAATCTGCTGTATCAGGTGAAGTGCTGCAGAATCGGGGGGTAAATTTATCTCTCTACCGCTATCCGCAAAATAGAGCGTCTCCTCGCCCGCCTTGCGTGCTCGTCCTTTTGCAATGCCAATTAAATTGACCCCGTGAACCTGTAATGTTTCCAGCACCTTTTCCGCTTCACGAACCTGCCCTTTGCCACCATCTATAAAAAGGATATCTGGTAGTTTCCCCTCCCCCTCTTTCAAACGTGTATAGCGGCGCATCAACGCCTGATTCATCGCCGCATAATCATCTCCTGCTGTAATGCCTTCAATATTAAAGCGACGATAATCTGACTTCAGCGCACCTTCACCATTAAAGACCACGCAGGAAGCAACAGTCTGTTTGCCAGAGGTGTGGCTGATATCAAAACATTCCATCCGCTGCGGTAGAGCATCCAGCTGCAGCGCCTCCTGCAATGCGATGAGGCGCTGCATGATGTTACTTTTTGTGTTGATATAGCGCGCCAGGTTCTGCTCAGCATTGGCTGTCGCCATCGAGAGCCAGCGACTACGTTCTGCACGGACACGGCTACTCACCGTCACCTGCCGCCCCGCCAGTTTACTCAAAGCGTCCCGCAACACTGCAGCATCCTCCAGCTCGTGATTGATGATCACCTGTGAAGGGATCTCATTTTCACCCGCTTTACCAAGATAGAACTGCGGTAGAAATGCTGCGAGTATCTCTTCAGCCGAAGCATTGCTCGTATGATCTGGAAAGAAGCTTTTGTTACCAAGGTTGTGGCCATCACGAATATAAAAAACCTCAACGCAACCGATGCCGTTCTGAGTCACGGCACTCACCACATCAATGTTTCCTTTATCACTGCTGACATACTGCTTCGCCTGAATCACCCGTAATGCAGCAATCTGGTCACGATATTTTGCGGCCATCTCATAGGCCATCTGCTCAGCCGCCTTTCCCATCTTTTCAACTAGCTCATCTATCACATGGTGATTTTTGCCATCGAGAAACATGGCTGCAAGACGCACATCATCGCCATAATCAGAAACAGAAATCTCCCCGGTACAGGGGGCGCTACAGCGTTTAATCTGATATTGCAGACAAGGGCGCGAACGATTGCTAAAGAAACTATCTTCACATTGACGGATCTGAAATAGTTTTTGCAGTAAATTTAAGGTCTCACGCACCGCACCTGCATTGGGATACGGACCAAAGTAGCGCCCTTTCTGTTTCCGCGCACCTCGCTGCAGGCTAAGACGCGGATAGGCCTGCGGCGTGGAAAGAAAAATATAGGGGTAACTTTTATCATCGCGCAGCAACACATTGTAGCGCGGCTTATGCTGCTTGATTAAATTGTTCTCGAGAATCAGAGCCTCAGTCTCGGTGTGGGTTGTGGTCACCGTGATATGATCGATATGTGATACTAGCGCTCGCGTTTTTGGTGAACCATCTGCGCGCGTAAAATAGCTTGAAACGCGCTGCTTAAGGTTGCGCGCCTTGCCCACATATATAATCTCGCCTCGCGCGTTAAACATGCGATATACACCCGGCTCTTCCGGGAGCGTCTGAAGAAAGCGCTTTTTATCAAATGCGGCGGGAGCAGAATCCGCAGATCGGTTAGCAGCCATAATGGTTATGATGCGATCTTCTCTTTCACACGAGCAAAAATCGCCTGAAACATCGATTCAGTCAGACGTTTCGTCTGCGTGTTGTAGCGACTACAGTGGTAAGAGTCGATCATAGTCACCCCTCCTGGCAGCTCATGCTCCCCACCATGGGAAAACTTATATGCAGCTAATTTGACACCCATTGCGCGCAGCACAGCAGAATGCGCAATTGCGCCAAGTGCCACCACCACACTACCGCTATTAAGCGCCAGTAACTCGCCGAGAAGATAAGCGCTACAGGCTTTCACCTCAGCCACCACTGGCTTATTTTCGGGTGGAAGGCACTTCACCGCATTGGTAATTGTGCAGTTAAATAGTTGCAAACCATCATCCTTCGACAGCGATTCCGGTGCGCTGCTAAAACCATATTTGTAGAGCGTCTCATAGAGCATCGCTCCAGAACCATCACCAGTAAATGGACGCCCTGTTGCAGTTGCCCCATGCATGCCTGGCGCTAACCCCACCACCAGAAGCGCTGGAACATCATCACCAAAAGGGGGTACCGGTGCAGCGTAATAGTCGGGGTACTTTGCCTGTACCTCATCAACAAAAGCCACCAGGCGTGGGCAACGGCGGCAATTCTGATCAAATTTCAACGCTGTGGATTTCATACTATTCGACGACTCGGTGACGGGTACTAGCGGCATAACAGCTCTTGTCAAGCCGATATTATCACACTAAACAATACCAGAGAGTGCCCTATCTCATTAATTATAAAAGGATGTTTTCGATAATAGCGTATTCGTTCAGCGCTAAAGGATACCACTGGAAAGCCGATACGTAACCCTGAGCGACAAGGAAACCATCACGACTCAACAGAGCGTTGTTCGAGGGCTTATAAGATATGGCAATTAAATATGAACCAGAGATTGGCAACTGGTATCAATCAGGCAGCAGCCTGTTATTCAAAGTTGTTGCAATTGATGAGAGCGATGAAACCATCGAAATTCAATATTTTGATGGCACTGTCGGCGAGCTCGAACTAGACCTCTGGGAGGGGCTCTCTCCTGAATTACTGGATGCGCCAGACGACTGGTCTGGCCCCTTCGATGACGTTGATGAGGAGATTACACCGTCATCATATAACGATGACTCTAACACAAGAAAGTCATGGGACAGCGTGCTGGAAGGTTACGAGGATAACTAACACCACCCAGCCATATTCAAAAATGGGCCTTTACCCTGCAAAGGAAAAACGCAGCTAATTCGCGCGCATCACCTTAATCACCTCATCCTCAAGCTCAATCCGATCCGCCAGGTTTTCTCCCAGTTTTGAGAGATCCCCCTCCAGCGCTTCGATTAACTCGCTATGCTCAGAGATATCGTATTTATCATTGAAGTCCAGAATTGTCTGTGTCGTCGATACAATTTTGGGGTAGACCTGATCAGCAATCTCAATCACGGCACGACGACGCTCTTTTCGCTCATCAATAAAACGATAAAGGCGGAAATGCGAATCGGCTGTGTAATCGATCAAAGATTGGCAAAACTGCTCCAGCAACTCAGTAACAGATTCATCGTCCTCAAACGGATGTTGAGCCGCCAGTTCGCCGTACAATGACAACATCTGAGCTCGCACATTAACCAGCTCATCGATCATTCCGTGTGAATTGGCTCTACGATCTTTGAATGGGGGGGATGCGGACATCGCGTACTCCTTGGAATTTCACATAAATCATAATGGCGATTCTATCAGAATTCATTCATAACTGGCACAAAAAAACGCATAAATAAACGCTATCTTTTTGATTAAAAAGAAATATAAAGCTTGTTCTTTTTATGTCGATAGCATAACCAGGCAGAGAGTAAAAAATTATTGGCTAATTTTATGCAGTAATTATTGAGATATTATGGCTACAACCAAAAGGTGCTTATCCAGAGCCTGCAAATGGCTATTGCTGATCTTTTCCCTGCTCTCACAGCTCGCCTTGGCCTCTTCAGCTACCATTACTGAAATCGATATCCAGCCGATAGCTGGGGGAGATCTATTACTCATCACTTACGAAGGAGAGCTCAACACGCTCTTAATGTTAGTTGATGATGAAAAGCACGCTATCCTGAAACTCTCAGCTGCAACCATCACTCAATCCTTCAGGCAGAAAAGTTTCAGCGGAAGGCTTATTAGGAGTCTTAAGCTCGTCTCATCCCCACTCGCTGAGACAAAAATAGAAATAAACTTTAAGCGGCGATTAGGTAGCCACTACAAACAGCGCTTAATGATGCACGGAAAAAAGGTTATTCAAGTCGAACTGCTGGATGAAGTGGCTGAAAAACCGCCAAAACCAAGTGAGAAATCTATCATTCAACCGCTAACAGAAAAAGGCATATTCAAGGTTGATGGATCAAAAAAGAAGAAACTGCTGGATTATAATAACGGTGACCGCAAGAAAATTACCACGGATGAGTTTTTATCACTATTCGGCGCACAGGTCATACCCCGCCCCAATCGCATTACAAACATCAGTTACCAGCTGACTCGCGAAAAACTAACGCTACTCTTTTCCTTGCATCAGCGCCCATCGTACTCTCTTAAATCCTATCAAAACCCATCCAGAATTAAACTAACCATGACCAGGGTACTGGGTGATCTTGAGATATTACACCACCTCACTCAACACGATTTTTTAGGGGACCTGACTAGCAGCAGAAACATCGCAAACACCCTCACAATGCAAGTTAGCCTTTATGAAACTGCTGAGGCAAGCGGCAGAGTCATTAAAAACCCTGTTGGTCCGGGTTACCAGTTAATCATTAATATAAAGCGAATTTACCCCTGGGAGACTGAGTCAGCCATTCCAGAACTAGACATCTAAAACAAACATAACCAACTGTTTTATATGCAATATCTACTTTTAAGATTGTGATCTTCATCTCAGATTTCAATCACAGATTAAGGCATAGTTTCAACATTACTCAAAGACGCTTTACCGGGAGAATCACTATGCGCCTCAAAACAACCCTCCTTGCCGCCATACTATCGCTAGGCGCGGCCAATGCAACGGCAGACTCATACGATAGCGCCGTTAACTCTGCTCTTGATGAAAACTATAGCGCTGCATTCTCATACTGGATGCCACTCGCCAAAGCGGGGGACCCGCGCGCGCAGTTTAATATCGCACTGATGTATCACGGCGGTTTACATGTAGGTTTTGATGAGTCTGCAGCTCTTGAATGGTATCAGCGCGCTGCTGAAAATGGCGTGACTGAAGCTCAGGAATATCTTGCTGTCGGCTATCAGGAGGGGTGGTTTGGGCTCCCTGTCGATAAAAAAAGATCACACTACTGGCAGGAGAAAATTGAAACCTCTTCGCTATAAATACTCACCAGACCTTTTATACCGCCCATTCTGCAGCAAGCAGACACTCGCTGTAGAATGGGGTGATTTTCACTTTTAATAACAGTTAAACTGCCTGGGGTAAGAACAACTCAATAGCGGCGGTGAACTGCAATGCAGCCTCTTCTTTAATCGGCTCAATCGTCTCCACAGTCAAACCGGTCACTGCCAGCGCAACGGGATCAATTGTAGCGATAAAACTCTCCTCATCACGCTTTTCTGAAACTGCCTCCACATCTACCGCTATAGCACTTGCGATATGGACAATAGATGCGCCCAGCGGAGAGACCTCTGCTTTACCTGGCTCATGATGGAATTCAGCGGCATCAATAATTGTCTCGGGTAATTTCCAGTCGCGTAACAGCTCACTACCCACTTTTGCATGATCAAAACCGATAACTTCCTGCTCAACCTCAAACAGCGGCACCATACCATCGTTAGCGCGCAACTGCGTTTCACGTGACATCTCTGGTAATTTATTAAGAATGATTAACTGGCCAATATCATGCAAAAGACCAGCAACAAAAAAGGGTTCGGTATGAAGCGCATTGCATTTCACTGCGATCAATCGTGCCAGGACGCCGCAATAAAGGCTATGCCGCCAGAAGGCATGGATATCGATGTGTTCATTAGGGAGATTGGAGAAGTTATTAATCACCGACGTAGCTAAAATCAGGTCACGCAGGCCGCGCGTACCGATAATCGTGATCGCCCGGGAGACGGTATCGATTTTGGACGGGAAACCATAAAGGGGGCTATTGGCTATCTTTAAAAGTCTTGCTGTCAGCGCAGGATCCTGACTGATAAACTTGCCAATATCAGATGCAGATGAAGATGGATCATCTACCATTTCATTGATTTTAGTGAACACCTCGGGCAGCGTCGCGAGCTTAACTGAGCCTTTAATTAAATCGACCGCTTCCATTAGATATTACTCCCTCTAGTGATCCTACTTATGTTCTATCGTGACATCAAACGCATAATTACATAGCTATGCAATAGCTTATCGCCATGATTCAAACATTCTTTAAGAAGAAGTCATGGAAAACATTAAAACATAGTAACACACCATAAGAAGGCTAAATAAACACCAGAAATAGATCATTTAGTGCGACAAAGAAGCCACTTCGTTTAATTCAGCGTCAAATTTATGATGCGCCTCATCGACTATTTTAGCTGCGCTATTAAGTGATGATTCGATATCTTCACCCTTTCTGATACGCACAACTGCCTTTTGAAAGGCTTCGCTTATCACTGAATAAAGAGGTGATTGCGGCTGAAAAAATATATCGCCACGTTTCTGCTCTTCAATTAAGTCTGAAAATGAGGGGGTTTCGTTAAAAGTATCGAAACGGGCAAGAGCGCTGTAGGTCGCAGGAAAAGTGGCGTTGGCTTCAGCTGCTAACAGCACCTCATTCGGCTGAAGCAGAAATTCTAAAAGCCGCATCGCTGCCTGTGTGTCTTCACAGCTTCGCGTTAGCCCCCAACCCCAGGCACGCTGTGTTCTATAGCTCCCGGCACCAAAATCAGGCAGCGGTACCACAACCAGATCATCCCCAAATTGCTGCTGATAAAAATCATATTTATCCAGCCCGTCCCACGACAGCGCAACACGTCCACTTATAAACGCCTTACCATCGCTATGGTCATCAACATAACCCTCTCTAATCCAGCGCTGGATGTGGCTTAAAGCAGCGATGTTTTGCTCACTATTTAAAACCCCCATTCCATCAAGGGGCCTATCTTCATTAATCATCCCTCCCCCAAATGAGCGCAGGATGGGATAGAGCGCATTCGATAGCTGCTCACCCTGTTGCTGTAATCCAAGATCAATCGCAGCTGAAAAATCACTACGTTTCATAAGCGTTGCAAGTAACGCTTCAAACACCGTCAAATTCCATGCATCCTTGGACATAACAGGAACAGGGTAACCAGCAGCCTCTATCGCGCTCTTCCTGGCGTACATCACCCAGCTATTAGCCGATGTTGCCAGCGAATAGAGGCGCCCCTGGTACATTCCCTGGCTATAGATGGCTGGCAACATATCCTCGCGAGCGGTATCAGTTAGCAGTTTATCCAGCTTAATCAGCCCCCCACGTTCGACAATGCCGGCGAGATATGGGCCATCCAGCTCAATAATATCGGGCAGTGTATTCGTTCTGATCGCAGCATTAATCTGCGCGTTATAGGTCCCTTTAGGGATAGAGGTCAGGTTGATCTGGATACGGCTATGATTCGCATTAAAACGGGCCACCTGATCTTTGATCAATAGCAGCGCATCTTTGTTCCCGGTATGCATCCAGACATCCAGTTCGCTGATAATCGCGCTTTTACTAACAACTTTTTCCTGTCGTTCACAGCCAGTCATACCCAGCAACAGCAGGGGTACTAGCAGGAAAGTAGATATAATGAGGCCGTGATTTCTTCGATTGCTATCAAACATCGAGCCATAATAACTCAATCAATTTCAATTGCACAAAACCTTTGGCTTTCAGAAAATCTTTTGCTCTGAAAAAGAGTCGTGGTTAATCAACTGGTCGTTATCACTGCTTCAGTCATCAATTGCGCCACCAGCTAATAGTTGCTCAATTTTCTTGAATCCATGCTGTTTTGCTGCGCCCATTGCTGTTTCACCAGTATTCGATGAAAGCCGTCTATCTGCACCGTTCTTTAACAAAATTCTTGCGATCTCGGTATGACCACCTCTTGAGGCATAAATAAGGGCTGTCATACCACCTATCGAAATATCCCGATGAGAATTTGGCTCTAACTGTTCAATGGCATTGACATCAGCATCATGTGCGATCAATGTTTCAACAATATTCTGGTAACCATTTCGTGAAGCGATCATTAACGGGGTGCGGCCAATATTATCGTATAAATTAGGGTTCGCCTCATGAGCCAGCAAAAGTTCAACAGCCCTGGCATATCCCTGCTCGGCCGCCTTAAACAGCGGCGTAACCCCTTTTTCATCCTGAATATCCGTAACCGCGCCGGCCTTGAGTAGCACCTTTATCGCATCAATATGACCTCCACCTGCGGCGGCAATCAATAGCGAGGGACTTAACACTTTTTTATGGGCGCGGATAATAAAGTGGTCGACCTTTTTATCAATCGTTGCACGATCGGGATCCGCCCCATTTGCGATCAACAAGGCTAGCAGCTCTGCATTACCATTGCGCGCTGCGATCAATGAGGGCGTCTCTTTTCTACGGTTACCAACAGAAACCTTTGCACCGTGATCAATAAGATACTCCGCTATCGCTAAATCATTATTCTGTACAGCAATCAGTAACGCCGTATCGTTTCGGGAGATTGCCCGCAGTAACTCACGCTCTTTAAATGTCACACTTGAATTTGCAATGCGTATCTCCTTCAGCCCCCATGGAACATGGTTCACATTCGCGCCATTCTCTACCAGCAGACGCACCAGATCAGCATTGCTGAAATAGACAGCGCTAATCAAAGGCGTAACACCCGTATTATTATCGCGGTAGTTCACATCGGTCGATTGCTTTAGCAGTGCCCTGGCTTTATCCAGATCACCAATTTTTGCTGCTTTAATCAGGGCGTCTTCACTCGACAGAGCGGCATAATGAGTTTCATCTCGTGCTCCAGCAGCGCGTAATATATCGACGATGCTGTTATGGCCGTTCCACTGTGCAATGGTCAGCGCCGTATCGCCATTGGCACGTGCCAGGCTAGTCATTGCACCGTGTTTCAAAAGGGTTGTGACAATTTGATCCCAGTCACCCTGCTCACCCTTTAATCCATGCATAGCAGCGTACATTAAAGGTGTCGTGCCTCGCCTGTCATTAGCTGCACCAGTTGTCATCACATTTGCATCAGCACCTTTTGAGAGTAGTAGTTCGACCATTGGTAGACGACCATACTGGACAGCACTAACCAGTGCTGTCCCACCATCAACCTTTTTCAGGTCAACTTTTGCCCCACTTTCCAGCAAGTAGTTAGCTGCCTCAAAATTACCATATAGCGAGGCATTCATCAGTGCAGTCGTACCATCGTTGCTCTGAGCATTGATATTGGCACCCTGTGAAACCAGTAGCTTTAAAATTGATAGATGATTCTCTGCAGCGGCTACAATCAGCGCGGTATTGCCAAGCTCATCAATGAGATCGATGTCAGCACCACTATTGAGCAGATTTCTAATCACACTCTCGTGACCATAACGGGCAGCTAATACAAAGTTATGCCCCTCTATTGATACGGCTGGTTTAGGCGTCGCCTCTTCGACCGCACTAACGTTGATCGATACGATGGATAGCGTGAGAGCAACAGCACTACACAGTATGACGGGCGCTATCCTGAAGGATGATTTGGCTAACATTGACATCAGCTTCTCCTCAATAAAATTTCTATATCAGCATAAGCAGGAGCGCCATGCTTGCCCACATTGGTGATGTGTGCCACATCAACGCGAACATTCAACTTTAGTAAATAATAGACCATTACACTCAGGATCGTAAATAAAAGCTTTCAAAACAATATCACTTAACCCGCCTGGTATAGGGGCTCATTATGCTATCTATCTGACTTTTTTAATGAAAACCACCAATCACCAGGAATTAATCATGCTCGATGACATTTTTTATCAGCTATTACCTACACCATAGGTTATTTTTTCATTAAAAGCAGTTAGTTGCACAGCCTGATAAAAGCAGGAATAAGCTCATATTTAACCCGATTTTGACGATAAAAAAGCAGGGAACAAGCCGTTCTGACATTTAGATAGACAAGGAGAGTCGTAATGAAACTGATGATTGTCGATGATGACAAGGATATCCTCATCTACCTGGAAGGTATTGCCAAACGTTTTGGTGTCCAGTATGAGGCTTTTCTTGATTCGTCACTTGCGCTTGAGCGCTTTTCTGAAGAGCCTACAAAGTTTCATGCTGCCGTCCTTGATGTCTTCATGCCCCCTCCGGACGGGATTTTGCTCGCAAAAAAAATGCACGATCTTAATGGTAAGATGCGCTTCCTTTTTGTCAGCGGCCTCAGTGATCCTGCAAATGTGAACTTCATTATGGAAAAAGGCGATTATCTGCATAAACCATTCTGGTTTGAAGATGCTGCCAATCGAATGAAGAACCTGATTAGCCTGGCTGAAAAAGCATCTGAATATCACGACCAGCACGCACTCAACGACATCACTACCAAAGCTGTTGAACTAGCTGACATCTCATCATGCAAAGAGCCTTATTTTCTTGCAGTGCTGGCAGCCAGTAAGCTTAATCTACCAGTAAATGATTACCCTGAGAGCTTTTGGGAGCTAACAGCATCAGAGATCAAACGTAAAACAGACCATGTAGATGCTTAACCTCTCTCGGTTCCAGCTGTAAAGCATTGCCCGCAGCTATATAGAGAGCAGCTGAAGAGCGCTGGTTGCATCGAGCAGGTTTGATGACATAATCAAACCATGTCACTAACCTACACAAAATATCTGCAGGTTGATCAGTTGCTAACACTCCAGCAGCCGCTGTCTGAGAACCCTGATCATGATGAGATGCTTTTCATCATCACCCACCAGGTCTATGAGCTGTGGTTTAAACAGATCATTCATGAGCTGAATGATTTTCAGTCATCTCTCAAACATCACAACCTGCCAGTCGCGCTGCGAAACCTGAAACGGGTACGGCATATTCTTAAAGTGCTCGTCGCTCAGATGGATATTATTGAGACCCTGAGCCCCGTCTCGTTCCGTGCCTTTCGTGATCGTCTGGAGAGCTCAAGTGGTTTTCAGTCCGCACAGTTTAGAGAGATTGAGTTTATGCTTGGCAAGCGCGATCCTGGGGTACTAACCCATTATCCGGCCGGTGAAGCGGCGCACAGGCGTCTTGAAGTGATGCTGCGCCAGCCATCACTGTGGGATAGCTTTCTGCTCTATCTCCAGGCCTGCGGCTATGCAGTACCTGAATCGGAACTGAGTCGTGACCTGACCAGGCCGCCAGCCGTTAATGAGGCAGTACAGCAGCAACTGCTCAAAATCTATAGAGAGGAGACGCTGCTGACGCAGCTCTGCGAGCAACTGATCGACCTTGATGAGGGATTGCAGGAGTGGCGCTACCGTCACCTCAAAATGGTTGAGAGAACCATCGGCAACAAGACTGGAACCGGGGGATCAAATGGCGCAGACTATCTCTATAAAACCCTGCTTACCCCACTTTTTCCAGATCTCTGGGCTATCCGGAATGTACTCTAATAGCAGATGGTAAAGCACCTGAATGAAATGTTCTGGGGACGTTACACAACAGGCCACTTTTATCTGCCGTGCAAACCCTTTACTATATAGGCTTTCTGATTTGAGAAACTGGATTGAACGATGATTAAAAGACTTTTAAAGCACTCTGTTTTTCCCATACTCGCC
>Ga0256830_1001320_pt1 | contig 17686 bp, 12 predicted proteins | sample 128326metaG_FD_190537 | JGI IMG/M metagenome (GOLD analysis project Ga0256830, IMG submission 190537) | Hydrothermal vent microbial communities from Lau Basin, Pacific Ocean - 128-326 | ecosystem: Environmental > Aquatic > Marine > Hydrothermal vents | place: Pacific Ocean: Lau Basin | collected... | reverse complement strand
GGTTCTCGGTGGAAGACCCCGATAACGAGGCAAACTGGCCGCGGGTGTGGTACATCTGGCGCGGCAACGCCCTCATGTCAAGCGCCAAGGGACACGAGTATTTCCTGAAGCACTACCTGGGCACGCATACCAACGCTATAGCCCAACCGGATTTTGCCAAAGAAGCTATTACCGAGGTCACCTGGCACGACAAGGTCCCGCACGGGAAAATGGACCTGGTTGTCGACCTGAACTTCCGCATGGACACGTCGGCGTTGTACTCGGACATCGTGCTTCCCGCCGCCACGTGGTACGAGAAGGCGGACCTCAACTCCACCGACATGCACAGCTTCATTCACCCCCTCTCCAAGGCGGTCCCGCCGTGCTGGGAGTCGAAAAGCGATTGGGAGATATTCAAGCAGATCGCCAGGAAGTTTTCCGAGCTGTCGGAAAAGCATTTTCCGGAGCCCGTGGCGGACCTCGTGGCCACGCCGCTGGCGCACGATACGGCGGCGGAGATCAGTCAACCGCAAATTCGGGACTGGCTCAGTGGTGATATCGAGGCGATTCCCGGCAAGACCATGCCCGGCATGACGATCGTGCACCGAGATTACAAGAACCTGTACCGGCAATACATCTCCTACGGGCCGAACGTGAGGGAAAAAGGCCTGGGGGCGCACGGCACCCACTACCGGATCGACGATTTCTACGATTCCATGCTGGCGACGTTTCCTTCCCAGACCTGGGGAGGACGGACCTATCCCTCGCTCGAGGAAGACGAGGAGGTCTGCAACGCGATCCTCTACCTTGCGACCGTGACGAACGGTGAACTGTCCTATCGCTCGTACAAGAACATGGAAGAAAAGGTGGGCCTGCCGCTCGCCGACCTGGTGGAGAAATCGCGGAATATTCGCACGACGTACGCCGACCTGCAAGCCCGTCCGCAGCGCTTCGTGAACAGTCCCATGTGGTCCGGCCTGGTGACCGGAGGACGCGCGTATTCGCCGTTTACGTACAACGTGGAAAAACTGGTGCCCTGGCGCACCCTGACCGGGCGACAGCATTTCTACCTGGATCACCCGGGATACATCCAGTTTGGTGAACACCTCCCGACGTACAAGCCAAAACCGACACCCGCGCAGTATGCCGACCTCAACTTTACCGACGAGGAAGCGAAGTCGATGATGTTGAATTACCTCACGCCCCACGGGAAATGGCACATTCATTCCACGTACGGCGACAACCACCGCATGACCACGCTCTCGCGCGGGATCGAACCCTTCTGGATGAACGACAAGGACGCGGCGGAGCTGGGTATCAAGGATAACGACTGGGTGGAAGTGTTTAACGACCACGGTGTGGTGGTAACCCGCGCGTGCGTGAGCGCCCGCATACCCAGGGGCATTTGCATCCAGTACCACTCGCCGGAACGCACGTTCTCGGTGCCGAAATCGCCGCTGCGCGGGAACCGCCGGGCGGGCGGCCACAACAGCCTTACGCGCACCCGCCTCAAACCGAACCTCCTCATCGGCGGCTACGGACAGTTTACCTACCATTTCAATTACTGGGGGCCGACCGGAGCGAACCGCGACACGCACATCCTGGTGCGCAAGCTGCCGGAACTGAAATGGTAAAGGACGGCATGACTCTTTCACGATTTACAATTAAAGGCTAATCAATGGATATCAGGTCACAAGTTTCAATGGTCTTCCACCTGGACAAGTGCATCGGTTGCCACACGTGCAGCATCGCGTGCAAGAATATCTGGACCGACCGCAAGGGCACCGAGTACATGTGGTGGAACAACGTGGAAACCAAGCCCGGCACCGGTTATCCCACCAGGTGGGAAGACCAGGACAAGTACCAGGGCGGCTGGGAAAAACGGAATGGAAAATTGGGCTTGCGCTCCACGGGCAAGGGCCGGGTTGTCTTCAATCTCTTCCACAATCCCCATCAACCCGGCCTGGACGATTACTACGAGCCCTGGACGTACAAGTACGAGGACCTGTTCAACGCGCCGGAAGGAAACGACCAGCCGACCGCGCGGCCCATTTCCATGGTGACCGGAAAACACATCGATATCGAAGCCGGCCCCAACTGGGATGACGACTTGAGCGGATCGCCGGTGTACGCCGAGAACGATCCCAACCTGAGCGCCCTGTCACCGGAGCAAAGGGCCCAACTGTCCGCCATCGAGCGCCTGGTGTTTTTCTACTTTCCGCGTATCTGTAATCACTGCCTGAATCCAGCTTGCGTGGCATCCTGTCCCTCGGGCGCGCTGTACAAGCGCGGCGAGGACGGCGTTGTGCTGATCGACCAGAAGCGCTGCCGCGGTTGGCGGTCGTGCGTCGCCGCTTGTCCGTACAAGAAGAGCTACTACAACTGGAACACGGGCAAATCGGAAAAATGCATTCTCTGCTTTCCGCGTATCGAGACCGGGCAAGCGCCGGCGTGTTTCCATTCCTGCGTGGGACGCATACGCTACCTGGGCGTGCTGCTTTACGATGCCGATCGCATAGATGAAATCGCCGGGAGGCCCGATAACGAACTGGTCGATGCGCACCGCGAGTTGATCGTCGATCCCAACGACCCCGCGATCATCAAGGCCGCGCGCGAGAACGGCATCCAGGACGACGTGATACGGTCCGCACAGAAATCACCGGTATATAAATTCGTCAAGGAGTGGAAGATCGCCCTGCCGCCGCATATCGAGTTTCGCACTCTGCCCATGCTGTTCTACGTGCCGCCCATGCTGCCGGTCATGTCGAGCTTCGACGGCAAGACGGTGAAGAACATGACGGAAGGCCTCTTCCCGGATTTCGACAAGGCCAGGGCGCCGATCGAGTACCTGGGAAAGCTCTTTGGAGCCGGAAACAACAGCAAGGTGCGCTACGTGCTGAAAAAGCAGATGGCCATTCGTACCTATCGCAGGGCAGTCACGGTGGGCGACGTGGAAATGGAGCATGCGGAGCACATGCTTCGCGAGGCTGATTGTACCGTTGCAGAAGCCGAGGCGATCTATAAACTCACGTCCCTGTGCACGTTTGAAGACCGTTTCGTGATTCCTCCGGCCCATCGCGAGGAAGCCATCGAGATGACAGCGGATCCGCTGGAATACAAGCAGTCCGTCGGGTTCGGATTCAAGGAAGAAGTAAAGCGGGGGCTGTGATGATGGAACAGCGAACAAACACGCTGCACGTTTTCGCCGACCTGCTTTCGTATCCGACGGGGGACTATAAACGCCGTGCAGAAGACTTGTTTCGGGAACGTCACGTTGCCGGGGAGAAAAGTGAATCTCTCAAGCAATATCAGGAGTTCCTTTCGAAGACGGAATTGGGCGGGGTTGAAGAACTCTTCACGCGAACGTTCGACATGAACAAGAACACCTGCCTGGAAATCGGGTGGCATCTCTACGGCGAAGATTACAAGCGGGGAGAGTTCCTGGTCAGGATGCGCCAGGCCCTCGCGGAGTACGATATCCCGGAATCGGTAGAACTGCCCGATCACATCAGTCACTGCCTCAAGTTGGTTGCGGTCCTGGATCAGGAAGAGGCAACTATTTTCGTCGCGCGTTTTCTTCGCCCGGCGCTCGACGTCATTCTCGATAATTTCGAAGCGGGAAATCCGTTCAAGTCGCTTCTGCGGACGTTGCAGCTCTATCTCGACGAAGAGTATCAGCCTGTTGACAATGCCCCCGAGCCCGACGCGGCATTGCATCAACCGGGGTAGCGCGCTGTCGCGGGCAAAACAATCATATGATTCGCAAGAATTCTTAAAATCGTCAGGTAAATAACATGGCTCAGAATACCAACATCCTCGACTACTTCAACTTGTTCTGGTTCGCTGTCCTGCCTTATGTCGCTCTTTTCACCTTCTTGCTTGTCACGATTCAGCGATATACACGCCGTGGATTCACGTATTCGAGCCTCTCCTCGCAATTCCTTGAGAACAAGATTCACTTCTGGGGCCTGGTGCCGTTCCATTACGGGATACTGACCATCCTGTTCGGACACCTCCTGGGGTTTCTCATTCCCCGCCAGGTCCTTCTCTGGAACAGCGACCCTCTGCGTTTGCACATCCTGGAAGTAACGGCGTTCATCGGCGGCATCTTCACACTGGTGGGTCTGGTAAACATCGTGATCCGCCGCCTCGTCGACCCCCGCGCCAAGGTGGTCACCAGCACGGCCGACTGGGTGGTGCTTTCGATATTGTTGTTCCAGATAGGCACGGGGCTTTTCGTGGCGATTTTCAACAGCTGGGGAAGTTCCTGGTTCGCGGCTTCCATCACGCCGTATTTCTGGTCGTTGCTCGCGTTCAGTCCCGACATTGCTTTTGTGACGCCCATGCCGATGTTGGTGAAGCTGCACATCATCAGCGCGTACTTTTTGATATTGTTATTTCCCTTCACCCGCCTGGTGCACGTTCTTGTAATTCCCAACCCGTACCTGTGGCGCAAGCCGCAGCTGGTTCGTTGGTACTGGGATCGCAAGAAAATCCGTACCCCCGGGTTCAAGGCGAAGCGGAAATGAAAAAACCTGCACAACGCCTCGACATGAATTCAATGTTCTTTTTTCCACGAGAGATTGTTTCATACATACATGCATCTTCGCGTGATTGAGTTCAACAAAAGAGAGAAACATGAACGATAAGAAAAAAGCCAGGATAGTTCTGACCATGAACACGATCGCCTTCACGGTATGTTTTGCCGTGTGGATGATGAACGGTGTCCTGGTGACCTTCCTGGTCGATAACGGCATATTCGAATGGAGCAAGACACAAATCGGATGGCTCATTGGTATTCCGGTGCTCACCGGTTCCCTTGTGCGCCTGCCGGTGGGAGTGCTTACCGATAAATACGGCGGTCGCATCGTGTACACCATCCTGATGCTGGTCGCCGCCTTGGCGACGTACCTGTTGAGCATGGCCAATACGTACGAGGAGTTCCTGCTCGCGAGCCTGGGTTTCGGGATCAGCGGCGCTTCGTTTGCGGTCGGCATTGCGTACACGTCGGTGTGGTTCGAGAAGAAATACCAGGGAACGGCGCTGGGAATATTCGGCGCGGGCAACGCCGGTGCGGCCCTGACGGCCCTGGGTGCGCCCTCGTTGTTGAACTACCTGACCGACAACGGCGCCGTGATCGAAAGCTGGCGCATGATGCCGAAGCTGTACGCGCTGGGACTGCTGGTCATGGCCGTTGTCTTCTACTTTACCACGTTCTCGAAAAAGGTGGAAGAAACCAGAACGCGCACGTTGTTGGAACGGCTGGAACCCCTGAAGTATCCACGGGTATGGCGGTTTGGCCTGTACTACTTCCTGGTATTCGGCGGTTTCGTCGCGCTGGCCCAGTGGTTGATTCCATACTACGTGAACGTGTACACGATGAGTGTGGCGATGGCCGGTTTCATGACCTCGATTTTCAGTTTGCCCTCCGGCGTCATCCGGGCTTTCGGCGGCTGGTTGTCGGACAAGTTCGGCGCGCGCCCGGTGATGTACATCGTACTGGGGGCCTGTATTTTCAGCTCCGCGCTGCTCATCGTTCCCCGCATGGAAATTCAGTCCCCCGGCCAGGGCGTCATGGCCTTGAAGTCGGGCACGGTGACGGAAGTTACTCCAAACACCATCGTCGTTGACAGGGAAACGTACAGGTATCAGAACAAGGAAGACGTCCCGAACCTGGTGAGCCTTACACAGAACGAGCCCAACATGCTGGTGCTTCCACGGATCAACGGCTGGCAGGAGCCGGTTGTGAAAGAAGGTGAAAAAGTACACAAGAAGCAGCTCCTGGCCCGCGGTGTCACGCATATATTCTTTCAAGCCAATGTGTGGATATTCACGCTCCTGGTGTTCATCGTGGGGATCATGATGGGCATCGGCAAGGCGGCCGTGTACAAATTCATTCCGGAACACTTTCCCAAGGACGTCGGTGTCGTTGGCGGAATCGTGGGCGTGGTCGGCGGTCTTGGAGGTTTCATCAGCCCGGTGATCTTCGGCTACCTGCTGCGCTGGACCGGGATCTGGACCACGAGCTGGATGTTCTTCTTCGTCCTTTCGGCGGTCTGCCTGGTGTGGCTGCACCTCGTTGCGCGCAGAATGATGAAGTCCAGGGCACCGCAACTGTTGCGTGAGCTCGAAGAAAAAGTCGCTGCCGATCCTTTGGAACAAATGCCCGGAGATAAATAAATGACCAGAATTTCCCATTGGGACCCGGAAGACGAACAGTTTTGGAACGAGGCGGGAAAGAAGCACGCCAACCGCAACCTGTGGATTTCCATCCCCGCGCTGTTGTGCGCGTTTGCGGTGTGGTTGTACTGGTCCATCATCATCGTCCAGATGCAGAACCTCGGCTTTCCTTTCACCAAGGAGCAACTGTACACCCTTACGGCGATTGCCGGGCTGGTGGGAGCGACGCTGCGTATCCCCAACTCCTTCTTCATCGCCCTGAGCGGCGGTCGAAACGTGATCGCCGTAACCACCGCCTTGCTGATCCTGCCTGCCCTGGGCACCGGCATCGCCCTGCAGGACATGAATACCAGCTATTCAGTGTTCGTCATCCTGGCCGCCATGTCCGGCATCGGCGGGGGCGCGTTCGCGTCGTCCATGTCCAACATCAGCTATTTCTTTCCCAAGAAGATGCAGGGGCTGGCTCTCGGCTTGAACGCCGGACTGGGCAACGTCGGCGTGAGCGTGATGCAGGTGTTCCTGCCGTTGGCCATGACGGTGAATATCTTTGGCCCCCTGGCCGGGCAGGGGTTCGAGATGCCCGAGGCGTTGGGCGGTGGAATGGTGTGGATCCAGAACTGCGGATTGGTCTGGGTGCCCATCCTGGCGTTCCTGTTCATCCTGGCCTGGTTCGGCATGGACAACCTGCCCCAGCAGAAAGTCGGTTCGCCACCCGCGGCCATCGGCAAGATGCTCTGGCTGATCCTGCTGGGATTTGCCGCTGCCGGTATCGGCCTCTACCTGCTCATCGGTCAGGGTTTGAACATGTGGGTGGTTCTTCCCGTCACCATCATCCTTACCCTGGTGTTGATGCGCTACCTGACGCCGTCCTCGGTGCGCACGAACTTGATCGACCAGTTCGCAATCTTCAAGGAGAAACACAACTGGGTCATGACCTGGCTGTACACCATGACCTTTGGCTCGTTCATCGGGTACTCGGCCGCTTTTCCCAAGCTGATCCAGGACGTGTACGGATACCTTCCGGACGGCACCATCAACCCCAACGCGCCCAACCCGATGGCGTACGCCTGGCTGGGACCGCTTGTGGGGTCGTTGATCCGCCCCGTGGGCGGGTGGCTCTCCGACAAAATGGGCGGAGCGCGGGTAACCCACTGGGACACGGTGGTGATGATCGGAGCGACACTGGGAGTGGCGTACTTTGTAAAGATCTCCCAGAATTCCCCCACGCCGGAAGTGTATTTTCTCCCGTTCCTGCTCTTGTTCCTGCTCCTGTTCATCACTACCGGCATCGGGAACGGTTCGACCTTCCGGATGATCCCCATCATCTTCAAGCCGAAGATGGCCGGTCCGGTGCTTGGGTGGACTTCAGCGGTAGCGGCGTACGGCGCGTTCATCATCCCCAAGGTTTTCGGAGCGCAAATCCAGTTGGGAACACCGGAAGTGGCGCTGTACGGATTCGCGGTGTATTACGCCAGTTGCCTTGCGGTGAACTGGTGGTTTTACGCCCGGAAGAATGCCGAGATACATTGCTAGGGATTGGTGACGGGACAGAAACACGCATAACACAATATGAACCGCAGCGAAGGTTCCAGGAATATGATGCATGGAGAAACAATGGAGTTTTGTTACACGGAGTTACGTGAAAAGAAAGAGAGCCGTTTATGGATAGCATAAATGCCCGTGTCGTCGCCGTCGTTGTCGCCATCGCCGTTGTTTTCGGCCTGGTCATCTTTTTTCAAAGCGTCACGATCAATCCGCTGGGCGTGAATACCGGATATGCCCCGAAACAGCCGTTGGAATTTTCCCACCGCCTGCACAGCGGAGACTTGCAAATCGACTGCCAGTATTGTCACGTCGGAGCGGAAAAGGGGCCACACGCTCTCATTCCACCCGCCGGCACCTGCATGAACTGCCACCGCTTCGTGACGGCTGCCTGGGACAAGGTGAAGATCGAAGAGATGCAAGCGAAAAAAGAAAAGCGTGATATTCGGCCCGTGGTTTCTCCGGAACTTGAAAAGCTGTACCGGGCCGTTGGTTTCAACACGCGGGAGATGCGCTACGACGAGAAGAAGGCGACCGGCAAGCTCGAATGGATTCGCGTGTACAATCTTCCTGATTTCGTTTACTTCGACCACAGCCGCCACGTGAACGCGGATGTCCGCTGCCAGGTCTGTCACGGCGCCGTGGAAACCATGGAACGGGTCGAACAGGTAAGCGACCTGACCATGGGCTGGTGCGTCAATTGCCATCGCGATGTAAGCCACGGTAACGTTCCGGAGCTCAAGGGGAAAAAGCCCTCGATAAGTTGCGCCGTGTGCCACTATTGAATCAGACAGAAAATGCAAAACGAAGATATGGTGAATAGGCAGAATACAAAGTACTGGAAAGGTCTCGAGGAACGGGAGAACAGCCCGGAGTTTCAAAAAGCTGCGGAGAACGAATTCCCCGAGCCTCTTCCCCCGGCAGACGACCCGGATCGGTTTTTCGAAGGGAAGATGAGCGTCTCCCGGCGTTCGTTTCTGAAGGCCGCGGGTTTTTCCGTGGCTGGCGCAGTACTGGCATCCTGCAACCGCGCCCCCGTCGAAAAATCCATCCCGCTTGTCAGCGCTCCAAGGGATCTCGTCGCGGGGACTTCGTACTGGTACTCATCCACCTGCGCGGGATGCCAGGCGGGATGCGGCATCCTGGCCAAGGCGCGCGACGGGCGTCCCATCAAGATCGAGGGGAATCCGCAACACCCCCTTTCGAAGGGTGGCATTTGCGCGGTTGGCCAGGCGATGGTATTGAGTCTCTACGATTCCCGGCGCGCGCAGAAACCGTTGCGCGGGGGCAAGACGACTAGCTGGCAAGAGCTAGACCGCGAAGTAATTTCACGCCTGGGCGAGCTGGGTGACGATGTCTATCTTCTGACCGGGAGCGTAACGAGTCCTTCTACGCGGGCAGTAATAGACCGCTTTCTCGGCCGTTTCTCCAACAGCGCCCACGTGGAATACGACGCCGTCTCGTACTCCGCCATATTGGACGCGCACGAGCAGACGCACGGTCGGCGCGCCCTGCCCCGTTACCGGTTCGACCGGGCGGAGGTGATTGTCAGTTTCAACGCCGATTTTCTCGGCACCTGGATATCACCGGTGGAGTTCACCAGGGACTACACGGCCGGACGAGACCTGGTGGGGAACCCGCCCAGGATTTCATACCATGTGCAGTTGGAAGGCCGCATGTCCCTGACCGGTTCGAACGCCGACCGGAGGATCAGGGTCACGCCGGCGCAAAGCGCGGCGATACTCGTCGAGGTCGCAAAAAAGATCGCGGCGGTAAAGGGCGTGAATCTGCCCGCGGTTCAAGGCAAAAGCCACTTGACGATCGATCCGTCGGTCGTGGACGACATTACCGGGCGGCTCTTGGAATCCGAAGGGAAGAGCCTCTTGCTTTGCGGCCGGAACGACGTCGCGCTGCAACGGTTGGTCAATTTCGTCAATCACGCCCTCGGCAATTACGGCAAAACGCTGGACATCGCGTATCCTTCCTACCAGTGGCGGGGAAGCGACCGGGCGTTGTTCGGCTTGCTGGAAAAAATGAAGGCGGGACGGGTGAAGGCTCTGTTCATCGCGGGCGCCAACCCGGTGTACAACCTGCCCGACGCGGCCGCATTTGCCGAAGCGCTGAAAGACATACCGTTGGTCGTCACGATCACCGATCATCAGAATGAAACCGCAGCGCGGAGCGAGTTCGTCTGCCCGGTGAACCATCCGCTGGAATCCTGGAACGACGCCGAGATCGCGGAGGGATTGTTCGGCATGACGCAGCCCACGATACCGCTCCTCGGCGACACGCGCACCGTGCGCGAGTGCCTTTCCGTTTGGATGGACGAAGGGAAGCCGGACCGGGAAATCGTGAAGGACTACTGGAAGAAAACGATATTCCCGCGCTGGAAAGGGACGCTTTCCTTCCAGGAATTCTGGGATCAGGCGGTGCACGATGGATTCGTGAGCGTTCAGCCGCGGAAGGCGCCGGTTTCATCCTTTCAGCTTGCCGCCGTCACCGCGCCGGACGAGGATTATTTACCCGGGAACAAGGGATACGCGCTGGAGCTCTATCAAAAGATCGGCGTACTCGATGGCCGCCATGCCAACAACCCGTGGCTCCAGGAATTGCCGGACCCCGTGACGAAAGTCACGTGGGACAACTACGTGAGCGTCTCGCCCGCCCTGGCAAAGGAAATGGGCCTGGAAGAAGGAAACGTGGTGAAGGTTTCCGACGGGGTATACAGCGTCGAGCTTCCGGTGCAGGTTCAACCCGGCCAGCACGACGAAGTGGTCGCGATTGCGGTTGGATATGGATGCAAGGGCACAGAGCGGTTCTCCCGACTGGGACCCGACTGGATCGAGCACGTGGCTTCGGACGAGAAGTTGCTTCCGATAGGAAAAAACGCCTTTCCGTTTGCCAGGACGAACGGCGCTGTGACAAGTTTCGTCAGCGCAGTGCGTCTGACCAAAACCGGTGCTTCTTCGCCCCTGGCGCTTACGCAGACGCATCAGACCATCACCGTGCCGGAGAACCTGGGCGGAGAGGCACGGAACATGGTGCGTGAAACCACGCTGGACGACTACATCAAGAACCCGAGGTCCGGCAATACGTTTGAGCACCCCGTTCTGCAGTTGTGGGAGAACGATTACGTGTACGAAGGCCACCACTGGGCCATGGCCATCGACCTGGGCCGGTGCACCGGGTGTTCGGCCTGCGTCATCGGGTGCCAGGCGGAAAACAACGTCGCGGTCGTCGGCAGGGATGAAGTGCGCCGCCGCCGTGAAATGCACTGGATCCGCATCGACCGTTATTATTCGGGGAACGAAGGCGACGTCACCGTCATGCACCAGCCCGTGATGTGCCAGCACTGCGATCATGCGCCCTGCGAAAGTGTCTGTCCGGTACTGGCCACGGTACACAGCGAGGAGGGCATCAACCAGCAGATTTACAATCGGTGCGTCGGCACGCGGTACTGTGCCAACAACTGCCCGTACAAGGTCCGCCGTTTCAACTGGTTCGATTACTGGGAGCAAGGCAGGAAGGAAAATCTCGTGCTCAATCCAGATATCACCACCCGCACGCGGGGTGTGATGGAAAAATGCTCTCTCTGCGTGCAGCGCATACAGGAGGCCAAGGCCGAGGCGAGGCGGCACGGAGTGGAGTTGAAGGACGGCGATATCAAGCTGGCCTGCGAGCAATCCTGCCCCGCCGACGCGATTGTTTTTGGCGATATGAACGATCCGAAAAGCAGGATCGCCGAACTGATCCAGCATCCCCGCCACTACCGGATGCTGGAAGAAATGAATTTCCGTCCCACGGTGGGATACTTGACGAAAGTCCGAAATACGTGATTGATGCGGAATCCCGGAGATAACATAACAGCCCGTTGCGGAAAAAGCGGGTCGCAAATGAAGCCCGGTTTGCTCCCGGTCGTCACTTCTTCGAGCAAGGAGGCTTGTGCTTCGTCCTGCTTTCCCGGCACAATAATGGAGTAACAAAGCAAATGTCACTGCGTTTCTCGGTATTGAGGAAACCCTTAATTCACGGCGATAAATCACTTGCCCAGGTCACCGACGACGTCGCCCGACCGCTGGAAACCGGGCCGACAACGTTGTGGTGGTCGGCATTTATCATTTCAGTTGCTGTGCTGATATTGGGCGTGGTTGCCGTGACGTACGAGATCATGACCGGTATCGGAACCTGGGGTCTGAACAAGACGGTGGGATGGGCGTTTGATATTACCAACTTTGTGTTCTGGGTGGGAATCGGACACGCCGGCACATTGATCTCGGCCATTCTCTTTCTGTTCCGGCAGCGCTGGCGTACGTCCATCAACCGTTCCGCCGAGGCGATGACGATTTTCGCGGTGATGTGTGCCGGGATCTTTCCTCTCATTCACCTGGGGCGCCCCTGGCTGTTTTTCTGGATTGCTCCGTATCCCAACCTGCGCGGTTCGCTGTGGGTCAACTTCCGGTCCCCGTTGCTCTGGGATTTCTTCGCCATCAGCACGTATTTCACGATCTCGCTGGTGTTCTGGTACATCGGGTTGATTCCCGATATGGCCACACTGCGAGACCGGGCGACGACGAAGATCAAGAAAGTCGTGTACCGCCTCATGAGTTTCGGGTGGACAGGATCGATGCGCACGTGGCACCGGTACGAGGTCGTGTACCTGCTGCTGGCGGCCCTGGCGACGCCGCTGGTGCTTTCCGTGCACTCCATCGTGAGCATGGACTTCGCCACGTCGGTGATACCCGGATGGCATTCCACGATTTTCCCGCCGTACTTCGTGGCGGGGGCCGTGTTTTCCGGGTTTGCCATGGTGCTTACCCTGATGATCATCGCCAGGAAGGTGCTGCGATACGAGGAATACATCACCATCGACCACATCGAGAAAATGTGCAAGATCGTGCTGGTCACCGGGGGCATCGTGGCGCTCTCGTACGGAATCGAGATGTTCATGGCATGGTACTCGGTGAACGAATACGAGCGGTTCGTCTTTCTCAACCGCGCGCTGGGGCCCTATGCCTGGGCCTTCTGGATCATGGTCGCGTGTAACGTCGCAATACCCCAACTCCTGTGGATCAAGAAACTGCGGCGTTCGCTCGTCACGGTTTTCATCATCTCGATCTTCATCAATATCGGGATGTGGTTCGAGCGTTTCGTTATCATCGTTACGTCGCTGCACCGGGATTTCCTGCCTTCGAGCTGGGTGATGTACAAGCCGACAATCATTGAAATCGCCACGCTGGCCGGGAGCTTCGGGCTGTTCTTCACCCTCTTCCTGCTCTTTGCCCGCTTCATTCCCTTTATCGCCATCGGGGAAGTAAAGGGTGTTTTGAACTATGGTAGAAATGCCGGGAAGTCTGTTTCCTTGTCCACGAAAACCGATTGATTCCAAAGAGGAAAACCAATGGATAGGCCGCTTATTATCGGGGTTTTTACAAACGAGCACGACATCGTGGGCGCGGTCAAAGAGACCCGCGCCTCCGGCTACAACATTTACGACGTGTATACTCCCTACGCCGTGCATGGGTTGGACGAAGCCATGGGGCTGAAGCCCAGCAGGCTGACGTACGTGTGTTTTCTGTTTGCCCTGCTGGGATTGGCTACCGCCATCGTCACGCAGTTCTGGATCGGATCGATCGACTGGCCGCTCAACGTGGGCGGCAAGCCGTTTAACTCGTTGCCCGCGTATCTGCCGGTCGCCTTCGAGCTCACGGTGCTTTTCGGTGGACTCGGGGTGGTTTTTGTGATGCTGTTCCGCTCGAAGCTGTTCCCGGGCAAGAAGGAACGGTCGATTCATCCCCGCGTGACAGACGACCGGTTCGTCCTTGTCCTCGAAGTCAGCGATGCCGTGACGGATGAGAACATTGTCCGGTCGCTGTGGGAGAACTACTCGGTTGAAGAGGTTTCGCGGATGGAGGAGATGGCATGATGAAAAAGTACATCCTGGCGACTGCGATTCTGGTTGTCTTTATCGGGCTTCTCTTCCTGGCTGCAAAATACCTCGGGTCCAACCCCGACCAGTTGAATTTCGAATATTCCCCCGACATGGCCCGGACTGTTGCCTTCAAGGCTCAATCGCAAAATCCATTTTTTCGAAACGGTCGCACGGAACAAACACCGGTGGATGGGACCATCCCGCGGGGTTTCATGCCGCTGCACTACGGGTTGTCCGAGGAAGAGGCAAAACGGGCGGGAAGGGAGCTACAGAACCCGTTTCAAAGCGACTCGACGGCCAACCTGGAACGGGGAGCGTGGGTGTACCAGACTTACTGCGGCGTGTGTCACGGCGTCGCCGGCGACGGGAAAGGATTGGTCGTACAACACGGGTACCCGGCTCCGCCCTCGTTGTTGCTTGAGAACGCCCGCAAGATGGAAGACGGCCGCATGTTTTATATCATCACCTATGGTTTCAAGAACATGCCCGCGTACGGATCGCAGGTGGACCGAAATGACCGTTGGTACGTAATCAACTTCATTCGACAAATGCAAGAGAATCAACAATGAGTAAGAACGCGCCGGCTTTTATCCTGCCTGGTTCGGTATGGAAAACGATCTTCGTCTTTTCAACACTCGGGCTCCTGGTTTTCATCGTCGGGTTGTTTGTTTCGCCCGAACGCATCTGGCCGAATTTCCTGATCAACGAGTTCTTCCTGTTGAACCTGGGGTTGGGCGCGGTGTTCTTTATCGCCGTCCTCTACGTCTCGAACGCCGGGTGGGCAACCGCGTTTCGCCGTGTTCCCGAAGCCGCGACGTCGGTCTTGCTGGTCGCCGGAATAGGGGCGGTGGTATTGATTTTCGGCATGCACACGTTGTACGAGTGGAGCCACGAAACGGCGGTGATGATGGACCCGATCCTGCGCGGAAAGAGCGCCTGGCTGAACCAACCGTTCTTCATCGGCCGGGTTGTTTTCTACTTCGCGCTGTGGATCTTCTTCGCGAGGATCATTGTGAGGAACTCGCTCCGGCAGGACGAGGACGGCAGGCTGGAACACACCGTCTGGAACGTAAGGCATTCCGCGATCTTCCTGATCGTCGGCACCATCACCTTTGTCCTGGCCAGTATCGACATGATCATGTCGCTGCAGCCGCATTGGTACAGCACCGTCTTTTCCCTGATCACGCTGTCGGGCATGATCACCAGCAGCCTTGCCGCTATCACCATCCTGATGGTGATCGTGCGATTATCCGGGTTCAAAAAGATCATCACCGAGGAGCATTTGCATACGATGAGCAACCTGCTCCTGTCGTTCAGCGTGTTCTGGGTGTACATGTGGGTTTCCCAGCACATGCTGATCTGGTATTCCAACATTCCGGAAGAAACGTCCTACTACATCTTCCGTCACTTTGGAGGGTGGGGTTCGCTTTCCTTCCTGAACGTGGTCCTGAACTGGTTGGTCCCGTTTCTCGTCTTGCTTCCGCGCGCGTCGAAACGCAGCGACAAGATCTTGTTCCAGGTATCCATCGTCATCCTGGTCGGACATTGGCTGGACTTGTACATCATGGTGATGCCGCCGTTGATGGGGAACGAGCCCACGTTGGGTATCTGGGAAATCGGCATGTTTGTCGGGATGCTGGCCCTGTTCTTCGGTTTCGCCTTGCGAAAGCTTCAATCGATTCCGATGGTGCCGGTCAACGATCCGTACCTGGTTGAAAGCCTTCCGGAAGAAGAGCGCGCCGTCGCTTTGAAATAAGCTCGTTTCCGTTTCTGCAACATTTTGTCGTACACGCGGACCTTCATCGTGACGGATGAATGTCCGCGCTTTCTTTTCGACGGCATTGCTCCTGGAAGTGCCGTTGCTTCACACACGGTTGTCCTGCATAAGCCTTTCACGCATGGTTTCATCGCGCGCGGGCAGGAGATGAGGCCGTTGGCATCAGGCTGTTTTATGACATAGATTGCATTTGGCGTCGAGGATGCGGGAAAGCCTCAATGTACCGGAGCCAATTTGGAGCCCGGTGTTTGAAGCGCTCCGGCGGCCTGATGTTGCTTTTAACATTACTACTTATCAAAGACAAACACGGAGATGTACATGGGAACACCCGACTGGCTTGGAAAATTATTCGATACAATCGATAACAAGGACGCAGATGGATTTGTCACTTTTCTGACGGAAGATGCGGAGTTCGTTTTCGGTAATGCCGAACCCGTACAGGGAAAGGCGGCAATCAAAGAGCTGCTGGTTGGTTTCTTCGGCAGCATCAAGGCGATCGGGCATGAAATCCCGGATGTCTGGGAGCATCCCGACGCGGTGATCACTCGGGGTACGGTAACGTACACTCGTCATGATTCAAGCAAACTCGCGGTCCCTTTCGCGAATGTTTTCAAGATGGAAAACGGCCTGATTCGCGAGTACCTGATTTACGTCGACACGTCGCGGTTATACGCTGAAGCCTGACTTTTCCCCACGATCAATAGTTCGCGCAGGCCGGGGCCGACACCCCTTCAGGGTTGTCGCTTTCCCGGCTTGCGCGTATTGCGGACGGATGTGCGCTGCGCGGCAAGCGATTTTGAAAAAAGACAACGCGCGAATATATTTAACCGACGATAGTAATCAATCCCTCCTGTATTTCTCTACGTAAGGAGTCCGCGTTATGATCACCCGGTGTTGTTGCGCTGATGTCTCGTGTCAACTGGTGGCTTGTTACAACGCTTCGCGGAAATTCTTCCCCGGCGGAGAGAGTCTTCCGGATTCCGGAGGGACTGGCGTTGCTCGCCCATGAACCAGAATAAACAAGGAGAACGTCATGCGTACGAGAATCATCGACTCGCGGGGAGTGGCTGCGGTTTTGGTACGCGTTATGGTTACCTGTCTTATCTCAGGATTTTTGTTGCGCGTCCATGCCCAGGCTCCATTTTCCATCACACCCGCCGGTCACATTGGTGGAATAACCCAATGTGGCGCGGTTTCAGGCAATTACACTTACCTTGGGCAAGCGCAGTATTTTTCGGTTGTGGATATTTCCAGGTCGCCCTTTCAACAAGCAGCTTACCTGGAATTACCCAATGCGCCGAACGACATTTTTATTAACGGCAATTACGCCTATCTCTCCGCCTCCGGTCTGCGTATCGTCGATATTTCCAACCCGCTCACCCCGACCATAACCGGCTATCATGCGTTGGGCGACAGCTCGGAAGGGGAGCTTGTTGTCTCCGGCAATTACGCCTATGTGGCGGCTGGGCGCAGCGGACTGAAAATCGCCGATGTCTCCAAACCCGCGTCGCCGCAATTGGTGGCCACTTATCTTCCCGAAGCGTATTCGCGGATCAGCGATGTGGTGGTGCAGGGAGACTATGCCTACGTGATCGACGAATACCGCAATTTCCTTCGCATCCTGGATGTCAGCGACCCGGTCAACCCGGTGGAGAAATCGAACTTTTACATAGCGAATCTGAAAAAAGTGTTTGTGAAGGGAAACAACGGCTATGTGGCCAATGAGGCTTCTCCTGGCAATTATGTGGATTTGCATGTACTGGACATCTCAAATCCCAGTGCGCCTGCTGAAGTGGGCTATCTGCACACCAAGGTGACCGATCTCACCGGCCTGCGGCGACCGACGGCGCTTTACGTGGACGGGAACCATGCCTACATCGGCGTTTCCAGTGGTCTGTGGCTGGTGATCGCCGATATCTCAGACCCGAACAATCCGACAACCAGCGCCACCATGGAGATCGATTCCCGCAACGGGGCGGTCAATTCGCTGCAGGTGGTGCTCCCGTATGCTTATTTGACCACCAGTGTCAGCGAAAGACACCTGATGGCTGTTGATGTGAGCAACCCGGCAAATCCTGCCGAGGTGGACGATTATGGCAGCCCGGGCGATGTGCTGTGGGTGCAATCGAGCAGCGATTATCTGTATGTTGCCGATATCAGAGGACTGTGGGTGTATGACGCCTCGGATCCGGCCCGGCCGCTGCTGGTCAAGTTCTATTCCCGGTGGCCGTGGATGCAGCGGCTCTTTTTGCGCGGCAATCTGCTGTACGGCTTCGGCC
>Ga0256830_1001319_pt1 | contig 17694 bp, 13 predicted proteins | sample 128326metaG_FD_190537 | JGI IMG/M metagenome (GOLD analysis project Ga0256830, IMG submission 190537) | Hydrothermal vent microbial communities from Lau Basin, Pacific Ocean - 128-326 | ecosystem: Environmental > Aquatic > Marine > Hydrothermal vents | place: Pacific Ocean: Lau Basin | collected... | reverse complement strand
CAATCGCCGCCAGTTTCACCAGGAACTCGAGCGGCTGCTGGCACGGCTGGCCCGCAGTGGCGGCAGTTGCGCTCTGCTGTATATCGATCTCGACCAGTTCAAATACATCAACGATACGCTTGGTCATGCTGCGGGTGACCGGCTTCTGGTGGAATTTTCAGGTCAATTGAGGAAACACCTGCGCGAAGGTGATCTGTTTTCGCGTTTCGGGGGGGATGAGTTTACGGTGCTGCTCTATAACATCCAGCTCGAGGATGTGATGCGGGTTGCGGAGAATCTGCGGACTCTGGTGGAAAATTACCGTTTTTTCGCAGACGGGAATGCTTACAGCATCAGTTGCAGCATAGGCATAACGGTCATGGATGACACGACCCGGTCGGTGGACGAATGTATGGCGCAGGCGGATCTGGCCTGTCATCTGGCGAAAAAACAGGGGCGAAACCGTTGCTATCTGTATCGCGCCGAGGACCAGGACAAGGAAGGCATGCAGGCCGATATGGGATGGGCGGCCCGGGTCAAGGAGACCCTGGAGAACGACCGGTTGCAGGTGGTTTATCAGCCCATCGCGTCGGTGGCGGACAATGCCGTTTATGACTACGAAGTGTTGATCCGGATGCTTTCCGACGACGGTCAGGTGATTTTGCCGGGGGGGTTTCTTCCGGCTGCGGAACGTTTCGGCCTGATTCATTCTGTCGATCGGTGGATGGTGGTTCGGGCGATCGACCGTCTTGCCGATCTCCATCGACGGGGGGAGAATGTGCGTTTTTCCGTAAACCTTTCGGCGCGGGCCTTTGAAGACGATACCCTTTTGCCGTTGATCCGGGAGCGCATCAGTCATACAGGCCTGAACCCGCGACTGTTGACCTTTGAAATCACTGAAACCGCGACAATCAGCAATCTGTCATCGGCGATCGACTTCATACGGGCGCTCAAGGAAATCGGGTGTCAGTTCGCGCTGGACGATTTCGGTTCGGGATTCAGTTCATTTACATATTTGAAGCATCTGCCGGTCGATAAACTGAAGATCGACGGTTCATTCGTCCAGAATTTGTTGCGCTCTCCGGTTGATCAGGCCATGGTCCGTTCCATGAATCAGGTCGCTCATGCGCTGGGCAAACTGACCATTGCCGAATATGTCGAAAACGAAGCAACCTTGAATCTGCTCCGTGAGTATGGTGTGGATTATGCGCAAGGCAACTTCATCGGCAAGCCGCAGGCGTCGATCACACTGAACCGCTCCGACCCGCCTGCCACCGATCCGATGCCGCCGGCCGCCATGTTGCAGTGACCGGCAAAGGGGTGATCCGGTCCGGCGGGGCATAGACAGGGGGGCGGGAGACAGCCGGTTGAATCAGGGCTCTCAGACGACGCGCAGGTTGGCATAGCCGACGACCAGCCATTTACTGCCGGCATTTTCAAAGTTGACCTGCACCCGGGCGTGATTTCCCTGTCCTTCATAGTTGAGCACGATTCCGTCGCCGAACTTGGCGTGATTGACCCGCTGGCCGATACGTAATCCGTTCCCCTGTTTGCGGTTGTCGGGCTCCCGTATCCAGGGAGGACGACGGACATGACTGCGTGGCCGCAGGTCCTCGATGAGATGAGAGGGGATTTCATTGAGGAATCGCGACGGGACCGTGTAATTTTCCGAACCGTGCATCCGCCGGCATTCCGCGTAGGTCAGGAACAGTTCCTGGCGTGCGCGGGTGATGCCGACGTAGCAAAGGCGCCGTTCTTCCTCAAGCTTGTTGGGGTCACCCATGGACATTTGATGAGGGAACAGACCGTCTTCCAGACCGCACAGGAAGACGATCGGAAATTCCAGGCCTTTGGCCGAGTGCAGGGTCATCAGCTGCACGCATTCGTCCCATTGGGCAGCTTGTGTTTCACCGGCTTCCAGGGCGGCGTGGGACAGAAAGGCCGCCAGGGGGGGCAATTCGTCCGCGGTGTTGGGTGTGAATCCCTTGGCGGCATTGACAAGCTCTTCGAGGTTTTCGATGCGTGTTTGTCCGCGTTCACCTTTTTCTTTCCGGTAGTGATCGATCAGGCCGCTGCGTTCGATAACGTAATGGACCTGAACGTCGAGATCATGATGGCGGGTTTCCTCGGTCAGCTCGCGGACAAGCGTGAGGAAGGTGGACAGACATTTCGCGGCCCGGGCCGGCAGACGGTTGCCGGCAAGCATCGTTTCGGCGGACTGCCACAGCGAAATGGAATGTTCCCGTGCGTAGTGACGGACACAATCCAGGGTTCGCTGGCCGATCCCCCGGGTCGGCGTGTTGATGACCCGCTCAAAGGAGGCGTCGTCGTGGGGATTGGCGATGAGCCGCAGGTAGGCCAGGGCGTCTTTGATTTCGGCTCTTTCAAAGAACCGCAGACCGCCATAGACCCGGTAGGGAATGCCGTGATGCATCAGTGATTCTTCAAACAGCCGCGATTGGGCATTGGAACGGTAGAGGATGGCGATGTCGCTGCGGCGGTAACCCTCTTCGAGACGGGCCTTGATCTGACTGATCGTAAAGTACGCTTCTTCGGTTTCATTGAAGGCGGCATAGAGTTTGATCGCTTCGCCGGGCGCATCGTTGGTCCAGAGGTTCTTCCCCAGCCGTTCGAGGTTGTTGGCGATGACGGCGTTGGCCGCCTCCAGGATGGTCGCCGTGGAGCGGTAGTTCTGTTCGAGACGCACGGTCTGCGAGCCGGGGAAATCCTCGCCGAAACGCCGGATATTGGCGACTTTCGCGCCGCGCCAGCCGTAGATGGACTGATCGTCGTCACCGACCACGAACAGGTTCCGATGGGCGTCGCAGAGCAGTCGCAACCAGGCGTACTGAATGGTGTTGGTGTCCTGAAACTCGTCGACCAGGACGGCCTGAAAGCGTCCGCGGTAGTGTTCCAGCAGGTCGGGATTGTCCCGCAGCAGTTCGTGACAGCGCAGTAACAGTTCGGCAAAGTCGACCAGGGCGGCCCGGTCGCAGAGTTGCTGGTAATGTTCGTAGATGCGCCGCAGCTGTTCACCGTGCATATCGTTTCCCGGTTGAATATGCTGCGGGCGCCGCCCTTCGTCCTTATGCTGGTTGATGTACCACTGTGCCTGTTTCGGTGGCAGGCGGGTTTCGTCGATATCGAGATTTTTCAGCACCCGTTTGACCAGACGCAGCTGGTCGTCGGCGTCAAGGATCTGAAACGATTCGCTGAGCCGGGCCGTCTGCCAGTGTTTGCGCAGGAGACGGTGGGCGATGCCGTGAAAAGTGCCGAGCCAGAGATGCTGGACCGGGATGTCGACCAGTGCGGCGACCCGGGAACGCATTTCGGCCGCCGCCTTGTTGGTGAACGTCACAGCAAGGATCTGCCAGGGGCTGAACCGGTAGCAGTGCAGCAACCAGGCGATGCGGTGAACGAGCACGCGGGTTTTACCGCTGCCCGCGCCGGCCAGGACCAGCACCGGCCCCGGCTCCGCGCTGACCGCGCTGCGCTGCGCGTCATTGAGGGGTGCGAGAATGTCAGTGGCCTCCATAGCGGGGCATTCTAACAAACTTTGGCGTGACTTCACGTGGCCGGTTTCGCCGGGGACCGACCGATGTGGCCGTGGTACGGGAGGGGGCGGTGGGTGGGACAGGCCGTGGCGTGTCCCCTGCCGCGCCGACGGGCGGGCAGGTCGAGGGCCACGGCTGTTTGTTTTCTATGATAACTATATGAAAAATATATATAATCAATCTTTTCTGAGAAAGATGTAAAAATATTATTTTTTATGGATGTATTGTGTTACAATTTTTTCAATGACTAAAAAATCTCCTGGATAGCCATAAAAAATTATTCTTTTTATGGGGAAAAAGACAACGCATGGGGGATCACAACGTGCCATTTGATGCTGGATCAAGACCTCGCATCGATCCGCTTGCCCGACGCCAGATCCTGGCCTCGGTCTCCAATCCCGCATGTCTCGTCCCCGGAATCGTCTTGCTCCATTTAGAAAACCATGCGTCTTCGGCCTCGATCAGCCGCTGGTTGAATAACGGCTGGATCAAGCTGGTGGGTACAAAATATGTTCTGACCGAGGAGGGCGTTGCGGCCCTGACTGTCTCGTCACCGCCGCCCCCTGACAGTTATTTTCCGGGTGGATTAGAGCTGAAATAGGGATGTTGTTTTCGGCCGCTTGCTTCGGCAAGCGGCCTTTTTTCATGGGAATTTCATGGGAAGAAAGTGGATGCCGGCGTCGGTCTGCACCCCATATGCCCTCCCTCCTGCCCCCTTTGCATCTTCAACCGCTTACGCCCCCTCGCGACGATCACTGGTGAGAAATCCGGATTGACCCAATCGTTGCAAAAAATCCGCAGGATGGGCAAAGGCCCGAAGGGCCGTGCCCATCATCATACCGCCGAATCCTGATGGGCACGTCGCTGCGCTCCTTTGCCCATCCTGCATGCTTCTGAACCTCACCTCAGGTGAAATCCAGGAATACCCCTGCAAGACCCACTTCGGCCCTTTATTCGGGCCATTTCCCGACACAGCAGGCTCCGATTTATGCAACTGTCAGGTTAAGCTATCGTTGGCAGGGGTCGTCAGTGTGTCTGATGGAGGGGGGCCGGGTCGTGGAGTGCAGGGAACCGATTCGATGAGAGTGGTGTCACGTGAACAATTCCGGCAATGGCGCTGTCGGCTCGGGGTTTTATTGAACCGTGTCCGGCTCGATGATGAACCGCGGTTGTTGCGGGTCGGGGTGCGCATGTTGCAGATCCTTCGGGCGGTTTACCGTGAGTTCGTCCGGGGCGAACTGAGCACTCACGCCATGGGGCTGGTCTACACGACCTTGTTTTCCATGGTACCGTTGCTGGCGGTGAGTTTCTCGGTGCTGAAAGCTTTTGGTGTTCGCAATCTCATCGAGCCGCTGCTGCTGAACTTTCTTGAACCGCTGGGCGAGCAGCGCTTCGACATCACTGCGCAGATCGTCGGCTTTGTGGAAAACGTCAGGGTCGGCGTGCTGGGCTTCCTGGGCCTGGTGTTCCTGTTTTATACAGTCGTTTCGTTGCTGCAGAAAATCGAACAGGCTTTCAATCATATCTGGCGGATCTCACGTGTGAGGCCGCTGGCGCGGCGCTTCAGTGATTACCTCAGCGTTGTTCTGATCGGGCCGGTACTGGTCTTTTCGGCATTGGGAATCACAGCGTCGATGGTCAGTACGACGTTCGTGCAGGAACTGATTGCTGTCGAGCCGTTTGGAACATTGTTTTATTTTCTTGGACAGACGGTTCCTTATCTGCTGATCATTGCCGCGTTTGCCTTTGTCTATATCTTTATCCCCAATACCCGGGTGGCGCTTCGCCCGGCATTGCTCGGTGCGGCCGTTGCCGGGGTGGGATGGAAGACAGCCGGCTGGGCATTTGCATTGTTTGTCGCCGGGTCGACCAAGTATGATGCCATATATTCCGGGTTTGCGATCTTGATCGTTTTTCTGATCTGGCTGTATGCGAGCTGGATCATTCTGCTGATCGGTGCGCAGATTTCGTTTTTCCTGCAACGGCCGCAATATCTGATCGATCCGGCGTGGCGTCCGGCGCTGGATCACCGGCTGCGCGAACGGCTCGGGTTGAACGTGATGTTCCGTATCTGCAAGGATTTTTACGACGGGACGGGAGCGCCCGATATCGACCGCATGGCGGCCGACTTCGCGGTTCCGGGGCAAGTGGTCGAGGACGTGGTCGATGTTTTCAAAAAGCGCGGTCTGGTCGTCGAAGTGCAGGACAGGGAAGGCGCACTGGTTCCGGGGAAGTCGCTGGTGACCATGACCGTCAACGAAGTATTGACCGCTTTGCGGGAATCTCCCGATACGGTCGCCGGACAGGGGTGGCCGGCGACCGATACCGGCAACGAAGTGGTCAATCGCCTGATGCAGGAACTGGAGGACGTGCGCATTCGGTACCTGGGGGCTTTGACCATGAAGGAACTGCTGGCCCGTATGCCCCACCGGCCGTCTGCTGCGGCTGAGTAAGCGGCCGAATCTCCAGGGTGAACCCGCTTACGCGTCCTCAACATGCCGCCGGGTATGCCGGCGTCGGTTTTCGTTGCATGCCTTTTGAATGTTCAACCGCTTGCACATCCTCGCAATGATCGCCGGTGTTGCTGTTCTTTCCGGTGATTCAGGCCAGCTGGCTGTAGATGCTGAAGCCGGCGAAGTATGTTCCCAGCGCCGAGCCGAAAGCACTGAACAGAAAGATCAGCAAAATCCGGGCGGCGCGGTTTTTCCACCATCCTGTGAGGTGAGTCGTGTCGCGGCGCAGGCTGGCAAAATCGCGGACGTGGGGTTTTCGCAGAAGCAGTTCGATGCCGGCGGTGACCATACCGGCGTTGATCGTGGGGTTCAGGGAAGTCACCGGTGCGGCAAGGAAGGCGCCGAGCAGGGTCAGTGGATGCGCCATCGCCAGGGCCGCGCCCATTGCTGCCAGGCCGCCGTTGATCAGGACCCAGTCGAGCATCAGGTCCAGGCCCAGTTCAGGACTGCGCATGAAACCGATGATAAAGCCCGAGACGATCAACACGATGACGGTCCAGGCGATCCATCCGGACAGTCGGCCCGGCGGGGGGAGCTGTTCCAGGCGGGACAGCTCGTCGCGAGGGGAAACCGTCGCCTGGTTGAAATAGGTTGCGATTCCCGGTAAATGTCCTGCACCGACCACTGCAAGAATGTGCCGGCCGGGGTGCCGTTCCATGACCAGGCGAAGCCTGGCGGCCATGTACCGGTCGCGTTCGTCGATCAGTGAAGTCATCAGTTCGGGGGATTCTGCAGCGAATTCCGAGAAGGCGGTTTGCAGGATATCCCCTTGTTTGAGTTTTTCGATGTCGTTGCTGTCGACCGTTTCGCGGGAAAATACCGCGGCGACCAGTCCGCTGAACAGCGTCAGGCGTTTCCACCACGGCAGGGAGCGATATGTTCGTTTCAACGTGATGCCGATCTCCCGGTCAATCAACTCGACCGGCAGCCGGAGGCGGCGGGCTTCGGCGATGGCGGTACGCATTTCCATTCCTGGTTCCACACCCATCTGATCGGCGATGCGCTGCTGGAATGCGCTCAGTACCAGGCTGGCCGTGACCATGGCGGTTTTACCGCTGCGCAGGACTTCAAACAGATCCATCTCGGCGAGTTGTTCGGGCTGGCTGATCGCGCGGTGACGGCCGTCGCAAAGTTCCAGCGCGACGATGTCGTAGAGACCGGATGTGAGCAGTTCCTTGACTTTGTCGGCACTGGCCTGAGAAACATGGGCGGTTCCCAGGAGTGTGAGTTCGGCTGTGCCGTGACGCATCGTCACGAGCGGTTCACTGTCTGATGCTGGTGTCATTGATTTGAAGGGAAGCCCGTCCGGCCAGTGTGCATCATGCCGGAAGCGATTATACAAAGATGTCCACAGGAAGTGAAACAGGTTTTTCCCGGCGGGGGGAGCTGCGAGATCCGCCCCGCCGAAACAGATTCAACTGGACAGACTGCGTCGTATCAACTGGCGCGTATAGTTCTTGATATCGTTCTCGCCAAGATCGAGCAGGCGCAGTGTCGAACACCAGTCGGTCCATACGCGGGAAAACATCCGTTCGGTTTTGATCGGGTCAGCGTTGGGCGGGATGGCCGCATTCAGCGCCGCGTAAATGCGGTTGACCTGTGCTGCTGCCAGTTCTTCTTCACCTTCCCAGTCGCCGACTGTTGCTTCATTCGCCGCGAATCGTTGATAGTAGTTCATCATCGGGCTGCCCCCTCTACTGCTTTGTCTTCCACGATTACCCAGACAACCGCAGGCTTGTGATCCCTGTTGATGCTTGCGGCTGCTCCTGCTGGTCGGGGTGCGTCACCGTTGTGGTCGAAGACCATTGTTGTTGTTCTGTGAGTGGTGACGTCAAGCGCGTTCCTTCCCTATCGCGGTCTTCACTCGGCCAGCTTCTCCTTCCGAGAGCTTTAGTAAATACACAAAACAGTTATCGGTCAATACGTATTGTGCTTATGGTCATGGCGGAGTGGTGTCTGGGAAATACAGAGTTTACTTGAGTTCTTTAATTTGACTTAGCAAGAAATATGGCGAAAAAACAATCAGTTGGGGCGGGTCAGGTGATCAAGAGGGGTTTCCTGCCGGTGGGGTGGAAAAGAGGGTTTTTTACCTGACTGAATGACGCAAAAATATCGTGCAGCGGCAGTATCGTGCGGACCAGGGGCGCTGCGGTGAGAAATGGCGGCAACGGGCCGATAGAACCTGACGACAAAGGAAATTCAACCCGTGAGCCCGACTGAGCGTTACGAACACTTCATTCGCAATCATCACTATCAGGACGATCCGGCGCAACGCCGGGTACTGGCTTATCTCGAGCGGATCTATGAGTCATTGACGGTCGCTCGCGGGCATCAATGCGCCGGTCGCTTTTTCGGTCTGTGGCCCGTGTCGACACCGCGGGTTCAGGGGCTGTATTTGTGGGGCGGCGTCGGACGGGGAAAAACCTATCTCGTGGACACTCTGTGTGAGTGTCTGCCGGAGAGCACCAGACGGCGCGTTCATTTTTACACGTTCATGCGGGATGTACATCGCGCTCTGGGCGCCACGGCGGCTGCACCGCAGTCGGTCTCGAATGCCGCCCGGACCGTGATCCAGGGTGCTGCTCTGCTGTGCCTGGATGAATTTTTCGTCGATGATGTCGCCGATGCGATGTTGTTGAAAGGGGTGCTGGAAACATTTCTGGAGGACCGGATTGTCCTGGTTTTCACTTCCAATCTGCCCCCCGACGATCTCTATCGTAACGGCATGCACCGGGAACGGTTTGTACCGGTTATCGAGTTGATCAAACGGCATACCGATGTTGTGGCACTGGATGGTGATCAGGACTATCGTTACGGTCAGGCGCTGCATTCTCAACGGTGGGTGATGGAAGAAGGAAAGGGTGCTCACCCGTTCGTGCGGCATTTCGAAACGCTTGCCGGGTGTCCGCCCCGCCCCGGGGTGATCCGGGTCAACGGGCGCCGGATCGACGCCTGTGGCGTTTGCGGCCAGGTGGCGTGGTTCGGTTTCGATGCGTTATGTGCCGCCCCCCGTGCGTCAGCCGATTATTTTTCCCTGGCGGCGACCTACCGTACCGTACTGCTCAGCGGTGGTCGGGCACTGGGGCACGACGATGAGGATGTGGCACGGCGTTTTCTGCAACTGGTCGATGCGCTGTACGACCGGCGCGTGGAGTTGTTTTTTTCTTCCACGGTGCCCCTGTCCGAGATTTACCGGGGGCGCTGGCTGGCCTTTGAGTTCCGGCGCGCGATCAGCCGCCTGCATGAACTGCTCGCAGGAGCCTGAGAGCGTGCCGGTGGCCACGGGGTGTCGGCCGCTGCCGGTTCAGCAGCCGGTCACCGCATTGTTCCAGAATGAAAACAACCATTCTTTCATGTGACCGGCACCGACGGTGACCGTTTCAAGCGTGTCACCTTCCGCGCTGAGTATGGAGAGTGTCCCGTCTGTCGGGTTCGGTATGAAGAGTCTTTCGGTGCCGGCCGGTGTGTTGAGCATGGCCAGCGGCCTGCGGCCGCAATCGGCGAGGCCGATTTCCACCTCGCGCAGCAGAGACAGTTTCGGCAGGTGGCCGGCGTCATAGATCAGCAGTACGCGTTTGCGAAGATTGTCGCGTTGAGCCGCTTTCCCCGTGGCGGCGGTGGTGACATAGAGACGGTTACCATCGTGGTTGAAGCGGTAGGTGCTGGGATAGATGTCCGGCAGTTCGATGATCTCCTCCGTTGCGAGGCTGCGTGCATTCATGACGGTCAGCCGGCCGATGACGTGCTGTGCATCGCTCTTGCGGTCCGCACCTTTTCCGATGAGGAATTCGCCCCGGGGGTGGAGCAGCAGATTGCTGCTGACCGGCATCGGCGCTTTGGCGAGAGTCTGTCCCGAGCGGGGGTCGAGCGCCACGACTGTATGATAGCCGTTGTTGAGATTGTAAAGCCGGCCCGTAGCGGGTGAAAACACCATCCCGTGGGGAAAGGCGCTGTTGCCCGTGTGACGGGCGCCGGGGTCGGTTTCCTGGTCGGAATCCAGCAGGCTGACGGTGTCCAGCACGCTCAGGAACTTGTCACTGCGGGGATCGTTGTCGACAACCGAAATGGTGCCGTCGATGAGGTTGCTGACAAAGGCGCGCCGGGGGATGTCCGCATCGGCTGCGCAGGGTTCGGCAAACGCGACGACATGATGGCCACGCCCGACACAGAGGGTTCGCAGCCATTTTGCCGGTTCATCGGGATCGGTACCGGTGGCGATGACGGTGACCGAGGAACCGCAGTCACCGCAGTTCAGCGGGTCGACACCGTGCTCCTTGTCGCCGTCGTTGGTATACCAGAGATGTCCCTGCACCGGATCCGGGTAGGCATAGGCGGGAAAGGCATCGACCGGCAGTGCCGCCGGTCGGGAAATGGCCTTGCTCTCGGCGTCCATGATCAGGGCGCGGTTGCCGGCGACACCGAGGAAAACAGGTTTGCAATGGGCCGCCAGTCCGCTTGCGTCTCCGGCCGGATAGGCAGTCGTGACGGTGCGGCCGTCACGATGAGTGATGAGGACGACAGTGCCATGGGTTCCGTAATTGAGGTGGCCGATCACCGTCCACTCCCGCGTGCTGGCAGGTTGCTCTGACATGAAAGTACCTTTCCTGGTTGTTGTTGGTGGCGACGCCCGGTGACAGTTCCGGCGGGATCGCTCAGTCAGCCGGCCCGCACGGGAACCCGTGCGCCCCCGCCGGCGAGCCATGCAACGTAGCAGATCATTATAAGCGGATTGCTGAAACGGCGGCAAAGCCCGGTGTGGGTGACCGCCGCGAAAACGGTGATGAACCTTTGGCCGGGCCGGCGGGAGAGGGTGAGGAAGGTTTTGCTTTGCTTCGCAGAATCAACCCCTTTTCGACAGGGGCGGGCAGGGCGATGAAGGGCCCGGAACGGCTTGCCGGGTTGTCGAAAACGTCCCGGGGGGATGACGCTGCGGTTGATTCAACCGGAGGAAACGGCGGTCTCACAACGATTGCGACCGCGTTGCTTGGCATGATACAGAGCCCGGTCGGCCTGGTCAAACAACTTTGCCGCACTGCTGTTGGCGGTAAATTCGCTGATGCCACACGAGGCGGTGACCGCCACAGGCTCGCCGCGATACTGAAACTGATGGCCGGCGATGCGTTCACGAAGCTTGTTCGCAGCACCCAGGGCTTCCCTGGCCGAGGCTCCAGGCATGATGACGACGAATTCTTCGCCGCCATAGCGGGCGACGAAGTCGGTCTGGCGGATATTCGAGGCGATCAGCTGGGCGATTGTCTTGAGAAGATTGTCGCCGGCCTTGTGGCCGTATCGGTCGTTGATGTTCTTGAAGTGGTCGATATCCCATACCAGCAGTGAAAGGGGTTTGTTGAAGCGCTTCCAGCGGGCGATTTCCAGATCGATGCGCTCGTCGTAGGCGAGGCGGTTGGGGATGCCTGTCAGGGCGTCGCGCAGCGCCCGGTTCTTTTGTTCATTGACCCGTTTGCGGAGTTCTTCGGCTTCCTGCTCGAGGGTTTCCAGGCGGCGCGTGAGGGTGGTGATGTATTCATGAAACTGCTCATTGCGCAGCTCTTCTTCGGCCTTGTGGCGGGCCAGGTGGGTGCGGATGCGGTCGAGCCGTTCCTGAATGTGTTGTTTCAATGCGTCAACGTCTGTCGCTTCGCTGACCGAAGTCTCAAGACCGCAGATCTGGTTGTCCAGGGCGTCGGTCAGCCGGCTGCTGCTGGCCTCGGCGGCATGGTGCAGGTTTTCGCTGTTGCGGATGTTGTCGTCGATTTCCTGAAGGTTGCTGGTCAGCTGGCTCAGGAAATTTTCCACCTCCACTTTTTCCTGCTGCAATTGCCGCCGCATCGCTGCGACCAGGTCGGCGATATCGCCGAGTACAGCCGGCCAGGACAACTCATGCCAGTGATTCGTGAGTTGATCGCGAAGGGCGCTGATCCGGCTGGTGAACTGCTCCGGCAGGTCCAGTCGATCGACCAGCTGGGCCAGAACGAGTGCCACGGCGTGATCGGTCTGCTCGGGCGGCTCGCTGTCACGTCCGGCCGGGCTGGCGGGAAGAGGTGTGGCGATCTGCTCATCGCTGTTGTGCTGCCGCATGCAGCGGTTGAGCGTTTCGCCCAGTTCAATGGCCAGCTGGCGCAAGGACTGGGCGTGCCGGGTACGGGCCACGCGTTCCTGCCATTCGGAGGAGATCGCCTCATGCCATGCCACTTGTTCCTGGAGGACGGCAACGATATCGTCGAGAACCTGGCGGGCGGTGTCCAATGCGTCGTCCGCCGGGGGGGCGGGCGGTGTCGGGCGGCCGAAGAGCCGTTGCCAGAGCGGGCCGGTGGGAGATTGTCCGCCGGCCGGTGTCAGAAGCGTATTGAGTTGTTCGATGACCGCCTGCAGGACCGCCGGCGGGACAAACTGATCGGGCAGAATCCGCAGGGTCTTGCGCAAGGGTTTGAATTGTTTCTGCGCGGCTTTCGGCAGTGCCAGTTCATCGAGCAGCCGCAGCAGTAACCGGGGAGGGGTCAGATGACTGTGGTCCTGACGGCGGTGATCCAGGCGGACCAGGCTTTCGGACATGTTCTCGAGCAGGTTTTCCAGGCCGTGACTGTCGATGCCCCGGCGGATGTGGCTGCGCAGTGCCTGAAGCTGTTTGTCCAGTTCCGCATCAAGGCCGTCGGCGGCGAGGGAAAGCCGCAGCAAGGTGCGGCGCAGCACCTCTTCGCTGTGTCGCCAGCGTTCTTCTTCGTGCTCGAAGCGCTCCAGCTGCTCATAGTAGCGGCGTTTCCAGGGGGTGGTTGTCGTGTCGTTGACCTCGGTCAAAAGAACGGTCTCCCGATGCAGGATCATGGCGAAGACGGGCCGGCCCGCATTTCTCACCGCCTGTCTGCTGCGGCGGTGCAACCGCCTGCACACTCTTGTGCCGATCGCTGGTGAGGAATCCGGGCTCCAGATGGTACTGGTGCTATCGGCACGCGGGGTGGCTTGTTGAACCGCCCGGAGGATGGCGCGGCAGCGGCAGAGACAGCGGCTCTGAAAAAATGTATGATACATGAGGGTTTTGGGAAGGTGTTGCCAGGAAACGGCCGGCAGCACTGCCCCGGTGTCAGACCGGGGGGCAATGACAGGATGCCTGTAACGGACGATGCCGTTTGCGGGCGGGAGAGCAGAGGGAAAACAGGATGGACAATACATTACCCCGTCGGGTCACTGAGCGCGTGAAACACGTTGCCCGATGGTATCACCCGGAGACGATCCGGGAGCGGGGATGGATGTGGGGCGCCGGTCTGACGGTGCTGACCTATGCCGCCGTGGTGCTGGTATTGATGCTGTGGTGGAGCGGCGAGCCGGAACGGTTCGACGTTCGCGAAGTGGCTGCCGAGATGGCGTCGGCGGCCGGTCATGAGGTGGTGACGGGATACACGACGACCGCGACGGTGATCCGGGTGGCGGAGACGTTGTTGTCCAAAGCCGGTGGCTATCTGAGTAACGATATCATGCCGCCGGGTGTGTTCATGGACAACATGCACAATTGGGAGTTTGGTGTTCTGGTACAATTACGCGATATGGTGCGGGCGATGCGCGATGATTATTCGCGCTCGCAGTCACAATCGGTCGAAGATCCGGATCTGGCGGAAGCTTCGCCGTTGTTTTACTTCGACAACGCCAGCTGGATTTTTCCGGCGAGCGAGAAAGAGTACGAGAAGGGAATCGCCCGGGTGCGGCGTTACCTGGATCGTCTGGCCACACCGGCGCAGACGGGCACCCAGTTTTATGCGCGGGCTGACAATCTCCGCGACTGGCTGGCGGTGGTGGAAAAACGGCTGGGCAGTCTGTCTCAGCGCTTGAGTGCGAGTGTCGGTCAGGTGCGGATCAATACCGATCTGGCCGGAGACCCGGATGCGGCGCAGGCGACCCAGGGGCCGCAGGAGGTCGTCGTCAAGACACCATGGCTGGAGATCGACGATGTTTTTTATGAGGCGCGGGGCGCAGCCTGGGCATTGATCCATTTTTTGCAGGCGCTGGAGGTGGATTTCCAGGCGGTTCTGGAGAAGAAGAACGCGCTCGTTTCATTGCGTCAGATCATTCGCGAACTGGAGGCGACACAGTCCACGGTGTGGAGCCCTCTGGTTCTCAACGGGGGAGGTTTTGGCATCGTCACCAATTACTCTCTTGTCATGGCAAATTATATTTCCCGTGCCAATGCCGCGTTGATCGATTTGCGGAGCCTGTTACAGCAAGGTTGAAGTTGCAACAGGGTCGAAGGGCGGGGTTTCCGGTGGTTTTTTTCGATGTCCCGGCGTGCCTGGAGTCGTGCAAGGCTGTGCACTGAGGATTCACAGCGGTGTGCCGGCACTGGCGGTACGAACGTGCGGCGTGGCGGCATGTGCCGATTTGGTGTATAAGACTAACTACGTATCACCGACAACGATGCTTGTGTTTTATGCCACTCAGTTGCGGGACCAGCCGGTCAGCCACAATGCGGCGATCGTTAAAAATGTTTTGGTGGCGCCCGGCTGCGTGCCGGGCTTGATGCAGTTTTCGCGGGCGGTGTTTCCGCCCGGGCAGACGGCATGGGCACACCGGCATGGTGATATGTACGAGATCTTTTATTTTTTACAAGGGAAAGGAGTGCTCACCGTCAATGGCCAGGAACAGCACATGGAAGCCGGTGATTGTGTGGTCATCGAGCCGGGTGAAATCCACGAACTTTACAACGGTGGATCAGGGGAATTAGTATTGATCTACTTCGGCATCGCGGTTGATTCGACACAGGATGCTCGGGAATCGTGATGGTGCGATGGCGCGATTGGGGGCGCTGTGGGGAGAGATCATCGTGCTGGGCAGTTGCGTCCGCTGTGGCAAAGCCGCGGCAGGGACCGTCGACGGTCGCGTTCTTCGATGAAGACATTGGCAACGTCCCGGTATAGCCCATCGGGTGGGCTGGCGGCACCGGGTAGAAAAAGGGTCACACATTGCGTATAGCCTTGTTGTCAGAGAGCGACTCGGTCGTACAACTCATGAAAAACATCATTGAGTCCGCCGATCATGGCTGTTATGTTTTTACCAGCGGCTGGGCGTTCATAAAAAATCTGCAACGGGAAACCTACGATATTCTCGTTGTCGACTGGAATATTACCGATATTTCCGCGGTGGAGCTGATTCGATGGGTGCGTGATTCCATCGGCTGGAATATTCCCTTGATCTTCATTTCCAAGGAAAGCCGTCAGGAGGACATTGTTACGGCGCTGACAGAAGGTGCCGATGATTATGTGTTCCTGCATGTCCAGCCGGCGGAAATCGTCGCCAGGCTGGGTGCCGTCGCCCGTCGTATTACCAATCAACCCAACACCGAAAACATTATCGATCTGGAGCCTTATCAGATCAATCTTCAAACCCGGCAAATGACCTGTAATGGCGAACCGATCTCATTGACTCAGAAAGAATTCGATCTGGCAGTGTTTTTGTTTCGTAATGTCGAGAAAGTCGTCTCTCGCAGCCATCTGCTGGAGGCGGTGTGGGGACACAGTGCCGATCTGTCGACCCGCACGGTGGATATTCATGTCAGTCGTCTGCGCAAGAAAATGGGGCTGTCCGAAGGCTCTGGCTGGTCTTTGACGGCGGTGTATCAGCACGGCTATCGTCTGTCGAGAACCGCCTGACGCGCAGTGCGCAGCACGCTGAATCATCCCGGTGACAATGGGTCTTTGTCTTCCGCAATCCGGAGAGGAATTCTGGACAGGAATCCGGCGACGGGTCACGCAGGGTGACGGCCGTTTATTTTCCATTTAACTGTTACACGAATTTGCAAAAAGAGCATTGTTGCCTCCAGTCAGACTATGTAACGTGTTATTCCGCTTATTTATTATGATTTCCATGAGTGAAAAGTTGGAATTATATATGGGGTTTACAACCTGTTACAAAATTATCCTTGTTCGTTCTAAACAATTAGAGATACGCTCCGCTAATAACTATAAGACTTCCGGAATAATAGGTTTTCTTTATTCGTTTCCCCTGGCGTAGCAAGGAGTTAGCGCTGGCGGCAGAGGGAAAGAGGGAGCTTTTGGTGGTGGTTTTTTTTCGTAGGTCGTCGTTTGACTCAGGGTCTGAGAGGATGGCAGGGGGCGCGAGCAATCGTGAAGACCTGGAAAAAGTCCTCAATTCGGACTATTAAAAAGTCAGACTTGTCGGCTTACTCCAAAATGGAGAATAGATATGAAATTGTCATCTCGATCCCGGTATGCATTGAGTGCGTTGGTGGACCTTGCATTACAGCAGGATGATGGAGGTTTACCCATTGTAGAATTATCGAACCGTTATAATATTTCGCAATCTTCCATGGAACAGCTTTTTGCGGGATTGCGCCAGGGCGGACTGGTTGCAGGGCGGCGCGGCCGTTCCGGAGGCTACAAGCTGGCCCGTGAACCGGAAAACATTACCGTCGCGGAAATCGTCGCCGCCGTCGACCGGCCGGTGGGAAGCACTCAGTCGGCGGATCTGCCACCGTCGGAGCCTCGTCGACGCAGCGAGGAGTTGTGGGAACGGCTTTCGCAGCGTTTGTTCAACTTTCTGGAAGGAATTACGCTGGCGGATGTTCTGCAGAACGCCATGCAAAGTCAGTCTGGATCCAATGATATCGCGGTGGAGATTCCAGGACAGGAACCTGTCGGGGCCGATACGGCGGCGGAACGGGAGTTTGAAAGTGAGGCCGCGTCGGTCAGCCTTGCGGGGCGTTATCGTTAATCGCAGCCGTGCGCGGTGGGTTGCAGGGAATCCCTGATCAAGGAACTCTGAATCTTTTGCTCCGGAATTCTCAGAGTAGAGTATGATTGACCCGGTTTTTCCCTGGTGATCGTCATGGGGATGAGTCAGCGGTTGACGATGCAGGGGGCACGGAGCGAGGAACGACGCAGACATGCCGGGTGGTATGTTGAAAGCGTAAGCGAGTACGCCCTGGGGATTCGGCCGCTTACACTGCCGCAACGGATCGCGGGATGAGCCATCCGGGCTGGTTCATCACATCGGTGATCTGTTGCCCACAGGGGGTGGGGTGCGGTGATGTCTCGGGAGCCTTTGCCAACGGAGGTCCTGCGATTCAGAGGTCCCGGCAGCACCAGGATATGCGCTGAAGCATTCCGGGGGCGAATGATGCAAAGCCTCCGTGGTTTGCAATAAGCCAACGGAAACGATAGAGCGCGAACCCGGGCGGAGCAGCGGGTTCGCGCTTTTTTTGTGCGCGACAATCGTGATGAGGAGGTGTCGTCGGTTGACGATGCCGCCGGATACACGGCGTGTAGACCGGCGCAGGCAGCCCCGGCAGTATGCTGGGGAGGCGTCAGCGAGGTTGTCCTGGAAATTCAGGTGCTGACACAGCCGCAGCAGACAGGTGGTGAGAAATGCGGGGAAGTCAAAGGGGATGAACAGGGGAGAAGAGCGATTGCTGACCGGGTTGCTGGCACAACCCACGGCACCGTTTCGCGAACAACAGGTTGCGGCATGGGTCGAAGGACTGCTCAGTCGCGAACAGATTCCGTTCTGCCGCGACAGTCTCGGTAATATCATCGTGGGCGCCGACTCGTTGGCGGGGTATCACCGCTTGTTGCGGCGCGCTCAAAATGAGCCGGCCGTTTGTTTCATTGCCCATATGGATCACCCTGGTTTTCATGGTGTCCGCT
>Ga0256830_1001318_pt1 | contig 17694 bp, 11 predicted proteins | sample 128326metaG_FD_190537 | JGI IMG/M metagenome (GOLD analysis project Ga0256830, IMG submission 190537) | Hydrothermal vent microbial communities from Lau Basin, Pacific Ocean - 128-326 | ecosystem: Environmental > Aquatic > Marine > Hydrothermal vents | place: Pacific Ocean: Lau Basin | collected... | reverse complement strand
CCCCCGCAGGGTTGCGTTCTCCGGCGAGACCGGTGTCGATCCACACGCTCTGGAGCTGCGACTTCGGCGAGAAGAAGGGAATCAGGGCGTAGGGCTGCGGAATGGCGTAGAGGCCGAGCAACTGGTCCAGCCGATCCGAGATCACCGGATTGGTCGGGTCCTGCGCCGTCATGAAGTCCTTGAATGCGGCGTCCACGCTCGCCTCGAACGCGATGTCGGTGATCGGGTCCGGCACGTGGATCTGGATCACGCCGCTGGCTCCCGCCCCACCGCGGCCGACCATGAAGGTCGAGTTGCCGTCGTAGGAGTTGGGGGCGCCGACGAGATCGTCGTTCAGCCGACTCGCGGCCCAGCCGCGCCGCCCACCGATGGCCTGGGCCAGATGGACCGGCGTCAGGTTGTCGAAGAAGGTGTCCGGGTCGGCCGGGTCGCCCGCGATGCCGACGGGGATCGCGGACAGGTCGAGTCCGGTCGCCGAGTGCAGCACGATGTGCCCGCCGGAACCGCCTCCGGAACCCGAGACCTGCGTCACGGTGGCGCCGTCGGCCGACTCGTCGGTGGACTCGCCGGAGTTGCCGCTGCCGCCGTTGGCGAGGATCCGCGTCCCGGTCCCCAGGACGATCGGGCCGATCGCGAGGATCTGGACCTGACCGCCGCCGCCGCCGCCGCCGCCGCCGCGCCAGTAGTTGATCGTGGTGCCGAAGGGGAAGAGGGTGTCGGGGAAGAAGTCGGTCAGGGGCTCGAGGATGCCGTCCCCGTCGAGGTCGCGCCGCAGCACGGTCTGGACGTCACCACTGGCGCCGCCGCCGGATCCAGCCCAGGGGGCGGTGAGTTCACCGGTGACCAGGACCGGATCGTCGTTGGGGTCCCCGCTCCAGTAGTAGCGCTGCCCGAAGAAGTCGTTGTCCGGGTCGGGGTCCACGAAGGGGGACGGACCGGCCTGCCCCCCATCGGGGCCGAAGGTCGGGTTGCCGAACTCGAAGTCGATGGTGGCGCCGGTCTGCGCCGGATCCCAGACGTCGTCGTTGCCGGCGTCGGGGTCGTACTGGATGTCCTCGAAGCCGAAGACGCCGCCGGCTGCCGCCCCGAAGGGGGCTCCGTTCTTGCTGCTTCCGCGCAGCCCGTCTTCGGCGCCGACGAAGTAGGTGTCGGGGTCGATCGCCCCGGTCACCGGATCGAAGATGGTGTGTTTGTCGGCGCGCAGATCGGGTCCGGCGTCATCGGCCGTCGCCGGGGTGTCCTCGACCCCCCAGGCGTCCCAGAACACGGCGTCGGTGCGGGTCCGGGCGAAGCCGCCGCCGCCGCCTCCACCGACGATCAGGAACTCGATGTCGGTGCCGACGGCGTTGTCCTGCTGGACCCCGCCTTCGCCGCCCTGGCCACCCTGGCCGACGGCGCCGAACGGCCCGTCCCCGCTCTCCCCGCGGGGGGTGTAGTCGTCGGTGACCCATGAAGCGGTGCCGCCTTCGCCGCCGCCGGCTGCGCCCGGTGCGCCGGGCACCGGCAGTTCGGGGTGGAAGCGTCCGCCGTCCGGCCGCGAGGCGTCGAAGCCGCTGGCGTCGAGGGTGCCCAACAGCTGGACCTCGCCGGTGGCGTAGAGGACGAAGGGGTTCTCTCCGACCAAGCGCAGGGTCGCACCGGGTTCGATGGTGAAGTCATGGGTCTGGAGGACCCCCTCCACCACGTCGAAGTTGCGCCCCAGACCGTCCGTCACCGTGACGGAGCCCGTGGTATCGATCTCGAGTACGCCGAGCGAGGCGGTCAGCACGAAGTTCTGGTCCACCGGGACCGGATCACCGGGATACGAGAAGTCCGCGACGACCCGGTCGGGCTCGACCACCGCCTGCGGCAACGGGAGGTCGGCGTCGAGGTCGAGGCCCGCACTGGTCAGGAAGTGCTCGCTGAACTCGTCCAGGGTGACCTGGTCGGGATCGAAGCCGGTCCGGGCATAGACCTCGGCGAGACTGGGGGTCTGGAACGCATCGGAGAAGACCGGGGCGTTCTGGCCGTTGCCCCCGAGGTCGAGCAGGTTCGGAGTCAGGACCACCCGCAGCCCACGCTCCGGGGGCAACACGCCGGTGACCTGGAACAGGAGCACGGCGGATTGCGAGCAGTTCTCGTGCACCAACCAGGTCCCCGGCACGACGTTGCCGGTGGGCGGGAACAACCCGTTCGCGTTCGCATACTGGACGAAGAGGTTGTCGGTGTTGAGACTGGTCGGCGAGGCGTCCACCGGCTGGTCCATGGTCACCGTGACGAAGGCCTGATCCTCGGTGAACAGGTTCAGGCCGTCGGGCCAGACCACGGACTCGATGGACGGCGGACCGTTGACCGTGTCCACGTAGATCTCCTCCACCGGGGGCACCGGGGTGCGGAAGACTCGCGTCAGTCCGACCGACAGCGGGCGACCGTCCACGTCGCGCAGCACCGTCGTGCCCGGCGCCTCCTCGGTCGGGAGCAGCAGCTCGTACTCGACACCGCCGCTCTGGAAGCCGCCCGTGGTCCCGAGTTCGTCGGTCGGGCAGATCGGCACGAACACCAGGACCCGGTTGGGGTTCCCGTTGGTATCCGCTTTCAGCTCGAACGACCCCAGGACGGGACGCGAACCGGAACTGTTCGTCCGCGGACGGATCAACACCGAATCGAAGCCCACCGACGCCGGGTCCACGGCGTTGTTGAAGACGACCTGGATCGGGCGGTTGAGCGCCCAGACGTCGCCGTCGCTGACGTTGCTGGTCAATGCCTTGAACGCCGTGGCGGAAGCGGCGGACGACTTGCAACCGGTCCCCAGACCGAACAGGACCAGGGCGGACAGGACGGGGAGGATGAAGTGGCGGGAGCGGGTCACGGTGCGACGTTCCAGGCGAAGCCGACGGCGTCCAGCAGCGGGGAAAGGTCCTGGACGATGTTGGACACGAAGGTGAAGCGGAGCTGGAAGAAGGCGGGGTTCTCGGCGAGCAGGTCGGAGACCTCGCTGGTCCAGGCTCCTGGGGTCGAGACCACGCCACAAGCCCCCTCGTAGTCACCGTAGGCGTCGAAGTCCACGGTACTGGAGAGCGGATCGGCCTCGTCCACGCAGCCGACGACGTCCACCAGATCGGTTCCGCGGAACTCGACCAGGACGCTGGTGCCGGAGAGTTGCTGCGAAGGCGACGGCTCGACCGTGATCGGCGTGATGCTCGCGAGCGTACCCCCGAAGCTGAACCAGTGGGTGTAGACCCTGCTGATCCGGGTCACGAAGTCCACTTGGCCCCAGTACAGCTCCGGGCCGAAGGCCTTGGTCGTGGCTCCGGTGGTGGTGTTGTAGCCACCGGTCGGGCTGACCCCTTCGGGCGGCAGGTCGGGACGCACCAGGTGCCACTGGTTCTGACCGTCCCGCCCCCCGGCGGAGAACACGCGGAAGGCCGGCAGAGCGGAGGACCCGACCATGATCTGGACCTGGAAGCCGTTGAAGCCGAACTCTTGCCCGCGCGGGTAGCAGCGGAAGCGCATCAACAGCGGCAGGCCGATGCTGGGGATCTTGGTGTTGGGATACACCTGGGGCTGCCCGAGCACCTTGGGCGGAGCGCCGGCGCCGCCGCCGCCGCCCTTCAGCGTGCTGCCGTCCGGCTTCGGCATGGTGGTGTCGCGCCAGGTGTAGGTGGTGTCGAACTCGGGCCAGGGCAGCATGAAGTAGCTGCCGTCGTTGAGGTACTTGTTGATGTCCGAGATCCGGTAGTCGCGGTCGAACACGATCAACTCGTCCCTCGGATCCGGAGCGTAGCCGAAGGCGTAGATGTTCTCGTCGAACTTGGTCGAACCACCTCGCCGCAGTCCCGAGTCGGGATATTGCGGATAGCCCGAGTTCGGATCGATGTAGTCGTCGGGCAGGCGGTTCGAGTGCGCCAGGGCGATGGAATAGCGGTCGAACACGTCGTCGAAGACGACGCCATCGAAGGGCGACCACGACAATCCCTCGACGTCGAGGTTGTACTCGTCCACGTTGCCGAGGCCGAAGCCCATCACGTGGTAGGGATACACCGTCATCAACACCGCGCCTGCGGGCGTCAGCGGCGTCATCAGCCCGAAGGCGAAGCGCAGTCGCTGGCCGACCCACGGGTTGGTCGGGTCCACCGGACGCGGGAAGTGGTCCACCGGACGCGGGCGCATCCGCCCGTCACCCAGGAATGGGCCGAACTGTCCGGCGTACTCCGCCCCCTGGTCGGCGTCTTCGTCCGAGCCGTTGAACCGCAGTGCGAAGTAGCGATCGTCCGGGATCGCCCCGGCCAGCGAGATGGTCTGTGACTGGTAGGTGTTCCCCGCCACGAAGGCGTCGAAGTCCACCACGTTGCCGGCGAGGTCGAGGATGCCGTCGGACCCGTCGCGCAGGGCGAGGTTGTAGAAGAGGTTGGCCCCCTCGTTGAAGCTGTCCGTCATCCCCGCCAGCGGGGCCAGCGTGAAGGTCTGGGCGTCGCCGTCCACGGCGATCGGGCCGAACCGGATCCGCCCGGAGCCGTTGCTGGTCGGGTTGGTCGAGACGTTGATGTATCCCAACTGCCGATCGATGTAGTCGCTCACCGCCTCGCCGTTGCCGTCGGCGTTCCAGGGCCGATCGGCATCGTCCCCGGTGCCGCTCAAGTTGACCGACGCCAGCACCATGGTGTCCAGGGAGCGAAGCGTGGCCGCATCCATCGGCTCGCTGAAGCGCACCGAGATCGTCGCGAAGGGATCCACTCCCACCGCGGGCAGTTCCTGCGGCTCCGGACTGAACTCGACGAAACAGAGCTGGAGGTCGAAGTCGGCCGAGGCGTAACGGGTCGTGATCCGCCCCTGGGCGGGTGAAGTGGTGGCGTTCAGCGTCCCGGTCAGCAGGGTTGCGTCCACCACGTAGGCCTCGGGATCGGAGCCGTCGACCACGGCATTGACCTCGAGGATGGCGTCCCCCACCTCGAACACGTCGCCGGCCTTGGGCGTGAGCGGACGGCAGTTGGCGGCATCGATGCGGTAGGTCAACCTGCGCACCACCGCGCTCAAGGACGAGACCTGGGCGATGGTGGTCTCCAGCGTGGTGATCAACGACGGCCGGATGTTGTCGGTCATGAAGCCGTTGAAGGCATCGTTCGGGTTGCCGCTGCGGAAGGCCCGGACCACGACCGGATCCAGCCCCTGGTACTCCACCGGCTCGATGAACTGGTCGCCGGCCGCATTGGTCTTGATGCCGATGGTCCGGTTGCCGGCCTCGTTCGTCAGGACCTGGGTCTGGTTGGCGAACGGGTTCACGGTCGTCGGGATCCGGATCTTCACGTTCGCCAGCACCTGGTCCACCGACGCAGGGAAGCCGATCCCGTTCGCCGGAATCCCGAGCTCCTCGGAATCCAGGGCGGTCACCGTCGGATCGACGATCACGATCCCCTTCGGGGCGCCGTCCGCTCCGACCCCTCTCTTCACCACGTAACGGACTTCGAGACTGGTGAACGTCTCGTTGGCGCCGGCGATCAGGACCTGGATCGTCTGGCGGTCCACCGTGTCCGGATCCACGTACTCCGAGAACACCAGCTGGACCGCTCCGTTGCGGGCCACCTTGGTGAACGGCGGCGGCGAGTCGAAGCCCTTCGCCTGCAACGAGGCCAGACCAGTGGTCGCGCTCTCCAGGGCGGCGTCGAAGTCGGCGCTGCCGGACGGGTGCAGGATGGTCAGCGTCTCCCGACCGGTGATCGGGTTGAGCCGCAACTCGTAGTCCTGACCGTCCGACTGGACGCTCTCGCGCACCAGTACGTCCCGCTCCACCAAGTTGCCGGAGACGTCGAGGACGTCCACCAGCCGTCCCCACACCGCATCCTCCAGGAACAACGAGGCCTTGCCGCTGCCGGGACCGATGGCGTCGGCCGACCCTCCCCCGCTACCGAGACAGCCGGGCAGGGCGACGAGGAAGGACAGCGCCGCCAGGCGCAGGAGGAACGAGGAGCGACGAAGGGCGTTCATGCGAGGCAGTGCGGATCAGTTGCCGAGATAGGCGATGCCGAGGCCATCGAGGTAGGGCTGCACCTGGAGGTCGGCATTGCTGATGAAGGTGAAGCGGACCTGGACGTAACGGAAACCGCCGGCCTCGAGGTCGGCGAGGTCCTCCGTCCAGGGGCCGGGCGTCGAGACCGAGCCGACGCCGATGCTGTCCCCATAGCCGTCGAAGGGCAGGTCTGCGGTGGTCAGCGGCGAGGGGTTGCTCAACGGGTTGCCGCCGTGCCCGACCAGCACGGAGCCCCGGTACTCCACCACGATCTCCGTCCCGGAAGGCTGCTGGGGGTTGTCCGGCTCGAGGATCTCACCGAGGACCGAACCCGGCGCGAGCGGGGAGCCGAGGTCGAACCAGTGGGTGTAGACCCTGCTGACCCGGACCACGAAGTCGGCGTTCATCCAGTACAGCAGGGTGTCGAACTGGGTCGGCGTGCGCCCACCGCCGGGCAGGAAGCCGCCGCTGGGCACGGTCCCCCCCTGGGCCGGGTTGTCCGGCTGCACGCGGAACCAGGTTCCCGAACCGTCCTGGCCTCCGGCCGAGAACAAGCGGAACGCCGGCAGCGCGGAGGCCGGCTGCATCTGCGTGGTGGTGAACTGGTTCAGGCCGAGGCGGTCGGCCTGCGGATAGCACCGGAAACGCATCAGCAAGGCGAGGCCCACCGACGGCACCTGCTCCGGCAGCCAGAACAGCGGCGAGCCGGTGTCGATGATGTACTGCAGGTTGGGCGAACCGACCGAATCGGTCGCGCCACCGAGGTAGTCCTGCGGGATGCCGGTGTCGCGCCAGGTGTAGGTGGTCGAGAAGCTCGGCCACGGCAGGTAGCTGACGCCCTGGCTCGAGTACAGGTTGATGGTCCTCGGCGCGTAGGTCGCCCGGAAGACCTCCTTCTCGTCCACCGCCGGGAAGCCCAGGATGTTCTCGTCGAACGAAGAGGCCACCAGACCGGAACCGGGGTAGATCGGAAGCTGCGACAGCGGGTCGAACGACTCGTCCGGCAGGGTGGTGGCGTGGGCCAGGGCCAGGGCCAGTTCGTTGAAGGTCTCGTCGAAGACCACGCTGGCGTTCGGCGCCCACGACAACCCTTCGATGTCCATGTTGTGCTCGGTGGGGTCGGGGTAGCCGAAGCCGAAGTCCTGCGGCCGATAGGCGTGCATCGTCACCGCCCCGGCCGGGTTGAGCGGGTCACGCTGCGGCGCGCCGACGGAACGGGCGCCGACGGTGGGGTTGGTGCCGTCGGCCTGACGCGAGAAGCGCTCCGGCGGACGGCCCCCGATCATGCCCGGAGCGATCGTGACCTGACCGGCGTACTCCGAGAGGCCGTCGTCGTTCTCGTCCAACCCGCCGCCGAACAGCCCGAAGTAGAGGTTGTGGAGCTGCGCATTGGCCCCGCCGCCGGTGCCGCCGTTGCCGTCGCTCACGGTGATGTCCATCGCCTGGCCGGGCGTCCCCGCCACGAATCCGGTGAAGTCCACCGGGTTGCCGGCGAGGTCACGGATGCCGTCGGGGCCGTCGCGCAACGCCACTGCGAAGGCGAGGAAGGGGTCGTCGTTGATCTCCGAGAAACCGCCGAGTGGGGCCAGCGTGAAGGCCCGGTTGCCTTCGGTGACCTCGATCGGCCCGAACAGGACCCGCCCCCCCCACTCCGACGCCGCCTCGTTGGTGCCGGCGGCATCCAGCCGAAGGTCGTAGCCGCGCTGGCGGTCCACGTAGTCGGCCACCGACTCGTCGGTGTCCACCTGCCGGAACCACGCGACCTCGAGTTCCTCCTTGGTGCTGGGCGAAGCGTTGTCCTCGTAGGAGGTGATGACGAAGGTCTTGGTCGAGAGCATCGACAGCTCGTCCACCGGTTCGTCGAAACGAACCGTCACCGACGACCATGGGTCGAGCCCGCCGGTCGGCGGTGACGCCGGCGGCGGCTGGATCTCGAGGTAACACGGCTGGAGCGCCGCATCCACCGGCGCGTAGCGCGTCGTCAGCTGGGCGTTGAGCCCGGTGGCGCCGACGCTCAAGGCCCCGCTCTCGAGCCGTCCGCGGACGTCGAGGGCGGCTGGGTTGCCGCTGGAGAGCACCGCGGTGACGACCACGATGGCGTTGCCGATCTCGAACACGTCACCGACCTTGGGCGCGATGTCCTCGCAGGCCGTGAGGTCGTGGTGGTAGGTCAACTCCACGGTGCGCCCGGTGACGCTCACCACCTGGTCCACGGTGACGCTGAACAATCCGATCAGGTTCGGCCGACGCTCGTCGCGCAGGAAGCCGGAGAAGTCGTCGGCGGCCCCTCCGGTGCGCATCGCCCGGACCAACGTCAGCGAACCGTTGGCCGCGATCACCGTGGGCTCCTTCTCGGGGTCGCGCGGCGACGGCGGCTTGCCGCTGGCGCTGCGCAGGACCTCGGGCTGGCCGAAGGTCGGGTCCGGCGTGGTCGGGATCCGGATCTCGAGGTTCGGGTTCAGCGGGTTCACCGACGCCGGGAAGCCGACCGAGTTCTGGGGAATCGCCAGCTGCGCGGCCTGGAGCGCCGACACCGTCGGGTCGAGGATGACGCGGCCGATGCCGGCCGCCGTGTCGTTCTGCACCAGGTAGCGCACCGTGACCCCGATCTTCTGCTGGTCGCCGACCAGCACCTGGATGGTGGACGAATCCACCGACGTGGCGTCCACCGGCAGCGAGAAGGTCAACCGGATCGCGGCGTTGCGCGGCACCTCCGCGAACGGCGGCGGGTCGGCGGGGCCCTTCGTCGAGACCTCGCGCAGGTTGGCCTGCGCGTCGGCGAGGAGCAGGTCGAAGGCGGCGGTGCCCTGCTGCTGGAGGATCTTCAGCGTCTCGGTCTCGGTGACCGGGTTGAACGAGAGCTCGTAGTTGGCCCCGTCCCCGATCAGATCGGGGTCCACCAGCACGTCGTTGGCGACGAGGTCGCCGTCCACGTCCACCACGTCCACCAGCCGTCCCCAGTGCACCTGGTCGAGGAAGAAACCGAGCTCCTGGGGCAGACCGGCGACGGAGCCGCCGCCCCCACCGAGGCAGGAGGCGGGGACCAGGGACAGGGACAGGAGGAGGCCGAGCCCGAGGGCTCGACCGAGGAGGCGACGCTGTGGGTGGGCGTTCACGGTGGGTAGACGGAGTTCGTGGGGGCCCGACGCGGACCGGGCGGACCATCCTACGGCCTGCGGGGAGGGAGCGCCTCCCTGCCGACGCCCCTCACCGGCAAGTCCCATGCCACCCCCTCGGAACCGATCGCGAGGCCGACCGGAGCGGGGCCCCTCCCTGGAGTGCGATTTCGCACGCCGAGCCCTCATCCCCCCCAGGCGAAGCCGGCCGCGACCGCCTCCTCCCGATCCCGGAAGGGCCGCAGGTTCTCCGGGCTGATCCGCTGGGCCGCCTGGCTGTGGACCGGATGGACCCGCGACGTCGTCCGACACCCCACGTAGTCCACCGGCAGCTGCGAGTCGCAGAGGGCGCACAGGAAGCGGCGGCGCTTGCCGCCGACCACCCGCCATGGGGTGGCCAGGCCCTCGGCCCGGACCACGCAGTTCGGATTGACGCAGGCGCCGAGACCGGGCTCGGGCTGGCCTGCGGGCAACGGGGCGAGGCTCGGCAGCGGCCAGGCGTCGGGACGCAGCATGGACAGGAGGACGGCCATCCTCACCGTCGGCCCGAGCGCGGCCTGTTCGAACGCGACCATCCGCGGGTCGTCGTCCAGCTCCGCCGGCAGCTCGTCCCGACGCGGCAGGGGGTGGAGGAGCAGGGTGTGGGCGAGCAGGGGGTCACGCAGCTGGGCCGTGGTCACACCGGGGTATCCGCCCCGCCCCGGGCGGGCGCCGCGCTCGTCCTGCAGACGGGTCAGGTAGAGGGCGTCCAACCGCTCCAGACCGTCGCAGGCCCCGGGGAACAGCGCGGGCTGCTCGATGCCGGGAGGAGCCAGCAGCCGCGCCTCGTCGCGCCCGGTCCAGGCCCGGATCAGGGGGTGGACGACCTGGCGCACCCGCAACCCGAAGCGGTCCACCAGGCGCTGTTCGAAGGCCGGCTCCCACTCCAGCCCGGCGCCTGGAAGGAGGAGGACGGAGGCCCGCTCGACCGCGAGCCCCCACGCCAGCGATCGCGCCGTACGCCCGTGGCGGAGGTCGCCGAGCAGACCGACCACCCGCCCCTCGAGCGCTCCGAGGCGACGGTGGAGCAGGGTCAGGTCGAGGAGGGTCTGGGTCGGGTGGCCGAGGCGTCCGTCGCCGGCGTTGACCACCGGCACCCCGGCGTGGCGGGCGACCAGACGCGAGGCGCCGTCCGCGGAGTGGCGCCACACCAGGAGGTCCACGTAGGAACCGAGGACCCGCGCCATGTCGGCCAGGCTCTCGCCCTTGGCTCGGCTCGTCGCCTCGGCGCCGGCGACCACCAGCGCGTCCCCGCCGAGGCGTTCGACCGCGGCCTGGAAGCTGACCCGCGTCCGCGTGCTCGGCTCCTCGAACACGAGCCCGACCAAGCGCCCCGCGAGAGCTCCGGAGAAGTCCTCGGGATGGGCGAGCAGCTCCTCGACGCGGCCGTAGAACGCCTCGAGGAAGGCGCGGTCCAGGGATTCCGCGCTGTGGAGTCCCTCCAGGGTCGGCAGGATCGGCATGCCGGGTCCATTCTACCCGTTCACGCCGGCCCACTCGCGCAGACGGGCGCGGGCGGCGCCCCCGAAGGGGAGCCAGGTCCCCGGCGGCGGCGGCGGCGGCAGGGTCGCGAGCAGGGACGCCTCCAGGCGCTCCACCAGCGCGCCGCCTTCGCCGTGCACCGACCCGTGCAACCAGGGTCCGGGGTGGAGTTCCTCCGGCCGCCAGGCCTCGCCGAGGTCGGTGCGGTGCAGGAGGAAGACGGCGCGCCGCGGCCGCTCGGAACGCACCGCGGCGGCGACCTCGGGCGGCGGCGGCGCCGCGGCGTCGAGCACCCAGACCACGCGCCAGGCCTCGGCGCGGACGCGCTCGGCCCAGGCCGCCGCCGCGCGGTCGGCCGCCTCGCCGCCGTGCCCGAGTCCGGCGGTGTCCAGCAGTCGCACCGCGAAGCGCTCCTCGCCCCGGCCGACGAGGACACCCTCCTCGACGACGTCGCGGGTGGTCCCCGGCGCGGCGGCGACCACCACCCGACGACGCCCGAGCCAGGCGTTGAACAGGCTCGACTTCCCGACGTCGGGAGGGCCGGCGAGGACGACGAGCGGCGGCCTTTCGAGCACGCGGGCCCAAGGGGCGAGGGCGAGCAGCCGCCGAGCCTCCGCGGCCCGGGTCTCGGGCGACGCAGCGGCGAGGCGATCGAGGACGGCGTCGCCGCCGGCCGCTCGGTGATCCAGCCGGGCGCGGGCGGCGAGGGGCCCTTCGGCGCGCAGGAACGCCCGCCAGCCCTGGTCCGCCTCCCGTCCGTCGTCGGGCCGGAAGCCGAGCTCCTCGAGCCAGGCGACCAGAGCGGCCGCGACGCCCGGACCACCGTGGAGGTGCAGTTCCACGACCACGTCCGCGGAGGGAGCCGGCCCTGGAGGGTGTGCCGGGCCCGACGGAAGTCCCTCGGGGCCCTGGGCCGCCGACACCGAGCGCTCCCGGACGCCCTCCGCCCCGGACGCGGCGGTGCGCCACGCCACCCCCTCGTCCACCGGCGCCCCCTCCGGCCCCGGACGGACCCGCACCATCCGCCCGGGCGCCGGGACGGGCCGCCCCAGGGCGCGCGCGACGGCCTCGGCCGGGCCCGTGAGCCGCCAGGTGGCGAGCGCCGCAGGCCCCGGAGCGGTCAGCAGCCGGTAGCGCACCTCCCCTCACTCCCCCTCCGAGGCGACCAGCCGGGCCAGGGCCCGCAGCACCATGGCGTCCACGCGCCGCCAGTCGGGCAGCAGCGGAGCGAGGCGCGCGGCGTCGCCGCCGGTGAGGAAGCAGGCCCGGAACGGGCCGACGACCTCGGCCCAGGCATCGGCCGTCCCCGACAACGCCCGAGCCAGGGCGCCGGCTCCTCCCGCCGCGAGCGCGCCGGCGGTGTCCTCGGGCACGCCCTCCGGCACCGCATCCGCCGGACGACCGAGGTGCGGAGCCGCGCTGCGAAGCGCTGCTTGCTGGAGGCCGAGCCCGGCCCCGATCGCGCCGCCGCGAAAGACGCCCTCCGCGTCCACGACGTCCAGGGTCCACGCCGTGCCGCAGTCGGCGACCAGGACCGGGCCGCCCCCCGCCTCCTCGTACGCCCACCACGAGGCCAGCAATCGGTCGGCGCCGGTGCCGCGGCTGCGCCGCGCCATCGGCACCGCGTCGGAGTCGTACCACGTCGTCCGCCCCGCGGCGCCGAGCCCGGCGTCCTCCAGCGCGGCCTCGAGCTCGGAACGCCTCCGCGGGGCCGAGACCGCCACCGCCGCCCGGGTCGGCGCCGCGGCTCGGAGCGCGGCCGTCCAGGCGGCGGAGTCCTCGCCGCGGAACACGCGGCGGCCGGGAGCGTCGGCCCAGGCCGCCTCGAGCGAGGTGTTGCCGAGGTCGAGGAGCAGCGTGTCCGACGCCATGCCGACGCGCCGCCGGAGTCAGCGGCGCGGCAGACGGTAGCGCAGGGTGCGCACCGCTCCGAGACGCTCGACCTGGACCTCGATCACGTCCCCCTGGAAGTCGCGCATCGCCTGCAGCAGCTGGTCGCGGCTCCTGGCCGGCGTGCCGCCGACCGACAGCACGACGTCGCCGGGCCGCAGCCCGAGGCGCTCGAACGGCGTACCGGGCGGCACGCTCTGGATGCGCAGCCCGCGCACCTCGTTGGACAGCGGGTCGCGCGCCGGGCGCACCGGCACCGAGGTCACGAGCTCCTCCTCGGAGAGCGACTCGAAGTACTCGGCGTCGCGCGTCCCGACCACGAAGTCGCCGCGCTCGTCCTGCACCGTCACCGGCGGCGCGCTCCGGGGCCGGCTCTCGGCGGCCACCAGGGCCGCGCCCTCGCCGCCGAGGATCTCCTCGGGCGAGGTCGGATCCACCGGGACCGAGAGCTCGAGTTCACCACCGTCCTCGTCACTGCCCCAGGCCACCACCACCGTGCCGGGACGGATCGCCGCGACCCGCACCTCGAGCCCGGCGCGGTTCGGCACCGGGACGACGTCGCCGACCCGGTAGAGGTCGCCGGGCACCGACTCCGGAGTCGCCTGCTCCCCCGGGGATTGGATCCACGCCGCGTTGGCCGGGGAGTCCGGCGCGACGTATTGCACGTAGACGACCTGCAGGTCGTTCGGCGACAAGGCGGTCGCGACCGGCGTCGGCGGCAGTTCACCGGCTTCGGGCGGCGGGACGTAGCCGGTGACGTTCAGGTCCTGGACCACGCGGTAGTCCTCGTACGGCAGCAGATGGCCGCGGTCGTTGCGCGCCACCACTCCGGCGGACTCCTCGATGCCGCGCAGGTCCACCACCGGGAAGAACGACGCGCGATCGGTGAGGAAACGCTTGACCTCGAGCCCGAAGGCGCCGAGGGCCGACAGGCCCACGGCCACCAGGAGGAGGCGGATCAGTTTCTCGTTCACCCAGGGCATCTTAGGCCGGCGGCTCGGGCGATGGCGAGCCCGCTCCTCCCTTGGGACGCCCCTCGGGGGCCGCGGCTTCCGCCTGCGCCCCGAAGGCCCGGTCCAGGGCGACCAGTTCGGCGTCGAGACGCCGGCGCAGTGCGTCCAGGCCGCGACCGGTCGCGGCCGAGATCCGCAGCGGCTCCTCCTCCCCGACGGCTCGGGCGGCCTCCGCCAGCGCCTCGGCGGCGACTTCGGCAGCCTCGTCCTCGACCTTGGTCGCGACCAGCAGCCGGGGCCGTTCGGGCAGGCCCCTCCCGTAGTCGCGCAACTCGTCGGCGAGGGTCCGCCAGGCGTCCACCGGAGGCGGCGAAGCGGTGGCCGAGCAATCCACGAGATGGAGGAGGAAGCGGCTCCGCTCGACGTGACGCAGGAAACGGTGCCCCAGCCCACGGCCGATGGCGGCGCCCTCGACCAGCCCCGGCAGGTCGGCCAGGACGCGCGGGCCGGAGGCCGCGTCCTCCCAGACCCCGAGCGCCGGATGCAGGGTGGTGAAGGGGTAGGCCCCGACCCGCGGGCGCGCCGCGGTCAGGGCCCGCAGCAGCGTGGTCTTGCCCGCGTTCGGCAACCCCACCAGCCCGACGTCGGCGAGGAGCTTGAGCACCAGGCGCAGGTGCCGGGTCTCGCCCGGCTCGCCGCTCCCGGCCCGACGCGGCGCCTGCTCGGTCGGGGTGGCGAAGGCCGCGTTGCCGCGCCCGCCGCGCCCGCCCTCCGCGACCACCAGCTCGGCGCCGGCCTCGTCGAGGTCGGCGAGCAGGTTGCCGCGCCGGGCGTCGAAGACCTGGGTGCCCACCGGAACCTCGAGGACGACGCGCGCGCCGGCGGCTCCCGAGCGCCGCCGCGGCCCGCCCGGCGCGCCGGCCGGGGCCTCCACGCGCGGGGTGCGCGCCAACCGGTGCAGGCTGCGCTCGTGGGGGTTCGCGCGCAACACCACGTCGCCGCCGCGCCCGCCGTCGCCGCCGTCGGGACCGCCGCGCGTGACGAACTTCTCCCGATGGAAGCTGACGCAGCCGGCCCCCCCGTTGCCCGCGACGACCGTCAGCTCGGTCTCGTCGAGGAAGGGGAGCTCGCGGTCCTCGCGCGCCAAGGGGCCGCCCGGGGCCGCTAGGCCTCGGGCACGACGGCCACGCGACGACGCGAGCGGAACTCGACCGTCCCGTCGCGCAGCGCGAACAGGGTGTAGTCCGAGCCCATGCCGACCCCGTGGCCGGGGTGGAAACGCGTCCCGCACTGGCGCACCAGGATCTCGCCGGCGCGCACGCGCTGTCCGCCGTAGCGCTTGATGCCGCGCATCTGCGGGTTCGAATCGCGGCCGTTCTTGCTGGAGCCGCCTCCCTTCTTGTGTGCCATGGCTTCGGGGCGCCGTCAGGCGCGGATCTCCTTGACGCGGATCTGGGTGTAGGGCTGACGATGGCCCTGCTTCCTGCGGCTCGACTTGCGACGCCGGAAGAAGCTGACGAGGAGCTTCGGCCCCCGCACGTGGTCGACGACCTCGGCGACCACCGAGGCGCCCTCCACCGTGGGCGTGCCGACGCGGACCTGGCCGTCGTCGCCGGAGACGAGCTCGACCCGATCGAAGACCAGCTCGGAACCGGGCTCGACCTGGGGCATGTGGTCCACCCAGAGCTCCTGGCCGGGCTCCAGCTTGAGCGAACGGGATCGGTCTCGGACGACGGCGTACACGGTGGTTACCTCCTCGGAAAGGGCCGCACAGTCTACCGCGCCGGCCCCTCCGGAGCAAGGAGGTCGGCCGCGACCACGGGCTCGCCCGGGGCCAGTTCCGGAGCCTCGACCAACTCGACCGCGGCCCCCGCCGCCTCCACGGCGGCCAGGGCCTCGGCGGCGGCCCCCCGCAGCCAGGCCACCACCCCGGGATGGGCCCGGACCCGAAAGGACCGGGCAGCGGGCTCGGCCCGGAGCTTGCGCAGCGCGCGCAGCGCCCCGGCGCGATGCGCCGGCAGGTGACCGGTGCCGCCGCAGCGCGGGCAGGTCAGCTCCAAGGACCGCGGCAGGCCGGTGCCGAGACGGCGCCGGGTGAAGGTCATCAACCCGAACGCGCCGAGCCGCCCGACCTTGAGCGGGGAGCGGTCGCGGGCCAGGCCCTCGCGCAGGGTGCGTTCCACCTCGCGGCGGTGCTCCGCCTCCTTCATGTCGATGAAGTCCACCACCACGATGCCGCCGAGGTCGCGGAGCCGCACCTGCCGGGCGACCTCGCCCGCGGCGGCGAGGTTGGTGGCGAAGGCCGTCTCCTCCAGGGTCGCGGTGGCCCCGGGCGCGCCGCTGTTGACGTCGATCGCGACCAGCGCCTCGGTCTCCTGGATGACGAGCGAGCCGCCGCCGGGCAGCGGCACGCGACTCCGGAAGCAGCGCTGCCACTGGTCCTCCACCGCGAAGGCCTCGAACAGCGGGCGCGCCCCCGTGTGGGCCTCCAACCGCAGCCCGCGACCGTCCTCGCCGTCGCCCTCCTCCTCGGCCTCCCGCAGGGACTCGCGCAGGCGCTGCAGCGTCTCGGCGTCGTCCACCACCACGCGCTCCACGCCGCGCGACAGCTCGCGGACGGCGCGCACCGCCGGAGCCTCCTCCGCCAGCAGGAGCCCGGGCTCGGCGCGGTGCTCGGCCGCTGCGACGACCCGCTCCCAGCGCCGGACCAGCCGCGTCCACTCCCGGCGCAGGCGGCGGTCGGTGAGGTCGGCGGCGCGGGTGCGGGCGATGACGCCGAGCCCGCCGCGGTCCAGGCCCTCCAACAGTGCGCGCAGCCGGTCGCGCTCCTCGGGATCCTGGAGCTTGCGCGACAGCGCGACCCGCCCGAGCGCCGGCACCAGGACCAGGCCGTGCCCCGGCAGCGAGAGGAAGGTGGTCAGGGTCGCTCCCTTGGCGCGCTGCGCGTCGCGCAGGACCTGGACCACCACGCGCTGGCCGGGGCGCAGGACGTCCTCGATCCGCGGGCGGCGCGGCGGCGCCGCGTCGGTGGCCGCCGCGGCCGCGGGCGGCGCCTCCGCCTCGGAGGCGTCGGAGTCCGTCGGCCGCCCGGCGCCCGCGCCTTCCTCGGGCGCCCCCGCGGCGCCCTCCCCCACCGCGCCGAGTCCCAGGACCGGAGCCGCGCCGCGCGGCGCCGGACGGGCCAGGGCCGCCCCGGGCGAGGCTTCGGCATCGGCCAGGGCCGGATGGACGTGCCCGACGTGGAGGAAGCCGGCACGTCCGGTGCCGATGTCGACGAACGCGGCGTCGAGTCCGCTCTCGACGCGGGCCACGCGCCCGAGGTAGAGGTCGCCGACCTGGGAGGTCCGCCCCCTCGGGCTCCAGCGCAGGTCGGTGAGCTCGCCGTCCTCGACCCGCACCACGCGCAACTCCTCGGGATCACGGGCGTTGACCAGGAGCACGGTCCGGCTGGTCGGCTCTCCGCTCATGGCCCGTCGGGGTCGGCGAGGAAGGCGACCAGTGCGGCCACGGCCTCGGCGGCCTGCGGGCCGCGGGCCCGGATGCGGAGCTCGGCCCCCGGCGGAACGCCCAGCGTCATCACCGCGAGGATGCTCCGCGCCTCGGCTCGGCGGCCGTCGTACTCGAGCTCGACCTCGGCATCGAAGTCCTGGGCCAGGGACACGATGCGATGGCTCGGGCGGGCGTGGACGCCGTTGGGGTTGGCGACCTCGACCGTGGCGACGCATTCGTCGCCGGGAGCTGGGGCTTCGCTCAACGACCCTAGGCGGGCGCCAGCTCCTTGAGCAGCTCCAGGACCTGCTCGACGGACGACGCCTGGCGGGCGAAGGAGACGAAGTCCGGGTGCTGGGCGATGCCCGCGATCCAGCGCAGGACCTGGAGGTGCTCCTCGGCCTGCGTCTCACCGCCGACCACGGCGAAGAAGACGTGGACCGGCTCGCCGTCGAGCGCGGCGAAGTCCACTCCTTCCTGATGGATGCCGAGCACCATCGCCTGGTGCTCGAGTTCGGGGAGGCGCACGTGCGGGATGGCGACGCCCAGGCTGCCGGTGCTGCCCCGGGCCTCGCGCTCGGCCAGTGCGGTGCGGATGGTCTCGGCGTGCGGGTCGAATGCCGGCTGGACCCGGACCAGCCCTTCGGTCAGCTCGCGCAGCACGCCGTCGGCGTCGGCCGCGGAGAGATCGAGGATGATGGCTTCGGGGGCGAGGAGTGCTTCGTGCTTCATGGTGTGTTCA
>Ga0256830_1001317_pt1 | contig 17696 bp, 13 predicted proteins | sample 128326metaG_FD_190537 | JGI IMG/M metagenome (GOLD analysis project Ga0256830, IMG submission 190537) | Hydrothermal vent microbial communities from Lau Basin, Pacific Ocean - 128-326 | ecosystem: Environmental > Aquatic > Marine > Hydrothermal vents | place: Pacific Ocean: Lau Basin | collected... | reverse complement strand
TCTGGGTCGCCAATCGTTCTTTAGATACTTCAGGCGTCACAATCTTTGATACGGTTGACAACAGTGTGTTAAAACCCGTAGTGGAAACAGGATTGTTACCAATGAGTATCGAGTTTCTTTCTGTGCGGAAGAACGATTAGCCAATTGAATTATTTGAAATCTGGCAAAAACCACCGGGGCTGTATTCTTGCAGCGCCCGGTACTTTTATAGAATACGAGTAATCGATATTATTTTCTCCAACAAAACCGCAAAGCTCACCCTTATCAGCTTTATCGGGCTTAGTGCATTAAGCCTGTTGTTTTCCTTGTTCATTGGTAGTACTGAAATCTCGGTTGAAGATGTATTCCGCAGTTTTACGGGCAATGGCACACCCTTAACCCAAACACTCGTCCTGGAACTTCGTTTACCTCGTGCTTTAGCGGCTTTCGCTTGCGGTGCGATGCTTTCCATTGCTGGTGTTTTAATGCAGGTACTTTTACGAAATCCATTAGCTGACCCCTATGTACTTGGTGTGTCTGGTGGTGCATCGTTGGCGGCATTGACAATTATGCTGTTGGGTTTGGACATTATTTTCATTACTTCCGGCGCTTTTGCCGGGGCTTTGCTGTCTATTTTTATGGTGTTTGTGTTTGCACATGGTAAAGGCGGCTGGACCGTGTCTCGTCTGTTGCTGACTGGCATCGTAATGGCTTCTGGCTGGATGGCAATTATCAGTTTTGTTTTAGTCATTGCACCGCCAGACAAAATTCACGGTATGTTGTTCTGGTTAATGGGGGATTTAAGTTACGACCGCCCGATATCCTTGGCTTATGTCATTTTGATTGTGGGATTTGTGTTAACACTGCCGTTGTCCCGGCAATTAAATGTCATGATTTGGGGCGATAAACAAGCCGGAAGCCTGGGGGTGAATGTGTCGCGTTTACGTTTGCAGATTTTTTTTATTTCTTCCTTGCTGACCGCTGGTGCGGTTTCACTTGCTGGTGGTATTGGTTTTGTGGGTTTAGTGGTGCCGCATTTTGTACGCCTACTTGTAGGCAATGAACATCGTATTTTGATTCCTGCCAGTGCTTTGGCTGGTGGTATTTTGGTGGTATTGGCTGATACCCTAGCGAGATCGGTAATGGCCCCACAGCAAATTCCGGTAGGCATTATTACGGCGCTAATTGGTGTTCCGCTGTTTTTGTATTTGCTGCGCAGGAGCCACTGATATGGCGATAACAGTGAATCAATTAACATTGGAAATTGGCACAACAAGCGTTTGTCGGGACTTAAGTGTTGAATTCAAAGCAGGGCAGTTTTGGGCGATTTTAGGCGTAAACGGTGTTGGTAAGTCGACGTTTTTACATCAGTTGATTAATACCAAAAGTCCGCAAAGTCGCTGTATTAGCGTTAATGATATTGGCTTGTCAAGGTACAAAAACAGGCAAAAGTCCCTGGCGAAAATATCGGGCTTGTTGCTTCAGGAATATGAATATAATTTTCCCTGCTCCGTATTGGAAGCGGCGTTGATTGGTCGACATCCTCATATGTCAAATTGGCAATGGGAAAGCGATGAAGATATTCGTATTGCCGAAGAGGCACTAAAAGCCACGGCGCTGTATGATTTAAAAGATCGCAATATTAAAACCTTGTCCGGGGGAGAAAAGCGACGCCTCAATCTGGCAACCGTGTTAACGCAAAACCCCCAGTATTTTTTATTGGATGAACCGACTAATCACCTTGATCTCAAGTCCCAGATTACGATACTTAAATTATTAAGTCATAAAATTACGCGTAAAAACAAGACGGGCATTATGGTGATACACGACGCTAATCTGGCGTATCAATATTGTGATCACGTACTGCTATTTTATGGTAACGGAGAATGGGATGCTGGAAAGACGCAAGAATTAATAACGGTGGAAAATTTACGCCGTGTTTATGACTGCAACTTTCAAGTCATGCACAACAGGCACACTTCGGTTTTTGTACCTTATCAGGAAGGTAAAGAGGACAGTAACGAGAGCAATAAAGAGGATAGTAAAGAGGACAGCAAATGAAGCCTTTGATTATTGTTACGTCGATTATTTTATTTTTTTTCAGCCTCCGTGCTTACGCCGAAATCACGGTGATTGATGATGCAGGTGAGGTCATTAGCTTGAAGCAAGCTGCCAAGCGGGTTATCAGCTTGTCACCCGGCACGACTGAGCTTATATTTTCTGCCGGTGGGGGGCATTTAATAAAGGGTGCAGTGAGCTACAGTGATTATCCTGAAGCAGCTAAACGCATCCCCCAAATTGGCAGTTATAATGCGGTTGATTTAGAGAAAATTGTTTCTCTCAATCCTGATTTAATCATCGCCTGGCAAAGCGGAAACCCACCACTGCAAATCAGTAAATTAAAAAAAATGGGTTTAACTGTTTTTATCAGCGAGCCGAGAGAGCTTTCAGATATTCCTTCTTCGATTAAAAAGTTTGGCATATTATTGGCCACAGAGACTACGGCAGATAAGGCAATCAACAAATTTAACGCCCGATTAAACGAACTCACGAATAAGTACACCGGAAAATTTAAAACCAAATCCGTGTTTATCCAAATCTGGAACACCCCAATTATGAGTATCAATGGCCAGCACTTGATATCAAAAATTGTCGCTAACTGTAATGGACGCAATATTTTTACAGACTACCCACAACTGACGCTAACACCCAGTGTAGAAACCGTTATTAGCGCCAATCCCGATGTTATTATTGCCTCCCGGCAAGGGAATTTAGGTGAAAAATGGTTGCGTCAATGGCGAAAATGGCATTTTTTAAGTGCAGTAAAAAAACATCGCTTATTTACTGCAAATCCCGATAATCTGGTGCGTCACACCCCGCGAATTTTGAACGGTATGGAAGAGGTTTGTGCATTAATCAATGCCAATTAAACATGGCTAAGTTTTTAGTTGCCCAGTGTAAAATAAAACGTGGTTGATTCATCAATAACCGACTCGGCCCAAATTTCACCGCCATGTCGATGAATAATTCGTTGCACTGTTGTCAGGCCTATTCCTGTTCCTTCAAACTCATTTTTACTGTGTAAGCGCTGAAAGGCACCGAATAATTTATCTTTGTATGCCATATCAAAACCGGCTCCATTGTCAGTAACGTAAAACACCGGATCTGCGGGCGAGTCAAATTCGCGCTTCTCAAAACTTTGCTCTGATATACCAATTTCAATATGGGTGATATCCTTTTTTGATGAATATTTCCATGCATTGCCAATCAAGTTTTCCAGTACAGAATAAATCAAACCATAGTCAGCGGTGGCCATCATATCCTTTTGAATAGCCAGCTTGGTAAGCCGGTTTTCATCAAGGTTTTGCAGATTTTCCAATATTTCTTCAGCCATGCTGCTGATATTGATGCGGGTTCTTTTTAACTCCGCCTTTGTGACCCGTGACAATTGCAACAAGGCATCGATCAGTTGCTCCATATAGCTTGTACCAGCCTGTATGCGAGCCAGGTAGTTTTTCGCTTCGTCATCCAGTGCATCGGCATAATCTTCGGCCAATATATGACTGAACCCGGAAATGGAACGCAGGGGAGAACGCAGATCATGAGAGACCGAGTAACTGAATGACTCCAGTTCCCTGTTCAACATTAGCAGCTCTGCTGTACGTTGCTCGATAATGCGCTCAAGATCATTTTGATGCTGCTTGAGCGCATCTTCGGCCTTGACACGTTCGATTTCGGTTGCGGCACGTACAGCAAAAATTTCCAGAATTTCCAGGTAGCGCCCGGTGTTTTTCATTGGCTCACTATCAAGCAAAGTAATAACCCCAATGGTGTTCCCTTTGGTGCCAATCAAGCGGGTACCAATATAGCTCTCCACGTTAAAGTCAATAAGAAGCTTATCATCGGGATATGCGTCACGGACACCTAAAGGGTGACAACAGGTGTTTCTTTTGATGGCGGTTTCACACGGCGTGTTTTTTAATGAATAGGAAAAATTCTCTGCCAGCTTGCCATTTTTCCAGATTGCAATGGTATGCAGTAAATCCGGATCGTTTTCATCGTGCAAGGCGATAAACGCACAATCTACATCAAATAGTGAAGCCAAACTGTTGACGAGCTGATTATAAAAAGCCTGGCCGGTTTTAAAAGAGACCCCGGCAGAAATGCTGGCAATGGCGTTTTCAATGTATTTTTGATCGGTAACGTCAAACATAAAACCTTGCAAGCGAACCGCCACACCGTTTTCGATAACAATATTAACGTAATCTGACAGGGTAACGCTGTGACCATCGCGGTGCAGCATGCGGTATTCAAAGTGGTAGTTTTTCCCTTTTTGGGAGGCTTCCGCGCAAAAAGCCAGGGCAAAATCCCTGTCGTCGGGGTGCATATGGTCGCCCCAAAAATCGGTTTCGTACCATTGCTCCACCGGATAACCTAGAACGATTTCCGCTTGAGGGCCAACATAAGTAAATTGAAATGTCGCCAGATCCACCATCCAGGGGATAGCGGGGGTTGATTCCACCATGCCACGAAAATCTTTCGCGGGTATGTGCTGGGGCGCCGTATGGTCATTTGTGTATTCGCTGCGCTGTGTCATGCTTTACCCATTTACTCATACTGACGTCTTGTGAATAGCTGTGTCCTGGTGGTTAATTCGCGATGCGTGTGCTCAGGTTAAACGTGCTTGTTTATGCTGTCAAACAAAAACCTGAAAACGAGAACATGGTTTTAGTTTGATAGACGCAATCCAGGTAAAAAACGGGATTCGCGTACTATCCCCGAAGCTTACCTAGGGCACCTCTGAATAATTCCCTGGCGAGCGATAGCAGCGTTAAAAACGCTCTCAAAATGCTCATTTATTACATATAAACTCCGCTTTTTCGATTGTTTTTGCCTTGCTCTCATCTCACCAGGGAATTATTCAGAGGTACCCCAGCACAAATCAGGCCTGTTATCCGGCAGGTAGCCCTGAGTATTATTAACACTTCAAACGCTGTGGAAAAATGCCGATTGAACTGAGCTTTGGCATATCACACCTGTTTGTTCTGTGACTACGGTAAAGTATAGTTGGCTATCGCTATGCAGGCCGAATCTTTTTGTTTTTACCGGACTTGTGTCTGTCCTGTTTCTCGATATCAATATACAGATCTGTGATTGCGCTGGAACTGTGGCCCGCATCATCCCTGACATGTTCACGTTGACGGGTTAACACATCGTGACTAATACCCGTATGACGCATCCAGTGTACCGTGGCGGCACGCAAAAATTCACTTTCTTCCGGATAGCCGTCCCTTGCCAGTTCAGTCGCCGCGAAGTCAAAGCAATTCTGAACAATGCGACGGATTTGCCGGGTTGATGAAATGCCCCCGTAACCACGGGATCGGGGAATCAAGGGGGTATTTTCCTGGGGTGAGGGCAGTGCGGTTAGCCCCAGGGAAAGACGATAACGTTTCAGGGCTTTTAACATCTCGTCACTAACGGCAATTTCCCTTTCTTTATTGCCTTTTCCCACGGTTTTAAACCACCAGTTTGATGCTGAGTCTGTGTAAAAGTGATTCATTTGCGGTACCCAACGGGGTGTCTCTACCAATTCGGAAATACGTAAATACATGGCATACAAAGCGACCATGATAAATAAGGTGCGTTCATGTACTTGCGGGTTTTGCGCAGCCAGGGCTTCAGCAGCAGCAATCACGTAGCGCCACTGGGTAAGGCTTAATGTGCGATTTAAACGCACATCGATGGTTTTTTTTATATAGCGAGACTTTTGTCGAATTTTGGCCACCGGGTTCGAGTTGATATAGTCCTCCTCAAACAAATAGCGAAAAAAACTGCTTAATACGCGAAACAAGGCCTTTATTGCATTGCTGGATAAGGTAAAACGTGTTTTTTTTGCTTCTTGTTGTTGCGATTTGGGCACCCGAACCACAAAAGGTCGCCAATTGGGATTTGCCAACCGTACACCGGACTTGTCAATAAATCGCGGCGCCGTATTGTTTAGCCCAATCCAATGCGATGGCGGGTGCTGACAAAAATCCATAAAAACGAGTATGTCCTCACGTTTAAGTTGTGAAAAACTGGCTTTACGAATAAGTAAACACCACTGAAGTAAACGTTCCAGTTCCCGGCGATAACTGTTAAAGGTATCCACACTGCCTTTGTATTCCAGTAAAAACCGGCGGCTGATTAAATAGTCTTTTTGAATGGCAACCGGAGCCTGTGCGATTGGCGGGGGCAGTCTGTTTTCATCATGCACTGTGCTAAGTTGTTCCAGGGTATCAAACAATGCCACAGGAAGCGCAATGGTGGTTTTTTTCCCGGCTTGAGCGTCTGTCATGCATGGAATGATACGATAATTAGCCACTGTGTCCAGTAATTTGTTATTTCTGGGCGCTGGAACGGCCAATTATCTCATCTTTTTTCGGATCCACACATAACACCAATCTATGCGAAGACCTTGGATCGTGTCTGTTGCCAAATAAAACCAACTATTTTGTTAGGTTTCCTGCATATTCTGGATTTGATGCCGATACTTGTATTAGCGCATAAACCCGTGTAAAAGTAAGGTAGTTCGATGTGAGCAAGACGAATCAAGTAGTACCTTCAAATGAAATTTAAAACCGCCACATTGCTGTTGGTTATAATGGTCGCTTTGCTTGGCGGGCTGGTTATCGCCTTGACCTCCTATGGCTTACATAACAGCTATAAAATTCAATCCCGTTGGCTCAGTTTTCAAAAAGCCCACACCCACAAAGACCGCGCCCTCAGTGCGCTTTACGGTGAAATCGGCTACGGCGGCATGATCCATAATTTTAAAAACTATCTGTTGCGCCAGAACCCGGATAATGCCAATACCGTCATGCTGCGAATCGGGGGCGCAAAAGCCGCCATCGCCTTGTATCGGTCTCTGGGCGTCAATCAGCAGGAAAAAGAGGCACTTGACAATATTTCACGTAACCTGGATGCCTATGAACAGGCGCTACGATCAATTTCGGCACTCATCAAAAATAACAAAACCGTAAAAGAAATTGATCAATTGGTGAAAATCGACGACCGACCGGCACTTGACGGTTTAGCGACACTGTTGAAGTTAACCTCTTCACATACGCTCGATGACCTTGACGATGTGAGCCGATATGAAGTCATCAGTGTGTTACGCCGGGCATTGGGATTTGGCGGCATGATACACCATTTTAAAAATGGCATTTTACGCGCTGATCCTGCGGCAATATCCCTGGCCAAATCCAGGCTGGAGCTGGCAAAACAGGCTGTCCAACGCTACTTGTCATTTGCACCGCGTTCGATTGAACTCACGGCGATAAAAAATATTCAAAATGTGCTTGCAAACTACGAACAAAAGATAACTAAAATTGAAAGCTTGAAACTCAACAGCTTCACCCCGGAATACCTTGACCAGGCTGTTAAGGTTAATGATACCCTGGCACTTGACGGTTTTTCTGTTCTCGACAGTGAAATAGTCTCTCATAGCCAACATGCAGAAGAAAAATTGTCACAGACAATAAAGGCGGTAATCGCGTCAGAGCAGCTTAGCCTGATCTTGATGATATTTACGTTTATCGTGTTGGCAGGTGGTGGCTACTGGCTGATCCGCATTCAGTTATTAAACCCGATCTCCCGCCTGACCAAGGCCATGACCCGTGTTTCCAACAACGAGGTTGACATTGATATTATTGATATTGTTAATACCAACAAGGAAAACGAAATTGGGGATATGGCGAGGGCAATTAATGTGTTTCGAAAAAACACATTGTTACTGGCCCAGGCCAAAGATGCCTTACATGCCGCAAACAGAGGCCTGGAGCACCAGGTCGTCAGCCGTACGAAGGCGCTGAAAAACAGCGAAGAACGTTTCCGTTCCATTCTCGAGACTGCTGTGGACGCCATTATAACCATTAACAGCGAAGGTAATATTGTCACATTTAATAAAGCCGCAGAGAAAATGTTTGGTTATACCCAGCAAGAATCCATTGGCAAAGCGCTGGGCATTCTTATGCCCCGTTCACTCAAACACCGGCACGAAACCTATGTTAGAAAATATTTTGAAACCGGCAAAACATTCGCGATCGGCAAAATAAGGGAGATGGAAGGGCAACGTAAAAACGGCGAAGTATTTCCCATACAGGTATCTGTTGGTGAACTGGTGTCGACGGAAGGCATTTTATTTACCGGCATCATTCGCGACATAACTGAACTCAAGGCCTATCAGGCAAAACTGCAAGCTGCCAAGGATGCGGCAGACAAAGCCAATGAAGCCAAGTCAAATTTTGTGGCCAGTATGAATCATGAATTACGTACCCCAATGAATGCCATTATGGGATTTTCACAATTGCTGGAATGCAATCCCAACGAGCCGTTAACAAACAATCAAAAAGAGGCGATAACGCAAATCAAGATTGCCGGTGATCATTTACTGAATATTATTAATCAGGTGCTTGAACTTGACAAAATTGAAGCCGGCAAAACACCGATATTGCTGGAAAAATTGGCACCTTTAAAACTGGTTAAGGAAAGCTTGTCAGTGATTTCACAAAATGCCATTGATGCCAATATTGAACTCATCGACAACATAAAATATTATGCGCTGCCTGATATCATCACCGACGCCGTGCGTTTTAAGCAAGTATTGATCAACCTCCTGTCCAACGCCGTGAAATACAATATTCCCGGAGGCAAGGTTATTGTTGATGCCTCGCTTGACGGCAATAAAGTCTGTTTTTCCGTAACCGACACCGGGCAGGGCATTCCTCAATATCGGCAATCACAAATATTTGAACCGTTTGAGCGACTCGGACACGAATGCAGTAATATTGAAGGCACTGGTATCGGTTTGTCCATCACCAAAAACGTTGTTGAACTAATGGGTGGTGAAATTGGCTTTGAAAGTGAAGACGGACAAGGCAGTTGCTTCTGGTTTAACATGCCAACATAAAAACAGTTTGCATTGACGAATCGTCAAACAAATACACACTAATGTGGCCCCTTTGTGTCAAATTCATTGACTGGCTCAAGCCGTGTTTTTATTGCAGCTAACGGAAACTCCACACTGAATATACTGCCATTCCCGTTCACACTGTTAACGTAAATATGACCGTCGTGAGCCTCCACAATGCGTTTACTGATGAATAATCCCAGGCCGGTACTTTTTTCCCCGGCAGTCGGTTTATTTTTCGCACGATAAAAAGGCTTGAACAAATTAACCAGGTCTTCTTTGGGAATACCCACGCCTTGGTCTTCTACCGAGAAAACCAGTTTCTTGCCAACTATGCCGGTATTGATATTGATGTGTGAATCATGCGGTGAATATTTAATGGCATTATTGATCAGGTTGTGAATAACCTGGTGACATTTTCGTTTATCAGCATTTAATTTCACCGTATCAACCGCCCCTGTATTCACGATTAAAGAAATGTTTTTTTCATGGGCACAAATTTTATTGGCAGGTATTATTTCATCGAGCAAATCCAAAAACCGGAATGTTTCTTTATGCAATTGCAATGTGCCAGATTCAATGGTACTGAAATCAAGCATGTCTTCAAGCAAGGCCATGGTAAATTTAGCGGATTGATGAATGCGGCTTACAAATTCGTCCTGATCCGCATTTAGTGAGCCAATACCGTGGGAAAGTAATATTTCCGCAAAGTTTTGGATAACCCCAATGGGGTTTCGCATGTCATGTGCAGCAATTCCGAGCAAATGATTTTTTTCAGCCAGCGTTCTTTTGATGATCTGGTATTTTTCTTCCAACGCAGCTTGCAAATCACGCTGTTTTGATACATCTCTCACAATGGCGATACCATAAATCTCGCCCTCGATTTCGGTATGTGACAATTTAATATCAATCGGCACGAGAAAACCGTCTTTGTGCAGGGCAGTGAGATTAAGCAATTCGTTCATGTTTCTGTTTTTAGGCGAGTGATAGAACAAAGCGCGTTTTGTCTTGTGTTCATCTCGCATTTGCGGTGCCAGCAATATTTCAATTTCAGCGCCGATAACCTCCGATACCTTCCAGCCAAGTGTGGATTCCAGGGCATCATTTGCCTGAACTATGCGACCATGATCGTCAACCAATAAAAACACGTCTGATATATGGTCAATTATACGCCATGCATTGATATGTGAGACATGATTAAATTTATCCCCCATTGTTATTTTTCTTCCTCGCTCTAGCTGTAACAATACATTATCGGCATAAGCGCCCGACAAGTTGAGACGCAATCGGTGGTGATACCTTAGCGATGCTAAGGTGAATGCATTATACTTGCTTCAGAAGTAACAAAAACGTTTATTATACAATCGAGTGAAGAAGGGGTAGAGGTAAGTTATGGTTTCCGATCAATATGTTTGGTTGCTCTGGTCTAGTGCATTTCTCATACCTTGGGGACTGGCGTATTGGTTTTTTCCCGAACAACGCCGTGCCATGCTGTGGGCAAGTATTTTCACCACGCCTTTTGGCTTAAGCGAACCCTTGTTTGTGCCTGAATACTGGATGCCACCAAGCCTGTTTAATTTGGCTGAAAACACAGGTTTTGATATTGAAAGCTTAATCTTTTGTTTTGGCATCGGCGGAATCGGATCGGTTTTTTATAATATTTTACGCCACAAAGTGCCCACACCCATTGCAAAATGCGCACAACATCAGGCTTTACACCGCTATCACTACCTTGCTTTGGCCACACCGTTTTTGGTTTTTCTGTTATTGGTCTTTTTTCCCTGGAATCCCATTTATCCCTCCATTATTGCCATGTTTGCCGGTGCCATCGCCACCATACTTTGCCGACCTGATTTAAAACACAAAACCTGGATAGGTGGTGTGCTATTCTTAATGTATTACAGTGTGTTTTTGGCCGGACTTGAATGGAGTGCACCCGGTTATATTGATCGCGTCTGGAACATGGAGGCGTTATCAGGTGTAACCATTGGTTTTATGCCAATCGAAGAATTGTTGTTTGCTATCGGTTTTGGCACTTACTGGTCTGGTGTTTACGAGCATTTTACCTGGCGTGCATTACACAATAATCGATAAGCCACGAGGGGGCGCATATGTTCACTGTCATCAAACGTAGCTTAAGCCTTAACTCCAGTATAATATTTTTTGTGGCATTTGTTTTCTCGATACTCATTCCGGTTGCGGTATCTGCCGACGATATCGACGGCAAAAGCATTATTGCCGACATCGAAAAACGTCTCTGGGGTAAAACCAGCCAGGGTACTTATAAAATGACAATATCCACTGCATACTGGAAACGCACATTGTCATTAAGCGTTTTTATGCAACGCCCCGATAAAAGTTTTATTCGCATTTTGTCGCCTGCAAAAGAAGCCGGTGTAGGCTCTTTGCGGATCAAGAATGAAATGTGGAATTATTTGCCGAAAATAGAGCGCGTTGTAAAAGTCCCTCCATCAATGATGTTGCAGTCATGGATGGGATCTGACTTCACCAATGATGACCTGGTGAAAGAAAGTAGTATGATAAATGATTATACACATGAAATTACCAGTACGCCGGTTGATGATAACATCGCCCTCGGCAATGAGCCTGCCTATCAGATAATCTCGATTCCCAAGCCAAATGCCCCCGTTGTTTGGGGAAAACTTGTTTACGTTGTGCGAAAGTCCGACTTGATGCCGTTGAGTTTCAATTATTTTGATGAACGGGGACGCTTGATAAAGTCGCTTACGTTTTCTAACGTACGTGAAATAGAAGGCCGACAAATTCCCACGCGCTGGGAAATGCGCTCAACTGACAAACCCAAAAACGCAACGGTATTTGAACTTGTTGATATTACATTCGACAAACCGATTCCCAAAAGGGTTTTTACATTACGAAATTTACGAGGGCGCTGATTTAGCAGCGACAAAACTTTACCGTCTTCAATTTAGCACTGCAAGAGTGATATATTATGGCTATCCTTCGTATCGAGCAAGTAACAAAACGTTATCAGCAAGAAGACATTTTTGTTGATGCTTTATCCGCAATTAGCCTGGAGATCCATCAGGGAGAATTTACGGCATTGATCGGGCCTTCCGGCTCGGGTAAAACCACACTGCTTAACTTGATTGGCGCACTGGATTCACCCACCAAGGGCAAAATATGGGTTGAAGATAAAGAAATCGGCCAATTATCCCGGCAGGCATTGTCCCGTTTGCGCCTAAAAAAGCTCGGATTTATTTTCCAGGAATATAACTTAATCCCGGTACTGAGCGCCTTGGAAAACGTGGAATACGTTATGCTGCTACAAGGCATCGAAGACAGCATACGCCAAAAACGCGCCATAAACATGTTGCGTGAAGTTGGTTTGCAAGGCATGGAGCACCGACGCCCGGCGCAATTGTCCGGTGGGCAGCAACAACGTGTGGCTGTCGCACGTGCAATCGTATCCGAACCCGTCATTGTCCTGGCCGATGAACCCACAGCAAATCTTGATTCCAAAACAGGTGCCTCATTGCTGGACTTGATGCGTGACTTAAACAAAAGGCGGGGGATAACGTTTGTCTTTTCCAGCCATGACCCCATGGTGATTGAGCGCGCCAAACGCGTAGTGCGACTGAAAGACGGGCAAATTGTTTCTGATAACAAGGAAGATATTTCCGAACAGGCCGGATCATGAAATTACTTAAACTGGCATGGCGAAATGTACTGCGTAACCGACGCCGTTCTTTGAACACAATTATTGCTATCAGCGTGGGTTTGGCGTCGCTAATCTTCGTCTGGGGTTTTATCGATGGGATGAATGAACAAACCATCGAGAACAACACCACGTACTTAACCGGGCATCTAAAGATTCATCAAACCGGATTCCATGAAGACAAGGCATTATACCTGGCAATGCCGCAAAACTCATCGCTAGAAACGCTATTTAACGAAATGGATCATATTGTCGCCGTCACGCCTCGTATTGCCGACAAAGCCATGTTAAGTGGCGATAAAGACGCAAGAGGGGTAAAGGTTATTGGTATTGACCCCGTTCAAGAAGCCAAAGTTACCACCATTGCCAAAGCCATTATCGATGGGCGATTTTTAACAGCAGATGACCTTAACAGTATTTTACTGGGAGACAATCTTGCCGCTAGGGCAGGTCTTCGTGTTGGTGATCAGGCGGTATTAATCACCCAGGCCCGAGACGGATCGCTTGCCGCAGACAAATACAATATTGTTGGCTTGTATAACACCGGCATTGATATGATTGATGCGACTCACGTATTTATACCATTACCTGCCGCCCAGGAGCTGTATTCCCTGTGGGGACAAATTACTGAATGGGCTACACGTATAGACGATCGTTCCCTGGCTGAGGATATCGCCAGGCAAATAAAAACCAAATTACAAGCAGAAAACATTGACAATACTGCAATGAGCGAATCAAACCCCGGCTACGAAGTGCTTACCTGGAAACAATTGTTACCCGAGCTAGTGCAAATGGTTCGATTTCACGAAGTTATCACATATATAGTGGTTTTGATTGTGATTATTGTTGTTGCTGTTGGTGTGGCAAATACCATACTCATGGCAGTAATGGAACGGACGCGGGAGTTTGGAATTATGCTTGCCCTGGGCACCAGTCAGGGGCAAATTATTCACGTGGTTTTATTGGAGTCACTCTTGTTGGGTTTGATTGGTTTATTCTTTGGCTCCCTTTTGGGCCTGGGCATCACCTCGTATTTTGGGGCTGTAGGGATCGATTTAACGGCATATACCCTGGCGATGGAAACCATGCCCGGATTATCTGGTAATGTTTACCCCATGATTCGCTGGGATCACGTCATGCTCGTTTCTGTTGTGACCATATTAACCAGCATCATTCCCGCATTTTATCCGGCATGGCGAGTTTCACGTTTACAGCCGGTGGAAGCGATTCGCGGTGTAACAAACAAGTTAAAAGCAAAACCCAAATCCAAGCCTCATACTATGCCCGAAGTGACAACCTCACACCTCAAATCGGCGCCATTTTTTGCGATGGCAATACGCAGTGTTCTGCGCAACCCTCATCGGTCAATTTTGACTGCCGCCGCCACGGCTTTTGGGTTGGGTGCATTTTTGTTTTTATATGCCTTTACTGACGGTTTCTTTGAACAAATGATCGATAACTCCATCGACTTTTCCACCTCACATGTTCAAATTGAACCCAAAGGTTTTCGTGAGCAAATGGCGCCTGCGTTATCGATCTCGAAGCCGCAAACGATCATGGCTCAGGCAAAACAACACGCTGCTGTTGAGGCTGTTGCGCCGCGTATTCAGGCAGAAGCCATGATCAGTAGCCCAACCAAAATAGAACCCTTGATAATTACCGGCATCGATCCCGAGTTGGAGCAAAACGTTACTCGAATTCACTCTGTTATTATTGACGGCCAATATCTGACAAAAAATTCTGACATGGAAATTGTGTTAGGTGCCAAACTGGTGGAATTGCTGGATCTGCAATTAGGGGAAAAAGTGGTAGTGACAACACAGCAAGCCGATGGAAACCTGGGTTCTGCGGCTTACCGACTGGTGGGCATCTACCGAACGGATAATGAAATATTTGATCGCAGCCTCGGGTTTATCGGCTTGCCACAAGCACAGTCGTTGTTGGCGCTGGATAATCGAGTATCAACAATAACCCTGAAACTCAATAAGCGCGCGTTATCATCAAAAACCGCCGAGCAATTAACCGAAATATTGTCGGGCACACACTATCAGGCACAGTCATGGGAGCAGATAATGCCCGTTGTGGTACAAATGATTGATGTTTCCCGACTCATGTTTCTAGTTGTTCTTATCATTGTGTTTTTTGTTGTTGCAATTGGGGTAATGAACACTCTTTTTATGTCGGTGATCGAGCGAACCCGAGAATTTGGTGTCATGCTGGCTGTGGGCACCGAGGCGCATCTTATCGTGCGCATGATTGTTTATGAGTCCATTATATTAGGGGCCATTGGCATATTCGCCGGTGTGTTGATAGGTATTGCGCTAGTATGGTATTACAGCAGCGGCATGGATTTATCCAGCTATGGTGGTGCTACGGGTTTTATTCCCGGTTTAACCGATATGATATATCCAACCCTGATTTTCAGCCATCTTTGGCTACCGACATTATTACTTTTTATTACAGGCGTCCTGGCTGCGTTATATCCCGCAATACGCGCAGCAAAACTTGAACCTGTTGCGGCAATTCGTCATGTGTAATATTTTGCATTTGCCCCGTTATTTTTTCACGCAACTTGTGCTGTTTGCTTTAATGGCCAATTCGAGCATGGCAGCAGAAGCGACGGCGAGCTTGAGTGGTTATTATAAAAACCTCTTAATTAATTCAAACACGATGGCATTTTTTCCACCTTCAGAATCTTATTTGGTGGATCTTAACCGACTGCGTTTAAAAGTGGATGGCCAAGTAGGTGAGAAATTTTCTTTCAACTTGCAATACGACAACGAAGCTTATCTTGGCAGTTATACTGATACGAATGAATTTGGGTTTGCTGTAAAAAACCGGCAGCCCGATACCTCGATTGACCTGCAAGATAATTATTACGACCAAAATAATGTGTTTGCCCGCCAGCGAGTTTATCGTGCTTACGTTGACGTGGCGCTTCCCGCTGTAGATTTACGCATAGGCCGGCAGCGCATCGCCTGGGGAACCGCGATGATGTGGAACCCCATGGATATATTAAATCCATTTAATCCCATCCAGTTAGAACGGCTAGAACGAGAGGGCATTGATGCCGCGCTGCTCGACTGGGATTATAGCGCATTGTCTCGGGTAAGTTTGGTTTATGCTAAAAAGCAAAGCGGTGATAGCAGTGCAGTCCGTTGGCGTAGCAATTTACTAGGCTTTGATTTATCGTTGATGGCGGGGCGGTTTCTTGAAAATACCGTATTCGGTTTTGATTTTGCCGGGCAAGTTGGTGACATAGGGGTTCGGGGTGAAATGACACAAACCGACCCGGATAACGAACGTCGATTTACCCATGCAGTTGTCGGCGCAGATTATACATTTTCTAACAGCCTGTCATTTAATCTTGAATTTTATTTTAACAGCCAAGGATCAACGCGTTCAAAGGCGTATCAATTTAACCGATTATTATCCGGCGACATGCTAAGTCTCGCGCGCCACTATATGGGGTTTTATTCTTCGTATGATGTGACGCCACTGCTGCAAGCCAGTTATTTTTTAATCGTAAACCTCGACGATAACAGCACATTCTTTTCTCCAAATCTGGTTTATTCGGTAACAGACAATATTGAAGGCAGTGCTGGTGTTCAAACGTTTAACGGTGATACTGGCAGCGAATTTGGTACGTTTGAGAATGTGTATTTTGTTCAGCTGCAGTGGTTTTTTTAGGTTAAAATCAAGCTATTCGTTGTTATGTGTAAAAGAGAGGTAGTGATGAGTTTTCCATTTGACGAAAATGTAGCGCCTGAGTCTGTCGGTATGCGTGCAAAGAAGCTTGAGAAAGTTGTCAATACTTTCAAGCAGCAGCATGCTAATGGAGGATTCCCCGGAGGCCAGCTTGTTGTAAGGCGAAAAGGGAAGCTTGTGGTAAATGAGGCTATTGGTGTAGCCAGAGGTTTCCGGTCTGATGAATCGACTTCCGCACTGAATACCACTCCCGAAACCTTATTCCCCGTGTATTCAACAGGGAAACCCCTTGCAGGTGTTGCTATAGCCATTTTAGAGGATAAAGGCTTGCTCGATATCAATACCCCTATTGCTGATATATTCCCTGAGTTCGCAAAAAATGGAAAAGAGAAGATAACCACCCTTGATGTGCTAACGCACCGCTCAGGTGTTTTGTTGCCGCACTTAGCCGGGAAATTTGACATTTGGCAAAATAGAGAAGCAATGAAAAAACAGTTAGCTGATGCTGTTCCTGTATATAAGTGTGGCACGCTTGCTTATCAGCCCGGTGAGTTTGGTTGGATATTGTCAGAAGTGGTCGCCAGAACCGATGGCAGAGAGCTAGCCGATTTTGTCGAGCAAGAAATCATAGCACCCTTGCAACTTCCTGATCTCCAGTTCGGCTTGAAGGATAATAACTATGAGGCTATCGCCCACTCTTACTGGCAAGGTAAAGATAAGGTAATGGTTGCAGGTTTTAATGTGGCGGACAATTATGAGGGACTTTCTAACGATCCAGGTTTTTTTAACTCACGCAATACGTCATTTACCCTCATAGCAAACGCAGCGAGCTTGGCAGCATTTTATGAATTTTTGATTAATGGTGGAATAAGCCATAACGGGAAAAGAATTGTTTCTGAAAAAATACTAAAAGAGTACACAACTCGCCAGTTATTTGGTTGGGATAAAAGTGTGAAAACCTTTCTTGCTTTGGGTCGAGGCTTTATGACGGGAACATCGACGCCGTCATTATACGGTTGGTGGAATACCAAGCAATGTTTTGGTCATGCCGGGGTATTTTCATGCTTGGCGTTCGGTGATTATGACACAGGATTATCTGTGGCTATCGTCACGAATGGCAATAAAGGTTTAGGTGACTTATTGAAGCGCTTTGTGCCTATCTCGCATGGTTGCAGGGCGGCGTGTTTGTAGATTTCCACACAAAAAAAGCAATCAACCCGGACACCTGTCCGCCGTGCTTGGGTTAGGGATGCTCTGATTAATTCACAATTTTACGAATTATAATATTAATTGTTACCCAGAACCCTAAATTACAAGCAACTGATTGCTTATTGAATCTTTTTTCGCCTGAAATCTGGATAC
>Ga0256830_1001316_pt1 | contig 17702 bp, 17 predicted proteins | sample 128326metaG_FD_190537 | JGI IMG/M metagenome (GOLD analysis project Ga0256830, IMG submission 190537) | Hydrothermal vent microbial communities from Lau Basin, Pacific Ocean - 128-326 | ecosystem: Environmental > Aquatic > Marine > Hydrothermal vents | place: Pacific Ocean: Lau Basin | collected... | reverse complement strand
GAGGAGTTCATGTGATCGGAGAGGTTCGGCATCGATTTTCAGGAGCAGGCCGGCGCACCGTCATGGGCGCGGGCGCATGGCTGCTCGCCGCTGTCTTCCTGCCTGGCGCGGCCGGGGCCGCCTCGCCGCCGGGACTGGAGCGCTTGTTCACGACTCCGGCACAACGCGCGCTACTGGACAAGATGCGCCGCGAGGGCGTGGCGGGCGGCTGGGGTGAGCTAAGCGCGGCGCGGTCAGCCGGTCCACGGCGGGTGAAGATTGACGGCATCATTGTGGGCAGCGATGGACGCCGGGTGTTGTGGGCTAACGGGCACGCCTTCCCCCCCCGTGCGGTTCTCAAGGAGGCGGGCGCGCGCCTGCGCCTGGTCGGCCGTGACCGTGTGGCGGTCAGGCCGGCCGGCAGGGTCCGCCCCACACTCGTAAAGCCGGGGCAGGTGCTGGACCTGGAAACGGACAGGGTCCGGGAAACCTATGAAGCCGCCCGGGCGCGGCACCCCACGGGACAGCACGATGATGGTGGGCAATAGGCAGAAGGGCATGGTCATCCTGGTCATGATGACCATTATCATTCTGGGCTCCGCCATGCTGCTGGTCAGCGGCCTCAATGACAATGCCTGGCAACGTCACGGCGGCATGGACACGGCGCGCGCCCTGGCGCAGGCCCGGCAGGCGCTCGCCGGTTTTGCCGCCGCTTCCCCCACCCGGCCGGGCGAGCTGCCTTGTCCGGATGTGAACGACGACGGGCTTGCGGACTATTCGGCTGGGTCGTGCGCCAGCCTCACGGGCAGGCTGCCCTGGCGCACCCTGGGCCTGGGCGATCTGCGCGATGGCCGCGGAGAACGCTTGTGGTATGGCGTGTCGGGCAATCTTCGCGCCAATGCCGCCTCGGTCATCAACAGCAATACCATGGGACAACTGGTGGTGGACGGCCAGGGCGGTTATGCCGCCGTTGTCCTCGCCGCCCATGAGGGGCTCTCGGGCCAGCTCCGCAGCGCCGCCAACCGCAATCAGCCGCGCGCCTATCTGGAAGGAGACAATGCAACGCCGGGTGACAACCGCTTCGTCACCCAGGGCAGCGCGCCGTTCAATGACCGCCTGCTGGCACTGGCGACAGAGGAACTGATGGTCCTGGTGGAGCGCCGCGTGGTGGGCGAGATGGCCAGATATCTGCGGGATTACTATGCTGTCAATGGGTTTTATCCCTATGCCGCCCGTATCGGCGATGGCCCCGGTTATTACTGTGACAACGCCCTGCGCAACGGCCTGTTGCCCCTGGCCATCGGCGCGGGCTACATTCCGGGGTCGGGCGTGGATTGCGCCGGCCTGCCCGGCTGGAACACCCCGCTCCCCGCCTGGTTTGCCGGCAACGGCTGGCACGAACTCGTGTACTACGCCGTTGCGGCGCCCTGCACCGCCGGCAGCGCCCTGTGCAACGGTCCCGGCAGTCTCATCACCGTGGACAATCTGCCGGCGCCCAATGATGACAAGACCGCGCTTCTCGCCGCCGCGGGCGCCCCCCTGGGCGGGCAGACGCGCCCCCCCGGCACGGTATCCGACCTGCTTGAGGGTGCGGAAAACACCGATGGTGACGATATATATGAAGTCCTGGCGGCGGGCGCGGCCAGCAATGACCAATTCGTGGCGTTGACGCCCTGACAACGGAGGCAAGCTCTAAGGCATGAGAAGTCTGGCGGGAAACAGATCCTGGCGCGGATTTACCCTGGTGGAAATGGCCGTGGTGATGCTCATCATCAGCCTGCTGCTGGGCGGCCTGCTGCTGCCCCTCTCCAACCGGGTCGAGCAGGAGCGCCGCGGAGTGGCGCAGGCGGCCATGGAAGAAGCCCTGGAGGCCCTGGTGGGCTATGCTCTGAGCACGGGGCGGCTGCCCTGTCCGGATACCAACAACGACGGCCTGGAGGATCTTGCCGGTTGTCAGCAGGCGGGCAGCGCGTTCAATGCCGGCACCCTGCCCTGGGCCACCCTGAATATCCAGGGGGGTGATCCCTGGGATCAGAACCGCAGTTTCGGTTACGCGGTGAACGGTGCCTTCGTCTCGACGGCGAACCCCTTCTCACTCTCCACCCAGGGGACGGGAGCGGGCATTCTGAAGGTCTACGATGGCGGGGGATGCGCGGGCGCCGGCCAGGTGGCGGTCAATGTGCCCGTGGTGCTCTATTCCAATGCACAAAATGATTTCGGGGCCACGGCGGGCAGCGCGGATGAACGTGAAAATGCGGACAACGACAATTGTTTCATCAGCCGCGACTACAGCACGGCGGCGGGCCGGGAGTTCGACGACCTGGTGAGCTGGTTGTCTCCCAATATTCTTTTCAACCGCATGGTGGCGGCGGGGCGCTTGCCATGAGGAAAGGTCAGGCCGGCAACATTCCCGTCATCGCGCGCTTCACGGTCGTCGAGGCCCTGCGCACCCGCTACGGGATCATTCTGTTGTTGCTGACGCTGCTGTCCTTCGGCCTGGCCCAGTTCCTGTCTCAGGTCGCCATCACCGAGACGGCCCAGATCCAGCGTGCGGTGGTAGCCGCCGTGTTGCGTTTCAGCGCGGTTTTTCTCGTGGCGCTGTACATCATCACCAGCATCAGCCGCGAGTTCAGCGACAAGGTGGTGGAACTCATGTTTTCCCTCCCCATGCCGCGCGGCAGTTACTATCTTGGCAAGCTGGCGGGATATGCCATGCTGGCCACGGCCACCGCAGTGGTATTTTCCCTGCTGCTGCTTACGGTCACACCCTGGGCGCAGGCCGCGATGTGGGGTGTATCCCTGGTGTTCGAGCTGTTGCTCGTGTGCGCAGCCAGCCTGGTGCTGGTGCTGGCCCTCAATCAGGTTACCCCGGCTTTCTGCGCGGTGGTGGCCTTCTATCTGTTGGCGCGCTCCATTACCGCCATGCAGTTGATGGCCCATGGCCCTCTCGTCGACGGACACAGCATGGCCTCCCAGCTGATCGCCCGGCTGATAGACGGCATGGCCTTTCTGCTGCCCGACATGAGCCTGTTCACCCGCAGCGACTGGCTGCTGTATTCCACCGCGCAATGGCAGGATCTGCTGCCGCTGCTGGGGCAGACCGCCGTCTATCTGGCCCTGCTCAGCGGCGTGGCCCTGTTCGATCTCTACCGCCGCAACATCTGATGCGCCGCCCGTCTCAACGCCCCCTGTCCTGCGTGCCACCCCGGGTGGCGGCCCTGCTGGGAGCGGGCTTGCTGCTGCAGGTGGCCTGGCATGGAGCGCAGCCGCCGCCCCTGCCGCGCGCCGAGGATCTTCCCCCGGCGCCACAGGCCGCCGTTCTGCAATTGACCAGCCTGGGGGATCCCCTGGCGCTGTCCAAGGTGCTCATGTTGTGGCTGCAGGTCTTCGACAACCAGCCGGGCATCAGCCTGCCCTTCCGTGACCTGGATTATGCCCGGGTGGAAGCTTGGCTGGAGCGCATCCTGGGTCTTGATCCGCGCGGCCAGTATCCCCTGCTCGCCGCCAGCCGCCTGTATGGCGCGGTACCGGATCCGCGACGCCAGCGCCGCATGCTGGACTTTGTCCACGAAAAATTCCGCGAGGATCCGGCGCGGCGCTGGCCATGGCTGGCCCATGCGGTGTACGTGGCCAAGTATCAGTTGCGCGATCTTCCCCTGGCCCTAAAGTACGCCCGTGCCCTGGCCGATAACCCGGGCAGAGGAGAAATTCCCCACTGGGCGCAGCAGATGCAGATTTTCGTTCTGGAAGAGATGGGGGAAACAGAGGCGGCGCGCGTGCTGATCGGCGCCCTGCTGGACAGCGGCCGCATCACCGATCCCCATGAATTTCGCTTCCTGACCGGGCGCCTGAGGCTTCTCGAAGAGAAATCGGATGACGGATCAATCAATTAAACTATCGGAGTGTAAACAATGAAATATCGTCAATCGGGTTTTACGCTGGTGGAGATCGCCATCGTGCTGGTAATCATCGGCCTGCTGCTGGGCGGTATCCTCAAGGGGCAGGAAATGATCACCAATGCCAAGGTGCGCAATATCGCTGATCAGGGCAATGCCATCAAGGCGGCCTTCTATTCGTTTCAGGACCGCTATCGCGCCATTCCCGGTGATTTCGCCAATGCCAAGAACACCATTCCGGGCACGAGCAACGGCGATGGCAACGGCCGGGTGAATACCAATGGCGAGCGGGGCCAGTTCTGGCGTCATCTGTCCGCCGCCGGATTCATTACGGGCAACTTCGATGGCGGCGCGCAGGGCAACAATCTGAAATGCCCGTCCACCCGCTGTCCCACCAATACCTATGGTGCACCGATGATGTTTTCCTGGGGCAATATGGCTGCCGGAACACGCCAGCAGGCGCATCAATTGCGTACCGGCCGTTCCATCCCGGTGAACGTTCTGGCCGAGGTGGACCGCAAGGTGGATGACGGCGTGCCCCGCAATGGTTCCTTCCAGAACGACCGCCAGGCCAGAAACAGCACCTGCGCCACGGGCAGCGGCACCAAAAGCAGTTATCGTCTCACGACCTCGAATCCCGAGGCGGATTGTGGCGGCGTCTATATTTTCTGAAACCTGAAGCCAGATGTTGCGGAGGCGCACTTTTGAGTGCGCCTCCCCTGTTTTACAGGGCTGGAAAATCCATACATACCCTGCCCTCTCGTCTTGCCACAATGATCGTTTCACTACCCCGGGGGTTGTGGTAGGGTGCTTTTTTCAGACGTGGATTTACGCGATGGGTGCTGAGGAAAGACAGCCGGCGGCCTTGTCCTTCGACAAGGTGGTCAAGCGCTATGGCGCCAGGACGGTGCTCGACCATATCGATCTGGAAGTCGCCGCGGGCGAGTGTTTTGCCCTGGTCGGCGTCAATGGCGCCGGCAAGACCACACTGATCAAGTCGCTGCTGGACTTTACGGACCTGGATGGGGGCGGGATTTGCATTCATGGCGAACCGCATGGGGACACCGCCTCGCGCAGGCACCTGGCCTTTCTTCCCGAGCGCTTCATACCGCCCCACTATTTCACGGCTGGAGATTTTCTCAAGTACATGGCGCAACTGCACGGTGTGCCCTATGATGCCCGCGAGGTGGAGGCCCTCTATGAGCGCCTCGACCTGGACAAGGGCAGCCTGGGACAGGCCGTGCGCCGCTATTCCAAGGGCATGGTGCAGAAACTGGGGCTCATCGCCTGTTTTCTGAGCGGGCGGCGCCTGCTGGTGCTGGACGAGCCCATGAGCGGTCTCGATCCCAAGGCCAGGGCGTTGGTCAAATCCTATCTGCGGGAACTGAAAGCCCGGGACTATACCATTTTCATGGCCACCCATTTGCTCAATGACGTGGAAACCCTTTGTGACCGCCTTGCGATTCTCCATGGGGGACGGCTGCGCTTTGTGGGGACGCCGGCCCGGTGTTGTCTTGAAACCCGGACGGATGATCTGGAGCAGGCGTATCTGGCCCATATCTCATCGACCAGGGAATAACCCGCATCTCTCGCCAGACGCCAGTTCATGAATGAATCAGAGGTTCACCAAGATTTGTCTTGGTCCCCCTGATATTCCTCCGCAAGCCGGTCGAGGAGGCGGGTCAGTTCGGGAGGGACGGACAGGAACTCGACGCCATAGCGCCCCCCACTCCCCTGAGCATCCGGATGGAAGAAGGAAACCATCCCGTCGACGCGAAAGCATTGGTTCTTGTAGTAGAGTTCGAGCTCGACACGGCTGAGGAGGGGCTGGTGGAGCGCATGTGAACGGAAGCCGATGCCTCCGCAGCCGATATCAACGAGTTCGCACTTCATGAACAAGGCATGCTTGAAATGCTGTTTACGCGCGGCACGCAGGGAAAGCCCCGGAAGATAGGCGCGTTTCTCGGCCCGCCTTTGCGTGCCCTTCACCAGCCTGAGATGGGGGACATGTGTTTTTCTGCCCACGGCGGGCGTTGGCGCGGGCACTTCACGGTCCACCGTGCCGCCATCTTTCAGCAGGCGTTCCAGAAGGGTGTCGAATTCATAGGGAACCCGGATGAAAATGATTCCATATTGGATGCCTGAGTCGAGGGGATGACGGTAGCCGACGACACCCTCCAGGAGGTGCTGGCGGTCCTCGTGGTCGATACGCAGAACCACTTTGTCCCCTGTCGCCAGTTGCAGTGTGGCGGAGGCAATAGCCATTCCGCCGCGGTCGATGTCGATGGTGCGGCAGGGCACAAAGCGCCGTCTGGCCAGCAGGCCCTGTTTCCTTGCCCAGGTATTCAGCAGCGGGGCGGCGGCGCGGACTTCGTGGCGCCGGTTGGCGGTTTGATCAGATTTCCGGGGCATATTACCGTTCCTGGGGGCTTTTCGTTTATATCGTCATCGGCATGAGGCAGGTATTATTTTACTGCCAGCATGCCGCAGAAATTGTACCAGCGGAAAAAGCAGTCGCAGCTGCCGAAACCGTTGTCCAGCAACAAGGCCTCGTTTTCTTTCTGATGATAGGGGATCAGTATGTTCTCCAGCGCTTCCCGCTTGCGCATGATCTCGTTGTCGTCGTAGCCCTGGCGGCGTTTGAAGTCATAATAGTGCCTGACGAACAGGCGGTTGATGAGGGAGTTCTGCCCCAGTACTTTCTCCACCAGGATGAAGCAGCCACCCTTTGGCAGGCTTTCCGAAATGTCGCGCACCAGTCTCTCCCGGTAGAGTGGGCGTATGAACTGCAGGGTGAGGTTCATCACCACCACCGAAGGGTTCTCCAGGACGAGGCCCCGATTGAGATCGGCCTGGATCAGCCTCCATGGGCAGGGCATGGACTGTTTTTCTAGCTTGGCCCTGGCCTGGTCCAGCATGGGTGAAGAGGCATCGACGCCGACCAGTGTGACGGTTTCCGGCAGGTAGCGCGCCATGCTCAGCATGCCATTGCCGGTGGAACAGCCCAGGTCGTAGGCCCGCGAGCCGGGTGTGGCGAAATCGCCCGCAAGCCGCGCGATCATATCCTGCAGCTCCGTATAGAAGGGCACCGAGCGTTCCAGCATGTCGTCGAACACCCGCGCCGTCTCGGCGCCGAAGTCGAATTCCCGCACTCCGCGCCCGGGGCTACGGAACAGCTCGTCTCTTGCCTTGTTCACCGGTCTCGCGCGGCCCTGGCATAGGCGCTTTCGGAGATTTCGTTCCAGGCATCGTGCGAGCGCTGGAACCGCTGGTATTCCTCATGCACTTTCTTGAAGGTGGCGTCCTTGGCGGCCTCCTCCTGCAAGGTGCGCGCGGTGAGCTGTTTCAGTTCGGCCAGGACCGCGCCGGGAAATTCGATGACCTGGACACGGTATTTCTCCTTCAATGTGCGCAGGGCCTCGAGATTACGGGCCTCGAATTCAGACAGCATCCACAGATTGCTGGCGCGGGCGGCGTTTTCCACCACCAATTGCAGTTCCCGGGGGAGGGCTTCCCAGGCCTCCTTGTTGATGATCATTTCCAGAGTCGGTCCCGGTTCATGCCAGCCCGGATAGTAATAATACTTGGCCGCGCGGTACAGGCCGAGGCGCAGGTCGTGATAGGGGCCGACCCACTCCGTGGCGTCGATGGTGCCCCTTTCCAGAGCGGTATAGATTTCGCTGGCGGGCAGCAGGACCGGGTTGACGCCGGCCTTGGCGACGACCTTGCCGCCCAGGCCGGGAATGCGCATTTTGATGCCCTTGAGGTCGTTTACGGTTTCGATTTTCTTGCGGAACCAGCCTCCCATCTGCACGCCCGTGTTGCCCATGGGAAAAGGTACCAGCTTATGGGGGGCATAGATTTCCCGCCACAGCTCCAGTCCCCCGCCGCTGTACAGCCAGGCATTCATGCCCTGTGCATTGAGGCCGAAGGGCACGGCGGTAAAAAACTGGGCGGCGGGTATCTTGCCGGCCCAGTAATAGGCGGCGCCATGGCCCACTTCCACGGTGCCCTGGGAGACGGCCTCGAATGACTGCAGCGGGGGAATCAATTCGCCGCCGGCAAAGACCTGTATGGTCAGCGCGCCCCGCGTCATGCGCCGCACTTCCTTCGCGAATCGCTTGACGCCATCCTGGAAGATGGGAAAGTTGGGCGGCCAGGTGGTCACCATCTTCCAGCGAAAGCGCTTTCCCGCCGCCTGGGCGGCGCCAAGGGCAGTCACACCGGTTCCGGCCGCCAGGGCGCCCGCGCCCATCTTCGTGATAAATTCACGGCGTTTCATATCGGGTTCCTTTGTAGCTGAGTCGGGACAAAGTTCCGCCTGCCCAGGGCCGGCGTGACGGAGGGAAACCCGGCAGGGGGCCTGTCCGGCAGGGGAAAAACTGAAATATATACCTTAAGGCAGGGATGATCACAAGGGCGGGACTCATTCTGTGGAGGCGCGGAATGGTTCTGGTATCATTCACCCTTAGCGGAAGGCGGGCAATGGCACAGCGGGATGGACAAGATATTAGGGAACCTCTGATCAATTCATGAACCGGCGTCTGGCGGCTGAAATGTCCCGGCTCAGCGTTGAAAAGCTTGGCAATAGCGCGCTATTACCTGCGCTTTTCGCCTTGATCCGGAACATTTCATCTCGCCATCCATCCGGTCCAGAATTGATCAGAGGTTCCTTAGCTGCACCCACGGGTCCAGGCACTATTCAGTGCAGCCGGCGCCTTCGGCATGAATTTTGGTTTTGATTATGACTATAACAAGAGACATGACGGAAATATGAATCATCTAGAGCATTTGTTTGACAACAACAGAAAATGGGCGCAGGCGGTGGAGGAAGCGCATCCCGGCTTTTTCCAGGGGCTTGCCAGCCTGCAGGCGCCCCAGTATTTATGGATCGGCTGCTCCGACAGCCGGGTGCCCGCCAACGAGATCGTGGGCCTCAAGCCGGGTGAGTTGTTCGTCCACCGCAATGTGGCCAATATCGTCGTTCATTCCGATCTCAACGTCCTGTCCGTGCTGCAATACGCCGTCGAGGTGCTGCAGGTCAGGCATGTCATTGTGTGTGGACACTATGGGTGCGGGGGGGTGGCCGCCGCCATGGAGGACAAGCGCCATGGGCTCATCGATAACTGGCTGTGTCACATCAAGGACATCTACAACATCCACGCAGAAAAAATTGAGGCCCTGGATTCACAACGGGCGCGTTGTGATCTGCTCTGCGAGCTGAATGTCATGGCGCAAGTAAACAATCTGGCTCAGACCACGGTGATCAGGGATGCATGGCTGAGGAAACAGCCGGTTTCCCTCCATGGCTGGATCTACAGCATTCAGAATGGCCTGTTGAAGGATCTGGGTATCAATCTCGATATGCCCGGTTGACGGGGGATGGTGATGGTCCTGGCGAGAACCTTGCTAGTTTTACTCTGGTCTCCGTTGTTGTGGGCGCCGGGAGCGATCGCCAGCCTCCCGGCCGAGGTGCCTTCCGAAGTCAAGGCCGACTATATCATCGTCGAAAAATCCAAGCGCAGGCTCACTCTGCTTTCCAAGGGGCGCGTTCTCAAGACGTATCCCATTTCCCTGGGGCGCAATCCCGTGGGCGCCAAGGTGCGCGAGGGAGATGACCGCACGCCCGAGGGCATCTACCATATCGACTACCGCCTTGAAAACAGCCGCTATCATCGCGCCTTGCATATTTCCTATCCCGGCCCCCGCGATCTGGAGCGCGCGCGCCGGCTGGGCGTTCCTCCCGGTGGAGACATCATGATCCATGGCATAGGGGAGGCCAGGGAAAAAATCGAGGGCCTGCACCTGTTGTTCGATTGGACCAATGGCTGTATCGCGGTAACGGATCAGGAAATCGAGGAGATCTGGCGCCTGACACCCGTGGGCACCGTCGTCAACATTATTCCCTGAGCTGTTGCCCTTGGTTTGCAAGGGATTGAGATTCCCCTACAATGCGAGACATGTCTGAGAGGGCCATCATTGCATTGAATTCCGGGAAGCGCTCCGTGGATGGCGGCGCTGGCGAGGACCGCCGGCAGTCCCTGCCGTCGGAAGGCGGGCGCCTGGCCGCTGACGGCTCGGCAGCGCAGGGTTGCGAGGCCTGGCGTTACTTTCCGACGGTGGAAAGCAGAAAGCTGTTGGATGAGATTCTTGCCGGGTTGGAGGGGCAGAACAGCGTCTATCTGGTTGAGGGCGGGGAGGGCTGTGGAAAAAGCGCCTTTTTGCGCTGGTTGAGGCAACAGGTGCCCCGGGATTGGACAGTCTGTCATGTGCGCGCAAGCAAGGCCCTGGGAGAAAAGCATTTGCTGGCGGCGCTCAGTGGCAGCCTGTTTCCCGGAGAGGTGCTGGACTCAGGAATCCTGGCGGCCAGGCTCAAGCAGCGCTTGCGGGAAGGGGAGCGGATTCTCGTCACCGTGGATGATGCGGAAAGATTGTCTCCTTTTGCCCTCAAGACCCTGTTTGTCATCAAGGAGGCGGTGGAGAAGCGTGGCGACAGGTTGGGCGTGGTGCTGGCCGCGGGGCCGGCTGTCCGCAATGCCCTGGCCACGCCATCGCTCTCGGCCCTGGCCCAGGAGCGCATCCGGCGCCTCCTGCTCCCGCCCTTTACCTATCAACAGACGCAGGACTATATCCGGCATTGCCTGCAGGCCGCGGGTGCGGAACAGGATTTTGTATCTTCACACCGGCTGATGCGCCGCATTTTCAGGCTCTCGGGTGGTTTCCCCAAGGCGATCGGCATGCTCATGCAGGAAATCCGCAATGGCGGCGAGGTTGTTCAGCGCTCTCCCTTTCTTCATCTCGGCGATCGTTTGACGCGCTACCGTGTCTTCATGTTCAGCGTGCTGGCGTTTGGCGTGCTTGTTCTGGCGGCATACGGGGTTTATCGGGGGCTGCCCGCAGCGGAGCCCCGGGCGCCGGATGTTGCGGCGCTGCAGGCGGACGATTTGCGTGAACTGATGGCGCTGCCTGGCGTGGCCCCGGAAGCAGGCGCGTCCGTTGAGCCACAGCCCGCGATGGGGGTGGATGACGCTCAGGCGGAGCGTCCGGTCCTTTCTGCTCCGCAAGCCGGGGTGAAAACGACGGCCAAGGCGGTTCCACCTCCCTCAGCGGTTTTGCAGCGTCCTGCGCCGGAAATTAAACCTTCTCCGCCGCCTCCCGCGGAACAGCGTCGCGAGCCGGGCGGGATTCGTGACAGCCGCTGGGTGCTGGCGCAGGATGCCCGGCACTTCACCGTTCAGCTCACAAGCTGGGAAGATGAAACCAGGGCGCGGAAATACATCGAGAAAAACGGCCTGGAAAACCAGGCGGCTTATGTCCATACCCGCAGCAAGGGCAAAGACTGGTATCTGGTCGTCTACAATACCTACCCCACCCTCAGCGAGGCGCGCCAGGCCATTCGCGAGTTGCCGGCCCCGCTGAAGAAATATGGTCCCTGGGTGAGAAACATTTCATCGCTGCAGGCCGAGGCGGTATCGGGCCAGGTGAGGCAGTAAGGGCCGGGCTGGGGCGGCCCGCCCTTCCGCGGGAGCAGGCAAGGGGCGGGCGCCGGCGCGCGACATTACATGCGCTTGTTTTCCATCATTTCATGAATGATGGGATGCAGGATGATCTCCATGGCAAAACCCATTTTGCCGCCAGGCACCACCAGGGTATTGGGCCTGGACATCCAGGAGTCCTTGAGCATGGTCAGATAGTAAGGAAAATCGTGACGCTCCGGGAAACGGAAACGAATCACGATAAAGCTCTCGTCCGGCGTCGGGATGTCGCGCGCAATGAACGGGTTCGAGGTGTCCACGACGGGCACGCGCTGGAAATTGATATCGGTGCGCGAGAACTGCGGGGTAATGGTTTTGACGTAGTCGGGCATGCGCCGCAGGATGGTGTCGGTGACCGCCTCGGCCGAATACCCCCGTTGCGCCGTGTCACGGTGGATTTTCTGGATCCATTCCAGGTTGACAATGGGCACCACGCCAATCAGCAGGTCCACGTAGCGCGCCACATCCACCTTGTCCGTGACCACGCCGCCATGCAGACCTTCGTAGAACAGCAGGTCTGAACCGGGCTCGACAGGCTCCCAGGGCGTGAAGGTGCCGGGTTCCTGGCCGTAAGGCGCCGCCTCCTCGGCGTTGTGGAGGTATTTGCGCACCTGTCCCGTTCCGTTTTCCCCGTAGGAGCGGAACAGTTCCTCAAGTTTGTCGAAGAGATTGGCCTCGGGACCAAAATGGCTGAGGGTCTGCCCTTTCTTCTGCGCTTCATCGACGGCCTTTTTCATTGCCTGGCGGTCGTAGCGGTGGAAGGCATCCCCCTCGACAATGGCGGCCTTGATGTGCTCACGGCGGAAAAGATGCTCAAAGGCGTTCTTTACGGTCGTCGTGCCTGCGCCGGATGATCCAGTCACCGCAATCACAGGATTCTTTGCGGACATGGCTTTTCTCCTCTTGATTTAGGTAATTTTTCAGTGATATTAATAAGTTAAATTCTTTTGCCTGTTGGCGCCGCTATTGCTTTCCGGGGTTGTCCGGTATATTTTTATGTATGAAGGCTTGCCACAGTTGGGTTCCGGGAAGGGGCTGAGTGGAGGCATGAGTCTCCATCAACCAGAAAATTCTCCCTGATCCGTCAGGCGGACCTGATATTGGATCAAACCCACAGGTCTGTGGCAAGTAATAATTTGTGTAACCGGTTTGTGTATCCGCTGGAAGGGGCGGGCTTGTCAATATCCGTTCTGAGTGAGATGATCAACGTACACCGGGGAGAGTGGAATCCGAGACATGTCTGCTAGGTTTTTGACAAGTTGCATCATGGCTGTGTTGATCGCGCTTCTCACGGCCTGCGCCAGCACGCGCATCGAGGACGGCCATCCCCTGGTCCGTGAGGCGCCCGAGTCCGAAGTGGCCAAGGTGTACTTCATCCGCCCGCGCACGGAGCGCACCATGGGGTTTGCGGACAATCGCCTTCCGGTGGAGGCGGACCGCTTTCATCTCATGACCCTCGCCAAGGGCGAATACACCATGGTGCCCATGGTGCCCGGGACGGTATGGATTTCGGTTACTTCCATGACTCACTGGGGGCCGCGCAACGAGATCAAGGAAATGAGCCGCTCACGCCAGTTTGAATTCAAGGCGGGGGAGACCTATTTCATCGTCTTCAACCTGGTGGATGGAGAATTCCGTGGCGCCTTCTTCCTGCCGGAGGCCGTAGACATCTACACGGCCAGGGAGCTGACGCGCAACATGCTGCCGGTGGGGCGGGCGCGCCAAGCGCCGGTTTCTTCACTGGAGGGCTGATCCGGTCCTTCGCGAATCCTTTTGTGAATCCAATTCGCTGCGCGATTATCGCGCCATTCTGGTGAGATATGGAGATTGCTGTGCACAGCCCGGACTGGGCTTCGGCCTGATGCAGCGTATAGATTTATGACGCCTTGGCCTGAAATGATTCGACCAGGGCATAGAGAGATGCGTTCAGCCTTTCTTCCACATGCCTCTTGAACTTCAGGTGCAAAACAGTCTGCGCGGAAGATCGGCCCTCGGCGCCCAGCATGGAGGGGGGCACATCGATATCCGTGATGTAGATGGGATAGCACTGACCGCTTTTGCGCATCTTCAGCACGTGGGCCGCGACGGCCTGATAGAGATTGTCGCCGTGTTCCAGCGTGGTGAATTCCCTTTCATCGCAGTAAATGGCCATAGTCTCTTCATTCTGGCTCGCGCGGTCCGCGATGATCTGGATGTTGAAAAACTTGCCTTTTGAAACCGGGGCCGGCATCTGGCATGGCGAGAGCTGCAGACTGCCTGAGGAGTTCTTGACGGCACGGTGGAACTCCAGTCTGAGGGCTTCCATGCCCGAGGATTGTTGCGCGACACTGTTGCTCTTGCGGCGGATGACGGACTCCAGGAACAGCTTGTATTGATTGGTCAGCAGGGACAGAGTGACCTGGGTTTTGCGCTGAAAGTACAACGCGCCGTTTTCATCAGTGATATAGATGTCGGCATTGTTGCCGTCCATGTGAAAATAAACCTGTATGGTATCGGGCCTGCTGTCGCTCAGAATGGCGGAAAGCAGGTTGTTTTCCCTGCAATAACGGTCCATGCGCACCGGGCTGAAAGTTTCCTGGGGGTTTTCGAGCAGGCCCAGCAGTTCCTTGTAATTTCCGGCAACCTGATATGTCAGTCTGTCATTATCCAGGGAGAGCACATAGTATTTGTGCTCTATCATCAATACATAACGTGCGTTCAGGGCGTGTTGTCCCTGATAGAAGCAGGTAATGATGTCCTTGAACAATTCTTCGATGCGCCGCGATATGGTCGTTCCCCGGCTGTTGGCCGTGAAGCAGTAGGTGGATACGGGGGGCGGCACCTCGCCCTGTGAGGGGGGTGACCATTTCATGTAATCGCTGAGGCATTCGAAAATACCCTCTTCCCCCTCGTAGCGAAAGGTCATGACTTCCTGCCAGGTGTTCTCAATGACATGATCCAGGGAGTACACCAGGTTCTGGCATATGCCGCCATAGCTGAAGGCATCCACCTTGTTGCTGGTGAGGAGCTTGCCTTCCTTGACTGAAGTGGTGACGGGCTGGATGCCGACGTTGATGAACAGGGCGGAGTGGCGCATCTTCGCTGCCTGCGAGAAATCCTCCATGGAGGAGGGCGCCGGGTTGCCCCCGGGAAAGAGCTGCTGCAGTTGTTTGAGCAGCGCCTTTATTTCTTGTACGCTGATGGCATCGTTGCTGGCATGGAGAATGAACGCGGTACGTTCGTCCACGATGCGATTGAGATGGCTCCAGGTCAGCATCTCCATCATGGTGCGTGTGCGCTTGAGCGGTTCCTGGCCGCGGCGCGGCTGGTTGTTCATCCCGCGGTAGAGCGCCCATCCCGAATTCTGCTCCTTTCCGGATTGGTAGAGGGTCAAGGGGCTTTCCCAGACATTGTCAGAGATGCCGCGATTGACGATGTCGATCTTGCCCGCCTTGCGTTCGAAGGCTGCATACAGCTTGCGCCCGAGCACGGTAAGATCCTGCTGGTTGATGGAGGATGACAGAGCCTGGCGGCGCGCAAAGTCAGACAACGAGTGATAGCTTTGGGTGAGCAGATTGACCAGGCTCTTGCGTTCTTCCATGACGCGGTTGATTTTCCAAGACGCACGCGTATCGAGTGATTCTATGTAATCGTCGCTCCAGCGCCATTCCCGGGCGAATTCGAACATGGTTTCGTAGCGCCAGTTCTCCTGCCGTCCGGGCGGAGCGGTGCTGAGTTTTTCGTTTACCTTGAAATAGAAACAGCGTCTCACCAGATCGAGGCGGCTCCTGTCCTCATCCTTGCCGAGCAGATATTCTTCCAGCTTCTGATACAGCATGATATAAGGGTCGAGGCGCGCGAGCTTGGTTTCACCCTCATGAATGGCTTTCTTGAAGCGCTGGCTGAGAAGATCCACCTGGGGATATTCGTCGGCATAAACCTCCATCAGCATCAGTTTGAGAGCTGCCTTGTAGGGAGAGTCGATACCCTTGTAGAGCTGCCACAAGGCGGCGCCGAAAAATTCCTCGGCCGGTGCCCGGGGCAGTCCGCCAAAATCGATAGTCTCGTTTTCCTTGATGAGGCGCTGGCGTTTCAGCCTTTCGACATAGTCTTCGTAGTCTGACTCCTCTTCCGGGGGGACCAGCCACCATACGGGATAGCGCCCCGCCAGCAAGAGGCCGGTGCGATAGAATTCTTCGAGCAGCAGATGATGCTGGGCGCTGCCACTGCTTTCCACGGACAAAGCCACGTCTTCTCCACGTTTGAAAGTGTCGGCATTCATCAGGAAGAAATGCACCTCGAGGTCCATGGAGGCGGCCCACTGCTCGATGAGAAAGGCCTTTTGCTGCAGTTCCGCCAATTGCACCGTATCCAGGTCGGGGCGGTGGCACAGCCACACGTCGAAATCACTGTTGGACGAGTAGGCGATGGTTCCGCTGCTGCCCATCAGGAAGATGGAGTAAATATCGAACTGCAGCAGCGCGCGGCGTTTGTGTTCGAAGCTGCGTACCAGCCTCTTGCCGGCATCCAGTGCCTGCTGGGATGGAGAATAGTCGGAAATGCCCACGGGGGTGCTTTTGGAGACATAGCCCGGAAAGGCGGGATGGTTGCTGTGGAACAGCAGGGGCAGGATATCCAGCACGTCCTGTTGCCGGGGGCGGAGGTCGTCGTGTATGCGCATCATGCGCTCACGGTTCAGGGTGAGGAAGCGCCTCTTCAGGTTGTTGATATCCTGTGGTTCCATAGTGTCATCCGTCCTGTACTATGGAAATATCGGCGCGTGGAAGAAAACCTGGAGCGCGCCGGCGCCCCGCGGCGCCCGGGAAGGGAGCTTCAGATGCCCGCGCGGGCGCGCTGCACGGCGGCGCGCACCTGCTCCGGCGCCGTGCCCCCCAGGTGATTGCGCGCAGCCACGGAACCGCTCAGGGTGAGCACGTCGAAGACATCGGCTTCGATGTGGGAGGAAAATTGCCGCAGTTCTTCCAGGGACATGTCGGCCAGATCCTTGCCGTTGTCCAGGCCGTACCGCACCGCCTTGCCGACCACTTCGTGGGCATCGCGGAAGGGGACGCCCCTGCGCACCAGGTAGTCGGCCAGGTCGGTGGCCGTGGCGAAACCCTGGTGGGCGGCGGCCAGCATCCGCTTCTTGTTGATCTCCATGGCGGGCATCATGTCGGCGAAAATGCGCAGGCAGCCCTTGAGGGTGTCCACGGTGTCGAAGAGGGGCTCCTTGTCCTCCTGATTGTCCTTGTTGTACGCCAGTGGCTGGGCCTTCATCAGTGTCAGCAGGGCGACGAGATGCCCGTTGACCCGCCCGGTCTTGCCCCGCACCAGCTCGGGGATATCCGGGTTTTTCTTTTGCGGCATGATGGACGACCCGGTGCAATAACGGTCCGACAGCTCAATAAAGCCGAATTGCGCCGAGGCCCACAGAATGAGTTCTTCCGAGAACCGCGACAGGTGGGTCATGATGAGCGCCGCGCAGCCGATGAATTCAATGATGAAATCCCGGTCGCTCACCGCATCCAGGGAATTCTCCGCAATCCGCTCGAAACCCAGCAGTCTGGCCGTGAAGGCGCGGTCGATGGGATAACTGGTGCCGGCCAGGGCCGCCGCGCCCAGGGGCATCACATTGACGCGGCGGCGGCAGTCGCCCAGGCGTTCATCGTCGCGGCGCAGCATCTCATACCAGGCCAGCATGTGATGGCCGAAGGTGACGGGCTGGGCGACCTGGAGATGGGTAAACCCCGGGAGGATGGTTTCCGCCTCGCGCTCGGCGATGTCCAGCAGGGCATCCTGCAGGCGCCGCAACTCACCGCGGATCTGGTCAATCTCGTCGCGCAGGTACAGGCGCATATCGGTCGCCACCTGATCATTGCGCGAACGCCCCGTGTGCAGTTTCTTGCCGGCAATGCCGATGCGCTCCGTGAGGCGCGCCTCGATGTTCATGTGCACGTCCTCCAGCTCCACCAGCCAGGCAAAATCGCCGTGCTCGATATCGTTCTTGATCTCAAACAGGCCTTTTTCTATGGCCTGGTACTCGTCATCCTCCAGCAGGCCCACATGGGTCAGCATCCTGGCGTGGGCAATGGAGGCTTCGATGTCATAGCGATACAGGCGCTTGTCGAAATAAACGGAGGCGCTGAAAGCCTCGACGAAACGGTCTGTCGCTTCCGTGAAGCGCCCTGCCCAGGGCTTGCCGGTGTTGTCATCTTGTGTCATGGGCCGGAGATTGCCTGTATGGATGTAATATTGTTGCCGGGTTGATAATATAATGTAAAACCATGTAATTCCGCCACTTTTATGGGAGGGA
>Ga0256830_1001315_pt1 | contig 17708 bp, 21 predicted proteins | sample 128326metaG_FD_190537 | JGI IMG/M metagenome (GOLD analysis project Ga0256830, IMG submission 190537) | Hydrothermal vent microbial communities from Lau Basin, Pacific Ocean - 128-326 | ecosystem: Environmental > Aquatic > Marine > Hydrothermal vents | place: Pacific Ocean: Lau Basin | collected... | reverse complement strand
GCTCTAAAAGCTGCGTGTCCCCATCATGCCGATGCCTGCTAATCCTGCTACCATTGCGATAATACCAACAACAATGCCGATCAGTGCAACAATACCAGCCAGTTTCCAGAAACTCTTCTGGGCTACCAAGGCGGCTTCGAGGTCACCAGTCTCCCGGGAGATCATCAGGCGCCCGATCGCCGAGCTGTACTTGATCAGGTAGAGGCCCAGAAAGATATAGACGACACCAAACACCAGGTACATGACTGCCAAGATTGTCACCATGCCTCCAGGAACGCCGGCCTTTGCTCCAACTGCAAACAGGCTGACCGCTCCAATGAATACGAAAACCGCGCCGATGATGGCAAGTATGCCGATCAACAAGACCCACGGTTTGGTGGCGCCCATGGCGTTGAGCATGGTGTTGGTGACGCCGCCTGTGCCACTGCTGGCGGTTACGTCTGATTTTGGCGGTGTATAGTTGTTATCCATGATTCCTCCGGTAAAGATTGATAGTGAGTGTGACAAGGGTTGCTGCTGACATAATTGATGTATTGTGATTGTTCCAGTTGCTGTATTTTTGCACTTGCAGCAGGATGTTTGTTTTGTCTATTTCAAAGACACGCGCAGTATTCTCCGCGGCCGTTCTTCTGAGACCGGTGTTATTATATCAAAAGGGCCGTAATAATTCCTGCTATCCGTAGCCTGTACAGTAAAAATTGACAAGATGTCGACAATGACACGGTGTGGAAGAATCGTGTGTAGAAGGATCGTCACGTGACGCCATTTGATTTGCCTTGGTGTTGGTGCGCCCTCACAGCATGCCGCTGCCCTTGATCTGCAGGTAGCGGTTGGCCATGCTGACCGCCAGTTGAGCGGGTACCGTGTCTATCGTCAAGATACCGGTTTGACGGATTTGCTCGTGCAGTTTCTGCCGGTATTCCAGGAATTTGTGCCCGGCTGCATGCAGCAGCGCGTCGTCGAAACCAAGGACTTCGCTATCCAGGCTGTCGTCGATCGCCGCCTCGCGCAGGCTCGCCAGCAGGATCAGGTTGCGGCGTTTCAACAGCTGCAGCGAAGATTGAATCTCGTCGCTGTCTTCGTCGCGCAGGTTGGTGATCAGCACGATCAACGCACGTTTTTTTAAAAATTTGCTCAGGCGTACCGCGCACTCGAGGTAATCGGGTTCCTGCAGGCTGGGTTGCAGGTCATACACCGTGTTCAATACGACGTTGACCATATGGTGGCCTTTTTTCGGTGCTAGCCAGCGCTGTTCACCGCCGAAGGTCATCAGTCCGACCGAATCCCCCTGGCGAATCGCGATATAGGAAACCAGCAACAATGCGTTCAGCGTATGGTCGAAATGGCTCAGGCTGCCATCGACCGCGCGCATCCGTCGGCCGCAGTCGACCAGGAACACGATACGCTGGTCGCGTTCGTCCTGGTATTCACGGGAAATCAGCTTGAGCATCCGCGAGGTCGCATTCCAGTCGATCTGGCGCAGTGAATCACCGAGCCGGTACTCGCGCAGCTGCTGAAAGTCCATGCCTTCACCGCGGCGCCGGTTTTTGCGTATCCCCATCAGCGCTTGGTGTTGGTCATGGGCGAGCAGGCTGTACTTGATTACGTTGGCAAAATCAGGATAGACCCGAATCCGTGTCGGCAGCGGGTAGCGGCGGTTGCGTTTCAACAGGCCGAACAGGCCGAACAGGCGTACCTGGACGCCGGGAAACACAAAGGCGCCGCGCTGCAGTGGACGCAGCTGGTAGTCCAGCTGTGTCCAGCCTTGCGCCGGCAGCTGGATGCTCCGCGGCATTTTATCGGTTTCGCAGCTGACCGGGTGGAAGTCGAACAGCTCCAGCAGCAGCTCTTTGCGCAGTGGATTGTGTACTTCCAGCCTGACTTTGCTCCAGACCCCGACCGGCAGCGCGCCTTCGACCATGCGTGACCAGCGTAACGGGTGTGCACGCAGCAGGTCGGCCAGGTCGATCAGCAGCAGTACGAACACAACAGCGCCATAAAGTTTCCACAGGGACATGACCGGCGTCAGTGTCACCGCGGGCACACCAGTCAGCGCCCAGATCCAAAGCAGCAGAAACAGCCGCCTGGTGGGTATCATGTTCTGGGTGCCTCGACCGAGTCGATGACAGCAGCCAGAATCTGGTCAGGTCCCTGGCCTTCGATTTCCATCTCCGGGGTGATGATGATACGGTGGCGCAATGCCGGGACCGCAATATATTTTATGTCGTCCGGAATCACGAAGTCGCGTCCGCGCAGCAGCGCCGCGGCCTTGGCCGCACGCACCAGCGCGATAGCGCCGCGCGGCCCGGCCCCCACGGTGATTCCCGGCCAGTGACGGGTCTTGCGTGTGATATTGACCGCATAGTCGAGCACCCTGTCATCGACCTGGAGTGAGGCGGTGGCGCGTTGCAGCGAGATGATACGCGCAGGGTCGATCAGGGTTTCCACGCTGTCGACATTCAATAGATCACTCAGCTGACCTGTGGTGACCTTTTTGACGATCAGGCTTTCATTTTTTTCATTCGGATAGTCGATCAGTATCTTCAGCAGAAAACGATCGAGCTGTGCCTCAGGAAGCGGGTAAGTGCCTTCCTGTTCCAGCGGGTTCTCCGTGGCCAGCGTCATAAACGGCTCGTCCAGTTTGTAGGCCTTGGAATCGATAGTCACCTGGTGCTCCTGCATGACTTCAAGCAGTGCCGCCTGGGTCTTGGCCGGTGCACGGTTGATTTCATCGGCCAGCAGAATGTTGGTGAACACCGGGCCCTTGCGTACCTTGAACTGGCCGGACTGCATGTCATACAGCGGGTGGCCCGAGATATCGGAGGGCATCAAGTCCGGGGTGAACTGGATGCGCGAAAAAGAACCATTGAAGGTTTTTGCGATCGCCTGTACCAGCAGTGTCTTGCCCAGCCCCGGCGCGCCTTCGATCAGCACATGGCCGCCCGCTAAAAGCGCGATCAGTGTCTGTTCAATGACATCGTCCTGGCCAAGGACCGCTTTGGTAATCTCCAGGCGCAGCTGTTGTGCCAGTGCAGTGGCCTCGTTCAGCCCGTCGTTCTGAGCGGGGTCGGTATCGTCTGTCATAGTGCTTTCCTGAGTCGTTCGAGTAGATGAATCAATTGTGTGAAGTCCTGCTCACTGTGCCTGCAGCCGGCTTCGAGCGCAAGGCTGATTTTGCTGCGAGCGATGCCCGTGGTCGCAGACAGGTTGTCTATCAGTGTCTCGTTGCTGGAGCCCGCCCAGCTTGGGTAGACGGCCTCGATACGCTGGTGCAGCCTGGCACGGGTCGCAGCGATCAGGTGCTGTTCCTGCCTGTGGCGCCACAGCAGTCTGCCGGAGGCGGCAATGTGTTCGAGCAGGCTGCGTCGGCTGGCTGTCTCGGATGGCAGAATCGGCCCGAAGCGTTGCAGCGAAGCCGTGATCCACGACAGGATCAGCATGGCCAGTGCGATCAAGGCCGGCCACAGCTGGTCGTAGACCAGCTCGAAAAAGCCTGGAAAACTGTTGCTGTACAAGAACCAGTAGGTCGAGGAACGCCTGGGCAGGGTCAGTGCGTTCAGCAGCGCGGCATGGTCGGCCTCGGCGATGCGCTTGTTATAGAATACCGACGGGTCACTGATGGCAATCACCGAGCCGCGGCCGTAGCGCAGCCGCAGCAGCAGAATACCATGACGGTCACCGGTCTTATCAATCTGTTTGTAGCCGCGATAGCGAAAACGTATCTTGCTGTCGAACTTGATCGCCAATGGCTGTGATTGGCCGAAATAAGCAATTTTCTTCATCCCGGCTTTCGGTGCTTCGACCTGGGTGATGCCAAAGCGGGACAGCAGGCTGTGTACGGCTTGCTTGCGTTTTTTGCGGTCACTTTCAGGGCCTATAACAAGACGGCCGCCGTTGTCTACCCAGCGAAGCACCGCGTTGACTTTATTCAATGTCAGTTTGTCACTGTGGCGCAGAAGAAACAGTGTGTCGCCAGGTGCCGGCAAGCTGCGCATGGCCCTGAGATTGCGCCGGGCCTCGACCTTTTCGCCGAAGGATTCGAGAAAACGTTGAGCGGCCAGCAGCCGGTTGATCGCGGCATAGCCACGATAGCCGATCTCCACTGTCTCTGTGCTGACATTGGTCGTGTTTCGGTAATACAGGTATACGATGCCAACCACGAAAAGCGTCGCGGCAACGAGTATGATCATGGTGCGGTTCATGGCTGCCTGCTCCCGAAAATCCGCGGCCAGTGACTGCAAAGTTCGTCAAAGCGCTCTGCTGCCGGTGGCCTGTGCGCATAGGCTGTCGCCTGCCAGTTCGTTGCCAGGCTCGAGAAATAGCGGCTCTTCGCTTCACTGGCATGTGCCGCGACCACGCGCATGCAGTCCCCTTCGGTCGCACTGTCGGCAAGTTCAAGTCCGTCCTGGTTGACCAGGTTTGCCAGTGCGCCGCGGTAGAGCAGGCTGACCGCTTCCGTTCTGGCGCCGTTGGCCCAAAGCGTTCGGGCTGTTGCAGCGATATCATCCGGTAACGAGTCAGGCCGGATATCCAGGCCAAACAGTGTGTTTGTTGGCGATGTGTTCTTTTTGCGCCGCACCTGCCTGCGTCCCGCCAACGAAGCCAGGCGGCTGAAATAAAACGCGGCATACGCAATGACCGCGATCAGTATCGCCCACATCAGCAGCTGCATCAATGTGGCCATCAGGTCGCCGACCCCACTGAATCGGCCGTCGAACATTCTGCCGGAACTGCTCACCTTTTTGACCTCGATGGTGGTCTTGAATTCCGGTGTTTTCATGATCCGCTGAATGGTCGCTTTCGACTGCGCGGCGGTCAGCTGCTCACGTGGCTTGGTGCTGGCGGCCTGGGTGGTTGACGGCAGCAGGCCGCCACCGAGGCCTGCGCAGAGCAGCAGGAGCAGGACGGTGTTTTTGCCGTGGCCGGCGGGCTTGGCCAGGCGTTGCGCCAGGCGCCTGAACGCGATTTCTATATCCCATGCTTCAAGATAAGTGCGGCGTCCAATGTACTGCGTAAACCCCGCGGCGACATAGACAGGCTCGATGAAGATCACGCTGAGGACATAAAACACATACCAGGCGACAAACACCCAGTAGTTTTCGAAATAGTAGGCGAGCAGGTGTTCACCGGTATCACTGCTGCTGAACGGGGCGAAGTAGGGGTCCATGAGCATGATCAGAAAGATACACCCGGTGGCAATAGTTGCCTCCAGCAGCGGAAAGACAAGGGTAATGCCGATACCACTTCCCTCTCCGGCACTGCCGAGTGTACGCCGGCGTGCCGAGGCGGCCGAACCGCGCAGGCCTTCGAGCTCGGTCACCGGAAGGTTGAAGGATCTCGCTGGATCGAAAAAACGGGTAAACAGGCTGCCCAGTGTCCGCCCGTTGAGGTAGTTTCCAGGCTTCAATGCCTGCTTGACAGTCGGTATTTCACCGAACAGCGCGCGGCTGATGATATACAACGGCGGCCGGTCGTAGACCGGCTTGAGCCACCAGACGACAAAAAAGGCGGCAAAGATGTTTCCCGGGAACAGCAAAAAGGCCAGGACCGCGACCGGGATCACCACCGCCGCCGTGCTGCCATACACCGGCAGCCACCAATGGAGAGCCAGGCGCGTGCCCAAGTCTGCCGCTTCCCAGCCCGTGCGCGGCCGCAGCCTGGCTGCCACCTTATCGAGTTTCATAGCCCCGCCCGGCGAACAGAAAGTAACCGATGACCAGCAGCCAGAGTGCACCGCCGACGATATATTTGACCTGCGGTCTGATCGCGTGCATCGACGACCAGTAGGCCTCGATAAACGCGGCGATCAGCAACATACCGATCACTCCCCAGATCAGGGTCACGCATGTCCGTGCGGCTTTTTTCAAGGCCTCAGTGCGGGAGTAGCGGCCGGGCTTGACGATCGCAAACCCGAGTTTGAAGCCGGCGCAACCGGCAATGGCGATCGCGGTCAATTCGAAAGAGCCGTGCCCGGCGGTAAAGGACATGATAGTCACACCATAGCCGATACGTAACAGGTAGCCGACGATGGCTCCCATATAGATACCGTTGAACAGCAGGTAAAATATCGTCCCAAGCCCAAGCAGCATGCCGCTGGCGAATACCCGGAAGCTGATCGTGATGTTGTTGAAAATGTAAAAACCGAACATCTGGAAGTTGCTCGTCGCTTCACGGTTGCGGCCGAAATGGCTGGCATCCGGGCGATACATGTATTCGAAGTCGGCCATCTGTTTTTCGGACAGGATGGAATAGGCCAGGTCAGGCCAGTACTGGATCAGCACCGCGATGGTGATCAGGCTGCCGAAGAACAGCATCACTGAAAGTGTCATCAGCCTGTATTCCTGGCGCACGGTGGCCGGGAAGTCGACTAAAATAAAATGCAGGATCCGGCTGAACAGGCCAGCACGGTTGCGGTAAAATTCCGCGTGCCCTCCAAGCACCAGTCGATTGAGACGCGCTACCAGGTAGGGGCTGTACATGCGTTGCTTGGCGAGGGCCAAGTGATGACAGACCTGCCGGAACAAGTAAGGTATGTCGGCAACTGCTGGTGTGTCCGGCGCTTGACGTTTGCCGGCATCGGCCTGCCATTGTTCGAACCGCTCCCACTCCTGCTGGTGTTTTTTTTCAAAGGTTTCCTGGTTCATCGCCGCCCCAGCAGCCAGTTGGCATATTGAAAAATACGTGTGGCACTGTCAGCACCAGTTTTTCCTGTCAGCGGTTCGAGCAGATCGGCCAGCTCGATGACACGTTCGGTGGACAAGTGTGCTCTGCGCTCGGCAAAATCGATCAGGCTGCGTTGTTCTTCCTGCGACAGCCAGACCGGCGGGCCGGCCGGGCTCGCTTCAGGGATTTTCGGCTGTTTGCCCTGTGCAGAATCGGCATAGATCACCAGCGTTCCCGCCGCCAAGTCACCAAGCCGTTTGAAGTCCTTGTTCAACAGCGAGCTGAGCAGGCCGAAAAAATAGAAGAACGGCATATAGTCCACTGAGCGCAGCAGGTTGCGAACGATCGACGCATTCCAGCTTACCGGTGTTCCATCGTCGTGCACCACGCGCAGGCCCATGGCCTTTTTCCCGGGGGTCGCACCGCGCCTGGCCACCTCGAAATAAACGTCGTAAAACCACCACAGAAAAAACAGGACGATCAGAAAGAGACCTACGCCGAACTTGCCAAACAACGCGAACGAAAGCGGGATGAGAATAAAGGCCAGAGCGAACCAGATTGACCAGTCGATCAGCCATGCGAGCAGCCGCGGCCCGACACCAGCCGTGCGCAGCTCCAGCTCAGTGCCTTCCGGAGTTTCGAATGTTCTGATCGTGTCCAGCATCGGTTTTGGTTATTTTGTATACAGTTCTTGATTTGCCGTGGCGTTGAGGCAGTATCCTAACATAAGTTTAAAACGGAAAAGGCTTGCCGGCTGGGTCATCTTCCAACCCGCATACCTCACCAGCGTTCGTAGCGAGACGGTGCGAGGGTGCGGCCTGGGTGGCTTTCGCGACCGAGGAGCGCGCAGGCAAAGTAGAGTGCGTTGTACGCACCGCCACCACGACTTTATTCAGCGCTCGATCCGCAATATCTTGTTGGTAAACGGCAGCTGCTGTCCCTTGCTCAAATTGTGCAGCTTGTAGCGGTTGCGTTTAGCCCTGGACAGCTGGACGGTTTCGGTAAACACGCGGTATTCATCGTCACCCTTGACCAGGTTGCAATCCCGGCCGCAGCCGTTGCAGTCACCGTAAAGCTGGGTTTCGTAGAACAGCCCGGACAATTTCAGTTTCACACCGGTTTTTTTGTCCGCCGAGACGACCTGGTAGGTCCCAAGCGCATAGAAGGTAATCGGGGTATTGCTTTCATCGAAATTGGACCCGGACAGGTAAAAGCTGCCATCGGCGCGCAGGCGCAGGCGTGAGCTTTCGAGATCATCGGAGCCGCCGCGGATCAGCCCGCGGTTGAGGATGTTTGCCAGGCGTGCGCTGGCGAATTGCTTGCGGTATGCGGAAATCAGCGCCTGCTGACGGGCCAGGGTGTCGGGCATAAACCAGTTCTTGCCGTTGAAAAACCGCAACTCGCTGATCGACAGGATGTCGTTCTGCCCGGCGAACCGTTGTGTGATTCTCAGGCGCAGCGTCTTGGTGACGACAGGCTTGTCGAGAGTCAGCACTTGTGAGCCGAGCATGTCCTTGGCCGCGATCGTCCGCATTTGTTGTTTGAACACGGGCTTGCCGTTTTTGCTGCCGACTTGTTTTTTGTCGCCGAGCAGAACCAGGATCTTCGCACGTGCATTGGCGATACACTGTTTTTCTGACTGCTGGTTGCCGTTCCACAGCCTGAGCTTTGTAATGGTTACCGGGCGGTTGAAAGAAAATACGAGCTCGGCGTCTTTCTTGTTCGGATCGGAGTTCCAACTTTTTTCGAATCGCGAGTCGAACAGGTTGTATACGCTGTTGTCTTCAGCAGGAGCGAGGGTGCTGGTTGCATCGGCGGTACCCGGTTCCAGTGCCGGGACCACTACGTCGTAGGGCTTGCCGTTACGCTGCAGCAGGCGTATCCCACAGACAGAGACCGCCTTGTTTTTCTCGAAATTGAAAGTCAGCGAGCGTGCTTCGACACTTTGGCTGAAATTCGTCAGCGAGATGATGTTTTTGTCATAGGTGGCTTTATAGTCGATGCGTCCGCTGGCGTAGCGTTTTCTGACGTCCAGGGTGATTTCGTTGAAATTGAAAAACACCCAGAAGTGGGAAAACTTCAATGGCTTGCAGGTGTCAAGAACGAGGCCGTGTATTTTTACCGGTTTGTCGAAATACAAATGCAGTTTTACGTAGCTGGCGTCCGGTGCGGCGTCCCAACGCTTGTTGTTGAAAATGGTGTAGGGCAGGGTCTTGTCGATCGCATTGGAATAGATCATCGAGATCGACACTGGAGCAGACTTGGTCCCGGGTTTGGCAGGCACTGGCTGTGCGTAGTAAAGCATAAGCACCAGCAGCCAGGCGATATGCCATGTGATATACCGGTGGTGGTTCAAAATGGCAGTTTACCCAGTACGGCGACGACGGCTACGGCAGCACTGCAGAGCGAAGCCAGTGAGGAAACCAGTGCCAGCATCCACATTCTTGATTCCCGTACCGAGCGCTCGTATTCCAGCAGTCGTTTCTGCAGCTGTTCATCGGTGGCGCGCAGACGTATCCGTCCGTGTATTTCTTTGGCTGACTGGATGTCACCAAGGGTATCGATCCCGAGTCGCTGGCAGCGTTGTTCCAGGGCTTCACCGGTAAGCAGTTTTGACATGTCTCCTCCTGTATTGGTCTGGTTGTTCGAATTGTCTGCTTTATGGTACCTGAATTCCGGCGCCAAAAAAATACACCAGGCCAGCCGATGCTGAACGCCCGGCGGGAAGCAACTATAATAATAGTACTGGAGCTCGATCTTTGATACTTTCCTGGAACCGTGGTGGGTGGGAGACGCGTTGACTGTCTTATTCTATACGCTGGGCCTGGTCGTGTTGCTGGGTGTCTGGATTATCAGCGGTGTTATCGTATTGAGTTATTCCCGTCTGCAAAGCGTGTTGAAATACGTGCAGGCGGTCTGTACGTTGCCCCTGGTCTTCCTTCTGGTCGTTGCCGGCGTTATACTCAGTGCCAAGGCAGTACACAGGGGTCAGGTATGGCTTGACAGCCTGTCCGGGCCGGCCTGGCTGGTCTTGCTGATGGTACTGGTTGCTTTTGTGTTGATCGTGCCGCTGATCGTTTTGCTGCTCTGGGGCTGGTTCAGGTTGTTGTACCGGATCGAACAGCGGTATCGTAAGGTGGATTGAATCGTTGCCTTTAAAATCGATGCAGGGTCATAGTGTGGGTTTGTCGATAGTTTACAGGCTGTTTCTGATCGTGGCGTGTTTCCCCTTGCTGCTGCCGGCAACTCCCGTGGCGCCGGCCGCTGCCAGTGTGTCGGCACAGACGGCGCGGATACAAAAACTGATCGATGCCCTGGCCAGGCTTAAAACAGCAAAGTTTATTCGTAACGGCTCGGTGCATGGTGTGGCCGAGGCTGTTTCCCATATGCACAGAAAGTGGCAGTGGAAGCGCAAGCAGATCAAGACTGCCGAAGACTTTATCCGTATCGTCGGGACTGGTTCGTCGATGACCGGAAAGCCCTACCAGATCGAGTTTGCCGATGGCAGGCGGATTAATTCAGCAGACTGGTTCCGGCAACAGCTCAAGAAGCTGTCCAGGTAGGCGGTACGGCCGCAGGGCGTGCCAGTGGGACCGTCACCGCGGGGTGGTGGGTGTCCGGACCAGAGTAAACTGCCGGGTTTTAACCTATACTTCAGGTTGTGCCGACCAGAGAATCGAAGTCAGGATGGGCGCTGATGACCACAGTGTTTGTCTGGAGATTCGATCAGAGCGGTAGGAACGGTGGAGACGCTTTGTCAGCACACTGATGGAGTCTCTGTGTAAAGCGTAAAATCCAATACCTTCAGTTACCTGCGTATGATGCCCGGTGTTGTTTGATCGTTGTATGGCAGTAATGTGTCAGGCAGAAATTGTTTGTAGCAATACAAAGGAACTGAGCCCATGAGAAAAATTCCCTGCTGTTTTATCCTTTTTTTCGTTGTGCTTCTGTTGCCGTTCGCCGGGTTCGCGATCACGCTTGAACAGGCACTGGAGGCTTATCGGCAGCACAACTATCCGGTTGCCTTCAGCTATTTTCTGCAGCAGGCGGAAAAGGGGGATGTCAAGGCACAGAATGTCGTCGGGCTTTTCTACAATGAGGGTCTGGGCACGCCTAAAAACACCAAGAAAGCGTTTCATTGGTATAAAAAGGCTTCGCTCAACGGCAACGCGTCGGCCCAGAACAATCTCGCGAGCATGTATCATCATGGCATCGCAACCCCCAGGAACTACCGGAAAGCCTTGTACTGGTATCGAAAGTCTGCCAGGCAGGGTAATGCTGACGCGTTGAACAATATCGCGAGGATGTATGAACTGGGACAGGGTGTCAGGAAGAGTACGCGCAACGCGATCGTCTGGCACCGTCGTGCAGCAAAAAAAGGCAATGTCTACTCGCAGTTCAGGCTGGGCGCGATTTTCGAACTCGGCAAAGGGGTTGCAAAGAACAAGGAGAAAGCCCTGTACTGGTATTCGCTGGCCGCCGAGCGTGGCCATAAGCTTGCAAAGCAAAAAGTGCTGTTGCTGAAGCCTTACAGTGAGCTGTTTAAATAACCCGTCCCTTTCTTAAGCTCCATACTCTCCTGATTGTAGTTCGTTCTCATGCTGGGTTTGTGCATCGATGAGATTCTTTTGGTGTGCTGAATCTGTAACGATTGGTAAAATTGCAGATGGGGGCTTGGACTTTTGCCAAAAAATTTGTATCATTCGCGGTGAAAAAACCCAACAGGGATCCGGTTGTTCAACCGGACAAACAGGAAACCGATGGTTCGGGAAGGAGCTTTGTCGATGGAAAACAACAATCTCTACTCTAAATCCTTTGTACGATTCATTATCACATCCATTATTCTAGGCTTGGCGGCCGTCACCACGGCCAGTGCCGGCGGGTTGAGTGATTTGCTGGAAACGCTTGAGAAAGTGAACAAAGTCACTAAAGAGGCCAAGGAACTTGGAGAGACCTTGAGTGGTAAGAAACATGGAAGCCAGCATGGACAGATGCACCGTCAGATGCATGGTTCGCATCACAGCCACTCCCATAAACGTAGGCTCGCCGATCTTGATGTCTGGGGCTACGACAGCTTTGGTTACCACTACAGGCACGGTTTCAATCGCTTCGGCTACAACCGTTACGGTAAATACAATTCACACCACGACTACAGGCTGGAGACTTTTTAACAAGCTGTTTTTTATCTGAATAGCGTAGTGTACAGTGCCTTGGAGAGGGAGTCTTTGCGGCTGTCGGCTGCCGGTCGTGTCGGGTACTGTGTTGGATAATTTTAAGAAGCCTCTGATCAGGACTGAGGGAAACATGGAGAAAACAATGAGGAAAAAAAATCGTTTTACAGTACTTTTCGTTCTTTTTGCTGCTGTATTGCTGTCGGCGCAGGTCCAGGCGAAAAAAAGGAAAGTCTATCATGCCTGTGGCGTTGATATCGTTAAGAAAGGCAATTCGATCACTGGCAGAGTCTACCGTGCCTCAAAACATTATCATCGCGCACGAAAGAACAAGGTTTTTGAAAACATTCTGGGAGCATTGTCGAGCAGCAAGCTGAAGGTAACTACTGCAAACAAGCGCAAAGGCTATATTACCGCGATCGACGTGGAGGGTTTCCTGGCCGCCAAGCTGTCGTACAATGTTATGGTCCAACGAATGGGAAGGCGTGGCGTCAAGATTCATACCTTCTATGTGGTGGACCCGCTTACACCTGCTAAAGACTTTAAATCCGTTTTCTGTAAAATTTACAGTGCGGCTTTGTAGCAGGCCTATGGTTCTGGCAATTCAGGGATGAATTGACCGGGGCTTCGACGCACCACCAAGACAAGGGGTAAAAAATGAAAAAAATTAAAATGTTGATGGTTACGATGATATTCAGTGTTGCGATCTCGGGCACGGCGGCTGCCGGGGGCCTAAGTGACCTGCTGGAGACGCTGGAAACAACGAACAAGGTGCTTAGTGAAGCCCAGGAGCTGCATGAGAATCTAAGCGGTAAACACGGCAACAGGCATAATTCTTCACATGGCAATTCCCATTCTTCGTACGAGGGACACGGGTATGATCCCCATCATGGTTATGACGACCATGGCGGTTACGACGATCATTGATTAGCTGTACTGCAGAAAAACCTGCATACAAAACGGACTCGGCAGGATGTGCTGCCTGCGCCATCGCCCATGGAACCGGTCCGACAGACCGTGGGCTCACCTGCATGATGCTGCGGCCCAAGATTATTTCTACACCGTCTTGCTGCGAGCCGTGGTAAGAAAAGGCGGTTCGGCCCTGGCGGGGACTCAGCCCCGCCAGTCACTGGCTGCCAGCGAATTTCTGAGAAACCCTTCCGATATCTGCTATCATATCTGCGGCGGTATACAGGCGCTGTTTCAGTGCTGCACCTAAAAGTCTTTTTGATTCAGTTACTTAATATGTAACGTCAGCCATGGTTTGCAATTGGGGTACTTTTATCGATGTTCGGCAGCAGTAATTCTTCGCACGCGGAAGACAGGAATATCAAAGACGACGAAGGCGTGATCGAGCGCTTTATCCCCGTGGCGGTCGAAGATCTGGTCGACGTGCTGGTCGCTTCGGAACAGATGCATGGCCAGGAGTCCCGGACCTTTGCGCGCGTCTGCGAAATGTTCGTGGCGGTCTATCATGCGCGCTACCACCGTAACCTGCTCAAGCTCAAGCGTGCCTATCACCTGTTCAGTCCGGACCGTGATACGGTCGTGGTAGAGGCTGACAGTGACCTGGACAGGGAAAAATTACTGCAGCAGGTTAAAAAGGAGTTGAATTATATCCTCGAGCGCGCCAATTTCGAAAAACTGAGCATCGATGAAATCAATGCGGCACTGAACCAGAAATCACCCTATGGGGTGGAAGTGCAGGTCGACCTGGATGAGTTCGAGGAGATCGCCTTGTATTACCGGGGGCAGGGGATCCGCACCATCGAGCGCCGTACCTGGCAGAGTGCGTTTTTGCGCAAGGAGTCGATCGATGTGCCGCTATATCGCAGGTTGTTCGTGGTGCTGAAGCCAAAACCCCTGGAAGAAACCAGCGCAGAGCTGGCGGTGATGGACGCCAATAACCTGTATTTGAAAATCTTCAAGAATATTCCGCATTATGATCTTGAAATGCTGTTCCCGAATACACGGGTCAAGATGACCTTGTTCGACAAGATCAAGCTGAGCATTACCGGTGGTGGCGGCACGATCGGCGGGTTGTTGACTGCCTGGGGCAAAATCACTGTCGCCATCGCCAAGGGTCCGTTCGCGGTGTTGATGGTCATCGGCATGTTCGGCGGTGTACTCTGGCGCCAGATCTACAAGATCATCTTTCATCGTACCAAGTATATGGCCGAACTCACCAAGAACCTGTATTTTTACAATATCAACAACAATATGGGCGCGATCGCGCAAATCGTCGATATGGCCGAAGGCGAGGAATTCAAGGAAGCGGTGCTGGCCTACTATTTTCTGTATATCCACAAGGACAGGGAGTACACGGCGGAGAGGCTGGACAAGGAAATAGAAGATTATCTCGCCGAAAAATACAAGGTCAGGATCGATTTCGAGGTTTCCGACGGGCTGCGTAAGCTGGATGAGTGCGGCCTGTTGACCCAGAACAGCGAGGGTGTATTGGGTGTCGTGGATCTGGACGAGGCGTTGCGTATATTGAACGAGGTCTGGGACAATCTTTACAATGTCTAGCCCGCATTTCTCACCATCCTTCTCATCTTGCTGTTGCCGCGGAGCATGCGGCCTGGCCGGGCGATGAAAACGGCCTTGTTCAGCGTCTTGATCGTCTGCGGAATTTTGTCTGCCGGGCAGGGCCGTGCTTTACAGCCTTTTCCTGCCGGGGCGGTTGACACGAGAGTTGGTGTGCACGACGGGCTGGCTGCTGAATTTGGTCTGCGCCCAGTGCCACCGCCTGGATGGGAGCGCTTAAGGCGTGACCCCGGCCATCATCCACGGCTGCCCGCTCATGGCAGCGGCCAGGCGAGGTTGTTGTTTGCTTTCGCCAAAAAAGGTGCTGACAACAGGTTTACCCCAAAACTGATCGGTATCGCTGAACGTGTCAATGCGGAAATCACCGACGAGGCTTCTTACCTGCAGCAGCTCAAGCAGCTGCTGGTGCGATCAGCGCCACCCTACCGCGTTAGCGGCAGGATTCGTAAAGAGAAGGTAAACAACATAACGTTTTCGGTCCTGCAAACGGAGCGTGAGGTCGCCGGGATCAAGATTTTACAAAAATTTTATATTCGTATGGCAGGAAAGCATATACTCGTACTAGTTGCCGTGTATACTGATCAAAGCCAGTGGCTGGCTGTACACAACACGCTATTGAAGAGCTTATACAAGGAATGAACATGAAGATAAAACACCACCTGTTATCATTTGGCACACTCGTTTTGTTTCTCTTTCTGTTTCCCGCCGCGCAAAGTGCTGCTGCTTCAGCGCATACCGATCCCAAGGCCAGGCTCGAGTTTCCGGTAACGATCAACGGTTTCCGGTTTGTCGGAAAAAAGCGCTTCAGAAACCCTGCTGTAGGTTATATGCTGAGATATGTCGATCGTGGTGGAATTACAGTCGACCTGTTCGTCTATGATTTAGGGTTGCCCAACATCAAGAACGGAGTTGCCGACCCTAACGTGGTAAAGCAGAAAAAACAGGCGATGGGAGATATCTATACGGCGCTGCGTTATGGTATGTACCGCAAGGTGAAGCAGGCGAAAACGCCGGGTTCTTTTCCGCCGGGTTTTCTGTCGGCAAGCTATCGGATCACCGACCGCCGCGGAAACATAAGGCGGAGCCACCTGTTTATTCGCGGCCAGAACAGGCATTTCGTCAAGTTGCGCGCGAGCGGTCCTGATGCCGGCTCGACAGATGCCAGGATCGCCGGTTTCGCCAGGCAGCTGCTGCCGTTGGTGACGCGCGCCGCCAGGTAAACCCGCAAGCCCGGGGTTCGATGTATTGCGGGGTCAAAGCGTTTTTGCCAGCAACCCCATGCTGCATTCGGCCTGTGAGACGGGGACCAGTACGCGGTGTCCGCCACCCGGGGCGACGCGGATGGCTTCGCCCTGCGGATTCTGCATCTGTTCGAGTGTAAAACGGCTGTTGCCTGCCGGTGAAATCAGCTCGAGCTGATCACCGACTTCAAACCTGTTTTTGACATCGACCTCGGCCAGCGCTGAATCCTGGTGATAAGCCACGATTTCACCGACGAAGACCTGCCGGTCGCTGCGGGAGTAGTTGCTCAGGTAGTTCTGGTATTCCTGGCTGTGGTGGCGTTGAAAAAAACCATCGGTGTAACCACGGTTGGCCAGGTTTTCGAGCGTCCCGAGCAATGCCGGGTTGAACGGCCTGCCGTTGACGGCATCATCCAGGGCCATGCGGTAGGCCTGGGCGCTGCGCGCGACATAATAGTGCGACTTGGTCCGGCCCTCGATCTTGACGCAGTCGATGCCGATCTTGACCAGGCGCTCGACGTGTTCGATCGCGCGCAGATCCTTTGAATTCATGATATAGGTACCGTGCTCGTCTTCTTCGATCGGCATATGCTGGCCCGGCCTGTTCGTCTCCTCGAGCAGGTAGTTTTGTTCCGGTTTCACCTTGTATTCCCAGCGGCAGGCATTGGTGCATACCCCCTGGTTGGCGTCACGGTGGTTGAAATAGCCGGACAGCAGGCAGCGCCCGGAAAAGGCGATACACAGCGCGCCGTGGACGAAAACCTCGAGCTCCATGTCCGGGCAGTGCTGGCGGATTTCCTCGACCTGGTCCAGTGACAGCTCACGTGACAGGATAACGCGCGTGATGCCGATCTGCTGCCAGAACCGGACACTGGCGTAGTTCATCGTGTTGGCCTGGACCGACAGGTGAATAGCCAGTTCGGGCCAGCGCTCGCGAACCAGCATGATCAGCCCCGGGTCGGCCATGATTATTGCGTCCGGACCCAGCTCGACACAGGGCTCGAGGTCCTGCAGAAAGGTTTTGACCTTGCTGTTGTGTGGCAGCAGGTTGCAGGCCAGGTAGAACTTCTTGCCGCGGCGGTGGCTTTCACTGATGCCCTGGCCGAGGACATCCAGCGTGCTGAATTCATTGTTCCGGGCGCGCAGGCTGTAGCGTGGCATGCCGGCGTAGACCGCGTCGGCACCATAGGCAAATGCGTAGCGCAGGTGTTTCAATGTGCCTGCAGGAGACAGTAATTCCGGGCTTTTTGCCATACAATTTATAGTGGATAGTTAGAGAGAGTCTTGTTGTTGAGATTGTAACGGTTAATCAGCAAATGTAAACCGGGACAGGGTAGAAGCAGCGAGTGACCGGGGTGACGGTTCTGATTGTCGGCCCGCCGCAACTGAGTATAATTGTCGTGTCAACGGCTGGCAGGCCCGCAGCGCCGGTTCAAGCGGGCCGTCACCATAAAACGCAAGGCATGGGAAGTGATTCATTACCTGAACTTATATCATCCGGTAACAAGTGCCCTGGCAAGTGCGCCCACCTCTTCTGCGCCAGTGAATCTGCCGCTGGTGGTGGGTACCGCGAACAACCTGTACAAACTGTTGCACGATGCGGACGGCAGTACGGCCAGGATCAACCGGATCATTATCGAAACCTGGCTCGAAAAAATTGAGCAGTTGGCAAAAAAGCTCGGCGAACTGGCAGCGAAGCTTGGCCAGAATGGTGTGGTCTCCGCGCAGGATCAGCAGGCCGTGTCGTTGCGGCTCGAAATCGCCGACGGTAACGAGCTGCCACACAAACTTGCCGACTTGTTCGAGCAGGCCGATAAATTATTGATGCAGTTGAAATCTTTGGTAGGCCGGCGGATCACTGAAGACAAGTACAACCAGTTCTGCCAGTATTTCAGTGAACACCTGCTGAATATCCTGTGTTTTACCCGTCAGCAAAACCCCGAATTAAATGCACGAATTCTGCAGGCCGACGTGTGAAGACTGTGTAGTTTGCACCGCCGCAGAACGCCGACTCAATGTAGGAATTTGCTGACAAGATCGCAGATTCTATTTCACAAGCAGGCACAGTTTATCGTATAATAAATAG
>Ga0256830_1001314_pt1 | contig 17721 bp, 17 predicted proteins | sample 128326metaG_FD_190537 | JGI IMG/M metagenome (GOLD analysis project Ga0256830, IMG submission 190537) | Hydrothermal vent microbial communities from Lau Basin, Pacific Ocean - 128-326 | ecosystem: Environmental > Aquatic > Marine > Hydrothermal vents | place: Pacific Ocean: Lau Basin | collected... | reverse complement strand
CTTGCGCCGCACGGGGAGGAAGTAGCCGATCACTTCCCCGTGGCGCTCGATGGCCAAAGGCCGACCCCGTCTAAGGTAGTAGGTGGCTCGGTCGCGGAACTCCCGGACTCCGACGTGCTCGATCCTGTCCATAATGACCTCCCTTCACAGCGAGCTGCGTGACCACATATGACCACAACGATTATGCCGAGACAAGGAGAAATGCACAAGTAGGGAGGACCGATTCTAAAGCCGACCCTTCTGAACCTAAGGTGGAATGAACCCTGTAGACTAACGGCTTCCGAGGAGGAGGTCTTAGTTCTCCTCTTCCCGGAGGTGCCGGGCGAAGGCCCGCGGATCGAGCACCCGGATCTCCGGGAGGCGGGGGAAGGACCGGTCAGCCGTGAGGATCCACCCCACCCCGTGGGTGCGCATCCCCTCCACGAGGAGCCGATCGTTGAAGTCCTCCCGCTCCAGATCATAGGCCTCCAGCGCCCGTCGGAACTCCTCTAAGGTGGGGGTGAAGACCTCCTCCATCAGGACGAGGGCCTCCGAAGTGGCCTGCCGCCCGGTCTCGCGCAGGGCCGGCTCCCCGCGGTCCCGCGCCCAGCGGTGGAACAGATACAAAAGCTCCTGCAGGATGACCAAGCTCGTCACGCCTCGGAGTCGCTCCTCGCCTACAGCCAGGACGATCGCCTGGCAGGCGGCCTCCAGCTCTCGGAGGGTCGGGTCCTTCTCTTCCAGGGGCACGCCGGCGGCGTAGACGAAGATGTTCGTGTCAAAGAGGATCGGCTCCCCCTCCTCGGGGAGGGCTTCCCCGTCGGGGGTGGGAGCGGGGGGCTTAGTCCGCTCCGGAGAAGGCACGGTGGATCTCCTCTTCCAGTTCCTCCGGAGGAGGCAGGTCGCGCAGCCCCAGGCGGGTGAGGCGGCGGGCGGCCTCCTGCTTGGCGCGGCGGCGGGCCTCGGCTCTAAGCCCCAGCGCTTCGCGGAGGAGCTGGCGGATCGTCTCGCCGAGGGACTGGCCGCGCCGATGGGCCAGCTCTTGGAGGAGCCGTTTGGTGTGAGGATCGAGGCGGAACTCGACGCGCTCTTGGAGCTTTTCGGGGGACATTCTCTCCCCTCCTTGGGTTGGTTCCGGAATGCCGGAAGATTGTAGCCGCCCCTCTTCCCTTCCGCAACCGAGGGAAGCTCGGGAGGCAACCTTTTGCCCAAAGAGGATCCCGGCTTGGCCGGGTCCATTCGCCATGATAGGCAAAGGGTTAGATCAAATCCCTTAGGATCGGGTTTGCAGCTGTGGATTTTGGGAAGTGAATCTCAAAGTCCTACTAAGTCCTATATCCAGAAGAGCTCTCTGGAAAACTTCGCTTTGATATTATTGTATGACGTTTGGTGTCCATTTTGAAAGGAAGACAAGAGGGGCGCAAGAGTACGCCCCTCTTGTCCCTTAACGGCCTTAGCGAGGGATTGGGAAAGATCCTTTCTTAGCCTTCAACGGTCTTGACCACGACGAACGTCCCGTTCCGAGCCTCGATGATCCAAAGGCTCTTGATCCCCCGGTGGTCATCGGGGGTGTACGTGATCAGCGGGGTGAGGTTCGTGGACCAGTCCGTAATCGTGTTCATCGCGTCGATGAACTTCTCGCGGGTGAGGTCCGGACCGGCGCGGATCAAACCTTCTGTCATGAGCTGCGCGCCCACGTACGCAATGAGGCTGAAGCCTCCCGGCACCTCCTCCGGGAAGTAGGTGTTGAGGACGTGGCGGAACTGCACGGTGGCCAGGGTGTCCAGGGTGGGGTCTACGGCGAATCCCGGCGCCACCAGCCCGTCGGCGAGGCTCGGGTCACCCAACAGCGCGAAGAGTGCCGGGTCGGTGGCCGTGTTCGTGGCCAGCCAGCGCGGCGTAAGGCCCACCTCGTTGGCGGCTAGGATGACGGCAGCCGTCGGCTGCAAGTATGTGAGAAGAGCCACGGCGTCCGGCTCCGCCTGACGCAAGCGCAGCGCGATCGCGCTGAAGTCCGTCTCCGTCGGAGCGTGTGCCAGCGTGGCCACCGGCTCCACGCCGTTGGCGCTCAGCTCGGCAACAAAGGCGTCCCGCAGCTCCGCGCCGAAGGCGTCGTCGCTGTAGACGATCGCGATCCTCTCGACCCCCAGGTCGTTCAGGGCGTACCGGGCGAGCACGGTCGCGAAGGTGACGTTGTTGGGCTGGATGGCGAAAACGTTCGGCTGCGTCGGAATGGACAGGAACGTCGCGTTGGCGTGAGGCGAGACCACCGGGATGCCCGAGGCAACCATGTCTTGGAAGACCGCTGCGATGGTGATCGTGCCCAGCGGGTGTACGATCGCGAAGACCTGCTCTTCCTCCACGAGCCTCTTGTAGCAGGCGACGGAGCGAGCCGGGTCGAAGGCATCGTCGCAGACGATGAAATTGATCCTTCTCCCGTGGACTCCGCCGAAGGTGTCGTTCACCCAGTTGTACCATGCCTCAGCACCCCGGGCGACGGGGATGCCGATCCCCGCCACGGGACCGGACTGAGCGATGAATCCCCCGATCTTGATCTCCGTCTCCGTCACGCCGGGCGTGGTGCCGTTCTCCCCCTGCGCGACGGAGAGAAGTCCGGCCAGCCCAACGATCGCTACCGCTACGAAGATCCAGCGGACCTTTTGCATCTTAAACCCCTCCTTCTCGTTGGCTCGGTTTTCCGCTTTCACGGTTCTATGGCCGTCCGCGGTGACCCAAGTTAGCTCTTCTCCTCCTCCGCTCTCACCTCCTCCCGATGGGATTGGGATTGCCCCAAGTAGCGCTGGCGGACGCGCTCATCGTCTTGGAGTTCCTGGGCGGAGCCCGTCAGCACGACGCGACCGAGCTCCAGCACGCAGGCACGATGGGCGATTCGGAGAGCCTGACGGGCGTTCTGTTCCGCCAGGAGCACCGTCAGCCCTTCCTGACGGTTCAGCTCCCGGATCGTCTGGAAGAGCTGGGTGACGAGCGCCGGGGCCAGTCCTAAGCTGGGCTCATCCAACAGCAACACCTTGGGGCGGGCCATGAGCCCGCGGGCAATGGCCAACATCTGCTGCTCGCCTCCGGAGAGCGTGCCCGCGGGCTGCTTGAGCCGCTCCCGAAGCACAGGAAACAGCTCGAACGCCCGGCGGAGATCCCGATGGACGCCCGAACGGTCGCGACGGGTGTAGGCTCCCATCCTCAGGTTTTCGGAGACCGAGAGCTCCGGGAAGAGCTGACGGCCCTCAGGGACTTGGACAATCCCCAAGCGCACGATCCGTGCGGGACTCAAGCGATCCAGGCGCTGACCGTTCGCGCGGATCGTGCCCCTGCGGGGGCGGAGCACCCCCGACACGGTACGCAGGAGCGTCGTCTTCCCCGCGCCGTTGGGCCCCAAGACGGCCATGACCTCACCCTCCTCGACGCGCAGGGAGATCCCGCGGAGTGCCGGGATCGGTCCGTAGTACGTCCAGACGCCTTCCAGCTCAAGCGCGACTGCCAAGGGACGCCTCCTCCCCCAGGTAGGCCTCCACGACATGAGGGTGGACCGCGACCTCCTCGGGCCGACCCTCCGCGATCACCCGCCCGAAGCTCAAGGCGACCACCCGATCGCAAAGCCCCATCACGAACGACATATCGTGCTCTACCAGCAAGACCGTCACGCCCCACTCGTCGCGCGCCCGGCGGATGAGCTGCCCCATCCGCTCCCGCTCCTCTTGAGACATCCCGGCCACAGGCTCGTCCAGGAGCAGGAGCCGGGGCTCCGCCAAAAGAGCTCTCAGAAGCTCGATGAGCTTCTTCGTCCCGTAGGGCAACGCCCACACATAGGCGTCCTTCAACATCAGGAGCCCGAACTCCGCTAAGCGCTGCTCGGCTTGTGCCCGGAATAAGCGCTCTTCCCGCTTCGCCCGCGGGAGGCCGAGCGCCACGCTCACCGGGCCGCTCCTGAACCTGCGGTGCTCCCCCACCAAGAGGTTGTCCAGCACGCTCATGTAGGGGAAGAGCCCGATATTCTGGAACGTGCGGACCACCCCGCGCTCGATGAGCTGGTGGGGCTTAAGCTTCAATAGATCCTCCCCGTCGAGCACGATGCGCCCGGATTCGGGCGAGTAGAAGCGGCTGATGACGTTGAAGAGCGTGGTCTTGCCCGCGCCGTTGGGGCCGATCAGCCCCACGATTTCGCCCTCCTGCACCGTAAAGCTCACGGAGTCAAGGGCCTTGAGGCCCCCGAACCGCACCGTGACGTCCTCCACCTCCAGCAGCGGGCCTCCCCCTCCCCGTTGGCTGCGCTTCGTGTTTCGCGTTTGGGGCTCAACGGCGAGGCTCACGGGATTAGAAGAAGCCGCAAGGGCCAAACGGGTCGCCATAGGCCGCAGCGCCCGCTGGAGACGGGCCAAGAGGGCTCGACCCCGCTCGGCCCAGCGCTCCTCGGAGAACCGCAGGCGGTAATACCCGACGAGCAGCTGGCCCCAGATCCCGTAGGGCAGGAACACCACGACGGCCACCAGCGCTACCCCGTACAGAATCTGACTGAGCTCCCGCGTGGCCGAGAGCCAGTGGGGCAGCAGGCTCAGGAAGACGGCTCCCAACACGGCCCCCGGCACCGTGGCGAAGCCCCCCACGGCGATCATGGCAAAGAGCGTGATCGAGATGCCCAGGTGAAAATCCCCGGGGCTGATGTAGCCCACGAGGTGGGCGTAGAGCCCGCCCGCGATGCCCGTAAAGAAGGCACTGGCCACAAACGCGTACGCCTTGAGCTCGGGCGGGTAGATCCCCAAAGCCTGGGCGGCGGGCTCGTGGTCCCGCATCGCCAGCCATGCCCGTCCCAGGTGCGAGCGCACCAGGTTGTACGCCAGCGCGATCATGAGCATCGTCGCCAGGGCCATGAGCGCGTAGCGCTCGGCGTCCGAGCCCGCAGCGAGGGCCATCTTGGGGACCCGAAGGCCCTGGTGGCCGCCCGTAAGCCCGCTCCAGTTCGGGAGCAGCTGGGCAACCGCCGCGCCGAAGCCCAGGGTTGCGATCGCGAAGTAGATGGCCGTAAGCCGCAGGGCCGGGATGAGCAGCACGAGCCCCACCAGCCCCGTAAGGAGCCCCGCCGCGGGGATGCTGAGCGCCAAAGGCCAGCCCAGCTTTGTTACCAGCAGCGCGGAGCCGTACGCCCCAATCGCCAAGAGTCCCGCGTGGCCCAGGGAGATCTGGCCCGCGTAGCCCGTGAGCAAATTGAGCCCGATCGCGGCGATGACGTAGACGCCCGCCAGCGCCCAGACATAAAGCGTGTAGCCCCTCGCTAAGGGGGCCGCCAGCAGCAGGAGCCCCAACAGCAACAGCCAGATCAGCCAGCGCCTGCGGTCCATCTAAGCAACCCTCCGGTGAAGCGGCTCACCCAGCAATCCCTGGGGTCGGATGGCCAGCACCACGATGATGAGCGCGAAGACCAGCGTCTCCTTGAGCTGTGTTGTGAGGTACCCGCCCACCAAGTTGTCGAAGACGCCTAGGAGCAGCCCGCCCACGACCGCCCCGGGCAGGCTGGTAAAGCCCCCCAGAACGGCAGCCGCGAACGCCTTCAGCATCACCTTGACGAACCCGGCGGGCTCCAAGAACACAAACGGGGCAATAAAGAGCCCCGCGATCGCCCCCAAGGCCGCCCCGATCCCCCAGCTGAGCATCGAGATTCGTTCAACGGGCACACCCAAGAGTTGAGCAGCCAGGCGATTCTGCGCCACGGCCCGCATCGCCGTCCCCAGCCGGGTGAGCTTCAAAAGGGCGAAGAGCCCGGCGGCGCACGAGACGGCTACGCCCAACGCCAGCAGGCTGTGGCGGCTGATCACGACGTCGCCCAAAATCAGGGGCGCGCCGCGCACGGCGCGGGGGAAGGGTTTCGGCTCCCAGCCCCACAGCCACCCGGCCACGGACTCCAGGATGAGGGCGACGCCCAGGGTGGCGATAAGCAAACTGATGACGGATGCCCGGCGCGCCGGGCGGAGCACCACCTGATCCATGAAGACGCCCAGCAGAAACCCCACGGCAACCGCTGCCAGAAGCGCCGCCCAGAACGGGGCTCCATAAGCCGTGATGAGAACGTAGGCCACGAAGGTGCTGAACATGGCCATGTCGCCGTGGGCGAAGTTGACGATGTCCGTGGTGCGGAAGATGAGCACGAGCCCCAGGGCCATGAGGGCGTAGAGGCTCCCGGCAGCCAGGCCGCTTACGATCAGCTGGGGCAGGATGTCCATATGTAAATCACCACCGCAGCGCGCAGGCGGCCATCGCGTACCCGCCGCCGGAGGCGCACAGCACCACGAGGTCCCCGGGCTTCGGTCCCTTTCCCTGCTCGATGTGATCATCGAGGGCCATGGGGATGCAGGCCGAGCCCGTGTAGCCCCACTTGTCCATGACCCAGTGGGTCCGCTCCAGGGGGAGCCCCAGCTCCCCCATCACCTCTTTGATCGTATTTACGTTAATCTGAGTGAAGTACACTCGAGCAATATCTTGAACGCGGTAGCCCGCCCCCTCCACCACAAAGCGGACGAGCTTGGGCCAATTGGCGCTGTTTACGTCGGGCGGGAAGCGCTTCTGGATCTTGAGGCAGTGCTCCCTCTGCTCCATAAGCTCTGGGGTGATGGGCCGGAAGGTCCCGCCCGCGTAGATGCCCATGTAGTCGTGATACTGCCCGTCGGCGATCATCTTGGAGCTTAAGATCCCGGGCTCCTCGGAGGCTTGGAGGACGACGGCCCCGGCCCCGTCGGCGAAGACCGTGGCCGTCTTGTAGTCGTCCCAGTCTAGAAACTTGCTCATCGCGTAGGCGCCGATCACCAACGCCGTGTCGTAGTGGGGCTCCGTGGCGAGGAACTTGCCCGCGATGATCACGCCGGTGACGAAGGCGGCGCAGGCGTTGTTGACGTCGAAGACGCCCGCGTTCGTCGAGATCCCGAGCTTATGCTGCACGACGCTGGCCGTCGCGGGTGAGAGGTAGTCGGGCGTGTCCGTGGCCACGATTAGCAAATCGACCTCTTGGGGCGAAACGCCCGCACGCTCCAGCGCGACGTGGGCAGCCTTTGCAGCCAGATCCGAGGTGGCCTCGTCGGAAGCGGCGAAGTGGCGCGCCGAAATGCCGACGTTCTCCTGCAGCCACTCGTCCAGCGGCCGCCCATAGCGCGCCTCTAGTTCTTGGTTCGTGACCCTCTTGGCGGGCACGTAGCGCCCCGTGGCCACGATGCGGGCATATCTTTGTGATTGAATGTGCGACATCAGACGACCATCCCCCCGTCGGCGCTGATGACGGCTCCGTTGAGGTAGCTCGACTCGTCCGAGGCCAAAAAGAGATACACGCGGGCGATCTCCTCGGGCGAGGCAAAGCGCCCCAGCGGGATGCGCTCCTTTACCTTCTCAAGGATCTCCGGTGGGACGGAGCGGATCATCTCCGTTTCGACGAAGCCGGGGCAGACGGCGTTCACGCGTATCCCCTTGCGCCCCAGCTCGCGGGCCCACACTTTCGTCATCCCGAGGATGCCTGCCTTGGCGGCCACGTAGTTCGTCTGGCCGAAGTTGCCGTAGAGCGCGACCACGGAGCTCACGTTGATGATCGAGCCTTGGCCCTGTTCGACCATGAGGGGCGCCACCGCTTTGGTGCAGTGGAAGACGCCCTTTAAGTTCACGTCGATCACGGCGTCGAAGTCCTCCTCCGAGAGCTTAAGGAGCGTGGCATCCCTCAGAATGCCGGCGTTGTTGAGCAGCACATCGATTCGGCCCCAGCGCTCCTTGATCTGGGCGACCGTGCGCTCGACCTCGGGCATCTGGGCGACGTCCGCCCGCACGAAGAGGGCCTCGCCTCCCTGTTGCTCGATGGCTTTGACAAGATCGAGCCCGGCGGCCTCGTCGACGTCGCAGACGGCGACCTTCGCGCCCTCTTGGGCGAACAGGAGGGCGGTGGTCCGCCCGATCCCGCGCGCCCCGCCCGTGATCAACGCAACCTTCCCGTCTAAGCGTCCCACTGTTGAATCACTCCTCCGCTTTGAGTTCTCCCCGCACGAAGCGCTCGCGCAGCGCCTTGCGGTCGACCTTCCCCGGCCCCGTAAGCGGCAGCTCGCTTACAAACGCGACGTACTTGGGCACCTTGAACTTGGCCATGCGCTCCCGGCAGAACGCTCTAAGCTCCTGGGCCGTGAGTTTTGCGTCGGGCTTGAGCACCACGGCGGCGAGGCCCACCTGGCCCCACTGCTTGTCGGGAACGCCCACCACGGCGCAGGCCTGAACGGCTGGGTGCTCTTGAATCACAACTTCTACCTCGCCGGGGGCGATGTTCTCCCCGCCGCTGATGTACATGTCGTCCACCCGGCCCACGATGTAGACGAAGCCGTCCGCGTCCTCATAGGCTAGATCCCCCGAGTGGACCCAGCCCTCCTCGTCGAGCACCCGTTTCGTCTTCGCGGGGTCGTCCAGATACCCCTCGAAGGTGTGCGGCCCGCGGAAGCACATCTCCCCGATCTGCCCCTGGGGGACGGGCTCGCCCGTTTGGGGATCTATGATCTTGTAGTCGCAGTGGAACATGGGGAATCCGATGCTGGCCTGCTTCTGCTTGATCTCGTCCCACGAGTGCCCGGCGGGCACGAAGGCGAAGTTGGACGGTCCGCCCTCCGTGAGGCCGTAGGACTGGGTCATCGGGATCCCGCGCTCCCAGAAGGGCCTCATCACCTCCGCGGAGCAGGGCGCGCCCGCAGAGCTGACGTACTCCAGACTGGAAAGGTCCGTAGAGTCCCAGCGCGGGCTGGCCAAGATCATCCGGAACATCGCCTCCACGCCGCCGAAGTGGGTTACCCGCTCGCGCTCGATCAGCTCCAGCACCCGATCGGGGTCGAACTCGCGCATCAAAATAATTTGCCCACCTAGGTGGAAGACGGGCGTGACCGTGTTCCAACCGCCAATGTGGTACAGGGGGAACGTCAGAAGCTCCTTCTGCTCGATGCCGCTGCGCCCCGCGCCTGAGACGATCAGATTAAAAGAGTTCCAGAGCATCTGGCGGAACGTCACAAGGCAGACCTTGGGCAGCCCGGTTGTGCCGCCCGTGTGGACGTACAAGTGAACGTCTCCCAGGCGCTTGGGGCGGTTGACGTTCTGAGGCGGAGTGGCGAGGACTTCGCGCTCGTAGGGCGAGCCTTTTTCGCCGAAGGCGATCATCGCGACCCCCGAAGGGAGCTCGAGTTGTTCGACGAGCGAGTGGAAGGGCTCCTCGAAGAAGAGGGCCTTCGGCTGGATCCGACGGAGCAGCTCGTTGAGCTCCCGCGGGGCGAGGCGGTAGCTTAAGGGGGCCAAAATCAATCCGAGCTTGCCCGTGGCGAAGTACAGGTCGATGGGCTCCACCCGGTTTCGCGAGATCAACCCTAAGACGTCGCCCTTCTCCAGCTTGAGCTTGTCGCGCAAGAAGGCCCCGACGCGCTCCGCCCGCTCGTCCAGCTCCTTATACGTGAAGCGTTGGTCCGCGGTGGCGTCGTAGAGGGCGGGCAGGTGAGGCGTAAGGCGCGCCCGCCGCCCCGACCAGTCCCCCACCCACGTCAGCGCGTAGCTCTCATCCCACATCGCCGTCCTCCAGCAGGAAAGCCAAAACGACCTCGTTGAACTCCTCGGCCTTCTCGATCGGGGCGAGGTGTCCGCAGCCTTTTAGCACCATCAGCCGGGCGTTTGGAATGCGCTCTGCGAGAAATCGGGAGTTCTCCATGGGCATCACCCGATCCTCCGCGCAGCCGACGACCAGCGTCGGGCTCTTGATTTGAGAGACGCGGTCCTCGGCGTTGAAGCCCGTGATCGCAGCCAGCTGGGCCAGGGTCGCCTCCGGCGGGTTGGGCTCGCGCTCTAGCATCCAGCGGCGCAGCTCTTCAATCTCCTCGGGGTGCTCTCGAAGAAAGCGGGGCGTGAACACGAAGGGCAGCCCCTTCTCGAAGTTCTCCTCGGGAGGGCGGACCCCGAGCCCCGAGAAGAACTGCATGACTTCCATATCGGGGAGCACGACCCGGGAGCCGCCCGCCGTGGTGGCCACCAGAACCAGCTTGTTCAGACGCCCTGGAAAGCTTAAGGCGAACTCCTGGGCGATGAGCCCGCCCATGGAGATCCCGCAGAGGTGCGCACGTTCGATGCCCAACGCGTCCAGGAGACCCCGCACGTCCTCGGCCATCTGCTTTATGGTGTACGGCCCGGGGGGTTTGTCGCTCTGCCCCGAGCCGCGGTTGTCCAGCGCGATCGTCCGGAAGTGCCGTGAGAAGGCGGGGAGCTGCTTGCTCCAGAGCCAGCGCCCGTAGCCCATCCCGGGGAGGAGCACCAGCGCCTCTGGGTGGTGCTCCCCCCGTTCCTCGTAGCCGAGCTTAAGCCCGTTTACCGTGACAAACTTGGGCATGGTTACCCCCAGCGCAGGGCGGTGGCGGCCCAGGTGTAGCCCGTCCCGGCCCCCGCCAGGACGATCAACTCCCCCTCGCGGACCCGCCTGCACGAGAGCCCGCGCTCCAGCGCCAAGACCTGATCCGCCGCCTGGACGTGGCCGCGATCTTCCAGATAGAACGACTGTTCCTTCCGAAGACCCAGCTCCTCTAGAATTTTGTGGTGAAAAGAACGCTTCATGTGGGTGAGGGCCAGAAACCCGATGTCCCGTAGGGAGTACCCGCTGCGCTCGACGGCTTCCCTGATTACCGCCAAGAAGTTGGGCAGCGAGACGGGGTCGAGCCGCGCCTTCATCCCCTGCGGGTCGGGCACGTCGAGCTTGTGTAGGTTTTGCCGTACGGTCTCGAGGCTGGGCGGGCGGCAGCTCCCCCCGGCGGGCATCACCACGTCCTCGCTGAAGGAGCCGTCGGTGATGAACGCCGATTCCAGCACGTGATTGCGGGGGTGGTCCCGCTGGAGGACGAGGGCGGCGGCCCCGGCCCCGAAGTTGAACATAAAGCGCGTCCGCTCGTTCCGATAGTCGATGAGATCCCCCTCCCGCGAGGCCGTCACCAGAAGAACGGTCTTGAGCCGAGTGTCCGCGAGCATGAGGGCCTTGGCCGTGTGAAGCGCCACGGGCGTCCCGGCGCACAGGGCATAAACCTCAAAGGCCCAGGCCCGCCTGGCTCCGAGGGCGTGCTGCAGCCACGCGGCGGCGGACCAGACGATGTAATCTTTGTATTCGCTGCCGTAGTAGATCACGAGGTCTAACTCCTCGGGGGCGAGCCGAGCGCGGGCGAGCGCCCGGCGGGCGGCCTGCAAGCCCATATGCGAGACGTGATCCTGGGGGCCGGGGACCCGCTTCTCGCGCAGGCCCATCTTCTGCTCGACGACCTCTGGCGGCAGCCCGGAGCGCTCCGCGATCTCTTGAGCGGTCTCCTTGGGCTCCGGTAGGTACGTCCCCCAGCCCGCGATCCCCACGGCTGATGCTACCCCACGTCTGCCCCTTTCATGATGGGTGATTCGGGTCTCATGTTAGATCGCCGGTCCCAAGGCTGTCAAGTGGGGCGGGGGGGAGGCAAGGGTCAGCCAGAAGAGCGTAAGACCGTTCCACTACGTCTTACGATGGAAGGCCCTGCAAGAGGAAGCTTCGGAGCGTATCGCGGGCCTTCGCAGGAGGAAGCGTCCCCTCCCAGACGATCCAGCGCAGCCCCAGGAAGTGGCCGACGCCCATGAGCGCCCAAGCGAGCACCTCTGGGTTTAAGGGGCGGATCTGGCCCACCGCCATGCCCGCCTTCAGGCCGCGGACGTACCCCCGCGCTAATCGCTCATAATATCCGCGCCCGGCTTCCCCCTTGGAGGCCCCCGTCCCGACGAACTCCGCCTCCCGCACGATGCGGTATGCCTGCGGGTGCTTGGAGATGAACTCGAAGAACGCCTCAAAGCCTGCGATCTCGACCCCTCGCCGATCTTCCAGACCCTGGGTCCTCCGGCGGATGTGGGCGCGCAACTGGCGGTTGATCTCCCGGACCAGCTCGGCAAAGAGCGCTTCCTTGCTGGGGAAGTACAAATAAACGGTCCCGTGGGCTACGCCCGCCCGCCGGGCGATGTCCGCAATGGACGCTTCGTGAAAGCCCCGTGCCCCGAACTCGGCCTCCGCAGCGTCGAGGATCCGGGCACGGGTCCGTTCCCCACCGGACTTCTCCGTCTTCTCCGCTGCCTTGGATCGCTTTCCGGACGATGCCTCCAGGAGCAGGGGTGAAGAGCCCTTGGGTTCCGCTCGAGGGGCGCCGCCATCGAGTCCGTGCGCCAGAAACTCGCGCACCGTTCGCACGACGCCGTCGGGGATGTCCGGAGAGGGAGGGGACCAGAGGCGGTAGCGAAGCACGAGGAACTCCTGGACCCCGAGCAGGGCGTAGGCCACGGTCTCGGCCTCCCGCGGATCCTCCACGGGTAGGAGCGCTCGGTACAGTTCGGCCAGTCGCTGATAGAAGGCGCGCAGCACGTCCAAGCGGACGAACTCGGTCTCGCGGAGGACTTGATACAGCGGGGCGTTCTCGGCGACGAACGCCCAGTGGGCGCGCAGGGCCCGCACGAGGCGCTCCTCGGTCCTCCCCCTTGCGGAAAGGGCCTGGCGAAGATGGCTGGTAAGGCGCTCGCTGGCCTCCTCCACGAGGGAGAGGAAAATCGCCTCCTTGTCCGCGAAGTACTGGTAGAACGTGCCGTTAGCTACGCGTCCCCGGCGGCAGATTCCGGCCACGGACGCCCGATGAAATCCCTGTCGACTGAACGCCTCCGTGGCAGCGGCCAGCAGGCGCTGCACCGTTGCCTCCCCCCGCAGCGTGGCGGGCCGACGCCTTCCCCTCGACATCGTCCGCACACTCCCCCCTTGCTTGCTCACGATGAGCGATCCGTCCAGTCCAGACTATAGAGTGACTACAGGATGTGGGCAACCGCATCCTCGGGATGGGCTTTGACCCCCACCGCGTTCCCGTTCGCGGGTTGGGGAAGCAGCTTCCCCGATGATTGCAGTTGGGGGCCTAGCTGAACGACCGGCGATCCTAGACTCGGGGCATCTCACGGCTCCGCTAGATATGCTCTCAACAAAGCTCGAAAGAGCTTCCCGTGGTTGGGCACTTTCAGGTGCAAGAGCTCGTGGACGATGACCTCTCGGCGGAAGGAAGCAGGCTGCCTGAGCAGCTCCACATCGAAGGTGAGCCGTCCCTGAGAGGAGCAGCTGGCCCACTTGCGCGTCATCGGGCGCAGGTGCACCTCCCGAACCCGGTCTTCCACCCCGAGCCGTCGGGCCCAGGCCCGCACCTCGGCTTTGAAGACGTCTGCGGGGACGCTCTCCTCCAAAGGGCTCCAGTCGCCCGATGGCTTCACGGGCGTCGTCCTCTTCCTCTTCATCCCGTTGCCTCCTTCAGCATGGCCAAAATGTCCTGAACCAACCGGGCGGCCTCCTCCTCACCGAGCTGCGCGGGCCGAAGGGCCTTGTAGAGCTCTCGATGGAGCTCCCGCTCCTGCCGCTCGCTGCGGCGCCAGTGGGGGAGCCGTACAAAGGCGGAGGCGGCCTCCTGAGCGATCGAGTCGGCACCCGGGATCCCCTCCCTCTTCAAGAACCATTCTATAGCGAACCCCTCCGAGGACAGCCCTCCCTCCCGCTCGCGGGCTTGGCGCTCGCGCTCGGCTGCCCTATAGTCGTCAATGAGTTCCTCGAGCTGCCTGAGCGCCTCCCGGCTGGAGATCAGCCGCTCCTCGAACGCCTTGGCGATCCGCTCCGCCCGCTCGCCGATCGGGATGAGATACGGCGCTCGATGCTTCTCCTGCTGCACCAGCTTGTAGAACGCCTTAATGAGGTTGAAGACCTTCACCGTCTCCGGCCGGGCCTCCTCCGCGAGCCGCTCCAGCATCTCGGAGTCGATCTTGTGGACCTCGTCCGGCAGCAACACCTCCCCGGTCCGGGTGTGTCGCTGGACGATCTCCGCCGTCTTGCGCAGGAAGCTCTTGTCCACGGGGATCCGGGGCTCGTAGGCGCCGCGCGTCAGGCGATACATCCCGGCGAGCGCCTCGTAGTCCTCCAGGAAGGGGCGCAGGAACGGGTTCGGCGAGAGGATCTCGAAGAGCTCCTCCAGCTCGCGGAAGTATCGGTAAAACGCCTCGCGCCGCTCGCGATCCCGGAAGTGCTCTAAAACGGCCTCCGCGGCCTTGTCGTCGGCCTTCCCCGTTGTGAGGGGCAGGTACTCCGCCCGCCCCCGCTCCATGAGCTGCACAAACCGCGCTTGGAGCACGTCCAAGCCCTCGACGACCCCGGCCACATCCGCGGAGTCGAAGGCCAGCGCCCGCTCCAGCTTCTCGAAGATCCCCACGAAGTCGATCACCAGCCCGGCGATCTTGCGCCGGCCTTCCTCTTCCTCGTAGGGGTAGGGACGGTTCACTCGCGCAATCGCCTGCAAGAGCACGTGGTCCCGCATGGGTTTGTCGAGGTACATGCAGTACAGAATGGGCGCGTCGAACCCCGTCAGCAGCTTCTCCGTCACGATCAGGATCTTAGGGGTCTCCTCCGGCTTGCGGAACGCCTTCCGGATCGCCTGCTCCTCCGCCTCCGAGAGGTGGTAGCGCGCCAGCCAAGGCGGGTCGTTGTGCCCCCGGCTGATGACCACCGCGCTGTACTCCTCGGGCAGGTGGCCGTCGAGGGCTTCCTTGTAGAGGCAGCAGGCTTCACGGTCCACGGCCACGAGAAACGCCTTAAAGCCCATCGGCTCCACAAATTTCTGAAAGTGCTCCGCGACGAAGCGGGCCACCTTCTCCACCCGCTCGGGGTTCTTGAGCATGTTCCGGAGGGTGACGGCCCGGTCGAGGACGCGGTTGAGCTCCTCCACGTCGCTTACGCCCTCCAGCTCCGCCAAGGCCCAGAACTCCCGCTCCATCGCCTCCCGATCCGCAAGAAGCTCGTTGGGGGCCAGCTGGTAATGCAAGGGCACGGTGGTGCCGTCCTCAATGGATTCTTTAATGGAGTACTTATCGAGGTAGCCCTTGGGGTCGTCCGTTCCGAAGGTCTTGAACGTGCCCTTGCCGTAGGCCGTCCTGTCGATGGGTGTGCCCGTAAAGCCCACGAACGTCGCGTTGGGGAGCGCCCCCATGAGGTACGTCCCCAGCAGGGCCCCCGTGGAGCGGTGGGCCTCGTCCACCAGCACGAAGAGGTTCTCCCGGGTGTTCACGTTGGGAGGCATGTCGTCGAACTTGTGGATCATGGAGACGATGAGGCCCCGGGTGTCCTGCTCCAAGAGCTCCTGGAGGTGGCGCTTGCTCCGGGCGACCTCCACGTGGCCGAAGCCGACGGCCTCCAAGTTCTGGAAGAGCTGCTGTTCCAGCTCGTTGCGGTCCACGATCAAGAGGACCGTCGGGTTTTGGAAGAAGGGGTCCTCGATGAGGCGCTTGGCCACGGTGATCATGGTGTAGGTCTTGCCCGAGCCCTGGGTGTGCCAGACGAGGCCGCGGCGCTTTTCGCGGTCCCGAGCCCGCCCGATCACTCGCTCGACGGCCCGCATCTGGTGCGGGCGCAACACCACCTTGGAGAGCTCCTCGTCCCGCCGCACAAACAAAACGTACTCCGTGAGCACCCGCAGCACCCGCCGGGGCGCGACGAAGCTCTTCACCAACGTCTCGAAGTCCCCGGCCAGCTCGTCCTTCCAGTTGAAGAGCGCCTTCCGCGAGAGGTTCCACGTGGGACCGTAGTAGAACTGAACCAGCTGCGTGAGGGCGTGGAGCTGCAGGATGGCCATGAGTTCCGGCCCTTCGCGGTGATAGCGCCGGATCTGCTCGAGAGCCTCCGCGATGCCCTCCGCACGGGTCGCCGCTTTGGTCTCGATCACGATCACGGGCACCCCGTTGATGAAGAAGACCACGTCGGGCCGGATCGTGTGCGTCCCGTTCGTGAACGCGAACTCGTCCGTGACGTGGAAGGCGTTTGCCTCGACGTTTACGGGGTCGAGCAGCCGGACGTTGCGCTCGCGGCGCTCGGCTTCCACGAAGACCGTCTTAAGGCCCTTCAAGTATGCCCAAGCTTCAAGGTTCCCCTCGATGTTCGGGCGGACGCGCACCAGGCCGCGGATTACCTCTTCGGCCTTGACGGGGGAAGCGATAACGCCGGGGTTGAGGCGCTGGAGCTGCTCCACGAGCACCGCACGCAGCACCGGGCTCTCTTCCCCTCCGCGCAGCCTCAGGGCTTCCTCCGGAGGAAGGTACTCCCAGCCGACCTCTTGGGCATAGCGGATGAGGGGCTCCTGCACCGTGCGGCGCTCGCTGCTTAAGGCCATTGAGCTACGCCCTCCGTTTCGGCTCAAACAACTCTCTGATCAGCTTCTCACGGTCTATCTCCACATAAGCCGCGACTTCCTTGAGAATGTGGCCCAAAGTACCGACCCGAAGCGGCTTGTGCTTCGGGATGGTGATGCGATGCTCCCAGCCTTTGAAGGTAGAGACCAAGCGCAGGTGGCTGCCGGTTTGGCGCACCACTCGATAGCCGTACCGGCTCAGGAGCCGGGCAAGCTCCTCTCCGCCGAGATCGCGCGGCAGCTTCATACGGCGATAACTTCCTCTTGAACGCGGTGGAGTCGGATGACCGCCGGGCGCTTCCCTTCGTCAAAGTGACAGCGCACGGCATCGCGTACCCGCTCCTTAAGCTCCTCGAAGCTATCGGCCTCCGTGAAGATGGCATGCCCCAGCGCCCGCGCCTCAAACCCGCCCTCGGGCGACTCCTCCACGAGAAAGATGATCTCCTTATCCGCCATGCCTCTCTCCTTCCTCGAACTGTAAAGATAGCTCTTTCACCCGCACCTTGCCCGTCATCAGATGATGCAGCAGCGACTTAAACAGCGCCTCCAGCGCCCGCTTGCGGTTCTCCTCCGCCTCGATCTTCTCGTCTATCGTGCGCAAAATGCGGGCGATTTCGCGCTGTTCGACGAGGGGTGGGAGGAGGATGTTTTCCGCTAGGACCTCTTTGTCCGTAACAGCTGGATAACTTGAACCCCGCTGGTGTTCAGAGACACGTTGCACAAATGAGTCATTGGAAACGGCGTAGAACAGGAATTTATTATCGATGATATCAGGTCGAGGGCGAAGAACACAGAAAGCAGTAGAGCATATTTGGTTGTCAAATTCAGGTGGGATTTGCGCTACCCGCTTCAAGTACGGGCGCACAGTTGCAAAAATGACATCTCCTGTTTTGACTAATTTGCGGGCTCGGCTGGGGGCGTTTTTCCCTGTGATGGGCTGATACCCAGTAATCGCCAGTCGCTTGTTGCTCACGGAAGAGACATCAATGTATTTGAATTGTTGGGTTGGAGTCTTACGCGGATCAACCTGTCGCGTTTTTTCTACCGCCTCCCTCAAACTGGTCACCTGCCAGTGCCCAGGCACCGGGCCGATTTCCGTCTCCTTGAGCTTAACCTGCTCGGCTTGGTCGAGGGGCACGGGGCCGTAGGTGAAGAGGTGCTTCATCAGCGCTTTCTTCAGCTCCTTGAGCGCGGCGATGACCCGCTCGGTGGCCTCCTTGGCCCGCTGCACCGTCCGCAACACATGGGCGATGGCCCGCTGTTCAGAGAGGGATGGGAGAGGTGCTAAGATCTGCCAGAAGTCTCTTTTTCGGATAGCGCGCCTTCTGTTCACAGCCCCGGCGGCATAGCGATTATAGGCCGCAATAGCTGGAGGAGTTCTCAGCCAAGCATCCATGATGCGTCTCTCAGTAAAGGGTAGACATTGGATTCACCAATGGGGTATCCTCCTCCTCGAGGTGATTCCCATGCTGAGCGTTCGTCCGATCTCCAAAGCCGAGGAACA
>Ga0256830_1001313_pt1 | contig 17727 bp, 22 predicted proteins | sample 128326metaG_FD_190537 | JGI IMG/M metagenome (GOLD analysis project Ga0256830, IMG submission 190537) | Hydrothermal vent microbial communities from Lau Basin, Pacific Ocean - 128-326 | ecosystem: Environmental > Aquatic > Marine > Hydrothermal vents | place: Pacific Ocean: Lau Basin | collected... | reverse complement strand
CACCGTCTACGACTCCAAGGGTGGTCCTCATGACGTAACGCTGGTCCTTACGCCGGAAGATACCTCCTCTCCGCTTGACGGCGCTATCGATCAATGGTCGTACGAGGTGAGGATCGATCGGAGCGAGCTGAGCGGTATCACGACAAACCCCGACGATCCTCCATATTACGTCGTGGATTCCGGTGCTCTCACTTTCGATGGGTCAGGTAATCTCGCCACCCCGACAAGCAACCCTAGCTTGACGATTCCGGGATGGGCCAACGGAGCGTCCGCGCAAACGATCACTTGGGAACTCTTCGATCCGTCGGGCACTCCGCAGGTGTCGAGTGTCGTCGCTCCTTCCGCTGTGTCGAGCCTGACGCAAGACGGAGCGGCTCAGGGGCTGATCCGCGCGCTCGCCATCGATGCAGAGGGAATCGTCAGTGGAGTCTTCTCCAATGGCGAAACTATTCAGCTCTCACAACTGGTCGTTGCTACATTCAACAATCCCGGTGGATTGCTCAAGGCAGGGCAGAACGTCTACACATCTTCGATCGCGTCGGGACCCCCGACTCAGGGGACTGCCAACAGCGGCGCCCGGGGTTCGATCTCTGCGCAATCCCTCGAGCTGTCCAACGTGGAGATTACGGATCAGTTCACCGACATGATTGTGGTCGAGCGAGGATATCAGTCGAATAGTCGTGTGATTCGGACGGTCGACAACCTCACACAAGAAGCGCTGACGTTGATCCGATAGTGATGGTGGATACCTATGCGGGGCTCGGCCCCGCATAGATATCTGCGGTCGAGGACGCTCTAGCCGGAGCATTGTTTCGCATCGAAACACCGTCAACCTGATGACAGGTGACGGCGAAGCTCTGTCGACCCATCTTCCCCGTATCGGACGAAACCACCCGAACTCAAGCGCTTTCGCAATATTTTTTTTTGGTATGCGGATTGCTGGGTTTGAAGGTCGCCGGCCGGCAGGTCGCGATCGAGTGGTCGCGCGAGATACCGATACAGGGAGAGGCGCCATGGGTTCCAGCAAGGTCGAGAATCGCTCCGCAGATCTGGCTCATTCGGTACGCACCGATAGGGCGAGTGCGCTCGAAGAGCTGTTCTCTCGCCCGGAGTTCCAGGAACTGCCGCTGGAACTGTCCGCGCTCCTGGCCAAAGGAGTGGGGTCCCTCGGAGAGATCAGGGATTTGGAAGTCGGTTCGCAAATCCCTCTCGATACGCAGGTGGGAGATCCGGCATGGTTGGTTGCCGGCGGCCAAGCGATCGCCGCAGGCGAAGTCGTAGAAGTTCAAGGCCGCTTGGCATTTAGAGTGACTCGGCTCGGTGAAGACCATGAGTGAGGCCGGCGTCGTGGGGATGGCGGAGATCCTTCGTCTCTTTGCAGCCTTGGCCTTTGTCGTCGGCATCCTGCTGCTTTCCGGCTACCTCCTTCGTAAGCGCCTCCCGGGCGGGCGAGCACGGTCGATGGAAGTGGAGGAGCGTCTTTCCCTCGGCAAAGGTGCGCAAATCGTCATCATCGGGATCCATGGTCGCCGGATGCTCGTCGGTGTGAGTGAAGGCGGCATTCGCCTGATCTCGGAAATCGAGTCGAGCGAAGTCGAAGAACGGAGCGAGCCGCGGATCCCATCGACGAGCACCATTGCCGAGTGGTTTCGAAAAGAAAAATACATGAAGGATCGTGACTCGAAGTCCGACGCAGTCGATCGAGGCATCCTGAGGAAAGAGGGCCTTTTCGAAGTGGCGATGCGCCAGGCTCGAGGACGACATTCGGAGATGGATCGTTGACTTCATTCTCCCAATGCAGGTTTCTCGAGCGCAAGTTTTCGAGTAGGGCGATTGTCGTCTTGCTCGTACTGGCTGCGCTCATGTCGACGGTTACTCCGACACTAGGTCAAGAGGAATCGCCGGGAATCGAAGTGCGCGTCATGGGTGGCGAAGATTCCGGCGCAGGTTCGACCGCCATCCGCCTGGTGCTGTTGCTGACTCTCCTGAGCGTAGCACCCTCGATCCTGCTGATGATGACCTGTTTCGTTCGGATCGTGATCGCCTTTCACTTTCTCCGGATCGCCATGGGAACGCAGCAAATGCCTCCCAACCAAGTGATCATTGGCTTATCGCTTTTCCTGTCGCTCTTCGTGATGTCTCCCGTCATTGACCAAATACGAGAAGATGCTTGGACAAAATATGAAGCAGGAGAAGTCGACGCGATAGAGGGGGCCAAGCTCGCCTCAGGACCGCTGCGCGAGTTCATGCTGAAGAATACGCGTTCCTCCGATCTGAAGCTCTTCGTCACCATGTCCAAGATCCCAAAACCCGAAGGTCCTCAGGACCTTCCAATGCGGGTCGTGGTGCCGGCCTTTCTAATCTCAGAAATTCGATCCGGCTTCGAAATTGGATTTCTACTCTTCTTGCCCTTCCTCGTGGTCGATCTCGTAGTGGCAGCAACGTTGCTTTCGATGGGAATGATGATGCTTCCGCCGGCAATGGTTTCGCTTCCTTTCAAAGTGCTTCTGTTTGTTCTCGTGGACGGATGGGGGCTATTGGCCGGATCTCTGGTCAAAGGGTTCCAGTGATGAAGGGGCGATGCCATGGATGAACTCAGCGCAATCACGATCGGCAAAGAAGCCATTCGTACGGCGATGATGGTTGCATTTCCGATGTTGGCCGCAGGCATGCTTGTGGGAATCCTCGTCAGCATTCTGCAGGTTGCGACTTCGATTCAAGACGTGACCATCACATTCATTCCGAAAATCCTTACGGTATTCATCACCTTTGTCTTAGCGCTTCACTGGATCATTCGTCTCTTGACCGGGTTTACGCGCGAGATTTTCCACCTCATTACGGCAATAGGGAGCTGATCGAGACCGATGGCATCGTTCTACATTCCCTTTCCCTGGCAGACCCTGCTAGACGGCTTTCCGGTGCTGGTCCGCATCGTAGCTTTTGCTGCCGTCGCGCCGATCTATGGGGCTACGGGAATTCCATCGCGCGCTCGAGTGGCCTTCTCCGTTCTGCTGACGATCGTAGTCGCTCCAATCCTGCCGCTTGGGGCCGGCGGCGGGTTGAGTGTGACGAGCGTCATCTCCAATACCTTCATCGGGTTGACGATCGGCTTCGCTGCGAAACTCGTCATCGACGCTGCGCTTTTCGCGGGGGGTATCGCCGGGTTTTCCACGGGGCTGGCCATGGCCAACATTCTCGATCCGGTCACCCAGCTCTCTTCGCCGACTCTGGGTATTTTCTACCGAACGCTGGCCCTGCTGGTATTCATCGGCATCGGCGGACATCATCAGATTCTCGGTGTCCTGGTCAAATCTTTCCATGTGATCTCCGGATCCGGCCTCGATCTTGGCTCACCCTGGTTGGTATTTGCCATTCGGTTTACCGGCGATGTGCTGTACTTCGGCTTCAAGATCGCCGCGCCGATACTGGTGACGGGTCTTCTCGTCGATCTCTGTCTGGCGCTCATCGCGCGCGCTGTGCCGCAGATGCACATCTTGATCGTCGGCGCGCCGGTCCGATTGAGCTGCGGCTTGTTGGCCGCCGCCTTCTCTCTGCACATCCTTGCTCCGATGATGGCCGAGTCGCTGGAAGCGTCGATGAACAATCTGAGCCATCTGCTAAGGATCATTTCCGGGTCCGGCGGCGCGGGATAGGGAGCAGCCATGTCGTCGGGAGTCAGTGATAAGAGCCAGAAGACCGAAAAGCCGACAGGTCGGCAGCTCGAGCGCGCCTACGACAAGGGATCTCTTCCGCGTAGTCAAGACGTGGGCCCAGCGGTGAGTCTGGCGGTGTTCATCTTGTGGGCGTTTCTCGGGGGTGGTTTCGTTCTATCTTCTCTGATGTCGAACATGACTCTTTCACTTGAGGAACTAAGGCCGACAGAAGACTCGACGCATCTGCTCGACGGGCTCAAAGCGGGCGGGGTTTTTGCGTTTCGCCTATTGGGGATCTTGCTGGTGCTGCTGTTCGTTACGGCGATCGCCCAATCTCTGGCCCAGACGGGATACCACCCTAGGAAGCACCCGATTCCTTTTGAACCGGGCAAGCTCAATCCGATTCCCGGGCTCAAGAAGCTCCTTTCCCTCGACAAAGTCGTGCAGGCTCTCAAGGCGGTCGTGAGATTGGTGATATATGCCGTCGTTGTCGCCGGTGTGTTGATTCCTGCGTGGCCGGTGGTTACGACGCTGCCGATGGCTACGCCCGGCGCGATCCTGGAAGTCACACAGAACATCGCCGGCGAGATCCTTCTCTGGGCGCTCGCGGCGTCGATCGTGCTCGCCGCCATCGACTATTCGTTCGCACGATACCGATGGTATCGCGGCCTTTACATGACGAAGAAGGAAGTCAAGGACGAGCAAAAAGAGAACGAAGGAAATCCTGAAACGAAGCAGAAGATCCGCGCCAAACAACGAGAGATTTTTAGGCGCCGCATGATGAGTTCAGTCAAGACGGCGGATGTCGTCGTCACGAACCCGACCCACGTTGCGGTCGCACTCGAGTACAAACGCGACACGATGAAGGCGCCGACCGTACTGGCCAAGGGTCGAGGATACGTGGCGGCCCGGATCAAGGAAGAAGCCCGCAAACACTCGGTGCCCATCGTCGAGGATCCTCCCTTGGCGAGAGCCATGGAAAAGATCTGCATCGTCGGGCATGAGATTCCGGAAGTGCTCTTTAGGGCGGTTGCCGAGGTCTTTGCCTATGTCTTCGGTCGGCCGGGAGCGGTGTATCGAGAGCATCCCGAAGTGGAGAGATTGCTGAGACCGAGAAGGGTTGATGAGGGGGTGACGTCGTGAGTGCATCCGCCGCGACGACCATTCCGGGGCTGAGCAAGGCGCATCTGACGATTCCGATCGGGGTGGTCGCCGTGCTGGCTCTGATTGTCATCCCTCTACCGTCACCACTGCTCGACATGTTGCTGACGGTCAACCTGTCGCTGTCGATCGTCGTCTTGCTGACTTCGATGTACGTTCCGAAGCCGGTCGAGTTCTCGGTATTCCCCTCACTCCTACTGCTGCTGACGCTGTTTCGTTTGGCTCTGAACATCGCCTCGACGCGACTCATCCTACTGTACGGAGACAAGGGGACGGCAGCGGCGGGCACGGTGATCAAATCCTTCGGAGAGTTTGTCGTCGGGGGCTCGTTCGTCGTTGGCCTCGTCGTATTCCTAGTGATGCTGGTCGTCCAGTTCGTGGTCATTTCGCACGGTTCAACCCGCATCTCGGAGGTGATCGCGCGGTTTACGCTCGATGCCATGCCGGGAAAGCAGATGGCCATCGATGCTGATCTCAACGCTGGACTGATCACCGAGAAGGAGGCTGTAGATCGGCGAGAAAGTATCCAGAAAGAGGCGGAATTCTTTGGTTCGATGGATGGAGCGGTTCGTTTTACACAGCGAGATGCGATCGCGTCTTTGATCATCACGCTGATCAATATCGGTGCCGGATTGATCATTGGTGTGATGCAGAAGGGGATGCCACTCATCGAGGCTGTAAAGAATTTTTCGGTACTGACGATCGGCGACGGCTTGATTTCGGCGGTGCCTGCCCTGTTTATCGCCGTTTCGGGTGCGTTGATCACAACCCGCGCTTCGCAGGAACACAGTATCGGGGATGAGATTTCGAATCAGTTGTTGATGTCGCCGCGCCCGCTTCGTGTGGCAGCCGGCGCCATCGCAGCGTTTGCTCTTGTGCCCGGTCTTCCGAAGATAGCTTTCTTGGTCCTTGCAGGCGGTATCTTCGCAGCATCGAAGCTCTCGGAACGCTTGATCGGCGCTGCGGAGATCGTTCAGGAGGAAGTGCCGCCGCCGACGGAGGAGGCTAAGACCGAGGAGGAAGTCGAGCCGTTGCTCGGCGTCGACCCGCTGTGCGTTGAGGTTGGATACGATCTCATTGCAGCCGTCGGTGCGGAGCGTCCAGGTGGGATTTTGGACAAAATCAAAGGGTTGCGCCGGCAGGTGGCGACGGAAATGGGCTTCGTCGTACCGCCGGTGCGGGTGCGCGACAATCTTCAACTTCCCCAAAACGAGTATGTGGTTCTACTGCGTGGTGTGAAAGTGGCGGGAGCGAAGATGCCTCGCAACAAGATGCTTGCGCTCGAGGCGGGTGCCGTCCGGCAGATCGAAGGAGAGAAGACCACCGACCCGGCATTCAATCTCCCAGCTGTTTGGATCGATCCGGAAAAGGGGGACGATGCAAGGGCCGCGGGATACACGGTCGTCGATGCTCCGTCCGTCATGTCGACGCATCTCATGGAGATCATCCGGCGGCATGCAGCGGATCTGCTCGGGCGGGAAGACGTCGCTCGTTTGATCGACAACTTGCAGAAGACCCATCCGAAAGCGGTCGCAGAGCTATGCCCGGAACGCATGACGATCGGCGAGATTCAGCGTGTCCTTCAGTCGCTTCTACGTGAAGGCGTTCCGATCAGAGATCTTCCGGTCATCGTCGAGGCGTTGGCGGATGCGGCGGTATCGACGCGAGATACTCAGGCGTTGACTGAGATCGTTCGTCATAGCCTAGCGCGCCCGCTCGCTGGTCTTCATGCCGACAACGGAGTGCTGCGCGCGATCGCTTTCTCGCCGGAACTCGAGGCGGAATTGACTCGAGCCCTCGTGCCGGCGGCGGACCAAGGGTCGACCGTATCGCTGGCTCCACAGAGAGCAACGGAGGTCATTCAGCGAGTCAATACCGCTGCGCTTGGGGCTGGTGGACATTGCGTGATCGTCATCAATCCGAAGGTGCGTCCGTTCCTTGCCGAGCTGTTGCGGCCGCATCTACCGCATACACCCGTTCTTTCTACTCTCGAGATTCCGCCGGAGATGACGCTCAAGGCGGTGGCTACGGTGGCATGAGATGCAGGTGAAGACATTCAAGGGAAGAAATGCCGGCGAGGCGATGGCCAAAGTCAGGGCCTCTTTGGGCGCTGAAGCGTGCATTCTAGAGACACGCCGAGCGGGGGGTGGAATAGAGATCCTCGCAGCGATGGAGCGGACCAAGCCGAAAGTACGGCAAACACGCTCCCCTTCGGCTGAGTTCGACGGTTCGCAATCGGTTTCTATCGGGGATCTACGTCTAGACGCCAAAATCGAGAAGCCGGCACGCCGAGGAGAAGCGCTCGCGCTCGAGGAAAGGATGGGGGCGAGGGGTCTTCTCGACGATCTGCTTGGCTATGGCTTCTCACAGGTTCTTGCATCGCGTATCGCACGAGCCGCAGCGGCGAATCTGGACGAAGAAGCCCTTCAAGATCGTACGAGTGCGCTGAGTTACGCTAGGGATCTGATTGCCAGCTGGTTGCCGTACGAGACCGTCGCGGATGACGCACAGCAGCCGGTCATCGTGCTCGTCGGGCCGCCGGGCGTTGGGAAGACGACGACGCTCGCAAAGTTGGCGGTGCAAGAGGTCGAATCGTCCGATCGCCGTGTGGTCATGGCGTCTGCAGATCTCAAGAGGCTCGGAGGGGTCGAGCAAAGTCGTGCGTATGCTCGCATTCTCGGGGTGCCCTTCCACACAGTGAAAACGAGCGGAGATCTAGCGAAGGCCCGAGAGACGGCAGGACCTTCCGGTGTTCTTCTGGTGGATACGCCGGGGGTTTCTGCGCGGGACCAGGAGGGAATCCGTCACCTTGTGGAGATCCTCGCCGATATCCCGCGAGACGCCATCGAGGTCTTGCTCGCAGCAGACAGCGACTCACTCACACTTGCGAGCGTGCTGCAGCGTTTCGCTCCGCTTTCACCCGGTGCAGTGAGCGCCACACGTACCGACGAGACGCAGCAGCCGGGCCAGTTGCTTACGGCAGTCACCCGAGCGGGTCTTCCCTTGCGCCACGTGGCCTGCGGGCCCGATGTTCCAGATGACCTAAAAAGACCGGGAGCGAAGCGTCTCGCCGCATGGGCTGTGCCGCTGCCCGGCGAGAAGACCTCTTTTCAACAAGAAGCCACCGGGAGGAACACGCATGAGTCCTAAGAAGCGGACGAGTCATGGGCGCAGGCCGCTCGCTCCGGTGGTGGCGATTTCCTCCGGGAAGGGCGGTGTCGGGAAGACGACGGTCGTGGCCAATCTTTCCGTCGCGCTTGCTCAGCTTGGGCTTAGAGTCACAGTTCTCGACGGCGACATGAGCCTCGCCAACATCGATGTTCTCTTCGGCCTAACGCCTGATCGCACAATCGAGGACTTCTTCGCCGAAGAGATCTCGCTTTCCGACTTGCTGATTTCCGGTCCTTCCGGAGTTCAGATGATTCCCGGAGGATCCGGGCTGCCGGATCTCGCAGCATTGCCCGCTGAACGATTGCTCCGATTCGCGGTCGAGATCGCTCGTTTGCGCGAGTCATGCGATGTCTTGTTGCTCGATACTCCGGCGGGTATTTCTCCGCAGGTCCTCAGACTGCTACGTCTCGCGGATCGGGTCCTTCTCGTCGCCTGGCCTGAGCCCGCTTCGTTGGTCGATGCCTATGCCCTGATCAAGCTTCTCAACGCGCGTCGTCCGACGCCGGCACTCGGGGTGATCGTCAACGGCGCACGAGATAGGCATGAGGCCACACGGGTGCATGCGAGGCTTCGCACCGCATGCAGCCACTTTCTCGGCTTCGGCCTAGAGCTTGAAGGCTGGATCCTGCGTGATGAATCGGTCCCGATTGCAGCGAGAAACCAGCGGCCCGTCATCCTCTCAGAACCTAATTCACCTGCTAGTCGCGGATTCGCGCGCCTAGCCCAACGCATCGCCGTCCACGCAGGTCGTGCCGGTGGTGGAAAACACAAGATGCCATGCCCAGAAGGCACGAAACGCACCGAGGTGATCCATTGAGTTCCCGTCAATCTCATCTTGTCGATCCTAGTGTTGAATGGAGTCCGGGAGCGCGTGTCGTCGGTTCCGCGGCTCGTGAGAAGTTGCTGCTTGCGCACGCACCGCTCGTGAAGTATCTCGCACACCGTATCGGGTCTAGGCTTGCCGGTCCGGTGGATTTCGACGACTTGACCGGCGATGGTTTGCTCGGGTTGATCGAGGCGGTCGATCGCTTTGATCCGAGCCATCAGGTTCGATTCAAAACGTACGCCGAGTCGAGAATTCGCGGGGCGATACTCGATGGAGTCCGCGCGCGCGACTGGGCGCCACGATCTCTGCGTCGAGCCGAGCGAAAGCTGGAAATGGCGATCGCATCCGTCGAGAAGAGAACCCGACGTGTCGCGAGCGATGAGGAGATCGCACAGGAGCTGAGGTTATCTCTAGAAGAACTGCAGGAACTCTATGTGCAGGCGAGGGGAGTTCGTGTCGGATCTCTTCCAGGACGAGACGACGAAGGGCGAGATCCTCCCGATCCGCGACTCGATCCATTGAGGGAGGTCGAGGAGAAGGAACACAAGTCTCTTCTGTCGGAGGAAGTCAGTCGTCTTCCCGAACGTGAACAGCTCGTGCTCAGTCTCTACTACGAACGAGGTCTGACTCTAAAAGAGATCGGTGCCGTATTCGGCGTGACTGAATCGCGAGTATGTCAGATACATACGCGGGCGGTGGCGCGACTTCGCACTCGAGTTGCGGAACGTATGGCCGTTCCTGAACTGGAAGGAAGCCGCGCGTGAGCCGCCTCCTTTCACAAGACGAGGTCGATGCTCTCCTGTCGTCGATGGAAGTTGATGCGCCGGTCAACCTATCGGATGACGAACTGGTCTACGATCTCCGCGCGCCCCTCGTCCTTGCCGGCGAAAGGCTGGCGCTGGTCACTGCAGCGTGCGAAAAGCTGGCCAAGCCCATCGCAGAGGCCGTAACCGCGATTCTGATTGCGGAAAAGCACGTCCGGGCCTCATTCACCGGGATTACGCAGCAACCCGCCTCCACCTTGCTCGGCACGCTCGCGCCGGGAGAGCCGGTCGGTGTCCTGGTCGACGAAGCCGGGCATACGACGGGAGGATTCTGTTTCCAATCACAGATGGGGCTCTCGATCATCGATCGTCTACTCGGTGGCACGGGAGAAGACAACGCTGGTCCGCGGGCTCTCTCGCCTGTGGAAATGAACCTGCTCCAAGCAGCGCATGAGCGGATGTCGGGCTTCCTTAGCAGGCACACGGCACTTGGGCATATTCAGATCGACGGTCTAGACCGCGACCCGGTGTTCGGAAAGTTGGCATCGCGGGGAGGAATGCTGGCGGCGGCATCTTTCCGGATCGAATCCGAATGCGGCGATGCGGATTTTCGTCTGTTGATGACGCCGACCCTAGCTGCGCGGCTCGCGTCCGAGCCTTCAGCGAAGACCGAGGAGTCACCTCCGCAGAATCTGTTGGAGTCGGTAAGCAAAATCACGATTTCAGTCGAACCGGTCGTCACCGGCGCGAGTATTCGACTTCGCGACTTGATGATGTTGCGCCCGGGACAAGTCCTACAACTCGATGTTCGCGAGCAAGCGGGCTTGGCGCTGAGATTCAACGAGGCCTTGCTCGCAAGCGGATCCCTTAGTCGATCGCAGGGGGAGAGAATGTTCGAGGTGACCGAAGTGGGGCCGTCGGGGCGGGGAATGCTCGAAGGAGGCTCTGATGAAGGATGATCTAGTCGGCAAAGACGGTGCGAGCGAGGTTGTCGCCGGCGACACCATGGCGGAAGACGGCGCCACGATGTTGGTCGAAAACCCGGGGGCAGTAGAAACCGAGCAGTTGCCGCCCGCGGATACGGGAATGGTCGGCAGAAGTAAGGCAATAGCCTCGCCGGCGCGCCTCGATCACCTCGAGTTGCCGCTAGAAGTCAGGCTAGGCCGTTTGGAGCAGACGCTCGAGCAGGTGCTCTCACTTCGCGTTGGTGATGCCGTGCCCGTGGGGCCGGAATCCGATGATCAAGTGACGCTCTATGTTCAGGGAAGACCCTATGCGATCGGTGATCTCATGGTGTCGGAGGGTCGTTTCGCGTTTCGCGTACGTGAAGTGATCTCCTCGGAGTGAATCCACGAAGCACTGAAACGCGGCAGCGAGGGACGAGTGATGAAGGAATTGATCTATCTACAATTCGCATTCAACACCTTTTTTCTAGTGGCACTTTGGTTTCTCGCTCGTGAGCGCGGCACGCGACGTCGTCGAAAGAGCGAACGAGCGGAAAATGCGAAGCGCCGACCATCGAAGGCGAATATTGCGAATGCCATGGTTGCAAGGTATGCGGACACGGAGTCGCAGCCTTCCGGCGCAGTGAAGCCGGATTTGAGCTCACTCGTCGGAAGAGTCGAGCGAGAGGAACTCGCTGCTGAAGCCGCCTTCCGGCGCAGGCTGCAAGATCGCTGGAATCAACGCGCCATCTGAGCGAGCGATGTTGCCGGCCCTTCGTGTAGGTGGAGTCTACCGTGCGAGAGTCGAATCTCTCTTGGTAGGTGGTCGAGTCAGAATCGACTTGAAGGGTGAGACCCTCTGCGCCCGCTGTGAGGCGGCCGTTCGGGAGGGGGAAATCATCGATATCGAAGTCCTACGCATTCGGCCGGAGGTTGTCTTGAAGATACGGCGGCGCAGCGCGTGATACGGCGTCAAAAAATCGGTATTTCGCCGGGACGAAATTGCCGTTTTCCGACGACGGTTTCAATTGATCACCTGAAGATGCGCCGAAACTGGAGAGTTCGAGCAGCCATTGAAGTCGGAACGTTCCTTGCATTGATCGGTGGGGCCAGCGCCTTCCTCACTGAGAGGGACGAGGCGGAGAGGAGCATGGGATGCTGACACAACTTTATACCTCGGCATCAGGGCTGATCGCCGGCGAGAGAAAAGTCGAATTGATCTCGAACAACCTAGCGAATGTCAATACGCCGGCTTATCGAGCCGATCGGCCCCTATTCTCGAGCTACTTCACCGATGCGGTCGCGGCCGCTTCCGGAGGAAACACTCCCGCATCGCCGCAGTCGGTTGCCCTCGCGGGACGGTGGTACGAGGAAGCGCAAGGGGCGCTTCGGAGCACGGGCAATCCATTCGATCTTGCGCTGCGGGGTGACGGGTGGTTCCGCGTGCAGACGCAGGCCGGCGAGCGTTTGACGCGGGGCGGTTCGTTCGCGGTGGATGCGGAAGGGCGACTCACGACCGCCGAGGGAGCCGCGGTACTCGATGATCGGGGAATGGAGATCATCCTAGCTCCCGACGAAGCCCTCAGTGGAGAGTTTTCCGTGAATCCCGAAGGAATGATTTCAGTCGATGGCGGTCAAGTCGCAACACTCGGCCTAGTCAAGGCCGATTTGAGAAATCTGGAGCGAGAGGGAGCAGGTCTTTGGCGTCCGATCGGACCCGTGGTCGAGATGGAACCGGGGAGCACGGAGGTCGCTCAGGGCTATATCGAGCAGTCGGCAGTCGAAGCAACCAGCGAACTCGTAAACCTGATCTCAGCTCAACGGCTTTTCGAAATGCATCAGAAACTCGTCGATGTCGGATTCAACAATGTCGCGCGAAAGGCCGTCGAGTTGGGCAGGCCGAGATGACCTGATGAATAGAGGTCGAACGCAGATCAAGCAGCGAAACGAGTGTGCGAACACGGGAGGCGTGTAGATGGAACGAGCACTTTGGGCCGCAGCCTCAGGAATGAGGGCTCAGCAGGTCAATATGGACGTTGTCTCAAACAACCTAGCCAACGTCAACACGAGTGGATTCAAGCGAAGTCGCGCGGAGTTTCAGGACCTTCTCTACCAGTCCGTCAACGCGCCGGGAACGGCATCAAGCGTATCGACGAATCTTCCTTCCGGAATTCAGGTCGGTCTCGGTACGCGTACGGTCGCGATCAAGCGGCTGTTCGAACAGGGGGATTTTCGTCCGACGGAAAATCCACTCGACTTGGTCATCGAGGGGTGGGGTTTTTTCAAAGTGATCAAGCCGGACGGGACGACGGCCTACACTCGGGATGGATCTTTTCAAATAGACCAGAACGGAGCCATCGTCAATAGCCTCGGCTATCCGCTCGAGCCGGCACTTACGATTCCACAAGACGCTGTGTCCATCACCGTCGGTCGTGATGGAACGGTTTCCGTGGACCAAGTGGACGGCACGGTGACACAGCTCGGAAGCATCGAATTGGCGAACTTCGTCAACCCCGCGGGTCTGCGTAGTCTTGGCGGAAACTTATTCATTGCGACCGAGTCCAGCGGAGATGCACTTCTCGAGACGCCCGGAGCGAACGGTGTAGGAGAAATCGGCCAGGGTTTTCTCGAAACGTCGAATGTGAGCATCGTCAACGAGCTCGTCAACATGATTACGGCGCAGCGGGCCTATGAACTCAACAGCAGGGCGATCCGTTCGAGCGATGAGATGCTCAGGCAGCTCGCGCAGCTCGTCCGATAGGGGATCTGAAGAATGAGGCGATTCACCAGCGTAGGATCGGCCGCAGGGCTCATTGTGCTTGCGGTACTCGGGGCGGGGCGGTTGGAGGCAGCGGAACGAGAGGAAACGATCATCTCGGTACGCGAGCAGGTGTCGGTGGAAGCGGAGAGTACTCTACGCCTCGATCAAGTAGCGGATCTGACGGGGCCGTTGCGCGAGACTTTGTCGTCGATTCGGATCGGTCGAACTCCCGGGCCGGGTCGAAGAGTGGTCATCGCACGCGCCGCCATCGAACGGGCGATCAGCGAAGCCGGAATCCCCATGTCGACTCTTCTTTGGCAAGGACGGCCGCAGGTGCGAATTCATGCGCTCGGGCAGTCCCTCGATCACGACCTGGTCGAAAAGGCCATCTTGGATGGGATCGCGGCCATGGAGGGGGAGTCCGAAGAGGAGATTCGACTGGTCTCCTTGCGCCTGCCAAACGGTCCCCTGCTTCCTCCTGGAGACTATCGTGTTCGTTTCGTGAAGCCTCCGTCGGGGTTTCGGCCGGGAACGCAGCGTCTTCCCATTGAGGTCATACCGAAGAATGGTTCACCTCGGAGGTTGAGCGTCGTCGCCCGAATGGAGGTTCTCGCTCCCGTGATGGTCGCAAGGCGACACATCCGTTCCGGAGAAAAGATCAGACCGGTCGATCTGAAGCAGGAGATTCGGCCTCTGCCGACGAACGCGCGTTTCTTGAGAACCCCTTCGGAGGCTCGAGGGACCATGGCTCGCTCGACGCTGCGAGAAGGACAGCCCGTTCGAGTCAAAGCTCTCGCGCCCGCCCTAGCAATCGAAGCCGGGGAGGTCGTCAAAGCACTACTGCGAGAGGGAGGTGTCAGTCTCGTTCTGGATACGGTGGCGAGGACGCGCGGTGACGTGGGCATGATCATCACGGTCGATGGGATCGATGGGAGACAAGGGCTCAGGGGTCGCGTCGTCGCCCCCGGGAGGGTCGTAGTCATTGGATCGGATCCCGTTGCGGAGACGACGGAAGGTTCTGCGAAGGAGAAGGAAGCGGAATGAAGAAGCGTTCGCGTCGCCTGTTCTTTGGGGAGACGAAGCGGAGTGGACGCTTCGTCGTATCGGATCTCGCTCTTGGCGCGATATTGGCATCGTTCGCACTTCTTCTCGCGGGATGCCGCTCGACACCCACACCGGCACCCACAGTTTTCGATGGTCGTCTGCCCGAACTGGAGGTACCCGGAGGTCCCACCTACCTATCGGAAGGATCGCTCTACTCAGAGCAGGTCGGAGCTGCGCAGTTGATCGGAGATTTTCGTGCCCGTCATCGCGGCGATGTGCTTACCGTCAGAGTGACGGAGTCGGCACTCGGAAGCAGCAAGGCCGATCAAACACTGGATAAGAAGACCAGCAATTCCCTCAAAGCACCGGTTCTCTTCGGCTACGAGAATAAGCTCAAAGGAAAGCTCGGTCCCGACTTCGATCCGGCTTTGGCATTGGGTGTAAGCGGAGAGAAGAGTTTCGAGGGCGAGGGAGAAACGACGCGGTCTGCACGTTTGAACGCGGCGATATCCGTCCGCGTTCTCGCAGTCGGAACGGGGGGGCGCATGCTGGTTGCGGGGAGCAAGGAAATTCATATCAACAACGAAAAGCAGATCATGACCTTGGCTGGAATCGTTCGCCCGGAAGACGTCGGGACGAACAACAGCATTCCATCATCAGCGATCGCGGATTTGAGGATCACATACGGAGGAGCGGGAGATGTCGCAGATGTTGTGCGGCAAGGATGGTTTCAGCGCATGTTGACCAGAATATGGCCATTCTAGCCATCGTGACGCGATACGGCGGTGTGGGGGCTGCCGGATACCTGGTGAACGCACGATGAAGTGATACGCGAACGAATTGGGGTGCAAATGAGAGAGAGCAGCTTCACTTTGCCGATGGGGCGGCAAATGATGATCAATGGATTAGGTACTCGGAATCGATGGGCTCTAGCTTGGCTCGTACTGATTCATGTTTCCGTTTCTCCGAACGCCATCGCACGATGGGATCTCGATGTCGCACAGATGAATTCTCACGTTGCAGCGGCAGAGGCGCCACGCGGCGCACATATACCGCTCGGAGATATTGCCGATGTCGTCGGTGTTCGAGATAACCAACTCGTCGGTTTCGGATTGGTGGTGGGACTCAATCGTACGGGTGATGGGACTCAGGCCGAGTTTACGATTCAGGCCTTAGTCAACGCAATGCAACGAATGGGAGTGGTCTCCTCTCCCGATGACATTCGCGTTCGCAATACCGCAGCGGTGATGGTGACCGCGAACCTAGCGGCATTCGCGCGCCCCGGCGCGCGACTCGATGTGAACGTCGCCTCCATCGGGGATGCCAAATCGATTGCCGGTGGGGTGTTGCTGATGACGCCGCTGAAGGGGCCGGATGGCAAGGTCTATGCGCTCGCGCAAGGAGCGGTGAGTATCGGGGGTGGATTCTCCGCCGGGGGCGGAGGATCCTCCGTCCAGAAGAATCACCCGACGACGGGGATGATTCCCGGAGGTGCCTTGGTCGAGAGGTCGGCCGGCATCGAGGTACTTGGCCGCAACACCTTCGACCTTGCTTTGCGCAAGCCGAACTTCGTCACGGCGATGAGGGTGGAAAAAGCACTGATGAGGGCCTTCGATGTGCATACGGCAGCGGCACTCGATGCAGGGCGCATTCGATTGACCGTTCCGGAAACGATGCGCGATGATCCGGTGGGATTTCTAGCCATGGCGCTCGATGTGAAGGTGTCCCCACGAACGCGGGCACGCGTCGTCTTGAATGAGCGTACCGGGACGGTGGTGCTCGGTGGAGACGTGAGGATATCCCAGGTCTCGGTCACTCACGGCAACCTCATCATCTCGGTTGCCGTCGCGACCGGAGTCAGCCAGCCCGCGCCGTTTTCCGGCGGGCAGACCGTTGTTACCGAGCAGGGCGAAGTCGTCACCGAGGAGGAGAGCGGCAAAACCGTAACGATGGAAGATGGAGCCAACGTCGCTTCCTTGGTCAGCGCACTCAATAAAATGGGTGTCTCCCCGAGGGACATGATCGCGATCTTCCAAGCGATTCACGCGGCCGGCGCCTTGCACGCCGAACTCGAGGTGATCTGATGGCAGAGATCGGCGTCGGCGGCGATCGCCAAGCCATCATCGATGCCGCGCGCGGGCTTGAAACGGCTCTCGTGCAGCAGATGCTGTCGGCCATGGCTCGCGCGCAACTCGAGGGCGACGGATTCTTCGGCTCGGGCTCCGGCTCGGGAGCGATGCAGTCGACCTTCGACATGATGCTCGAGAAGGTGCTTGGCCCGGAATTGCGGCTCGGCCTCGCGGAAAAGATCGCTGACGAGTTGGGATCTAGCGATCCGCAGGATCGAGCGATCCCCGATCTATCGACAGGGGGTCGGCAGGATATTCATGCTCTCATCCAGAAGGTACGTCTGGGAACTTGGATGAACGATGGCGAATAAGTGAGAAAAAGTGTGGAGTTATTTTTACTGATGACTCAAGTTTGCTCTATGCAGGCCGATGAGAATGGCGGGAAGATCCGGACTGGGGTCACCGTTGGGCGCATTGCCGGGAGATTTTCCCGGGAGGAAAGAAGATGAAGATCCATGGCGCGGATCCAATCAGTCGCATACAGGACGCGATCCGCAAGAGCGGGGAAAGCGACTCCGGGACGAGAGTCGAGGATGGCCGAGCGAAGACGGCATCCGTTCAAAGGGGCCATCGCGGATCGGACGAAGTCAACCTTTCCGATCAAGCGCAAGAACTTAGGCAGCTCAAGCGCGTACTCGACGCGGATCCCGGATTTCGCCGGGAGATGGTAGATAGCCTCAAGCAGGAAATATCCAGCGGCCGCTACCGCGTCGATGGTAGCCGAGTTGCCGAAGGCCTGATGCAGGAGGCCCGAATTCTGCCTGACGCGAAAGGTCTCGACGATGGAATCGTCGGCTAGAGCGAAATCGCTGCGACCGGCTGATCTCGAGCGCCTGCTCGATGCCGAAGTGCTCGTCTATCGAGGGTTGGCGGACCTCGGTAAGAAATATCAGGCCGCTTTGCTCTCAGCCGATCGCGAAACGATCGAAGTGCTCACGCTCGAGGCGGAGATCCTTGCCGAACAACTGACTTGGCTCGAAGAAAGCCGCTCTGCTCAAGATCGTGTTCCGTCTGCGAAAGACTCTACCCGCGTCGCAGAACTCTACAAAGAGGTCAAAGACGCCGCAGCCGAACTCGTGCGCCAAACCGCCGTCTCTGCGGTCATTCTAGAACGGATGAACGAATCGGTATCGCTACGCGAGGCGACGCTGGCATCCTTGAGCGGATGCTCCTACGGAAGCGACGGTCATTGCCCGCCGTTCGCAGGACGCGGGGTTTCCCTGTCGGCGGAGGTCTGAGCGCGATGACGATTTTCTCGCAGTTTTCCATCGGCC
>Ga0256830_1001312_pt1 | contig 17732 bp, 15 predicted proteins | sample 128326metaG_FD_190537 | JGI IMG/M metagenome (GOLD analysis project Ga0256830, IMG submission 190537) | Hydrothermal vent microbial communities from Lau Basin, Pacific Ocean - 128-326 | ecosystem: Environmental > Aquatic > Marine > Hydrothermal vents | place: Pacific Ocean: Lau Basin | collected... | reverse complement strand
TGACGGGTGGCAGATGCAGGAAGTTGTGGAAGCTCACCGCTGTGACGATGGTCAGCAGAAACAGCACCACGATGCGCCTGGCCCCGCGCTTCATGGTCGCTTCTTCGTCGCCGGCATCGGGCCTGATCGCCGGGATGGCGAAGTGCATGACCGCCGCCGGCACCACGAAGTTGACCACCGACGGCACGAACAGCGCGAAGAAAGTCCAGAAGTCCACCACGCCCTTCTGCCACACCATCAGGGTGGTGATATCGCCGAACGGGCTGAACGCCCCGCCGGCGTTGGCGGCCACCACGATGTTGATGCAGGCGACGCTGACGAAGCGGGTATTGTCACCGCCCACGGCCAGTACCACGGCGCACATCAGCAGCGCGGTGGTGAGGTTGTCGGCCACCGGCGAGATGAAGAAGGCCAGAAAACCGGTCATCCAGAACAGCGCGCGCAGACCGAAGCCCTTGCGGATCAGCCAGGCGCGCAGCGCGTCGAACACGCCGCGCTCGTCCATGGAATTGATATAGGTCATCGCCACCAGCAGAAACAGCATCAGCTCGGCGTATTCCAGCAGGTTGTGACGCACCGCCTGCTCCGCTTCGTGGGCCAGGCCGTGGGAGGTATAGACATAACCGATCACGCCCCAGATGATGCCGGCTGCCAGCATCACCGGCTTGGACTTGCGCAGGTGGGTGAACTCCTCCGCCATGACCAGCGCATAGGCGAGCACGAACAGTGCAATCGAGGCATAGCCCACCGCGTGCGTGGTCAGGTCCAGGGACTGCCCTCCTTCGCCGCCGGCCAGCGACACGGCCGGCAAGAGGGCGAGAAGCACCAGGCCGAGCGCGGCCAGCAATCTGTGGGGATACATCATCGTTGCTCCGGGTCCGTCAGAAAATGATGTTCATCATAACCATCATGACGACAAGGAACAGCACTGTCATGATGCCGCCGGCCTTCATGAAGTCCGGCACCCGGTAGCCGGCCGGCCCCATGACCAGGGCATTGACCTGGTGGGTGGGGATCAGGAAGGAGTTGGAAGTGGCGATGGCGACCGTCAGCGCGAATACGGCCGGGTCCGCACCACCGCCGGCGTGCACGGCGATATTGACCGCCAGCGGCACCAGCAACACGGTGGCGCCGACGTTGGACATCACCAGTGTAAAGAAGGTCGACAGCGCGGCAATGGCGAGCTGCAGCACCCATACCGGCGTGCCCTCGCCCAGCGCCGTCAGCACCTGCTCGGCAATCCAGGCTGCCGTGCCGGTGGTCTCGACCGCCAGCCCCAGTGGAATCAGGCTGGCCAGCAGGAACACGGTCTTCCAGCTGACCGCCTGGTAGGCTTCCTCGATGCTCAGCACGCCGGACAGCACCATGCCTATGGCGCCGGTCAGCAGCGCCACCGACAGGCGCAGGTCGGTGAACAGCACCAGGACCAGGGCCACGCCAAAGAAGAACAGCGCGTAGCCCAGCTTGTGCGGGCGCAGTTCCTCGTGCGGGTACTCGGTGGTTACCACCACGAAGTTGCGGTCTTTCTCCAGCCGCGCCAGTGCCTCCCAGGTGGTATGCACGACCAGCGTATCGCCGGCCTGCAGCGGCATGTCGCGGATACCTTCGCCCTCTCGGTAAGTCTTGCCGATGCGGTGCAGCGCCACCATCGAGATGCCGTAGGTCTTGCGCATCCACACGTCGCGGGCGCTCTTGCCGATCAGTTGGGAGCCGGGCGGTATGACCACTTCGGCGATACCGGCCTTGGTTGCCGCCAGCGCTTCGGCAAACACCTCGATCTGGTGGTGGACCGTCAGGCCGTATTTTTCAGCGAACGCGTTCAGGTGATCCGGGGAGGCCAGGATACCCAGCACGGCACCCGCCTCTATGCCCACGTCACGTGCCAGCCCCCCGGGGCCGATGCGCAGATCGTCACTGCCGCGCAACGCCGCGATCACGCGAATGCAGTAGTCGTGTTCGATCTCGTCCAGCGTCTTGCCGATCAGCGGGCTGTTGTCCGGCACCACCATTTCGCGCAGTTCGTAGTCGATGCCATAGGTCTCCCTGAAATAGCCCAGCGCGTTGACCGCCGTGGCGCCCTCGGTGCGCGTGGTCGGCAGCACCAGACGGCCGGCGAGGATGAAATACAGGATACCGGTGAACACCAGCGCCAGGCCGACGGGCGTGACCGAGAACAGCGACCAGGTGTGCATCTGCTGGTCGGGTGGCAGCGCATGATTGGACGTCAGAATCAGGTCGTTGAGCAGAATCAGCGGGCTGGAGCCGACCATGGTGACGGTGCCGCCAAGAATGGCGCAGAAACCCATGGGCATCAGCAGCCGTGACATGGGCAGCCCGGAACGCGCTGAAATGCGGCTGACGACCGGCAGGAACAGCGCCGCCGCACCCACGTTCTGCATGAAACTCGAAATGATGCCCACCGTACCCGAAATGATGGGGATAATGCGCGTTTCCGTGGTACCGCCCACCCTGAGGATGAACGAGGCCACCTTGCTCATGATGCCGGTACGGTCGAGACCGGCACCGATAATCATGACCGCGATGATGGAGATGACCGCATTACTGGAAAATCCATCGAACAGCTTCGAGTTCGGTACCAGGCCTTCCTCCAGGCCCATAAGCGGTGCTGCCAGCGAGGTCAGCCCGAGCAGCACCATGACGGTGACCGCCGCCACATCGACGCCCACGATTTCGAAGGCAAACAGGTAGATGGTCAGCAGCAGGAATCCCATGACCCAGGCGATCTCGACGCTGGGAACCAGCGTCGCCAGCCACAGGGCGGTCAGGGCGAACAAGAGTGCGGCAATAATGGACTTCAGGGGCAAGGTATTTTTGGAATCGGACAAGGCGCACTCCTCCTGCTTTTCACGGATACGAAAAAAATTCTTATTGCACAAAGGGATAGGCCGGAAATGGCGCTAATGCCAGTTTGTCGCAGCAAGCCTGTACAGCGGACGGACGGGGCGCCCGCGCATAGGTATGGGGAGGAATCTTAATAAAACGTTAGGAATATGTGAAATTTTTATGTTTTGCCCCCCCGGGCGCCCATTTTTTCACCCGTGTTCGTCGCAGCAGAAAGCGGGTGAAAAATGCGGGCTACCTGTGCCAGAACGCCGGCTGCAGCAGCACCAGGATGGTAAAGATCTCAAGCCGGCCCAGCAGCATGGCAACAACTGCAATCAGCTTGACGCCATCACTGACGTTGCCGAAGGTCTCCGCAACCTGCCCCAGGCCGGGGCCGAGGTTGTTCATGCAGGTGGCGACGGCGGAAAAGGCCGACAACTGGTCCAGACCGACCGCCATCATCGACAGCATGAGAATAACGAAGGTCATCACATAGACGGCGAAAAAGCCCCAGATGGCCTGCAGCGTCTTTTCGTTCAGGACTCTGCCACCCACCTTGACCGGAACGATACTTCTGGGGTGAGGCAGACGGATGATTTCACGATAGCCCAGCTTGGCCAGCACCAGCACCCGCATGACCTTCATGCCACCGGCAGTGGAACCGCCACAGCCGCCCACGAAACTGATGAAAATCATCAGCGTCGGCAGAAACAGCGGCCACAGGGAGAAATTCGCCACACCATAACCGGTGCTGGTGATGACGGATACCACTTCGAACGAAGCGCCTCTGAACGCCTGCAGCCAGCTGTCATGGTGGCCGTCCAGGTGCAGTACCAGACCGGTGAAGGCCACGGCCACGAAGATCACTATCAGGAACACCCGCACTTCGGTATCTCTCAGATAGGTGGCGATGCTCTGCTGCCGCAGGGCGAGGTAATGAACGCTGAAATTGATTCCGCCCAGCAGCATGAAAACCGTCGCGACTGATTCGATCCGGAAGCTGTCAAAATAGGCCATGCTGGCATCGTGAGTGGAAAACCCGCCGGTGGAAACAGTCGAAAAACTGTGCGCCAGCGCGTCGAACGGCGTCATGCCCGCCGCCCAGTAGGCCAGTGCACAGGCGATCGTAAGCCCCAGGTACAGCGTCCACAGCAGCCTGGCGCTCTGCTTCAGCCGTGGTGTCATCTTTTCTTCCTTCATGGGACCGGGCACCTCGGCCCGGTAGATCGACATGCCACCGATACCCAGGATGGGCATGATGGCCACTGCCAGCACGATCAGGCCCATGCCGCCGAACCACTGCAATTCCTGGCGGTAGATGAGTATCGATGGTGGCAGCCGGTCGAGGCCCGAAATGACGGTGGCACCCGTGGTGGTCAGCCCCGACACCGATTCGAACAGGGCGTCGATGAACGGCAGTTCGAGGCCGAAGAAGAACGGCGCAACGCCCAGCAAACCCAGCAGAAACCAGAACAGCGCGACAGCAAGGAACCCATCGCGCCTGCGCAGGTCGGTGCGCGGGCCCACGGAAAGAAGATACAATGACAGCCCGCTGACAAACATGACCAGCAGGCTGATCGACAGATGGCCGATCTCGCCGTCAGCGGTCCACAACGAGACCAGAATGGGCAACAGCATGGTGGAACTGAACACCATGCACAGGAAGCCCACCATCCTGAAAACTGTTCTGCCGCGCATAGGCATGCCTCGGGCCCAGGCTCCGAAAAACAGCGGTCCGCCTGCCCGTACGATCAGGGAGTCTGATTAACCCGACATCTCAAAGAATACTGCAATCCAGGGTTAAGGTTCCGTGAAAAACAGGCGGATGAGCGTACCGTGGCCCTCGCGGCTGCTGATTTCGATACGCCAGCCATAGCGCTCGCAGATACGCCGCACCAGCGACAGGCCGATGCCCTCGCCGCCGCTCGGCCCGCTGTAGTAATGCTCGAACACCCGCTGCAGCCGACCGGCCGGAATACCGCTGCCGGTATCCCCGACCGTGAGCACCCTGCCCTCGAGGCGTATGCTCACCTGCCCCCGTTCGGTATAGGAAAAGGCATTTCTGACCAGGTTGGCGAGTACGACGCGGAGCAAGGTGCATTCGACGCACATGGACATCGGCGATTCGACACTCAGGATCACTTCAACGGACTTGCGGCGCAGGATGTGGCGGTGGCTGTCGATCACCTGTTCCAGCAGGTCCCCGACATCGCACGCCCCGGTAGCGGGCTGGTCCCGGTTCTCGCGCGCCAGTAACAACAAGGCATCGATCAATTCGGATATCTCCTGCACGGAACGCGCAATCCGCTCCACACGCTGACGACGCGCCTCGTCCAGCCCCTCGTCGGCGAGCAATACCTCGGTCGCGCCGCTTATCACCGCAAGGGGCGTTCGCAGTTCATGACTCACGTCTGACGTGAAGGCGCGCTCGCGTTCGATGAAGGCCGCCAGCCTTTGCAGGTAAGCGTCGAAATCACGCGCCAGTTCGCCCACCTCGTCATCCGGGAAATTGTCCGCCAGCGGTCCCGGGCTGCCTTCGGGACCAAGTCGCCCGACCCGCCGCGCCAGCTCCGCCACCGGTGATATCACCCTGCCCGCCGCCCAGGACCCGAGCATGGCGGAAATCAGCGTCATCACCGTGATGCCGATCAGGAAAAACAGCCTGAAGCGGCTTTCCCGGTGGCGGATCGGCGCGTCGTCGTACAGCACGACGAAACGAAGCCCGCCGGCTTCCTCGACCGCGGCGAAGTAGTGCCGGTTCCCGATCTCGACCTGATGCAGCCCGGCCTTCAATGCGTCCAGCGGGGCCGGCGCAGGATGCCGGTCCGGACCCAGTACATAGGTGCGGATGGTGGTGCTGGACGGGGGCGGCGTGGCCGGGTCGACCGCGTAGCGCGATATATAGTCCTCGAGTTCCGCCGACAGCGTTTCCGCAATCAGGCGCTGCTCCATATCGATGGTCAGCAGATAGAAGACACCGGCCACCCCGGCGCTGACAATAGCACCGAGCAGGGCGAAGGCCAGCGTCACCCGGTAGCGCAGATCAGTCCTGAATTTCATCGGGTTCGGCCAGCTGATAACCTATGCCGTGCACGGTCCTGATCAGCGCACCGGCGAAGGGCCTGTCGACAGCCGCCCGCAGTACCGAGATGTGCGCGCGCAGGGCGTCGCTGTCCGGGCGCAGGTTACCCCATATCCGCCGCTCGATCTCACGCCGGGGAACCACGCGCGGCGACTGCCGCATGAGCAGTTCGAGTATCTTCAGCGGAATCGGCGGCAGAGCGACAGGCCTGCCCGCCCGTTCTACCTTCAGGGTGGCGGGGTCGAAGACAAGATCCGCCACGCGCAGCGTCTCCCGCGACTGTTCCCCGCGGGCGCGCTTGACCAGCGCCTTCAGGCGGGCATCCAGTTCCTGCATGGCGAACGGCTTGACCAGATAATCATCGGCGCCGCTGGCGAAGCCCTGCAGTTTGTCCTCCAGGGTGTCGCGGGCCGTCAGCATGAGAATCGGCGTGTCGTCACCGCCATCGCGCAGTTGGCTGCAGACCTCCAGCCCGTCCATCCCCGGCAGCGTCAGGTCCAGTATGATGGCATCGAAACTCTTTTCCCGCGCAAAGCGCAGCCCGCTGCGCGCATCGTAGGCGGCATCCACCACATAGCCCAGCGGTTCCAGGAAATCGTACAGATTCGCGACCAGGTCAGGATTGTCTTCGATCACCAGGACAAACATGACCCGGCCGGCCCCTCAATCCTTGTCCACCGGCGGCACGCTGGCACACTCGCGGAAGATACGTTTGTCACAGCGCGCGCAGATTGACTTGTCGAGCTTCTGGAAGATCGCCGTGATCGCCGCGGTCTTCGACTGGAACACATTGTTCGGGCCGATCTCGTCCAGGCAGCCGCTGCCCTCGAGTGATTCCCACAGCCCCTTCTTTACGTGGATGAGATACAGGTCCCCGCCACGCGCCCTGCGTTTCTTCGCCTCCTTGACCAGCACATCGCCGCCGGCCACGTCGGCGAAGTTGATGCCCTGGGCGACGATGGCCAGATGCGTCTGTTCCGGGTGCTCCTTCTCCAGCTTTGCAAAGGCCTCCTGGATATGATTGATGGATCCGAAAAACAGCGAACCGTCGATGCGCAGAATATGCAGTTGCGGGCATTGCGGCAGGCCGGGATCGGTGTTGAATTCCCTGTTGGGCATGCGGGGATCGGGGACGCGGCTGATGATACGTGGTTTGGACACCCGCATCAGGTACATCACCAGCGACAGCATCACGCCGGCAAAGATGGCGAATTCCAGTTCCAGGAACAACGCGCCGAAGAACGTCACCGCCATGATGGCGGTCTCTCGCCGGCTGGCCTTGAGAATATGCGCGATTTCCTTGAAATCGATCAGCCCCCAGGCGACGAGAAACAGAATGCCGGCCATGGCCGCATTGGGCAGGTAGGCCGCCAACGGCGCAACCAGCACCACGATGAGCATCAGCAGGGAACCCGCAAACACCGCCGCCAGCGGAGTCCGTGCGCCGGCCTGGTAATTGAGGCCGCTGCGGTTGAAGGAACCGGTCGCCACGTAGCCGGAAAAGAAGCTGCCGGCGATATTGGACAAGCCCTGGCCTATGAACTCCTGGTTGCCGTCGATCAGCTGGCCGCTGCGCATACCCAGCGAACGGCCGATGGAAACCGCCTCGGTCAAGGCGAACAGGGTGACGGCCAGCGCCGAAGGCGCGAGGTGTTTTATGCTCTCCAGCGAGAAGTCCGGCGAAGAAAGTGGCGGCAGTGTGTCAGGCAAGGCGCCGACGGTCTTGATGCCGGTCACGTCCACACCGAAGGTGTTGTTGAAAAAGAGCGCCAGCAGGCTGCCCGTTACCATGGCCACGATCAGGTAGGGCAGCCTGGGCAGCCAGCGTTTGACGGCAATGCCGGACAGCAGCGTGACCAGGGCCACCACCGTTATGTAGCCATTGATATTGGGTATCTGCTGCCAGAAGTGAATCAATATATCGTGCAGGTGACCGCCGCGTGGAATGGGCACGCCGAAAAAGTTCTTGAGCTGCTTGCTGGCGATGAGAATCGCCGCACCGGCGGTAAAGCCGACGATGACGGAGTGGGAAATGAAGTTGACCAGTGCGCCCATGCGGGCCAGGCCGAGTATCAGTTCGATGATGCCGACCATCAAGGTCAGGGTCAGCGCCAGGGAGACGTATTCGGCCGTCCCGGGTTCTGCATAGACGCTCAGTGACGACAGCAGCACGATGGATGCCGCCGTGGTCGGTCCGGACACCAGATGCCAGGACGAGCCCCACAGCGCCGCCACGATGGCCGGTACCATGCCGGCATACAGACCGTATTCCGGCGGCATGCCCGCGATAGTGGCAAACGCGACACCCTGGGGCAGCACCACGATGGCGCCGGTCAGCCCCGCCACGAAGTCGCTGCGCAGCGTCTGTGGGGTGACCCTGTCTTTCCAGGTCAGAAAGGGAAACAGGCGTAGCAGCCAATCGGACCTGCCAATCTGCATTATTCAATTCTCCGAGAACACATCACTACAACAGGACGGCAGCACGTCCCCGCCTTACGGCAGATCACCGCTGCTGCAACAGGAAACGAACCACCCCTGACGGGACAGACGGCCCGGCCGGTCAGAAACGCGAGGCATCACCGCCAGCGCACCGGGCCGGGCTGCGGATGGTGCGGCTACTCTACACAAACAAACGTAAAGATTTCGTCAAGGCCGCGGGCGCGCCGTATTATGCCAAACGCTGCCGGATACAGTCGAGCAGACCGCGGGCACCCTCCTCGACCAGATCGAGTACGCGCTGAAATCCGTGCACGCCGCCGTAATAGGGATCGGGCACCTCCTGCTCCGACAGGTCTTCGGCAAATTCGAGGAACAGCCGCACTTTCCGCTCGTGCTGCGGTGAACAGATCGTCAGCAGATCATCGAGGTTGCTGCGGTCCATGGCCAGTACATAGTCGAAGCGAACGAAATCGTCCGCCGTCACCCGCCGCGCCCGCTGGGTGGTCAGGTCGATGCCCCGCTCCGCGGCCGCGGCGGTGGCACGCGGGTCCGGCGGCTCGCCGACGTGGTAGGCGTGTGTGCCGGCCGAATCGATGTGAACATGCGCGTGCAGTCCGGCCTCACGCACCAGTGACTCGAACACGCCCTGGGCGGTCGGCGAGCGGCAGATATTGCCCATACAAACAAATAATACACTTACTTTCTTCATATATAACAACAACTAAATATAATTACTTAATGTTTTATGTTACTTATGGCGCGCATCCAGCTTGTATTGTACCTGCGAGCCTGCAATGCTCGCCATTGTGTAATCAGGGAACCGGACCATGATCGACGCTGACCTGCGGGCGCGCATCAGCGCCCTGATCGGCAATGCTGTCCTCTACCAGGGTGAAATCTACCAGGTCATCGAGTTCATGCCCGCGGAACTTACCCTGGTATTGCAGCATACCGGCATGGCGCGCGTCATCCAGCCCAACCAGTTCGGCGATGCCAGCCGGCGCGTGCAGGAAATCATCAACCTGCCTCTGTTCGAAACCGACGGCGACACCCTGAACCCCGTCATCGGAGACTGGCTGCGACAGCATGCATAGGGCAGCGGTAAACGCAGCGAATCCCGTCCCGGGCATTTGAATGCCGTGGCCCCGGCAATACGGTTTTTGTCCGTGCTTTCCGCGGCCATCAGACCAGCGGGTTGTTTATTGCCGCGCCTGCAACAACTGCTCCGCGATCAGCAGGTCGTCCTCGGTGTCCACGCCCGGGCCCGGCCGCTGCACCGCCTCGTCGACGTGGATGCGTTCGCCGTACCAGAGCGCGCGCAGCTGTTCCAGCTGCTCGGCCTGTTCCAGCGGACAGCTGCGCATGTCGGCATAGCGGCGCAGGTAACCGGCGCGGTAGGCGTAGATGCCGATATGCCGCAGTGGCACGATGCCGATCGGCAGCGCCTTGACGTCGTTACCGAGCAAGTCGCGGTCCCAGGGAATGGGTGCACGGCTGAAATAGAGCGCAAAGCCGTTGCGGTCGGTCACCACCTTGACGACGTTGGGATCGAAGAACTCGCCGGCCGCCACCATCGGCGTAGCCAGCGTGGCAATGCTGGCGTCGGCGTGTACGGCCAGGTTGTCCGCCACCTGTTTCAGCAGCGCCGGCGGCATCAGTGGTTCGTCGCCCTGCAGGTTGACGACAATGGAGGCTTCGTCCAGGCCGCGCTGGTCGACCACTTCGGCCAGCCGGTCGGTGCCGCTGGCATGATCAGGCGAAGTCATGCAGACGTCGGCGCCGAAGACGCTGGCGGCCTGTTGGATGCGCTCATCGTCGGTGGCAATGATCACCTGCGCGGCGCCGCATTGCTGCGCCGCCTCGAACACGTGCTGCAGCATAGGCCTGCCGGCCAGTTCGCGCAGCGGCTTGCCGGGCAGGCGGGACGACGCATAACGCGCCGGAATGACGACGGTAAAGGACTGGCTCATGCGGGCTCCCCCGTGAAAGAGCGGTTCAGACTTCTTCGTCGGCCGGCAGCTGCCGGGCCTCTTCTTCCAGCATCACCGGAATACCGTCGCGGATCGGAAACGCCAGGCGGTCCGCCTTGCAGACCAGTTCCTGCTGTTCCTTGCGGTATTCCAGCGGACCCTTGCAGACCGGGCAGGCGAGTATGTCGAGCAGCTTCTTGTCCAAGATGTCATTCCTTCAGTGTGTTCGTTGAAGCCGGGCCAGCAGTGCAGCCCCGAAATCCGGGTCGGGCACGGCTTCCACAGACACCGACCAGAGGTTTTCCGTGTCGAACCGCCGGCATTTTACCGCGTCTTTGTCCGTCATCAACACGGGCAGACCGTCGCCAAAATCCAGTTCGGCGGCGCTGAAGACATGGTGGTCCGGAAACGCATGTTCGATGACCTGCAGGCCGGCGGCGCGCAGCATGTCGAAAAACCGCTGCGGGTGGCCGATGCCCGCGACTGCGTGGACCTGTGACTGCCTGAAGCTGTCCAGGCTCAGCGTCGCCCCGCCGCCGGCCAGCGGCCGCACGCCGTTGAGCTGCATGCGCATGCGCCATCCGCTGCCATCCGCGCTGCCGTTGATGACGTGGAAATCGACGGAATGCAGACGCGAAGCGGGTTCGCGCAGCGGACCGGCAGGCAGGCACAGGCCGTTGCCGAGGCCGCGATCGCCATCGGTAACGGCAATCTCGACAGTACGCCCCAGGCGGTAATGCTGCAAACCGTCGTCGGAGATCACCAGGCTGCAGCCGTTCCCGGCCCGCAGGTGTTGAACCGCCGCCACCCGGTCGACGCCGGACATCACCGGACAGCCCGTCCGCGAGGCCAGCAGCACGGCTTCATCGCCAACCTGCAGCGGATCGCTGTCGGCATGCACGATCCGCGGACGGGCCCGGGCACGGCCGCCATAACCGCGGGTGACGATGCCGACCCGGTAACCCGCCCGCCGCAGCAAGCCGGCCAGCCAGATGACCAGCGGCGTCTTGCCGGTGCCGCCTGTCGTGATATTCCCCACCACGACCACGGGCACACCGGCATCGTGCACGGGCAGCCAGCCGCGCCGGTAGCACAGGCGCCGGAGCGTCACCGCCCCACAGTAGGCCAGGGCCAGCGGCGACAGCAGCCGGGCCAGCGGCTGCCTGCCGTACCACAGGCGGTTGGCCTGCTTCTCCAGCCAGGCGCGGTTCATGGGGCCTGCGCGGCGCCGAACTGCAGCCGGTGAAGCTCGGTATAGGTGCCGCCGCGGGCCAGCAGTTCGGCATGGGTGCCGGACTCGACCACCCGGCCCTGCTCCAGCACCAGGATGCTGTCAGCCTGTTCCACCGTCGACAGGCGGTGGGCGATGACCAGCGACGTGCGTGCGGCAGTGAGCCGGTCGAGCGCATCCTGCACCAGGCGTTCGGACTCCGAGTCCAGCGAGGAGGTGGCTTCGTCGAGAATCAGGATGGGCGCATTCTTCAGGATCGCACGGGCGATGGCGATGCGCTGGCGCTGGCCGCCCGACAGCAGGACGCCGCGGTCGCCGATACGGGTGTCGAAACCCGCAGGCAGGTCGCGGATGAATTCCAGCGCGTGGGCGGCCTCCGCCGCCGCCTCGATCTCCGCGGCGTCCACCTCCCCGGGCCGACCGTAGGCGATATTGTTCGCAAGGGTGTCATTGAACAGCACGATGTCCTGCCCGACCAGCGCAATCTGGCGACGCAGGTCCGCCAGCGCGTAGCTCTGCAGCGGCCGGCCGTCGAGCAGGATATCACCCTGCTGCGGGTCGTAGAAACGCAGCAGCAAGTGCGCCAGGGTGGTCTTGCCGCTGCCCGAGCGCCCTACCAGCGCCACCGTCTGGCCGGCCTCGATGGTCAGCGATACGCCGTTCAGCACCCGTCCCTTGTGTTCGTTGTAAGCGAATACGACATCGCGGAATTCTATGTCGCCCCGCGCATGTTCCAGCGGCAGCGTGCCGGTGTCCCGTTCCACCGGTTCGTCCAGCAAGGTGAAGATGCTGCGTGCCGCGGCGATGCCGCGCTGCAGGGAGGCGTTGATGTTGGTCAGCCGCTTCATGGGCTGCATCAGCAGCATCATGGCAGCGATGAAGGACATGAACTCGCCGACCGTGATCTGTTTCAGCACCGACTCCAGCGTGGCCAGGTAGATTACCAGCGCCAGCGTGCAAGCCGCGATGAACTGCACCACCGGCGTGCTGGCGCCGCTGGTCAGCGCCATCTTCAGATGCAGGCGCCGGTTGTGTTCGTTGACCCCGTCGAAGCGGCGTTCCTGCCACTCCTCCCCGTTGAAGGCCTTCACCACGCGCTGGCCGCTGATGGCCTCCTCCACGAACTGGGTCAGCTCGCCCATGGAGTCCTGGATGCGGCGGCTGATACGGCGGAAGCGCCGCGCCACGTAGCGGATCAGGCCGGCGATGACAGGCCCCATGATCAGGAACAGCAGCGTCAGCCAGGGACTGATCCACAGCATATAGGCAAGCAGGAAAAGCAACGTCAGCGTATCGCGGATGAGAATGGTGACGGCGTTGGTACTGGCCTCGGCGACCTGCTCGACGTCGAAGGTCAGACGCGACAGCTCGCGCCCCGCAGTCGACTGGTCGAAATAGCGGCACGGCAGGCACAGCAGCTGATGGAACATCTGCCGCCGCAGGGTCTGGATCACGCGACGGCCGATCCAGCTCATGCCATAGCGGGACACGAAGCCGGTCAGGCCACGGAACAGGAACAGCGCCACCAGCGCCAGCGGCACCAGTTTGACGGTGCGGGGGTCGCGCTCGACGAAGTTGCCGTCGAGCATGGGTTTCATGAGTGCCGCGAAGCCGGTGTCGGTGGCAGCGAACAGCATCATCGCCAGCACGGCGACGACGAACACCTTCCAGTACGGGAGTGCGTAGCGCAGCAGGCGCCGGTACAGCGCCATGCCTGTGGGACCCGGCGGATTTCCCCTCACTCGCCGCCGTCGGCCGGCTGGCTGGTCGCCAGCGACATCTGCACCAGGCCCAGCTGCGAGGTCGCATCCATGGCCCGTACCACCGCTTCATACGGCGTACGCCGGTCGGCGCGGATCACGACCGGCAGTTCCTTGCGGTCGCCCATGAACCTGGCGATGGCCTTCTTCAGCGTCGCCAGCTCGGTATTGACGACCTGCTGCTCATCGATGAAATAACGGCCATCGGCGTCGACGACGATTTCCAGCACGTCCTTTTCGGCCTCTACCGGTTCGGCGCTGGCTTCCGGCAGCTCGATCTTTATCTCCGACTCGCGCTGGAAGGTGGTCGACACCATGAAAAAGATCAGCAGAATGAACACCACGTCGATGAGCGGCGTGAGATTGACGTCCGGTTCCTCGCTGCGGCTGCGACGCAGGTTCACAGCTGGTCCTCCATGCGGCCCTCCTGGGCGCGCTGTCCCTGCAACACTTCCACCATGCGCAGCGCCTGCTGCTCCATGCGCAGCACCAGAAGCGCCACCTTGCCACGGAAGAAGCGGTAGAACATCAGGCTGGGGATGGCCACCGCCATGCCGGCGGCAGTCGTGATGAGGGCTTCAGAGATGCCGCCGGCCAGCGCGCTGGGGTTGCCCACGCCCTGTGTGGTGATGGCCGAGAACACCTTGATCATGCCGATGACGGTACCCAGCAGGCCCAGCAGCGGCGCAATGGAGGCAATGGTGCCCAGCGTGTTCAGATAACGCTCAAGTTCGTGCACCACGTGACGGCCGGTGTCCTCGATGGCCTCTTTCATGATCTCCCGACTGGCGTTGCGGTTGACCAGGCCGGCGGCCAGGATGCGGCCCAGCGGCGAACTGGCACGCAGCGTCTGCAGGCGTTCCACGTCGAGCTGTTTTTCCTTGGCCCAATCCCATACCTGGGCCACCAGGTGACGTGGCAGCACGCGCGAAATGCGCAGCGTCCACAGGCGTTCGGCGATGATGGCCAGGGCGATGATGGAACACAGAATGATGGGCGCCATCAGCCAGCCGCCCGCAGCTACCAGTTCAAACACGCGTCGTCGTCCTTATCCAGTTTAACCCGGCCACCTGATATGTCGCGTTCAGGTTAATAAAGGTCGGATCATACTCGATTTTCCACCAACATCGTAGCTCAGCGCGGGGCCGGCCTGCGCCAGTGGCGGCGCTGTTCACGGCGCCAGGCCGACACCCGGATGCCGCCGCGTGCGGCGAGCCTGACGGTCACCGCACCCTCGCGGCCGGTCACGAAAGCAGTCGCTCCCAGCGCGCGGTAGCGGGCAGCGACGTCGGTCTTCGGAAACCCGAAGCGGTTGGCGTAACCGGCTGCGAACAGTACATAACGCGGCTGTACCGCTGCCACGAACGGCCGTGTCGAGGATGTGCGGCTGCCATGATGCGGCGCCACCAGTACCTCGCTGCGCAGCCTCTGCCCCTCTTGCTCTACCAGCGTCTGCTCGACCGGCGATTCGATGTCGCCCGGCAGCAGCACACGCTGACCCGCGGCGCTGGTCACCCGCAGCACGCAGGAGCCATTGTTGCCGCCGCGCCCGTGTGACGGCGACAGGATATCGAAGCGCACCCCGTCCCAGACCCAGGACTGGCCGCGCCTGCACGGCTGCGCGCGTGCCCAGTCGATGGCATCGGGGGTGCCCGAGAGAACGGACCGGACATCGAAGCGCTCGAACAGGGCCCGCGCACCGCCGATGTGATCGTTGTCAGCGTGACTGATGAGCAGACGGTCTATCCGCCCGACCCCCATCTCGGTCAGGTAAGGCGTCACCACGGCGCTGCCGGTATCGAAGCCTGACGGGAAGCGCGGGCCGGCATCGTAGACCAGCACATGACGCCGGGTGCGCACCACCGCCGACAGGCCCTGGCCGACATCCAGCAACGCGAGCCAGACCGCACCGGACTGCGGCTGTTCCGGTTTCACCAGCATCAACGGCACGACCAGGAAAGCCGCGCTCAGGCGCGCGGGCATGCCGGCCGGCGCCAGCCACAGCAACAGCCCCGCTGCCAGCGGCAGCGCCACCCAGGCGGCCGGCAGCGCCTGTACCCACAGCGTATCCGGCCAGGCCGCCAGCCATTCCAGACACCGCCACAGCAACGCCAGGACCCATCCTGCCGCTTCGAACAGCCCGCCGGACAAGCCGGGGGAAAAGGGATAGAGAAGCGCGGCAACCAGGATCATCGGCACCGCCAGCAGGCCGGTCCAGGGCACGGCGAACAGATTGGCCAGCGGCGCCAGCAACGGCCACTGCTGAAAACCGATCAGCATCACCGGCAGCAGCCCCACTGACAACGCCAGCTGCACGCGTACGGCGGCCGCCATGCGCCCGCTGACGCCATGACGGCCCGCAACCCCGTACAGAATCCAGCCCACGGCGCCGAACGACAGCCAGAAACCCGGCGACAGAGCGGCCAGCGGGTCGCGCAGCAGCACCAGCCACAACGCCAGGGTCAGCGACCGCCACGGCGACACCGACCGCCGCACCAGCAGTGCCGACATGAACACGGCCACCATGATGAGGGCGCGCTGCGCCGGCAGCGCGAAACCCGCCATGAGCGCATAGACGGCGGCGGCCGCGACAGCGGCGAGCGCGGCCGCGGCGGGCGCAGGCCAGCGGTTGGACAACCCGCTCATACCCCACAACCTGCGTGTCAGCACAAAGGCAAAGCCCGCCACCAGGCCGATGTGCAGCCCCGAAATCGCCATCAGGTGCGCAGTGCCCGTGATGCGCATGACATCCCAGGCATGTGGGTCGAGGCCGCCGCGGTCTCCTATGCTCAGCGCCCTGACCAGCCCCGCCGCGGTGCCCTCGAGCCGCCGGTCGACGAACTGCGCCAGGCGGCCGCGCCAGCGGTCGATGACGCAACAAGCCTCAGTGGCCCGCCGCCGGTTGCCGGGATGGCTGCGCACATAGCCGGTGGCACGGATGCGCTGCACCAGCAGCCAGCGTTCGTAATCGAAACCGCCGGGGTTGGCAAAACCGTGCGGCGGTTTGAGTCGCAGCTTCAGCTGCCACAGGTCGCCGGGTGCCAGCACTGGCGCCCGCCGGTACCAGCGCAACTGGACCGGCAACGGCAGGGACAGCCATTCACTGTCTTCGCTGGTGCGATAGCGCATTACGTGGAAACGAAAGCGCGCCGCGCCGGCTGAAGATTCCGGCAGGCCACGCACCACACCCTGCACCAGCAGGTCGCGCCCCGCAAGCGGCGCCGGGAGCTGGACGGCCAACAGCTGGGAGACTTGCCACCAGGCCCATACGAAGCCGCCGAGCGCCGTCGCCAGCGGCCGCAGGCGGTGCGGCCGCAGACAGGCCAGGGCCACCACCGACAAGACAGCGACCTGCCCCACGTCCGGCAGCGGAAAACAGGCGTGCAATGCCAATACACCGGCCAGAAAGGCCAGGCCGTGAAAAATCATCCGTTCGTCCCTGATCGGATTTCCGTGAAGAGCCGGCTGTTCCCTGCCGACATAGCCCATTATAGTAGGGTGGCGGTGAGCGAAGCGAACCCCACCGTTGCGCCTTGTGGTATTCGATATTTACCGCAAAGACGCAAAGGGCGCAAAGAAAGGTTTTTTTCGAAGATTTCTCCCTTATGGTGAATAAAATACAGCGACTCCACATGCGGACACCGGTAATGCTGGCCCTCGTGTGCGGCCTGTTGGTTGCCTGCGCCAGCGACCCGCCGCGCAATCTGAAGAACAGCTGCGCCATCTTTGACGAAAAGGACGACTGGTACGAATACGCCCGGGACAGCTATGAAAAATGGGGCGTACCGGTGCACGTGCAGCTGGCCATCATCTACCAGGAATCCCGCTTCCGGCACGACGCCAGGCCGCCGCGCGAGAAACTGCTGTGGGTGATCCCCTGGTTCCGCGCGTCGTCGGCCTATGGTTACGGCCAGGTGAAAGACTCGACCTGGGACTGGTACCGCAAGTCGACCGGTAACCGCTGGGCGGATCGTGACGACTTCGAGGACGTGGTCGATTTCATCGGCTGGTACTGCAACCTGTCGCACCGCAAGCTCGGCATCTCCAAGTGGGACGCCTACAACCAGTACCTGGCCTACCACGAGGGCCACGGCGGCTGGAAACGCAAGACCTACCGCAAGAAAGCCTGGCTGCAGAAAGTCGCCCGCAAGGTCGAGGCACGCGCCAGAGCCTACCACGCCCAGCTCAAGAGATGTGAAGGCCGGCTGAAAAAGCGCTGGTCTTTGTGGCCGTTCTGAGCCCCGGGGCTTCATTCGGGCCGGACGTACCAGGATGCGTGGTTCCGTTGGGGCGGCCACCGAACGGTTATGGTGGGTGTGGTTCTTTTGACCGGGACGTACCAGGATTCGGTGGTTCTGTTAAGAGGTGGCATCCGAACCGGTATGGTGGGGTGCGCTTTGCTTACC
>Ga0256830_1001311_pt1 | contig 17756 bp, 18 predicted proteins | sample 128326metaG_FD_190537 | JGI IMG/M metagenome (GOLD analysis project Ga0256830, IMG submission 190537) | Hydrothermal vent microbial communities from Lau Basin, Pacific Ocean - 128-326 | ecosystem: Environmental > Aquatic > Marine > Hydrothermal vents | place: Pacific Ocean: Lau Basin | collected... | reverse complement strand
CGCAGGACGATCGCAACATCGTCAACCGTTGGTCGGAGCTGGCGGAAAAGCACGGCCTGGATCTCGTACTCTGCGTCGCCGCGGCACAACGCCGCGGCATCGCCGATGCAGACGAAGCCAAGCGCAATGGCAAAGACGCCGACAACATCGCACCAGGCTTTCGAATCTCCGGCCTGGGACAGTTGATCGAAGCCGGCATCCAGAGCGACCGTCTGGTCACTTTCGGCGATTGAGGGGAAGCTGCTATGTCTGATGTAAAGAAATTTTTGTACGTCAACCGCAAGGCGCCCTACGGCACCATCTACGCGCTTGAATCACTGGAAGTGGTACTGATCGGTGCCGCCTTCGAGCAGGACGTCGCCCTCGCCTTTCTGGACGACGGCGTCTACCAGCTCACCAAGGGACAGGCCACCGAGGAAGTGGGCATGAAGAACTTTTCGCCCACCTACAAGGCCCTGGGCGACTACGACGTGAACAAGATCTACGTCGAGAAAGAGTCGCTGGATGCCCGCGGCCTGACCCTTGATGACCTGCTGCCTCTCACCTATGAAGACGAAGACGACGACTGGGCCGAGAAGGACTCCATCCGGGTGGTTTCTGCCGCCGAGATGGCCGAGATCATGGACCAGGCCGACGTGGTGCTGAGTTTCTAACGCGAGAGAATAGAGGAAGACGAACATGTCACAGCTACACACAGTCAACAAATCGCCTCTCGATCGCAACGCGCTGGAATCAGCCGTGCTGCATGCAACGAAAGGCAGTGCGGTGCTCATGATAGAGGACGGCGTCTACGGCGCCATGCAGGGAACCAGCAAATCCAGCATCGTCAACAATGCCATGGGTGATGTTTCTTTCTACGTATTGGGACCTGACCTCAAGGCCAGGGGCATAGACGAGGACCGAGTCATCGACGGCGTCGAGATCGTCGATTACAGTGGGTTCGTGGAGTTGGTTGCGAAACATGCAACCACCCAATCCTGGCTCTAAACCGAATGTAGTAACCACTACTGTTTCATACCGGATAAACGCAAGACAAACTGAAGGAGAGACCGACATGGCCCTAGAAGTAGGTGGTAAAACCATAGCAACTGACGAAGAGGGTTACCTCGAAAACCGCGACGAATGGAACATGGACGTCGCCAAGGCAATCGCCGTCGAAGAAGGCCTGGACATGACCGACAACCACTGGGAAGTGGTCAATTTCCTGCGCGAATACTACGACGAATACCAAATCGCCCCCGCCGTTCGCGTGCTGACCAAGTCCATCGGCAAAAAGCTGGGCAAGGACAAGGGTAACAGCAAGTACCTGTACGAATTGTTCCCCTACGGCCCCGCCAAGCAGGCCTGTAAGATTGCCGGCCTGCCGAAGCCCACTGGTTGCGTCTGATACACGCACCGGCAGGCCAGGCGCCCTGCAACAGAGCTGATTGGGTCGGCGCTCTGCGCCGACCCGGTTAACTCGACACGCCGACACGCTGTCGGCAAAAACCAGTTCGTTCCCGCCCCTCCGGGAGCGGCGGCCGCGAGCGAACTGTTTTTTGCACGCAATGTATTTTATTCACAGTCACCACCGGGTCGATCCATGACGATATCAGTGCTTTATGCCATATTGTTCTACGCCGCAGCGCTACTGTTCGTTGTTGGCGTCGGGCGCAAGATCGTAATCTACGCACGCACTCCCGCGCCGCTCAAGATCCCGACCACACCCGCGCCGCTGACCAAGCGCGGTGTTGCCTGGCGCATCACCAAGGAAGTCACGGTGTTTCAGAGCCTGTTCAAGTCCAACAAATGGATCTGGCTGTTCGGCTGGACCTTCCATGTCGCGCTGGCGCTGGTGCTGTTCCGCCACCTGCGCTACTTCCAGGAACCGGTGTGGACCGTGATCGCACTGATCCAGCCCTTTGGCAAGTACGCCGGCTTCGCGATGCTCGCCGGCCTGCTCGGACTGTGGGCGCGCCGTTTCTTGGTCGACCGCGTACGCTACGTGACCAGCCTCTCCGACCACCTGATGCTGGCACTGCTGGTTGGCATCGGGTTCAGTGGCCTGGCCATCACCTATCTTTCCCGTACCGACATCGTGGCGGTGAAATCCTACATGATGGGGCTGCTCTATTTTGACCTGCAGCCCCTGCCCAGCGATGCCTTCGTGCTGATCCATCTGGCACTGGTGATTACCCTGCTGGTGGTGTTCCCCATCAGCAAGCTGCTGCACGTGCCGGGCCTGTTTTTCATGCCCACACGCAACCAGGTTGATAACCCGCGCGAGGTTCGCCACACGGCGGGCTGGACAGCAAAATAAGTAATACAAAGAGACCGACGACGTGGCTGCCAAGTTCGACACCCCTGAATTGTTCGAGAATATCGAAATCATCGATACCCCCAAGTATGAAGCGGGGGCGATGGCACACAGCAAGACCTTTGTCGCCAAGGCCGAGCATCAGGAGAAGATCGGTTTTCCTGGCGAGTTGGTGGACAACTGGCAGGAAAAGGCCGTCGCCCGCCTCGGCGAACTGGTGGATGGCTCGCGTGCGCTGCGCACCTTCCTCGACAGCTGCGTAAAATGCGGCGCCTGCACCGACAAGTGCCACTACTTCCTCGGCACCCGCGACCCGAACAACATGCCGGTCGCGCGACAGGACCTGCTGCGCAGCGTCTATCGCCGCTACTACACCTTCGCCGGCAAGTATTTCCCGAAGCTGGTTGGCGCCAGGGACTTCGACCAGGAAATGCTGGACGATTGGTACAACTATTTTCACCAGTGTTCCCAGTGTCGTCGCTGCTCTGTGTTCTGCCCCTACGGGATAGACACCGCGGAAATTTCCATGGCCGCGCGCGAGGTGATGGACAGCATCGGCCAGGGCCAGAAATACTGCAACGAGATCCTGGGCAAGCTGCAGACCGTCGGCAACAACCTGGGCCTGCCCAAGCCGGCGCTGCTGGACACCCTGGAAGGCCTCGAGGAAGAAGTCGAGGAAGACACCGGCGTCGCGGTGCGCTACCCGCTGGACCAGAAAGGCGCCGACGTGCTGTTGATCACGCCATCCGCCGACTTTTTCGCGGAGCCTCATATCGACGGCCTGATCGGCTATGGCAAGGTGTTTCACCAGGCCGGCGTCAGCTGGACGCTGTCGTCCTACGCCTCGGAGGCCGCCAACTTCTCCATGTTCATCGGCAGTGGCGACAACCTGAAGAAAGTCGCACAGCGCATTCGGGATGCCGCCGAGGAACTGGGCGTAAAGCGCATCATCGTCGGCGAGTGCGGCCACGCGTGGCGGGTTGCCTACAGCTTCTGGAACACGCTGGTCGGGCCTTTTGATTTTCTCGATCCCAAGTACCCGGTGCCGCAACACATCGTCGAATTCACCCATGACCTGATTCAGCGCGGTGCACTGAATCTCGACAAGGAAGCCAACGATCATCGCCGTATTACCTTCCACGACTCCTGTAACGTGGCACGCGCATCGCGCATGGGCAACATCCCCGGCGGACAGTTCATCCTGCCGCGCGAGGTGATCAAGGCGGCGGCCAACAACTTCTTCGACATGGCGCCCGAGACCATTCACGAAAACACCTTCTGTTGTGGCGGCGGTGGCGGCCTGTTGACCGACGACCTGATGGAGCTGCGCATCAAGGGCGCGATGCCCCGCATGCAGGCGCTCAAACAGGTGGTGGACGAGCACGACGTGAACACCTTCGTGGCCATCTGCGCGATCTGCAAGGCCCAGTTCACCAAGGCCCTGCCCGCATACCAGTTCCCGATGGACATGATTACCAGCCTGCACCAGGTGGTTGGAGACGCGATCCAGTTGGGGACCAAGGAGTAGTGCTGAGCGCCGAGCGCTGAGACAGAATTTGAAAAACACTGTGAGCTTGACTCACCTGAGAAATTTTAAGACCAATCGACACGAGTGGATTAGGAGACTGACGCTATGGCAACGCCGGCAGATGAAGTAAAAAAAGACTATACCTTCCGCAAATTCAAAGATGGTGACAACCAGGTTCGCCGCTGGAGCGAGCAGATCTTCAACGCCGACCACTCGCACAAGTGCCCCACTTACGTGCATCAAACCCCGCCCTGCCAGGGCAGCTGCCCGTCCGGCGAGGATATCCGCGGCTGGCTGAACATCGTGCGCGGCATCGAGAAGCCCGCCGAAGGTGTCGACTGGAAGGAGTATGCATTCCGTCGTTCCACCGATGCCAACCCGTTCCCGTCCGTGATGGGCCGCGTCTGCCCGGCACCATGCCAGGACGGCTGTAACCGCAACCAGGTGGACGACTTCGTCGGCATCAATGCCGTTGAACAGTTCATCGGTGACAGTGCCCTGGAAGCCGGCCTGAAATTCGAGGCCGGCCCCGATACCGGCAAGAAAGTGGCCATCATCGGCGGCGGCCCCTGCGGCCTGGCCGCGGCCTACCAGCTGCGGCGCAAGGGCCATGCCTGCACCATCTTCGACGACCACGAAGACCTCGGCGGCATGATGATGTACGGCATTCCCGGCTACCGCACCCCGCGTGACGTGCTGCACGGCGAGATGAACCGCATCATCGACATGGGCGTGGAAACCCGCCTGAAGACCCGCGTCGGTACCGACGTCAGCCTGGAAGAGCTGGAGAAGGAATACGACGCGGTGCTGTTTGCCATCGGCGCCCAGTCCGGACGCGGCCTGCCCATTCCGAACTTCGAGGAAGCCAGCAACTGCCTGTCCGGCGTGGCCTTCCTCGCCGCCTTCAACGAAGGTCGCCTGAAGGGTGTCTCCGGCAAGGTGGTGGTCGTGGGTGGCGGTGACACTTCCATCGACGTAGCCTCGGTGGCCCGCCGTATCGGCAAGATCACCGACGTGCACGAAAACGATCGCCCGGAGAATATCATCCTCGGCCAGACGGCCCACGACGTGGCCGGCGTCGCCAACCGTGAAGGCGCCGAGGTCGCACTGCTGTCACGTCACGAGATCTCCAACATGACCGCGGCCCAACATGAAATCGATGACGCCACCCGTGAAGGCGTGGAGATCATCGACTCCATCGACCCGGTGGAAGTCATCATGGGCGAGAACGGTCGCGCCAAGGCACTGCGCGTACGCAAGCTGAAGTGGGAAGGCAACAACATGACCCCCATCGAAGGTTCCGAGTACGACATCGAGGCCGACCTGATCGTGTCCGCCATCGGCCAGACCGGCAACCTCGAAGGCATGGAGGATTTCGGCAACGAGCGCGGCCTGATCGATGCCGACAAGAACTTCCAGGTGCCCAACAGGCCCGGGTTCTTCGTCGCCGGCGACATCGTTCAGCCGCACCTGCTGACCACGGTCATCGGCCAGGCCTCGGTGGCGGTGGAAAGCATCGACCACTACCTGAAGAACGAGGAAGCCGGCAACCGCCCGAAGGTGGACGTGCACCACTTCAACCTGCTGAACAAGCTGCGTGAAACCCACCACGAACCGGCACACTTCGACCCCGAGGGCGACCCCAAGGTACGTGGCATCGACCGCGGCCGTCGCGGCACCTCGGAATCGGACTTCGCGATCCACAATTTCGAAGACCGCTCCGCGCATTCGATCATCTCCGCCGACAAGCTGTTCCTCGGTCACTTCGAGCACGAGGCCCGTCATATCCGTACCGAGGACGTGCCCACTGCCGAAGAAGTGTTGAACCACTTCGAAGAGCGCATGAAAGGACTGTCCGAGGAAGAGACCATCGCCGAAGCGAAGCGCTGCATGAGCTGCGGCATGTGCTTCGAATGTGACAACTGCGTGATCTACTGCCCGCAGGACGCGGTGTACAAGGTGAAGAAAGACGCCGCCACCATCGGCCGCTATGTCGCCACCGACTACACCAAGTGCATCGGCTGCCACATCTGCGCGGACGTCTGCCCCACTGGCTACATCCAGATGGGGCTTGGCGAATAACCACGAGTCGTAGAGAACCATACCGGAGTCATCGTGTTGAAACCTTACTGGCGCACACTTTTACTGCTGTTGTTTTCGCTAGCGGCGAGCCTGCCGGCGCTGGCCGGCGCACCCCGCCCGGATATCCCCGAGGCGATAAAGGGCGAACAATGCGTGGAAGAAACAGGGTTCATGCGCAGAAACCACATGAATCTGCTTTCTCATCAGCGCGATGACACCATGCGCCTGGGCATCCGCACCAAGAAGCACAGCCTGAAAAACTGTTTCACCTGCCATGTCGTCAACGGCAACGATGGCAAGCCGGTAACAGCCAGCGACCCACGACATTTCTGCCGCGTGTGCCACGACTATGCGGGGGTATCAGTGTTGATGGACTGTTTCCAGTGTCATACCTCGGTACCCGGTGATGACCAGACAACGGGGGCAAGACCGTGAACAAGACTGAAGGTAGCAACCAGATCGACAGCTATCGCCGCAAACTGCTCGGGGGCGGTGCCGCCCTGGCCGGCGCGGCCACGCTGAGTTCCGGCGTGTTCTTCACCAGCGTGGCACGAGCCAAGCCCGATGCCGAACCGGCCAGCAGCGAGGTGCGTTGGGGTTTCCTGATAGACACCAACAAGTGCGTGGACAACTGCGACAAGTGCGTGACCGCCTGTAACGACGAATTCAATCTCACCGGCTTCGGTCGTCCCGAAACCGATGCGCAGTGGATTCGTACCGTCACCCTGCGTGACAAGAAATCCGGCCACACCACCAAGCTACCATTGATGTGCCAGCACTGTGCGCACCCGCCCTGCGTGGACGTGTGCCCCACCGGCGCCTCCTTCAAGCGCCCCGATGGTATCGTGCTGGTGGACAAGCACATTTGCATCGGTTGCCGATACTGCATGATGGCCTGCCCGTACAAGGCGCGCTCCTTCGTGCACGAAACCATCACTAACCAGAAGGAATACGGTCCGCGCGGCAAGGGTACCGTGGAGAGCTGCACCCTGTGCGTGCATCGTGTGGATAAGGGTGGCATCCCCGCCTGCGCCGAGGCCTGCCCGGAAAAGGCCATCCTGTTCGGCAACCTGAACGACGCCAACAGCGAGATCGCCCGGCGCATGGCCAGCGAAGGCTCCACCGAGATCCGTGCCGACCTGCGCCTGGACCTGGGTGTGCGTTACCAAGGGATTTGATCCCGGTGCTAAGTGCTAAGTGCTAAAGACTTAGTCGAACCTAGTTTAATAACGAGCGAAACAATGAAACCAACCACCTTTCGTGAGATTTCCGGAACCAGCACGGGTTACTACAGCCTGTTAGGCCTGCTGGGCCTGATGGTGGCCGCCGGACTGGGTTCCGCCTATTACATGGAACACAACGGCCACTGGGTCACCGGCATGAGCAACCAGGTCGTCTGGGGCATGCCGCACGTGTTCGCGGTGTTTCTGATCGTTGCCGCCTCCGGCGCATTGAACGTGGCCTCCATGTCGTCGGTATTCGGCAAGACCAGCTACAAACCGCTGGCGCCGCTGTCCGGGCTGATGGCCCTCGCCCTGCTGACCGGCGGCCTGATGATCCTGGTGCTGGACCTGGGCCGGCCGGATCGCCTGATCATCGCGGCGACCACCTACAACTTCAAGTCCATCTTTGCCTGGAACATGATCCTCTACAACGGTTTCTTCCTCATCGTTGGCATCTACATCTGGACCATGATGCAACGCAAGATGAACAAGTATTCCAAGACTGCCGGCTTCTTCGCCTTCCTCTGGCGCCTGGCGCTGACCACCGGTACCGGTTCCATCTTCGGCTTCATCGTTGCCCGCCAGTTTTATGATGCCGCGATCATGGCACCCATGTTCATCGTCATGTCCTTCGCCTTCGGCCTAGCCTGTTTCCTGGTCTTCCTGCTCGCGGCCTACAAGTGGACCGGCCGCGAGATCGGCAGCTACCTGGTCAACCGCCTGCAGAAACTGCTGGGCCTGTTCGTTGCCTCGACGCTGTTTTTCGTGATCGTGTTTCACATGACCAATCTTTACATCACCCAGCACCATGGCGTGGAAGACTTCATCCTCTCCGGCAACAACGTCTACAGCGGGCTGTTCTGGGTCGGTTACATGCTGCTCGGCACCCTCTTCCCGCTGGCGATCTGTTACGCACCGGCGTTCCGCGCCTCCATCGGCTGGACTGCGACCGCGGCAGTGATGGTCATCGCCGGCGGCCTGTCGCAGATGTACATCATCATCATCGGTGGCCAGGCCTTCCCGATGGACCTGTTCCCGGGCAAGGAAGTCAGCAGCAGTTTCTTCGATGGCGTGGTGGCCACCTACTCGCCCACCGCCCCGGAGGTGATGCTGGGTGTCGGCGGCATGGCGCTGGCCTTTGCCGCCACGCTGTTCGCGGTAAAGATCCTGCGCTTCCTGCCCCTGAGCCTGGCGGATGCAAAGGTCGACCCGCATCATTCCACGCAGGGATAGCGGCGCACGCCCCGGCGGGCGGCTGCCGCCTGGCCTGATCGGCCGTGGCGGCGCATAATTCGGCTTTGATCCACGCTCCGGATATCCTTCTATGACGAACACCACAGAACACCCCTTCGCACAATACGTCCGCATCCTCGGCAAGGGCAAGAACGGCTCGCGACCGCTGACCCGCGACGAGGCCTATGAGGCCTTCCGCATGATCCTCGCCGACCAGGTGCTGCCCGAACAACTGGGCGCCTTCCTGATGCTGATGCGCGTCAAGGAAGAGACCCCGGAGGAGCTGGCCGGCTTCATCCGCGCGGTGAAGGAAAGCCTGGCCATCCCGGCCGATGCGCCGGAGATCCACCTCGACTGGTCCAGCTACGCCGGCAAGCGGCGCCACCTGCCGTGGTTCATCCTCTCCACCCTGCTGCTGGCGCAGAATGGCGTCAACACCTTCATGCATGGCGCCAGCGGCCACACCGCCGGCCGCCTGTACACCAAGGACGTGCTGGCCGCGCTGGGCATCGCCCCCTGCACCTCGCTGCAGGAATCCGCCGAGCGCATCCGCGACACCGGCTTCGCCTACCTGGACCTGGAGTTCCTGAGCCCCAAGCTGCACACCATCATCGAGATGCGCCCCGTCCTCGGCCTGCGCTCGCCGGTGCACACCATCGCGCGCATGCTCAACCCCTTCGACGCGCCCTACGTGATGCAGGGCATCTTCCACCCCGGCTACCGCCCCATGCACCAGGAGGCCGCGCTGCTGCTGGAACAGCCACACCTGGCGGTGATCAAGGGCGACGGCGGCGAGATCGAACGCGACCCCGATGCCCCCTGCCTGGTGCAGAGCGTGCACAACGGCGAGATGATCGACGAGGAATGGCCGGCCATGTACAACAAGCGCCACGTCAAGGATGCCGAACTGGACATCCAGCGCCTGCGTGCCGCGTGGCGCGGTGACGACGATGACGAATACGGCATCGGCGCGGTGATCGGCACCACCGCCATCGCGCTGAAGATGATGGGCCGCGCCGACGACATGGCCAGCGCCGAGGCCCAGGCCCGCGCGATGTGGGACGCCCGCAACAAGGACGACTTCGGCGCCGCGGCCTGATCCGGCGACCGCCGCGCAAGGCCAGCCCATGGCGCATCTGTTCATCTCCGCCGCCCACAAATCCTCGGGAAAGACCACCCTGAGCATCGGCCTGTGCGCCGCGTTCCGCGAACGTGGCCTCCGGGTACAGCCCTTCAAGAAGGGGCCGGACTACATCGACCCCATGTGGCTGTCACGGGCCGCCGGGCAGCCCTGTCTCAACCTGGACTTCCACAACCAGGGCCACGACGAGATACTCACCGCGTTCGGCCCCGGCCACGATGACGCCGACATCAGCATCATCGAGGGCAACAAGGGCCTCTACGACGGCCTGGACCTGGACGGCAGCAACAGCAACGCCGCCCTCGCCGGGCTGCTGCGATCGCCGGTGATCCTGGTGATCGACGCACAGGGCATGACCCGCGGCATCGCGCCGCTGATCCTCGGCTACCAGGCCTTCGAACCCGGCATCCAGATCGCCGGCGTGATCCTCAACAAGCTCGGCGGCAGCCGCCACGAAGCCAAGCTGCGCGCGGTCATCGAGCACTACACCGACGTGCCGGTAGTGGGTGCGGTGCACCGTGACCCGCTGCTGAACATCCAGGAGCGCCACCTGGGACTGATCCCCAGCAACGAGGCCGACGAGGTCAACCGTCAGATTCACGCGGTCGCAGAGCTGGTCGCGCAACAGGTGGACCTCACGCGCCTGCAGCACATCGCCGCGCAGGCCCCCCGCCCGCGCTTCACCCCACCCGCGTCCGGCGCGCGGCCGGCCACCGCGCTGCGCATCGGCATCGCCCGGGATGCCGCCTTCGGCTTCTACTATCCCAACGACCTGCAGGCCTTCGCCCGCGCCGGCGCCGAGCTGGTACCCTTCGACACGCTGCACGATGCCCGGCTACCGGAGGTCGATGGCCTGTTCATCGGCGGCGGTTTCCCCGAGACCCAGATGCAGGCGCTGGAGGCCAACCGTTCACTTCGCGCCGAGATACGCCGCGCCGTCGCCGACGGCATGCCGGTCTACGCCGAATGCGGCGGACTCATGTACCTGACGCGCAGCCTGACCTGGGGGGAGCAGACCTGCGACATGGTCGGCGCCATACCCGCCGACGCGGTGATGCACGCCCGCCCGCAGGGCCGCGGCTACGTGCACCTGCAACACACCGAGCACATGCCCTGGTCCATCGGCGCGGAAACACCGCCCGGCCGGCACGACACCGCGCCCGTGCTCAATGCCCACGAGTTTCACTACTCCGCGCTCGAAAACCTCGCTCCCGATACCCGCTTCGCCTACCGGGTGCTGCGCGGCGCCGGCATCGACGGCCAGCACGACGGCATCGTGCACCGCAACGTGCTAGCCTGTTACACCCATCTGCGCGACGTGGGACAACACCGCTGGGTACAGCAGTTCGTGGACTTCGTGCGCGCCTGTCGTGCCGACAACCGGCAGGCGCTCGACGCCGCGTCGCGCTGACCCGACGCCGGCCAGACACCTTTCGACCCATTCATTTGCAAACGTTACTGGAAACACTATGAACACCGTCACCTTCTCAGCCGCCGCCATCGAGCAGATCAAGAAATCCTCCCAGCAGAGCGAGCACGGACACATGGCCCTGCGCATCGCCGCCACCATGACCGGCGACGAAACCGTCGACTACGGCATCGGCTACGATGAACCACGGGACGACGACATCCAATTCGAGCAGGACGGAATCAGCATACTGGTCGCGCCATCCTGCGAGGAACTGCTGCATGGCGCGCACATCGACTTCGTCGAGATCGAGCCGGGCCAGTTCCATTTCATCTTTCTGAACCCGAACGACCCGAACTACAAGCCACCCAAGGACGATGCCTCCTGAGAGACCATTGCCCGCAAAACCGTTCCGTCGACGGAGAACCGCAGCGTGTCACAAGATTCACAGGACATCACGGCGAAATGTATACCGGCCGGAGACTATGATCCCGCCCAAACCCGCTCCAACGAGGCCAGGGCCGCACATGCCGCAAAATCGACCGGCCTGCACAACAAGGCCCATCACGCACTGGGCGCGTTCGAGCTATACAGCCCGCTGAGCGCACTGCTGGCGCTGCTGGCCTTCAGCATCATCGTCAGCCTGGTCCATTTTCTGCTCCCCCAGTATCGCGAACTGCTGCTGACCCTGCAGATCCTGCTGGTGCTATCGTCGTTCTACGCGGTGTTTCGCATGGTGCGCTGCGTGGAACGCCGGCTGCTCGCGCCGCTGGGCCAGCTGCGCGACTGGGCGCAACGCATGCGCAGCGGAGACCTGTCGGCGCGCGTGGTCCCGCCCGAGAACGCCGAACTGGCCGCGCTGTCACATGACATCAACAGCCTGGGCGAAGCACTGCGCGCGCTGACCCGTGAGATGGACGAACAGGTCCATCGCCAGACCATCACCCTGCAACGCAAGACCCGCTCGCTGGAAATCCTCTACGACGTTGCCGCACACAGCAACGCAACCAAGAACCTCGACGAACTGCTGATCACCTTCCTGAACACCCTAACGGAAATCGTCTACGCCCATGCCGGCACCGTTCGCCTGATCACCGACGACAACCAGATGCGGCTGGTGGGCAGCGTGGGGCTGGACGAGGCAACCGTTGAAAAGTACCGCCTGGTGCCCATCGAGCGCTGCCTGTGCGCGCAGGAATTCTCCCGCAACATGCTGGTCTGCCCCAACCATTTCGAGCAATGCCAGAACGTGATCGGCGAAACCCTGTTTGCCGGAGACAAGCTGGAGAACATCGCCATTCCGCTGCGCTACCAGAACCGCACCCTCGGCATCTACAACCTGTTCGTGGAAAAACTCGGGCTGGCCGACCGCGCCGACATCAAGGACATCCTCACCAACATCGGCCAGCATCTTTCCATGGCCATCGAGAAATCGCACTGGGACGAGGAATCCAAGCGCATGTCCATCATGCAGGAACGTACCATGCTGGCCCACGAGCTGCACGACTCGCTGGCGCAAACCCTGGCCAGCCTGCGTTTTCGCGTCAGCATGCTGCAGCAGAACCTGCAGCAGGAGGACAACGAGGCCGCCGGCAAGGAAGCGAAAAACCTCAAGACCGGGCTGGACGAAGCCAACTTCGAGCTGCGCGAGCTGCTATCCCATTTCCGCGTGCGCATGGACGAACGCGGCCTGATTCCCGCCACCGAGGATCTGATCGAGCGCTTCAAGAACGAAACCGATATCCAGGTCTTTTTCCAGAACGAGTGCCCGGACCTGAAACTGCCGGCGATGCTGGAGGTGCATCTGCTGCACATCGTGCAAGAAGCGCTGGCCAACATTCGCAAGCACAGCGACGCGCAAAACGTGCGCGTGATGATGCACTGCTCCGATCACCAGCAATTCCACCTGCTGATCGAGGACGACGGCATGGGCATCGGCTCGGAAGTCAGCGCATCGATGCCCGGTGAACACGTGGGGCTCACCATCATGCGCGAGCGGGCCAGCCGTATCGGCGCGGAACTGAGCATCGAAAGCGAAAGTGGCGAAGGCACCCGAGTTGAATTGATACTGCCTGCCAGTGATACTGCGCCCGACGCCATTGACACGGATGAGCCCACACCGCTCAACAGAATCTAACGACAAAAGGCCAGGAGCACTATGCGAGTCCTGCTCATCGATGATCACACCCTGTTCCGCATGGGCCTGAAGAACCTGCTGGAACGCAGCGACATCAACGTGGTCGCCGCGGCCAGTACCGGCGCGGAAGGGCTGCGCATCGTACATGACGCGCAGACCGATGTCGTACTGCTGGACATGCGCATGCCCGACATGGACGGCCTCAGCGTACTGCGCCAGATGCGCGAAGCCGGTGTCACGATCCCGATCGCAATGCTCACCACCAGCGACGAGGAACGTGACCTGGTGGAATCACTGCGCAACGGCGCGCAGGGTTACCTGCTGAAGGACATGGACCCGACCGAACTGGTCGCCGCGCTGCGCAACATCGTGCAGGGCGAAACCGTGGTCGCACCGCAACTGGCCGGCACCCTGGCGCGGGTGCTGCAAGGCAAGACCGACCAACCGGAGGCGGACACGCCATTGTCCGAACTCACCCCGCGCGAGCTGGAAATCCTCGAACACCTGGCCATCGGCCAGAGCAACAAGATGATCGCCCGCGACCTCGGCATCACCGACGGCACCGTTAAGCTGCACGTCAAGGCCATCCTGCGCAAACTCAACGTGCGCTCGCGGGTGGAGGCCGCGGTGATCGCGGTAGAACAGGGGCTGGGCCGCCGACGCCCGCCGGGCTCCTGATGCCCGGTCGACACCGCACCCGTATACCCACAATCCCTATTCTCAGCTACAGGATCAACGATGAAAACCTACAACGACCTCGTCGATGACGTACTCCCGCATATCGAAGAAGTGTTCCCCTGGGACCTGCTGGAAGAAATGGAAAACGACCCCGGGCTGCTGCTGGTGGATGTCAGTGAACCGGCAGAATTCGAGCGGGCCCACATCCCCGGCGCCATCAACGTTCCGCGCGGCATCCTGGAATCCGCCTGCGACTTCGACTACGACGAGACCGTGCCCGAACTGGCCAACGGCCGTGAGCGGAACGTGGTCGTGATTTGCCGTTCCGGCAGGCGCAGTGCACTAGCCGCCTACACGATGCAGCAGATGGGCTTCACCCGGGTGCGTTCACTGAAGACCGGTCTTCGCGGATGGAACGACGACGAAAATCCGCTGGAAGACGCGGCCGGCAACACCGTGGACCCCGACCTCGCGGAAGACTATTACACCACCAGGCTGCGACCGGATCAGCGGGCTCCGTAACGAAAAAAGCCGCACCGGGAAGCGTTTTCCCGGTGCGGCTTTCGGTACACCTGGCAATCAGCTACCGCAGTAGCCTTCCTGCTTTTTACGATAGCGTTTCAGCGCGCGTTCGTAGATATCACAAAGACTGGCTGAACAGTTCTTGACCTTGTCTTCGTAGTCCGCCACGTAACTCATGTAGACGCCACACATTTCCTCGTTGCGCCCGATATCCTCCGCTGCCGCGGGCGCCTTCTTGGCCACCGGCGCCGGCTTCTTCACCGGTTTTTTCACCGGCTTTTTCTTGACCACCTTCTTGGCCACCGGCTTTTTCTTGACCACCGGCGGTTTTTTCTTGGCCACCGGCTTTGGCTTCGCTGGCGGCTTCTTGGCCACTGGCTTCTTCTGGACAACGGGCTTGCTGGCCACCGGCTTCTCCGCGACCGGGGGTTTCGGCGCAGGCTTCTTCACTTCAGGTGCTGCAACGGGCCTCGGTGCAGCCGCCGGCTGCGCGGCAACCGGGGTGGGCGGCGCCACTGGGGCGGCGGCCGGCGGCGCCGGTTCGTTGACCACCGCGGTCGCCGGTGCCGGGGCGGGCGGCGCCACGGGAGTCTCGGCTGCTGCGGGACTGCCAATCTCTTCCTCATCGTCAGAATCGTCTTCCTCACTGGGCGGTGGAGTGGTCGGTCGTTCGCCGATACGAATCCGGCCCGACTCGTCTACCCAACGATACATTTCCGCATAACTCGCCACTGACGTGAACAGCAATGCAATAAACAATAGATATTTCATGTTGTTTTCCATCGTGTACATTTGTTTCTGAAGACTGATTTCGAGAAGCTGTCGGGCGGACCCCACGCCGGGCTGCATCAAATGCTCAAACCGGGTCCACCCTGAATTTCAATACGGCGCTCAGCAAAAACCACAACCGTCCAGACGTTTCTTGGCCTTGATATGGCCCTGCTTGGCCGCCGCGGCATACCACTTGCTGGCGAGTTTCTTGTCCCGCTTCACGCCCCTGCCTTTCCTGAGCAGCTCGGCCAACTGGTACTGCGACTTGGCATCTCCCTGCTCGGCGCCCTGTTGAAACCATTCCGCCGCCTGCTTGTAGTTCCGTGACACACCGCTTCCGCGCAGATATTTCATGCCCTGTTCATAGGGCGACAGGGTCGGTTCCGCCGCTTGCGCAACCTCCGCGTCCTCGGACGCCTTCAACTCCGACAGTTTCTTCAACGCGGCCACGGCTTTGTCGTTGCCGTGCCCTGCCGCCAGTTCCAGCCACTCCTTGGCCTCGTCCAGATCCCGGCTCACGCCATCGCCTTGCAGATAGATGTCGCCCAACTGGTATTGCGCAAGGGCACTCCCCTGTTCCGCCGCCAGTGTCAGGTATTCGATGGAGAAGTCCGTATCCCGCTCCACCTGCTTGCCTTCCCGATACAGGATACCCAGCTTGTACTGTGCGGCAACATAGCCCTGCTCCGCGGACAACTGCAGCCACTCTACCGCGCTGTCGATGTCCTGCTTGACACCATCGCCACTCAACTGCCGGATCGCCAGCTGATACTGGGCGCGCGCCTCACCCGCCTCGGCAGCCTCGCGGATCTCCGCAAGGCTCGCCGCGTACAGCGACTGAGGGCTCACCGCGACAATGAGCAACAAGGCCCCGAGCATACCCAGATACCAACTCGTGGTTTGAGTTTTATCTTCTGCGACAACTATCGTAAGACGCACCTTCTCTGCACTCCCATATGGTTTTCGTGAAAACAGGGCGAACAATATGGTATACGGACCCCTATAGCGACAGAATCCGGGATTTCTTTAATTGTCAGAGACATTGACGGACCGTTAAAGATTCCCGCAACGATACACGGTTTTTTCCCGGGGCCTGGCTTCGTCTCGCAAGGCACCCAACATAAACGGCTGTTTTTTCGTTAAAGATTTTGTGTAGAGTGCCGATTCTGGGCTTACGTCGTCCGTTCTCAACCGAAACATATCAAACTTTCAAAAGGAGTTCTCTTCATGAGCAGGATCGGGAAACACAGAATCGCGCCAGTTTGTCTGGCCGCCGCGGGCATGATTTTTCCCCTGACGTCCACGGCAGGAGAAATCGGGGATGTCCAGTGGCACGGGTATCTGACCTCCGCCCTGATGGTCAGTTCCGACGGCAACTACTCGGGTGACGTCTCGGACGCCGGCGGCGCAAAAGACACCCGCCTGGGATTGTCCATTGCCACCCAGGTCGATGAAGAACTCAGCTTCGCCGCGCAAATGAAAGCCAAGGGCACCGCTGACTTCAAGATGGAGCTCGACTGGGCCTTCGCCAACTATGACATCTCCGAAAGCCTGACCCTGCGCTTCGGCAAGATCAAGTACCCGGTTGGCCTGTACAACGAATACATCGACGTGGGTTACACCTACCCATGGATTCGTCCGCCGGAAGGCTTCTACAACCAGGATGCCGTCGGTCCCAACCTGACCCGCATTTCCTACAACGGCTTCGGCGCCGCACTTTCCGGCTACGCCGGTGACGCCGAGATCGGCCTCGATGCCTTCGGTGGCGTGGTCGACGTACCGGACGGCCACGTGAACCAGCTGGTTGGCGCCAAGTTCCATATCAACTACGAGGACGAAATCCGCTTCGAGCTGTCCGCCACCACCGGCGTGATGGAGATCAACGACAACACCTTCGGCCGACAGATGATGATGGATGGCCAGCGCCATACCTCGTACACCACCGGCCTGGCAGTGGACCTTGCCCGTTTCCTGATGACCGCCGAGGTCGGTACGGCCAGCATGGGCCCGAAGATGATGGACATGATTTCCGGCTACGTGATGATGGGTTATCGCTTCGACGACCTGATGCCGCATATCACCTGGGAGAGCTGGGACGTTGACGGTGGCTGGGGCCAGAAGGTCCTCGGTGTCGGTCTGCGCAAAGAGCTGACCACCAACTCGGCGCTCAAGTTCGAGGTACGCCAGGTCACACCCGACACCGCGCAGAAACCAGGCCCCACGGGCATGGATTCCGGCGGCCTTGGGCTGTTTTCCGACGTTCCTGCTGAAAAAGACGTCACCATCGTCGGTGTCGCGGTCGAGATGGTGTTCTAGGAGATGACAATAATGAAAACTACTGTTTACGCATACCTCGTTGCGGCACTACTGCTGCTGGCCTCGGCGGCAGCCTACGCCGATGAAGTGGTCGTCATTGTTCATCCGTCGAACCCGCTGACGGAGATCTCCGTGGACGATGTGAAAAAGATCTACCTGGGCAAGAAGAAATTCTTCCCCGGCGGCGGCGCGGTGGTGCCCGGTGAACAACCGAAAAACACCAAGAGCCGCAAGTTCTTCTATGGCGGCATCATTGGCAAGACCGAGGCCAAGCTGAAGAGCTACTGGTCACGCCTGATCTTCACCGGCAAGGGCACCCCGCCCAAGGTCATCGGCTTCGACCGCGTGGTGAAGGAATGGGTGGCGGCCAACCCCAACGCCATTGGGTACATCATGCGCAGCGAGGTGGACGACACCGTGA
>Ga0256830_1001310_pt1 | contig 17770 bp, 13 predicted proteins | sample 128326metaG_FD_190537 | JGI IMG/M metagenome (GOLD analysis project Ga0256830, IMG submission 190537) | Hydrothermal vent microbial communities from Lau Basin, Pacific Ocean - 128-326 | ecosystem: Environmental > Aquatic > Marine > Hydrothermal vents | place: Pacific Ocean: Lau Basin | collected... | reverse complement strand
GTAGGCGTACCACCTGCAGACCATACCATTTGATCATCGAAAGTAACACTTATGGATGTATTTACAGCAACAGCCGTGGCCCCGGCGCCAGGGTTCGTACTGGCGACACTAGGTGGTGTTGTATTACTTATATGGTTCATACTGACCATGCCAACCTGTGTGGTCTGTCCGGCTTTAACTGAAATACCCATCATTTGCCCTCGCCACATTACAGAACCCGAAATAGTTCCTTCTATCACAACCCGCATGCCGGAGCCGGCAGGAACATTTGATATCGTACCGCCATGATCAGAGCAGTCCCAGCTTGCTGAGGCCACTTCTTTATTTGAAGAGTTATAAACTTTTGCACTTATCGTGGTTATACCGTAATCCAGGCAAACATCACCGCTTGGCGACAGTGAAGCATACGGGGAAGAAAACGATGCAGCAGAGCCACCCCACTTCAGGCCAAAGCTTATTGCCCCGGTATCAGAGCCGGAATTAGGCCCGGAACCGCAGGTCGCCAGAAAGAAAAAAGATACAATTATCAGTAAATGCTTGATTGCTTTATTCACACCAAACTCCTAATTCTTATGGTCTACCACGATATAGTGATTGTACCATTACCTCCTCCGCCGCCGCCCCCTCCGCCGCCGGATGATGCTGCAATGGCAACAACTCCAACCGTGCCGCCTGCAATAGCCCAGACCCACCACTTCTTGTACAAAGGCACGGCGGCAGGCACAGCTACAGGCTGCTGTAACACTCCACCCTCCACTCTTATCGCAAGTGGGGTATCTGAAGTGCCTTTTGTAGACCTGTTTGCAGAGGCATCCACGGCCTCTATAAAATACTCGACACCGTCCGGCACCACAAACTTGCCCGGTATCTTGGCGGAGTAATCATTCTCACCAAGTTTGCCCATGGCTGCGACATTAAATTCCGTCTGATTTTTTTTCCTATAATATAATTTTGTAGAAGTTACTCTCCTGTTATCAGTTATCGTGGCTCTGATCTCGATACCACCACCAGCAACCGCATTTTTAACCGGTAAATGGTTGATCACAGGAGACATGCCGTCTTCCAGCGTTATCCCGGCCTCTTCTCTGGCACGATTAAAAGCATCCAGGACTCTTGTGGAACTGTATTTCTGCTCTATCTGAAGGTTGGGATCGTAGTACAAGGCAATTACAAACTCATCGATAGCCTTGTTCAGTTGCTCAAGAGCGATATAAATATAACCAAAATATTTATGTATCTCAGCCAAATCCTTATCTTTCGCACCGGAAACCCTCAACGCTTGTCTGAGTTCATCCAGGGCGTCGTTATAGTTCCGTCTATCATAGTTTTTAATGGCGTTTTCAAGGTATTTGTCCGATTCGGCCCAGCAATCTGAAATCAACAAAGGTGACAAGACAAAAGTATAAACAGCTACAATGAGCATTGAAAAAGATGTTAGGGAATTCATGTTCTTCATAATTTTTTAAACCCCTCATAAAATTTATGTACGGTCATACAAACAGGGTTAAGAGGATTTCTTGCAAGTAATCAAAAAACTGGTGATGAGGAAGGTTTTATGAAAGTTGCCGCTATGACAATACTTTCTCCCCCCTTTTTCTGATATCATTATTTTATTACCATACTAACTGCCTGTCAAGGTTTATCAAATGAAAAACAGATCCGGAACAAACATTTTCAGCGATCTGCCATCGCTTCCAAAACTACCCTTTAGGGTGCTGGTTATGGCGGAGCTGGCTCCACGGGAAGACGAATTGAATAAATCTTCTTCCAATCTTTTTTCCCACACGGAAGTGGATAAAAACAGTTTTGACGAGGTAATGGAACGAATTGCCGGACAGGTCAATTTATCGGTCCGAAACCGGCTTAGCGACAGGCCAAAATATATACAGGTTATGATACCCTTACGCGGAATAAAATCATTTCGGCCCGAGACTGTCGCAGAAACCGTTCCCGCGCTAAAAGATCTGATTGAAGTAAGACGAATGCTGGTTCTCCTTAGAGACGGCAAACTATCCTGCGAATCATTTCAAGAGCGTATTTCCGAAATTCAAGGTAACTCTGTTGTGCTTGGTTCCATAAAAGATGCTGTGGCAGACGTACATAAAGAGAAGCAGGAGCCTCGCACTCGAAGTAGGCAACCAACTGCCCCGGTACCTGAGCCCTCGAAACCGACCGGAGGAAAAGACAGCGCTCTTGATTCACTTTTGGGCATGGTTGATCTGCCTGCTGCTGCCGGCGGTGTTTCACTAAGCACACAGACGCCCGCAGAGCCTGCTTCTTCCATGCTTGACCGGATGATTTCTATGATTAAGCTTGCCAGGCATGATGGAACGCTCATGGATACAGCCCCGGCCAACCGGATAATTTCCGACCTGGATGATGCTATAGGCATTCAACTAAACGAAATCCTCCACCATCCGGAATTTCGCAGACTTGAGTCAACATGGCGGGGGGTTAGATTCCTTGTGCAACGGACGGATTTTAGAGAGCCCGTCCGAATCGAGCTGCTTGCGGCTTCAAAGGATCAGCTTATAGATGTTTTCAGGTCAGAAATTGAAGGTATGCTTGATAACCCGGTTTCTGTAGTGCTTGCAGATTACTCATTCGACCGGTCGCAGCATAACATGGAAACCCTTCAGGAAATCGCCGCATTGGCTGAAACACTTCAGGTTCCTTTTATATCTTCGGTCGGCCTCTCTTTTCTGGGATTAAACAACGCCGATGAATTCGCCGGCACTTTTAATCTGGAAGAACTTTTTAAACAACCAGAGTACATGAAGTGGAGATCATTTAGACAGAGCGGTTCCTCCAGGTGGATAAGCCTGGCATTTAACCGGTTTCCTCTTAGGACTCCATACGGGCCGTCTCAACAACGAGTCAGGAATTTTGGTTACCAGGAGTCGATTTCAGGTACGGGTGATCATGTCTGGGGAAATCCTGTATGGGCTCTTGGCGCTCTACTTACCTCCAGTTTTGCCGGAACCGGCTGGCCCACAAAGATAACCGGCATAAAAAGCGGGGGAAGGCTTGAAGATCTCTTACTGCATGAAGTTAAAACAAAAGACGGTCATGAAGTCCGGATTCCTCTTGAGATTATCATATCCGGCAGGCAGCAAGATGACCTGACCGATAACGGCATAAATCCTTTTGTCTGCCGCCTTAACTCGGATACGGCCTGGTTTGCCTCAGCAACTACCGCACACATCCCTGAACGATATCCGGCAGATCCAGAGGAAACAACGTGGAGCATAAGACGGAGTTCTCTGCCCTTCCAGATGTTTGCCAGCAGGGTTTCTCAATATCTGAGCAAGGCACTTGCAGAGTTGCCGGCAGGGCTATCGCCGGAAAAGATAGAAGAATATTTCATAAAAGTCCTGTACGCCAATATCGGAACAGGCTATCAAGTAACCCACGGTGCAATAGAAATCCGGATTGGAGATATAATCGAGGAACGGCCAGGCTATTCTGGTTGCTCTGTTGTCATACGGCCAGATCTGATGGGGCATGAAGGACTTGCGCCGCTTGAGATGAGCTTTAGAATACCTACCACGGCATAGTCGGAAATCATAAAGGGATTGAGGATGATAAATAGAAACACTTTTTCTTTAGCCTTTTGCCATCCACCCCTTGCCTACATTTAAATAAAAGGAGAAAAATTATGGCCCAAAAAAATATTTGGCTCACCTGGCTGCCAGGACAAAAGTCTGAGCAAAAGCCGGGAGAAATACTGCTTACACTCCAAAAATACGGGTACGAAACACAGGGGAATAACTGGATAGATGACCTGGACAAGATGCCTTGGGCGAACCTGGTAGAGGTTCTTAAGGATAAAACAGCCGTAGACGCCTGGATTGTAGCAGGCAACCGGGAGGATTTTGCCAGTCGGACTACGCTGTATGGTCTTGCCATGGTGAACCTGGCGGCGTTTGAACACCGGGAGGGTTCGCTTCCGGTTATACTGCTGGGCCTTGACTTCACACCGGAAGTTGATAATCTACCAACTCCTATGAGATCGAACATACTCCTGTCGGCAACAACCTCGGCCTGGACTGCAAAGCTTGTTGCGGCAATGAGCAAGTTTAAAAAACCGGAAAAAGAAAAAATGCCTGAATTTAGGCTTATTACACACGCAATGGCAAGTTTGGGTCAGTGGTTCGAGGTCGGCCCAAGACAAGATGAGTGGCAAGGAGTATTATTCGGTGTGACAGAAGAAGGAACAATCACCCATCACGGCGTAGGGCCAAAGGGTAAGGTTCCGGCAAAAACGATTCTGCAGTACGCGGTGGAAGGCATGAAAGCCGAAGTGGGAGGAAAAGAATTTACTATTTGGTCTGTTCAGAACAGGCTTGGCCCGGATGATTCTTATTACATTAAAGTGGATAAATATCCATCATACATTGTCTGCGCAGGACATGCCGGAGAAGAGCATGGAGAGGCCTCCATTATCAGGCTATCGGGCGTTTGATATCGAAACGGTTCATCTTATCTATCAATGTGCGGCGCGGGATTCCAAGTTTCTGCGCAACACGGGTCTGGTTCCAGTTCAGAAGCTGCAAGTTTTCACGTATAATCGAGGCCTCGAATTCGTTCACCATAACTTTTATACTACCTGCCAAACTTGTTGAAAAACATGGTGTTGGTTTCGAAGCCACCTTATCCCGTACATAATCCGGAATGAGTTCGGGTAGAACCGGGCTTTTATCGTCAGCCAGCAGAACCATTCGCTCCACAATGTTTTTCAACTCCCGAATATTGCCGGGATAGTCATACTCCAGAAGAGCCTGGAGTGAAGAGGGTGAAAACTCCGTGATATTTTTTTGATACCTATCAGAATATTTTTTAAGAAAATGATGAAGCAAGAGCGGAATATCTTCTTTTCTCTCTTTTAATGGAGGAAGCTCTATAGGAAACACATACAGTCTATAATAGAGGTCTTCTCTGAAATCTCCGCTTTCTGTCATATTCTTTAAGTCACGATGTGTGGCAGCTATTATTCTGGGAGTAACTTTAATGCTCCTAGAGCTGCCCAACGGCCTCATCTCGCCTTCCTGCAAAACTCTCAGAAGCTTTGCCTGAAGGTGCAGCGGCATATCGCCGATCTCATCCATAAAAAGGGTTCCATTACCCGCGACCTCCAACAGGCCTTTCTTGTCTGTATTGGCACCGGTGAAAGCTCCCTTGACATATCCAAACAATTCGCTCTCAAGAAGGTTCTCCGGCAATGAGGCGCAGTTTATAGCCACAAAGTCTCCGTTTCTACGGTGTCCGTTGTGATGAATGGCCTTTGCGATCAGTTCTTTACCTGAACCGGTTTCCCCTGTGATTAAAACCGTCACATCAGAGTTCAGCACTTTCTCCATAAGATCAAAAACCCTTCCCATGCCAGGACTTTTTCCGATGATCAGGGAGAAGCGGTCACGTTTTTTAAGTCTGTTTCTGAGGTTCTGGTTCTCCTGTTCAAGGCTCCGGTTAGTATTGTCCAGAATTTCGATAAGCCGTCTGTTCTTTTCAATAAGTTGCACATTGTCTATCGCAACTGCAGCATGCGAAGCAAAGGCGCTAACCAAATTTTCAACGTCTTGAGGAAATGAGGTAATATCTCCAGAGAACGGATTCACAGCATTTACAAGCTCTAGTACTCCAATGGTGGTATCTTCGTGATTTCGAAGCGGCGCAGCCAGAACGGATTTGGAGTGGTAACCGGTTTTAAGGTCTCTTTCGTAAAGTTCCGTGAAGTTAAACCCTGAATACTGGTAAGCGTCCGGGATATTTATAACCTTGCCCGAAAAAGCGCAGTAGCAGCAGATATTGGCCATATTAGGCTGCTTTTCAATAAAAAGAGAGACAGGAGGCAAGGCCGATATCGAAATGGTTGCTGTCTCGCTCTGAAAAACCTCCAGGTGCAGTTGAGTCTTTGTTCCATCCAGTATATATATACTGCCGGCGTCCGCATGGCAAAGCCTGCGGGCCGACCTGACAATCTTATTAAGAAGCCTGTTCAGGTTTCTCTCCCTGGATAGGGATATACTGCTGCTTATTAACTCCTGAACAGCAGGAAGCTGTGTCTGTAAAAATTGATCCATGATTTTATAGCAGGCCTTGGTTATTGACAAATTATACAATATTATGTTTTTTACTTGCGTAAAGCCTTGCATTTCCGGTATAAAATACAAGATACCTGAAAAAACCTATTTATGAAACAAGCTGTTTAAAAATGGATTCAACGCAAGAGATAAAAACATCGATAATCCATCGTAGTCGGATAGAAATAATCGTTATTTCTATTTTGGTTTTGGCCGTTTCATTTACTGCTCTTCTGTGGGCTAAAAACCGGACTGACAGCTTACGTGAGGAATTCTTCTCAAATGGGAAAAATATCTGTATTCAGCTTGGATCTGAAAGTGGAGAGTTTTTACTCGAAAACGATGAACTTAGATTGAGTAATGTCATGGACCAGGCTATGTCAAACCCCTTAGCCGTATATGCACTTTTGGTTGACCATGAAGGAATAATACGCGCTCACAGCGACCTGAAGCAACTAGACACCCTATACACTCCGAATCCGTCCGCCAAAACCGTTTTTGAAGACAAGAAAAACAACATTTCGGCATCTTCATTTGTAAGCCTGGACGGCGGCCAGGTGATGGATTTTGCCTCTGATGTAAATTATTCCGGATTCAAGATTGGTGAAGTACACCTCGGCCTTAACTATCAACAGATTCTCACACAAGAACAACGTTTGAAAACTATCTCTTTTACACTTATAGGAATTCTTCTTGCAGGAGGTTTTTTCAGCATTTTCATCCTGGACAAAATCAAGAAGAATAAAGAGAAGAAGGCTGCAGGTCTTTTAAACTTCGGGCCTTACCGGCTGATAGAGCAGGTAGGCATAGGCGGCATGGCAGAAGTTTACCGCGGAAAGCGTGTCGGACTTGAAGGCTTTGAAAAAACCGTCGCCATAAAAAGAATTTTGCCTCACTTGTCCAATGACCAGCGTTTTCAAAAAATGTTTCTTTCCGAGGCCAAAAACGGCGCCAAACTGAATCATCCCAATATTGTTCAGATATACGATGTGGGTAATATTGACGGGGTGTTTTTTATAGCCATGGAATTCATGAAAGGCAAATCTCTCGCTGAAGTGATGAAGGACTACGGAAAACCGTTTTCAATACCTATGGCTCTTTTTATATCCACATCTATTGCAAGAGGATTGGCATATGCCCATCAATACATAGCAGCCCACAGGGATATCAACCCGCACAATATTTTCATATCCTACGATGGTGAAACTAAAATTATGGATTTCGGCATATCCAAAGCATTGGAAGACGACACAGGCCGTACAAGGACAACAGGTCTCGTCATGGGAAAGCTGGCCTACATGTCTCCTGAGCAAGTAAGTGGAATGTCGGTGGATCATCGCACGGACATCTTTGCCCTTGGTGTGATAATGTATGAAATGCTGACCGGAAAAGGCCTGTTTTCCGGCGAAAACGAGATGTCTGTACTAAACGCCATAAACAGCGGAGTTATCCCGCCTTTGGCCGAGGCCAGGGATGACCTTCCTGCCGGTCTGGCAGATGTTGTGCACAAGGCACTGCAACGTGACCTAAACGAAAGGTATCAAACAACCCAGGAGTTATCCGACAAATTGGAACAAATAGCAGCTACAGCAGATAAGTTCACATCAATTGACATGACTCGATTCATGAAAATCCTGTATAATTCCGGAATAGAAAAATCCACGATTGAACAAACAACCGAAATCTCATAGTGAAAAACATAGTGAAAAATCAGTATAAGTATAACAACTACTCCTTTTCACGCCATCTTCTACTGGCTTTTATACTGCTATTTGCAGCCTCCGGCAATTGTATCGCAAAGAACTCCTCTCAGAGCGACCGGTTCATAGTGCACTTGACCGAAAGTAACGATACACTTGGCAGTCTTGCAGAAAAATACCTTGGTTCGGCTGACAACTCGTGGCTTATCGCAGAATACAATAATATATCTAAAGTTCTCCCAGGCAGACTTCTGGTCATTCCCAAGGGCCCGGTTGACTTAAACCGTATTACTGAAGAAGGATTTCATGTCGTGCCGGTTCTTTGTTATCACCGTTTCAGCGATAAGGCGGCAGGAAACAAAATGAATATGCCGCCAGAAAAATTTCGCCAGCAGATGCAGTATCTGAAAGATAACGGCTACGTAACCCTTAGTGCAAGACAGATGGTGGACTACCTGGCCGGCAGGTTCTCTACACCTAAAAAAGCCGTTTTCATAACCATGGATGACGGCTACCGCTCGGTTTATACCGAGGCTTTTCCTATTTTAAAAAGCCTGGGATTTAAAGCCACCTTATTCATCTATCCTACGTTTATATCTACCGGAAAAGCGGCCCTTACATGGGCTCAACTAAATGAAATGCTTGACTATGGATTCGACGTAGGAGCACATACAATGACACACGGCGACTTGATAGCCCGCCCTCTTGAACCGGCGAGGCAGTACGAAAAAAGGCTGAGAAAAGAAGTATTTGAACCCAAAATGATACTGGAGAAAAAGCTGGAAACAGAGGTTATTACATTTGCCTACTCCTTTGGCAACTACGACGAAGCCGTTATGAGAGCAGTTGCCGATGCCGGCTATGAAGCGGCCTTTACTGTTGTCAGAGGATCAAGCCCTAACTTCCAATGGCCTTTTCTAGTTAAAAGATCTCAAATTTATCCAAATCTTACTATGTCTGCGTTCAAACAAAACCTTAAGACATTTCACAAGTTTAAAATACCCTGGAAACAGTATATCACTGCAAAATGAACCTTGAAGTTAAAACAGTTAAGAACTTTCTACTACTGGCAACACTGACCGTTTTTATGTTCACAGGCTGTGCTGCCCCGGTAAGAAAGCCCGGAATCAGGCCTTCTGCCATAGCGGAAATGAAGGCTGACTTTATTCGGGAACACAAAAAAAATGCCTTGAAGTATGGAATTAGGGGCGAGATAAAAAAAGCTCTTGAGCAATGGGAAATAATCGCTGCCCTGGATGCCGAGGATGCCGAGGCGCAAAAACAGGTAGAAAACACACGTAAGCAAATCGACAACGCGGTAAGTAGGGCATTAAATAAGGCCCGCTGGTATGAACGCCAGGGTAAAACAGACATCGCGCTAAAACAATATCTCGCAGTTCTTAAGCTTGATCCGGGAAACTCCACAGCTTATAACACTCTACAACGAATCAACAAACAGGGAATGCTCAGAATAAAACCCGAACCGATTGATGATAAACGCTATGCCCCTACTACCGTTAAGGAGAAGCCCGTTAAAACCAAAAAGTCGTCATTTTGTGATCTTGCCAAAGGCAAAAAAAACCTCCGGGAGGGAGACCTGGACAAGGCCGTCTTAATTTTCCAGAAATGCCTGGAGAAAAATCCTGATGACCCCAATATACGTCCCTTCCTAAGAAGGGCATATGAAAAGGAGTTAAGACGTCTTGTCCAGAAAAACCGCATTTCCGAGGCAAAAAGCAAGCTCAAAGAAGCCCTGGTTTATTTTCCAGAAGATAGCGGTCTGATCTCTATTGTAACAGTCCAAGAAACTTCTGCCGACAAAAAAACAGAAATAAAGGCTCTGGTGAGTCAGGCAAAAAAGCTGCGGAAGGAGGGAGACCTTGAAGGCGCACTCCAGGCATGGGAGGATGTCCTGGATATTCAGCCCGGCTATCCCGGCGCTGAAGCTGAAGTTGCAAGCATACGAAATGCACTATCAATTAAGATATATTTAACCAGGGCTGCTGATTTTAAGAAAAAAGGTAATTACGACAAGGCATTAGAGGAATGGAATAAAGTCTTGGATCTGGACTCCAGAAACAGGGAGGCAATTGAGGCAATAGCTGAAATTGAAGCTCGCGCGGTGGATACATACTATAGGCAAGGACTCGTACATTACAAAAACCAACGGCTTAAACAGGCTATTGAGCAGTGGGAAAAGCTTCTGGCTATAGACCCTGACCATAAGAAGGCAAAAACATACATCAACAAAGCCAAGCGTATGCTTAAAAAACTGGAAGAAATCGACGCTACTTCTAAAGAGTAAGAAACCAGCCTATCTAACCAGAGGCTATCTTTACCTTGCCGGCAAAATCGACAGGCAGAGATCTATGATGCATCCTTATCTTTGTTTTCTTGACATAAACCCTTAATCCTTTTAAACTTCAAGAGATGTCTGCAAGCGTGATTTCCATAAATATCAGCCCTGAAAAAGGCGAACGCAAAAAACCTGTCGATTCCGTACGTATTATAACTGATTATGGGATCAAGGGCGATGCCCACGCTTCTGGGAAATGGCATCGGCAGGTAAGTCTCCTGGCGATAGAGAGTATTCGTAAAATGCAAAATATGGGTCTGGATGTGGGGCCAGGTGATTTTGCCGAAAATATCACAACAAGTGGAATTGATCTTGTGGCCCTGCCGGTTGGAACCCGGCTTTTGCTCGGAACGGAAACTGAAGCTGAAGTAAGCCAAATAGGCAAAGAGTGCCACAGCCGCTGTGTTATTTATGAGACTGCCGGAGATTGCGTAATGCCTAAAGAGGGTATTTTTGTAAAAATTATCAAGGGCGGAAAGCTATCTATCGGCGACTCTGTCCGCAGATCGGAAAATTGATCACCATCGCTGTTATAACTCTCAGTGACAAAGGAGCAGCCGGGCAGCGGGAAGACAGAAGCGGCCAGGTGGTTTGTGATATAGCGAAGGACCTGGGCGAAGTTGTTTACAAAAAAATACTTCCAGATGAAAAAAAGCTTATAATAAGGAATCTGACAGAACTTTCAGATAAAGGAATAAACCTTGTGTTAACTACAGGAGGAACAGGGCTCTCACAGCGTGACGTCACACCCGAGGCCACATTAGAAATTGCCGATAGGGAAATTCCAGGAATAGCCGAGGCTATGCGTTACACGAGCCTTGCAAAGACACCCCACGCAATGCTTTCCAGAAGCGTGGCTGTTGTTCGTAAAAACACACTGATAATCAACTTGCCCGGAAGTCCAAAAGCGGCAAGCGAAAACCTCAAAGCAGTCCTTCCAGCACTGGAACATGCTGTAAAGAAAATCAACGGAGATACGACGGAGTGTGCCTGTCATGAATGAAGTTTCTTACCCAATAGCCCTTGTAGCGGGAATAGTTTCGTTTCTTTCTCCCTGCGTATTCCCACTGGTGCCGTCATATATATCTTTTATCACGGGAATATCTTTTGAAGACCTGACGACCGGTGCGGACAGCTCAAGAATTCGTAAACTCACAATTACAAATTCTCTCGTTTTCATACTTGGTTTCTCTGTGGTCTTCATCTCCCTTGGAGCCTCTTCGTCGTATATCGGCTCGGTGCTTGCAAATAATCAGCAGATCATTAAGCAGGTGGGAGGAGTGCTGATTATTGTATTTGGACTATATATGACCGGAGCACTTAAAATTGGATTTCTCTCAATAGAGAAAAAAATCCATCTCCAGGGAAGGCCTGCAGGATATATAGGCGCCTTCCTAATAGGTGTTACGTTTGCGGCGGGATGGACACCCTGTATAGGCCCTGTTTTAGGATCCATTTTACTTTACGCCGCTACTGCCAGCTCTGCCGTATACGGAATAAAGCTTCTCGCTGTTTACTCACTTGGACTGGCTATACCATTTTTTATAGTTTCCCTTGCCTTCAATACAGTGCTTAGCTCCATGCCCAAGATTCAACGTTATCTTCGCCACATCACTATTACAAGCGGCATACTGATGATCGCTTTCGGTATAATCCTTCTTACGGATTCCATGTATCTGATTCAGGGCCTTGTACCGGATTTCACATCTTAAAACTTTATAGTTTTTGCTCTTAGCGCAAGCAGATAAAAGAAGGAAAGAGTTTTTAAGGTTTTTTCCTTGCCTTCTTGCCTTCTTTTATCTTCTTAATTTGTCTAAAAATTTCTAAAAATTTCCCAAATGAAAAAAGAGACCGAATATCCGCGCTATAACCTTCATTCGCATGTGTCGCTTTCGGCATCAGCCGGTTCAGGCAAAACCTATGCCCTGACTCTAAGACTTCTCAAAATGCTCATGACAGACGTGCGCCCGGAACATATTCTATGCACAACCTTTACCAACAAAGCCACACATGAAATGTCCGAACGCCTTATGAAACGTCTAAATACGCTTATACGGTATAACGAGGCAGGGGAGGATCTGAAAAAGGAGGCTGAAGATGCTCTTAAAGTGGTAATGGCAAAAGAGCTGATCGACGAAGCTGATTTGGCTAGGGGCCGGGTATCAGCCCTTAAAATTTACTCCAGGCTGCTTAAACAGTTTTCCCGCCTTAATATCTCCACAATTGATAAATTCTTCAACTCCGTACTCAGGCTTTTTCCGTTTGAGGCTGGTGTTGCACCGGACTTCAGCATAATGAACGAAGCTGAGGAAGAAGAAATATTCAGACAGGCAATGGATCTCTTCATCCTGGAAACACTTAAAAATCCCGTCGAAACAAAGCTCCTTGAAGACTTTCTTTTTTCACTCAGCCGGTCCCAGAACAATCCACAGGAACTGCTTAAGAAATACTTTGATGATTTTTCAAAGCAGCGGGTGAGTTTACGTGCCTTTGCAAACAGATCCGGGCTCGAAGCTATCACTATAAAAAAGGTTTTACAACTGAAGGATAAAACCGAGACGGCCGGATTACGTGCCGTTAAATACGCCCGCATATTCGGAACCTTGATGAAACGATTCGGTGCCGCTCTTTCAAAAAGCGCTCATGCTGCTATCGAAAAATGCATAAATGCCGAAACGCCTCTTGATGTGTTAAACCTTGCTCCTTTTCAAAAAACGGAATACAGAAAATATCACTACTTCAAGAAAGCGCCTGACAGCTCAGAACTAAGCCATCCCTTTATACTTGTTAGAGAAGCGTTAAGCCAATACATAGGATCAAAAAGCGAGTTTGTAACAGCAGCCCTTCTCCTGTTTTTCAACCGCTACACGACATACGCCGATCATATTAAAAAACAAAGAGGCAGTCTTTCGTTTTCGGATGTAGAACGTCTCTGCTACGAATTGCTTGTAGGGTACGATGATGAAAGCATTATAAATAGAGATAACGGTATTGACTTCTTTTACTATCGCCTTGATGCCCGTATTAAACACCTTCTTATGGACGAATTTCAGGATACCAACACAGTGCAGTGGGCAGTGTTCCGGCCTATAGTTATGGAAATAACCGCTGATATCGAGGGATCTTTCTTTTATGTTGGAGATCCCAAGCAGGCTATATACCGGTTCAGGGGTGGAGAAAGTAAGCTTTTCCAACACGTTAAAAAGGAACTGGAAGGCAGGATTGTCAACGACTCTCTACCCAAAAACTACCGGTCTGCTGTAACAATTGTGGATTTCGTAAACAAGGTTTTTAAGCATGTTACTGAGACTACATCAGATTACGAATTCACCACGCAGGAAAGCCATAACACTGAAACCGGTATCGTTGAGCTGTTGGCTCTGCCCTGCCCTTCAAAAAACGATGCAGTAGTAGAAAAGCTTCTTACCGCTGTTTCGGATAGAATTATCTCAATTCGAAATAACAACGTGCCGTATCGCGAAATAGCGGTTCTTATGCAAAATAACAACGGTTGTGCACAGGTAGCCGAACACCTCTATAAGCTCGGCATCCCTGCGGCCATGGATAAAAAAGATTCGCTTTTCAGCAGCCCATCCGTCAGAACGGTAATGGGTTTACTAAAATACCTTGCTGATACTGAAAACGAAATTTACCTTGTAGAGTTTTTCTCTCAGGTTTTTCCGGAAATGACAGGTATTGACGATGAAGAAGAACTGAGCAGTCCCCGGCGGCGTCAGCTCCGGCAGTGCCGGCTCAGGCAAGGAGAGAGATTTACTAAAATAAGACGTCTTGAGACTATTGCTCCCCAGTGGCATCGCCGGATCAAAGAACTCTTGGCCAGAGTGGACTTTATAACGGTCAAGGAACTCGCCGTATCAATAATAAGAAATTTTAACCTGGGAAGCCGGTTTAAGGACAAGGGCAATCTTGTAAAGTTCATCGAGCTGACAGACGGCATTTCCCAAAGAGGCATAGGCAACCCCCAAAATAGCCGACGCGGCCGTCTAGGACTTCAAGACTTTATTGAGGAGACCGAGCGATACGGTGATGCTGTCCCCATGGCCTCGGACGCCGAGCCCGACGCGGTTCAGGTCCTAACAGTACACAAGGCTAAAGGTCTTGAGTTCGAAGCGGTTATACTTCCACAGATTAACGAGCCTGTCAGGTTCGATAAAAAAAACTCAAACTTTATGTTCCGTTACAACGAAAAATTCGACCTAGAAGGCATACACCTGACACCTTCGAAGCAAGAGCTGGTTTTTTCATCGGACCTATCCAAGGTATATAACCTGGAAGCTGAAAACGCACACCTAGATGCGCTTAACCTGCTTTATGTCGCTCTTACCCGTGCTAAAACCGGGCTTTTTATGATAGCGCCGGTAATAACGCGACAAAAAAAAAATTATGCAGAAGGTGCAACCACCTGGCTTTCCATTATTTCAAAAGCTCTTGGCATTGACGAAAATATGTTGGATGCAGCACAAAACACGGTCCTTTACACAAGTGGTGAGATAATGTCACTGAAGAAGCCACTTCAGGAAAAACATTTTTTATCAGCTGGCCCTGGTGTGCTCAAAAACACTATGAAGGCGGAAGAAATCGACCTGGAATTTGAACATGATCTTTATGATGAGCCGTCTGACCTTAAAGAAGAGGCTGAGCTGGAGCAAAAAAGAACGCCTATCGAGGATAAAACGGCAGATTCAGAGACCGATTCAACAATCTCACCGGCTAATCTTCTGGCCAGAAAATATGGCGAAGCTTTCCATTTTGCTATGGAACACTTTCAACTCGGTATGGATGTGGAACATGCTTACGCTGCCTCGCTTGCAAACTACGGATATTTATTGGACGAACATCACAGAAAAAGACTTAAAACCGACTTAAAAAGCGTGATGACAGACCCTTTTCTGTCTGATTTATTCCAAAAGGGCAGAACGCTTACCGAGCTTCCGATTCTTGCTGCTGACCGGGAAAAAACTGCTTTTAGATTTTCTGCTAAATTTGTCGACGCAGTAGTATCCCTGGATGACAAGGATGAATTAATTGTGATCGACTATAAGACACAGTTCCATACAGAAGTCTTAGAAAACTACCGTAAACAAGTTTCAAGTTATATGCAGTTGTTGGAAAGACTTTATACTTCCAAATCAGTGCGTGGCATGCTGGTTTTCGTGAACTCGGGCGTAAGAATAGAACCTGTTGAACAATAAGCCTTTTTTCAAGAGTTGTTATCTCTTATTTCCTTTACTGCTTTTCTTTTCCAGAACATACTATCAGGAACCTGATATTTTTATTTCGGACAGCAACCACTAAAAAGCCATCGATTCAAGTTTCACCTTATAAGTGTCGAAGAGTAGAACATGTTATCTATACCGAATTTATAAGGAGGCAGGTCATGTTTAATAAATGGGGAGTGGATGGAAGCAGTCTTAAAACTAACGGAAATGGAAATGGAAACGGGAATGGCAAAAGAGAAGAACAACATGTCCGTGAGGAGGTAATTGCACCTAAACTCGGCAAAAGAGCAGTTAACACCATATTAAAGGGGAGCAAATTAACCGGAGATATTAATGTAACCTGTGATTTAGAGCTGAGCGGAGAAGTTGAAGGCAATATAAAGGCAACAGAAGATTCTAATATCGTGATAAAGGGGACCTGTAGTGGAAATATAGAAACTAAAGGAAGTGTTGAAATTGATGGAGAGTTGAAAAGCGGAAACATCTCGGCAGGAAACGATGTGAAAATCTCTGGTAAGTTCAACGGAGGAGAAGTCAAAGCAAAAGGAAGAATATATATAAATGGTGTATTTAACGGCAAACTGGAAGGCAGTGAGGTCGAAATAGGATCAAAAGCTCAGGGCACAGGTGAGATAACTTACAAAGAATATATTTCTATTTCTAAAGGGGCCAAGGTTGAAATACAGATTTCCAGGGTTCAGAAAGAATCTAAGCAGGAAGGACCTAAAGCTGCAAAAAACTCTGTTGAGAAACCTGTTGAGAAAAAAGAGGGAAAAGTAGTAGAGATCAAGCCTTCTTCTAATGAGATGGCCAAGGCTGTCTAATTGGGGGTTTAAACTGTATCAGCAATGAGATTGTTGTAAAAAAAAAGGAGAACTAATAATGAAAAAGTTATCTATGCTGTTTTATCTTGTTCTTTTTGCCGTGATAACAACAGCCTGTGGTGGGAACAATGATGGAGGTTCTTCCACACAGAACACAACCACTACCGTTGTCAGCAACAATCTCCAAAACATAAGCAATAACTTTACCCCATCATCTCTGGATTACAGTTCCAGTATCAACAAGCCCAACACATTTATGTACCAAAAGAGCAATGGAGATCCATGCGAAGGATTGGACCTATTCGCATGCCAGCCAGTTCTTCTTAGGCTATATCTCGACATGGGCCAGATGTTCCTGGATAGCGCCAGGGAGATCGTCTCTGAAATTGGAACCAATATCGGGGATGTCCCTGATGGAGGCTCCGGCACAGCAAGTGAAGGTGATGAAACCATTGATTACTCAAAAACCTCCTCAACAGATTTCTCCATCCTCATGAAAAAAAGCGGTTCCCCAGCCGGATACGTGGACGTAAACGGCAATCAATACACAATTCTGCTCGATCTGGCCAATATGCCGGATGATAGCGGTAACAGTGACATGCAGACAGGAAAAGTGGAAATAGATGTTACTTATACGGATGATGCGACATGGTCCATAACAGTTTTTATAGCCGGAATGGCCTGCCAGGCAAATGATCCCCGGGCACCCGAAAGAGTCAGCATTCAAATTTCCAGAGCAAATGGATTATGGACAGGAAAAGCGATGCTTTATAACGGCCGGTGGTTTTCCGGAATATCCGACACATCCACCCCGAGCTGCGAAATAGCGGAATCGGATGCAATTTCCATGAACATGTATACCGATTTCGTCGGAAACAATACCGCTTCAAAAGTCAGTGTTTACATGATGTCCAGAACAAAAAGCAATCTTTCCGATATTACTGATTTCGGAATGGACAACCTATCAACAAATTTCGGAATCCCTTTTGACACATCCAACTATGGCAACCCTTTCTGTAACTCCGCATCAGACCTAACCGCGCTGTGGGATAACGATTGTTCCTCCATTGACACTACTGTCGGTGCCGCTTCTTACGGAGCAAGTTCGGATTGGATAGTCCCAAGCATTTTTTACCAGCAAACTATTACAATTCCAACTGCTCTTTAGTAATCTATCTGCATTTATGAAGGTTTAATGAACTCTTTCTTTGGCAAGGTCTTTCCAGCAATGCTGATTTACGCTTGAATCGTACCCAGATTCAGCGATTTACTTGCCTCAGGGCTTTCCGGTTCTATATAATTTCAACTATGGCCTTTGAAGAACTTGTTCAAATAATGCGCAAGCTCCGTGATCCTGACTGCGGGTGTCCCTGGGACCGTGAACAAAGCCGGGAAAGCCTTTCTCCCTTTCTTGTCGAGGAAACCTACGAGGTGCTTGAAGCAATAGAAAAGGGTGATCCCGCAGATATACGTGAAGAGCTAGGCGATCTTCTTTTTCAGATAGTTTTTCATGCACAGATTGCCGATGAGGCGGGTGAGTTTAATATTGAAGACGTTATTAACCGGA
>Ga0256830_1001309_pt1 | contig 17773 bp, 11 predicted proteins | sample 128326metaG_FD_190537 | JGI IMG/M metagenome (GOLD analysis project Ga0256830, IMG submission 190537) | Hydrothermal vent microbial communities from Lau Basin, Pacific Ocean - 128-326 | ecosystem: Environmental > Aquatic > Marine > Hydrothermal vents | place: Pacific Ocean: Lau Basin | collected... | reverse complement strand
GGATGTGGTCGTCCGGCTTTGGCTTCATCGACAGGGCCTTTCCTTGCCGCGAGGCGAAAGACCGCTCACTCGGAAGAACTTCCTGCGACACCTCGAAGAAACGGGCGGATTGCAACTCGACAGCATCAACGTGCTCGACCGCGCGCACTACCTGACGCTCTGGACTCGCTTCGGCTGCTACGAGCGGAAGAAAGTCGATGCGTGGATCTACCGGGATCGCATCGCATACGAATACTGGGGACATGAAGCATCGATCTTGCCGATCTCGCATCTGCCGCTCGGCTTGCGGCGCATGAAAAGCTTCCCACCGGAGCAGTGGAAGAAGGCCGCGTGGTGGAAGCATTTTGATACGCCTCTCGCTTCGCGCAGACGCGTCTTGAGGCGATTGCGACGAGAGGGCCCGCTCGAAAGCAGCGACTTCGCGTGGCAAGCGCATGAAAACGCCCGGCAACCCCCGGAGGGTCCGGTGATGCCTCAGTACAAAGAAGACAAGCGCTCGCTCTTGCTCTTGTGGCACCTCGGGAGAATCGCCGTGAGCGATCGGCGACATTTCCGACGGATCTACGACCTTGCCGAGCGGGTCTATCCGGAGACGAAGCCTGCCTCCTTGGCGGAATACGAGGAAAGCTGGCTCTTGCGCGGGCTGTCCGGCAATGGAATCTGCAGCGAAAGGCATTTGCTGAACTACTTCACTGCGCCGGCCTTGAAGGCTCCCGAGCGCAAACGCGTGATCCGGCGCCTTCTCGAAAGCGGAAGAATCGTCGAGGTGAAGGTCGAGGATTTACGCGGACCCTTCTTCGCCTTGCCCGAACATCTTTCCGTGATCGACGAGATCCCACCGCCGCGCGGCACTCATCTGATCTGCCCCTTTGATTCCTTGCTCTGGCAACGCCGAAGAGCGGAGGACCTGCTCGACTTTCGCTACCGTATAGAGATCTACACGCCGCAGAGAAAGCGAAAGTACGGTTATTATGTCTTGCCGATACTGCACGATGGGCGGCTCGTCGGCAGGATCGACCCCAAGCTGCACCGAGAAGAAGCAAGACTGGAGATCCGGAACGTTTTCATCGAACCGGGATTTGAAGTCACGCGGGCCTTCGAAAGAGCAGTTGACGAATGCCTCGAAGATCTTTGCGCTTTCTTGGGAGCGAGTACAGTGAGTTCGATGACGTCTTCGCGTTGGGAGGAACGATGAGGCACCGACGAAGCCTGCAACGACCGGAATCGATCCTAGCAAGCCGTTCGGTAGACGAGGCGCGGCCGAAACGCTCCGAGCGAGTTCCCGCTTTTCTACTACGCAGGCTTCTCCTCCTTGGATTCCTTGCGCTCGGGACGATCGGAGGCGAGCACAGCCGCGGAGCGGAAGTCGAGCGCACGCCCATTCTAGAACGCCTCACTCCTCTCAAGTCGATCACCGGCATCATCCGCAGCGGATATGCGCTCGAAGCCGAAGTCCGGACCATCGCCCGCTGCAAATCCGGTGGCTTCTCTTGTTACGAGCGGAAGCGATTCCCCCGAATCTATCGTATCGAGTTCGAGCTAGAAGATACCCGCGCGGAAGGCCCTACGATCCAGCGCAGTCGACAAGCGCGTGGAACGGTTCTCTTGGCGCTTCCTTTCAAGGAAGAGGATCTTCGCGCTTTCGACCAGACGATGGAAGAGACGATGGCTGCACTGTCTTCGGTGTCGTTCTCCATACCCTTCGGCGGGACCCGCTCGTGGTTCAGCAGGGCTCTTTCTGCGTACGCCGGCGACGGCGCCTACGCCTGCTTCGACGATGGAGAGTCTGCTAGCTTGATCGTATTGACCACCGAGATCACGGTCGATGAAAACGGGGAAGAATCGACGTCCGGAGGTATGACCGGTGTCGCCGGGAAAAATGCCGCAGAAACTTGCTCCGCCTTGGATACCGCGGCTTCCGGAATCGCAGCGAACGAGATTCGCACGATGAGCTTGCCTCGCCTCATCGCTCGCGACGAGATTCTGTTGAGTGCCATGGGCGATCTTCCAGCGAACGTTTCCGCCGATCTCCTCGTCGCATTGCCTCCCGGGGCGAAAATCGAGCAAGGCCCCTCGGCGCCGGGCATCGCATCTTATTCGCAGAGCAGAATCTCCGCGAACGGCGACATGAGCGACCGCTACTTCTCCGAGACGATCCATGACGGCGTGTTCACACGGGCCGTTGCCGCTCCCGGCGATCTCTCGCCGCTCGCCATCGCCGGCCGATCCTGGATCGGTCGCTGGACGCTCCGCCATTCCGAGCAGCGCCTCGGCGCAGCCCCAGCAACCACCGTTCTTGCCGAGTCTTCGCTGCTCACGGTCCTTCTACCGATCCGTCCCCCGACTCCGCTCGATGAAGACGGGCAGCCCGTCGATGTCGAAGTCGCGGATACGGTGGCGGTCTCACTCGATACCGACGCTTTCATCGAAGATATCGCAATGGACCTCGGTGAGCGCAGTGATCTATCGACGACGACTCTGCAGGAGATCGTTTTCTCGCGCCCTGCGGGGCTCGACGAAACTCATTGGATCCTAGTCGCCTGTGCCGACGACGGAACGGCCGTCTATGTCATGCCGCCCTCACCGGCTTCGAGTCGCGTCACCAACGCCCAAGCGTTTTGCGGCGAAGCGGCCCGGCAACTCGACGCGAGAATGGACTAGGATCCAGACGCTCCGGCTTGGCGCTCTTCCGTCCCGCCGCCCCGGCCGTATCGCTCTCGCACTCGAAGCGAAGCGACGATCGCCGATCAAGGCACCGGCCGGCGCACTTTCCCCACCGGATCCCCACCGCCGGTGTCGTTTCGGCTTGCGTGTTCCTAGCGCACAGGCCGCTAGCCGCCGGGGAATTCGCTGATAAGATCGCGCCAGGAGCTTCGAGCATGCTGATACTGTCTCTTCTTGGATTCTTGATTCTCGTTGCACTCTCGGCGTTTTTCTCCAGTGCGGAAACCGCGCTGGTGGCCTCGGGAGAGGTCAAGCTGGATCACCTCGCCGGCCAGGGAAGTCGCGGCGCCGCGCGCGCCCTGCGCATGATCAAGAACATGCCGGCCCTGCTCGGCACGATCCTGGTCGGAAACAACCTCGTCAACGTCATGGCCGCCGCTCTCGCAACGAGCATCATCGGTCCCGTGCTGGCGACCGTCGTCGTCACGCTCGTCTTGCTGATCTTCGCCGAGATCACACCCAAGACGCTCGCCGCCGGCCGACCGGAACGCTTCGCCCAACGCATCGCCGCGCCAATTCACGCCTTTACCATCATCTTCAAACCCGTCGTCTGGACGCTGACGGTCTTCACCGACGTCTTGCTCAAGCCTCTGATGCGCGGGCAAGAACTCGACGAGCGAAAGCTCTCGCGCCACGAATTGCTGACGGCGATCAAGCTTGGCGCCCGTGATGGAGAACTCGAACCATCCGAAACCCGTATGACCAAAGAAGTGCTCACTTTGAAGGACAAGCCGGTCCGTAAGATCATGATCCCGATCGATCAAGTGAAGGCGATCCCGGAGGATGCCGGTTACGAAGAGGTCTTGGATATCTATCTCGGAAGCGGATTCACGCGCTACCCGATCCTCAGCTCCAAGACGAGCGCATCCGACGAAGCGAAAATGGTCGGCATGTTGCTGGTCAAAGATCTCGTCGGCCACCACAACGACGGCGAAGGCGATTGGCGCACGTATATCAGACCTCTGATGCACTGCCGGCCGGAACTCGAAGCCGACGAATTGCTGCGCGACATGCAGATTCAAGCTTCTCACATGGCGGTTGTCGAGGACGAACAAGGCCGTCAACTCGGTTTGGTAACGATGGAGGACGTGCTCGAGGAGATCGTCGGTGAGATCCAAGACGAATATGACGATGAAGTCGTGCCGGTCAGAGAACTCGGCCCGAATCGTTTCATCGTGCGCGGCGATATCGAAGTCGACGATCTTTGCAAAGTCATCAATGCCGATCTCGGCGACGCAGACCAGCAGATTACGCTTGCCGAGTGGTTCGAACGTCGCTTACCGAAATCCCACGGTCGAAGTCGTCGCGTCGAAATCGGCAACGCTCTGGTCTTCTTCCGCGGACACGACCGCTTCGAAATCCGCGTCAAGACCCCTCCCTCGGCAAGACGAACCTAGGCCCCTACATAGTCGAAACGGGTCCGGGCTCGTCACTGCATATTCCTCGGCGGCGTGGCGCGACCGTCCTTCCTCTCCGGCGCGAGAAGGCGATGCGCGCAAGACCGCAGAGGCCGCATGGGGAAGATGCGGCGACGTAGAGGTCTTCGACTCGGCGGTTATCACTCGTACCAGTAGGCGACGAGGCTGACGCTCCAACTTCCGTTGAGGGGAGTCACGTTGTAGTCGATCTGGTATGTCCCACCGGGAGGCAGCTCTGCCGTCATGTCCAAATCTTGATCGCAAGGCGCATCCTTGTGGCAAGCAATGTAACCCGGACACCAGCCGGCGCGAGAGTAGGTGCAAGACGGGAACCCGCACGCATTCCACTCCGTGCAACCGAACAGACCCGGACTGCAATCATCGCGCCACGGTATTTCGGACCAGACCGGCGTGCCATCGACGATGATCTGATTCGTGCGGCGGCAGAACTCGTCGCAGTTCTGACAAGAGCCGCCGGGGCATCCCGTATCACAGCTCTCGCCGTCGTTCGCTCCTCCATCGCAGGCCTGATTCGCACCGTGCCCGGTGGTAAAGAGCCGGGTGAAAACCTGCGTCGCGGTCTCCGGAATGCTCAGCGTGGCAGTCGGAGGATTCGCACCACCCCAAAACAGGACCTGAACGCCTGCAGCCGGCGGCTTCGGTGAGACCTCATCGTCTCGCTTGCTGAATTCGAACTCCGTCGTCACCCGCCAACCGGCCTGAACATAGTGGCCGATATGCGCTCCAATGTATTTGTTCCCGGTGAGCAAGGGCGTGTAGGGCGTGATATCGAGCGTAAGAACGCGCGGCGGTACGACGCCGGTTCCGTCGGGTCGCTGTGCATCGGTTCCGAACGGCGTGACGGCATTCATCAGCTCTAGATTTGAATTCGTCTTGCAGCTTCCGCCGGCTTCGATGCAGTCGTCTAGAACGAGGAATACGGTCGCGCCGCGGTCCCAAGGATCACCACAGGTGTTGTAACCGCCGTTGCACGGGGGCGTCAAGCAAGGGTTGTCGGGACCGCATTTCGAGGTATTGCTTCCCGCCGGCGGTTCGCAAAGTCTGGAATCGAGCGTGACGCGCAAGAGCACGCGCACCCAGTCGCCTTCGGGAAAATCGCGAGGAACCATCAACTGCCAGCCGTCGGCACGCTGGACTTGATCCGGACCGGGCGGACACTTCGACGCACCCCAACAGAGCTTGTCTTCGTCGTGTGCCCGCAATCGCACCCGGCCGGCCACCGCGTCGATATGCTCGTTCGAAAAATCCGACTCGTTGCCGTCGATATCGACGGCGGCGACGACGATATACCAGTTGACCCAGAGATCGAGATTCGTCAGAGAATGGCTCGTCGCCAAGCCCACATCGTCGACGAAATCGTAGACTCCGGATTTCTTGCCGTAGTAGACGCGATAGCTCGCGACCTCGTTCATCGGCTGTGCATCGGTCCAGTTCAACTCGATCGTCGTCTCGGTCCAAGATCCGGAAAGCACGGGCGGAGTCGTGACGGTCGATGCGCGTGTCCCACTCTCGTTCCCTGCATCATCGACGGCACTGACCAAGTAGAAGTAGTCGTTGCCATCCGATTTTGCGCCCACGTCAACGAAAGATGTCGTCGTCGACGTTCCGATGCGATTCGAAGCGGTGTCTTTGTCGGGCACGAAGTCGGGTGTGATTCCTCGGTAGATATTGTATTGAGAGACCGTTTCCGGATTTCCTGCTTTGTCCGTCGTCACGGGATCCCAGGTCAAATCGAGATCGTCCGGTGTCGCCGCATCACGGGTGACGAACAACCCCGTCACGTCTGCGGGATTCGTCACATCCGCAGCGGCCACGCCGGCGAAGAATAGACATGAAAAGACGATCCCCACGACCCCACAAAGCCGGTTCCACCTGAATGTCCTCATTGCTCATCCCTCTCCACCTTCCCCAAAACCACCCTACACACGCACCCGATCGATCGACCCGCAGCCGATCCATGGACGACCAACAGATGTACCGCTTTTCGGAATTGGTGTCAACGAGGCGGTGATGCGATGAATCGCAGCTGATTCCATGCTCGAATACGTTCGCATTATTCCGGGTCATCCCGATCGACTTTGACGAATTTCCGCTCTCTGCGACGCGAACGCTACGCGTGTCGGGTGAAATCCCTCTTCTGAAAACCGAGTCAGCTATTGGCGCGAATCCAAGTGTCGTAGATCTTGAGCAGTACGACCGACGACGCTGCGAGCAGGGCGAAAAAGATCCACATGATGGAAGGACGATCCCAACCGTCGGGACCGAAGTGACCGTACATCACGCCGGATAAGAGTCCGCCGAAGAGATTACCCAAAGCAACGCACCAATAGAAGTAGCCCATGTACATGCCGACTTTGCCCGGCGGCGCGATCCGCCCCGCGTACTCCTTCGACTTCGGACTCGCCAGCATCTCTCCCACCGAGAAGATCAGGATCCCAGAGACGATCACCCAACCGCCCGTTCCCAGCAGATAGATCAAGAAGCTGACGACCGTGACGGAAACGCCCGACATGATCGTCGAAAGCGGAGAGAGTTTGCGCGAGAGATACGAAACGACGAGTTGGAGGCAGATGATCCCAAACGCATTGAGGTTGATCAATTGCTCGGGTTTGATCTGACCTTTTTCCAGCACGGCTTTCGACCAAGTCGATGTGTCCATGCCGATCGATTCGAAGGCGCCCGTAACCCACCCGGCGATCGGACCGAGAGCGTGAATCAGATCCTGCGTGTTCACGTAGTCTTTGATATAGAGCGGCAAGGTGATAAAAACTTGATTGAAGGACACCCAAAAACCGGTCATCAACAAAAGAAAAATCAGATAGCGCGTCTCTCCCATGCGCATCGGCTGCAACGCCCAATGGCTTTCGTCCGAGCGACCAGTCGCGCGAAAGACGACGTCCGCCAGAAAATTCACGAGAAACCAGCAGAAGACCAGCCCGAAGACAGTCAGCATGGCAAGCCACTTCGAACCCAGAACCAGCAGGATCATCACCCCGACGATCAAGACGAAAAAACGCATATTGCCGATGACCGCGACCATCCCAGCGAGAACTTCCACCAAGGACTTGCTCGAACCGTCTTCCTCGTCGTCGCGCGGAGGTTCCCTGTAGAACAAGGCCGCAGTCAACGTCACCAAGCCGATCCATAGGGCGGAGGAGTAGAAGACGTACGCCCAGCTCCATCCCCTGACGACGCTGGCGATCAGCGGCCCGAGCCAACCTCCGACATTGACCATCATGTAAAAGATGCCGAATCCCATGCTACCGGTCTTTTCCGTCGTCGTTCTTGCGATGGTCGAAATGACCACCGGCTTGAACATGCCATGACCGACCGCGACAAGCAGATAGACCAAGAAAAAGCCCCAAAACGATGTGGGAATACCCAAGAGGAGATAGCCGGGGATCATCACGACAGTCGAAGCGATGAACATCGTTCGGTAGCCGTATCGATCGGCCAGTGCTCCGAAAACTGCCGGGAAGAGATACAAGAGAAATGTCACCAGCCCCTGAATCACTCCTCGTTCTTCCGATGTGAAACCTAGGCCCCCGTCTTCCACGGATCCCATCAGGTAGAGCGAGGAAACGGCATAGAAGCCGTACCAGCCCATCCGCTCGAAAATCTCCATGACGTTGGCGGACCAAAACGCGCCGGGAAACTGTTTCCAAATCGATACCTTTCGACCGGTCTCGTGGGTGGTCATCAAAAGCTCCCGCTCTCGTCTTGGCGAGTTCGCAGTTTAGCCCGTATCTGCGATTCGTGCGGGTCTATGAATAACCCTTTGTCCTTGCGAAACTTATCTCGGTTCATGGCGCTCGAGGCCATGCGCTCTCCAAGCGCATGTCTGCCCACGACGCCCCTTCTGCCGCCGAAATGGACACCGAAGAAGAGATGGGGCTGAGCGACAGATCGCGTGGAAAGACCCTATTCATGCCGGATTCTTTGCGCTTACGGTTGACCGCTACCCCTGCATCATGCTACACACGGTGTCGCGGGTGCCGTTTGCCCAGCGGATTGACCCAGCGTCATGGCAGGGACTAACCCCTGGCCACGTTACCAACCGGGAGGAAGTCAGAGATGAACAAAGCCGAACTCATCGACAAAATTGCTGGAGACGCCGAGATCACCAAGGCCGCTGCAACGCGCGCCATCGAGTCGTTGGTGGATGGAATCGCCTCATCGCTCAAGAAGGGCGAGCGTACGACTCTGGTTGGATTCGGTACTTTCGTGATGAACGAAAGAGCGGCCCGCACAGGCCGGAATCCTCAGACCGGCGCCACCATCAACATTCCGGCAAAGAAGGTCGTCAAGTTCCGTGCCGGAAAGGAACTCGAAGAGATCATCAACGGCTAAGCTGAGGCCGGCGCCATGGAATCGCAGCGGAACGGTTTCTTGTTCTGCTGCGTCTTTCCCTCGCCGGTGAGCGGCTAGGGCTCTGCGCCCTTGTCGTAGGTTCGCCGATGCGGTCGACTAGATCAGCATCACTCCGTCACTCGATGCGAGCGATGAGTTCGCCGGTTTCGAGGGTTTGTCCTTCCTCGACCTGGAGAGCCACGAGGGTGCCGCCGCGAGTGGCGCAGACTTCGTTCTCCATCTTCATCGCTTCGAGCACGATGATTCCCTGACCCTCGGAAATCTCCTCGCCCTCGTTGGCTAGGACTTTGACCACCCTCCCGGCCATCACGGCTTGGATTTCTGCGGATCCGCTCACCGTAGAGCGTGCGCTCTTTGCCGCGAGCGGATCGACCAGCCGTACCGAGCGCACACTGCCCTCGTATACGACAGCGTAGGTATCGTCGTTGCACTCGCGAACCGAAACTTCGTAGGCGCGCCCATCGATGATCATCGAGTACAAGCTCGCTTCGAGATGAACGGCATCGATACGGTGCTGTGAACCATCGACACTTACGATGAACTCACCATCGGAAGGTTTGACTTCGACGTCGTATTCCTCGTCGCCGACACATCCCCAAAAACGCATCAGCCACCCCGTAGTGCACGCGAGCGTCCGACTTCGAGCCAGCGCGACTTCTTCTGTGTGTGAGTGCCCGAACCGCGTGCGGATGCGGAGAGCTTGCAGTGATGTGCGTGAATGGCCGCAGCCAACAACGCGATATCTTCGACGCGCCTGCTCCGCTCCGAAAACAAATCATCGTGGTGCTCGTCGATGAACCCGGTGTGAAGATCCCCGGCAACGAATGCTTCGTGCCGCAAGACACGCCGAAGGAAAGGCATATTCGTCGTGATACCGTCAAGACGATATTCCGCGAGCGCACGGTCCATTCGTCGGAGCGCCTGATCTCGATCTTTGCCGTGGGCGATGAGCTTGCCGATCATCGGATCGTAGTGAACCGGTATCTCGTATCCCGGCGCCACCGCGGAGTCATCGCGGATACCGGGTCCCGTCGCGACCCGCACCGCCTCTATGCGCCCAGGGCAGGGCATGAAATTCTGCGAGGGGTCCTCTGCGGTGATACGACATTCTACGGCATGGCCTCGCGGGATCATCTGATCTTGGCTGTAGGATAATTTCTCTCCCGCAGCGATACGGATCTGTTCGACCACGATATCGATACCGTAGACCTCTTCCGTTACGGGATGCTCGACCTGAAGGCGCGTATTCATCTCCATGAAATAGAAGGAACCGTCCGCATCACGCAAGAACTCCACCGTCCCCGCGCCGACATAGTCACAAGAGGCCGCTGCTGCGAGCGCCATTTCTCCTAGACGCCGCCTCGTATCGGCATCGACGACCGGGGAGGGCGTCTCTTCGATGAGCTTTTGGTGGCGACGTTGAATGGAGCACTCGCGCTCGCCGGCGGCGATTCCATGACCTTGACCGTCCACTAGGACCTGAACCTCGATATGGCGCGGACGTGTAATGAACTTCTCGATATAGACCGTGTCATCACCAAAGCTAGCGCGTGATTCTGATCGCGCGCGTTCGAGCGATGTCTCGAGCTCGTCCGCCGATTCGACGACGCGCATCCCCTTGCCGCCTCCGCCGGCGGCCGCTTTGATGATCACCGGAAAGCCGATCTTCTCGGCTTCGAGCAACGCTTCAGCCGCACCACCGGAGAATTCTCCGGTTCCAGGAGACACCGGCACACCCGCATCGATCATGCGCCGGCGCGCTTCGACCTTGTCTCCCATCGCACGGATGGACGCTGCGCTCGGTCCGATGAAGACGAAACCTGCTTCGACACAGCGTTCGGCGAAATCGGCGTTCTCTGCAAGGAACCCGTAGCCCGGATGAATCGCTTCCGCTCCGCTCGTTTCGGCCACAGCGAGAATCTTGTCGATGTTGAGATATGACTCTGCGGCTTGTGCCGGCCCGATCGCAAAGGCTTGATCCGCCAAGCGGACATGCGGGGCGTCGCGATCGACCTCCGAGTAGACCGCGACGGTACGAACTCCCATGTCCGAGCACGCGCGTATGATGCGAACGGCGATCTCTCCACGATTTGCGATGAGTATCTTCTTGAACACTATTTCTTCCAGGTTGTTCCGGCCGGCGCTTTGCCCCCGCGAAAATCACGCCGCTCAGAGGGGAATGTTTCCGTGTTTTTTGGGTGGCGTACGATCGACCTTGGTCGATAGAAGGTGCAGGGCTGAAATCAGGCGACGCCGAGTATCGGCAGGCTCGATCACCGCGTCGACATAGCCGCGCTCGGCTGCCACAAAAGGATTGGCAAAGGCCTCACGATACTCCGCGGTCTTATCCTTCTTGTATGCGTCCCTATCTTCGGCCTTTTCCAGCTCACGGCGGTAGAGAATCTCGACCGCTGCATCAGCTCCCATGACGGCGATCTCTGCTGTGGGCCAAGCGAGATTCAGGTCCGTTCGAAGATGCTTGCTGGCCATGACGCAGTAGGCTCCGCCGTAGGCTTTGCGAGTGATCACCGTCAGCTTCGGTACGGTGGCCTCCGCGAAAGCATAGAGGAGCTTCGCGCCATGGAGAATGATTCCGCCGTGCTCTTGGTTCACACCCGGCAAGAAACCCGGCACGTCTTCGAAGGTGATCAGGGGAATGTTGAAGGCGTCGCAAAATCTGACGAAACGCGCACCCTTGCGGGAAGCATCGATATCCAAGACTCCGGCGAGAAAGCAAGGTTGGTTGGCCACGATACCCACTGGCATGCCGTCGAGACGGGCGAAACCAACGACGATGTTCCGTGCGAAGTGCTCCATCACTTCGAAAAAATCTGTGTCGTCGACGATTCGGGTGATGGCGTCCTTGATGTCGTAGGGCTTGTTCGCATTGTCCGGCACGAGCGCGTTGAGCGATTCGTCACGACGGTCGGGCTCGTCCTTGGTCTCGGCGCGCGGTGGGTCTTCGTGGTTGTTCTGAGGGATGAAGGAGAGAAGCCGTCGGATCGTTCCTAGAGCATGCGCATCGTCGTCCGCCGCGAAGTGGGCGACGCCGCTCTTGGTGGCGTGAGCGAGCGCGCCGCCGAGTTCCTCCTTGCTGACCTCCTCATGGGTCACCTGCCGAATCACATCCGGCCCGGTGATGAACATGTAGGAGCTTTCCTTGACCATCACGGTGAAATCCGTGATAGCCGGAGAATAGACCGCACCGCCGGCGCAAGGACCCATGATGGCGGAAATCTGGGGAACGACGCCGGAAGTCAGGGTATTTCGGAGAAATATGTCGGCGTATCCGGCGAGACTTGCCGCACCTTCTTGGATTCGAGCGCCCCCGGAGTCGTTGAGGCCGATCACCGGACAACCGATCTTCACCGCCTGGTCCATGACTTTGCAGATCTTCTGCGCATAGGTTTCGGAAAGTGAACCGCCGAAGACGGTGAAGTCCTGGGCGAAGAGCATCACATGGCGGCCGTTGATACGCGCGCTACCCGTGACGACACCGTCTCCTGCGATCTGCTTGTTTGCCATGCCGAAGTCGGTGCACCGATGCTTCACAAACGCATCGGTCTCTTCGAATGAACCGGGATCGACCAAGAGCTCTATGCGTTCGCGCGCAGTCAGCTTTCCGGCTTCATGCTGTTTTTCAATCCGCTGCGCTCCACCGCCCTGCGCGGCCTCCTCGAGACGTCGATGCACTTCCCTCATCCGATCCACGAGCTTCAATCTCCTCGGTTCTCACGCCCTGCGAGCCATACCGATGGTCCCCCATCCGTCACTAGACCTTCTTCCTCGAGCCGACGCATCTGCCGAAAGAGCAACGTGCGCGTGCTGCGTTTATCCGGGGGCATATCGAGCATACGAGACGCCCGCCTTACGAGTTCCGAACGCGACAGCGGCCGTCCATCCTCGAGCACATCGAGAAGCGCACCGCGAATTCGCTTTTCGCGCTCGCGATTCACGTCGGTCGATCGGTCGACTCGCGCCGCGAAACACTCGCTGTCTGCAGTGGATTCGGCTCTATCTTCCGCGCTCGACCGATCGGATCGGCCGAGCGCATGACCTTCGCCGACCCACATTTCGGGCAGCCTGGCGAGAACGAACGTCCTTTTTCGATCCTCTCGTAGCTCGAGCCGCAAATCTTACAGACATACCCTGCGATGCTCATGGGTCTCTCCGTGGTCGTCCATGGATCCTCATCTTTTCCGGCAAACCATCGCCGCTCCCGGCAAGGTGCGATGATGCCGATTTCGCAGCGTGAGAGTCGGCAGGAGCCATGCTGCCGAACGATGAGGAACTTCCGGTGCGAGACACTAGCCGGGTACCTTCTTCCAGTCCTCGAGAAAGCGCGCTAAACCGCTATCGGTAAGAGGATGTTTTAGCAATGCCTGAATGACCTTGAAGGGAATCGTACAGACGTCCGCACCAATCATCCCCGCTTCGACGACGTGCATGGGATGCCGAATGCTCGCGACGAGGATCTCGGTATCGTAACCATAGTTGTCGTAGATCGAGCGAATCTGAGTGATCAAGTGCATTCCGTCGGTTGAAATATCGTCTAGCCGACCGACGAATGGTGAGATATAGGAGGCTCCGGCTTTGGCCGCCATCAACGCCTGTAGGGGATGAAAGCAGAGCGTGACGTTCGTCTTGATTCCGTTCTCGGAGCACCACTTGATGGCTTTCAATCCCTCTTCGATGATCGGTATCTTGATGACGATGTTGTCGTGCATCGATGCGTAGTCTTGAGCTTCGCGTTTCATACCCTCGAAATCCGTCGCGGTGACCTCCGCACTGACCGGCCCGTCGACGACTTCCAAGATCTCCCCCAAGACCTCTCGAAAAACCCGACCGGTCTTCGCCACGAGCGAGGGATTGGTCGTTACGCCATCGAGCATTCCGAGTTCAGCGGCTTGTCGAATCTCGCCGACATCCGCTGTATCGATGAAAAACTTCATCACTCCACCTCCTTAGGTCCCACGTTTTCTGCGATCTCGCCGACACGCGTCAGCGATACGACACGATCTTCCGGACGCAGGCGGATGATCCTCACACCCTGGGTCGCGCGGCCTAGTCGAGAAATACGGTTGTTCTCATCCTGTTCGACCGGCGTTCTTATCACTTGTCCGTTCTTGGTTGCCACGATCACTTCATCGTTGGGCCGTACGGTAATCGCCGAAACGATGCGACCGGTCTTCTCCGAACGATTCAGATTGATCAAACCGACTCCGCCCCGGCCTTGTACGCGGTACTCCTCCACCGACGTACGCTTTCCGTAGCCGTTTTCGGTTACGGTGAGGATGTCTTCATCACCCTCGACGACCATGGCCGAAACGACTTCATCGGAATCCCGCAGATCAATGCCACGGACGCCACGAGCGGTTCTTCCCATGGCTCGAACATCTCCCACGGCGAAGCGGATGGCCTTCCCGTCTCTGGTCGCGATCAGAAGATTGTCTTCCGCCTTGACGAGATAGACGGCAATCAAGTCGTCTTCTTCGTCGAGCGTCAATGCGATGATGCCTCCCGCGCGCACATTGGCGTACGCACTCAAGGCCGTTCGCTTGACGATACCGCGCCGGGTACAAGTCACGACAAATAGATCGGACTGTTCTAGATCCCTAAGAGCAAGCATTCCTTGGATGCGCTCGTCCGGCTGAAGACCGAAGAAATTCACGATCGGCCGGCCGCGTGAAGTTCTCCCGAGTTCCGGCAGCCGGTGAACCATCAACGCGTGGACGCGCCCGCGCGAAGTAAACCACAGGCTGTGATCGTGAGTCGAAACGATACGCACGCGTTCGATGAAGTCGTCGTCACGCACCTCCATCAACTTGATGCCTTTACCGCCCCGACCTTGAGAACGATACTCTTCCAGTGACGTCCGCTTGACGTAGTCTTTGTGCGACAACGTGATGACCGTCGGTTCCTCCGGAATCATATCCAGCGTCTTGATCTCGCCTTCGTCGTCGATGATCTCGGTCCTGCGCTCGTCACCGAACTTCTCACGAAGTTCCTGGAGTTCCTCGATGATGATCTCATCGACCATCGCTGAAGAGGCCAGTACTTTGCGGTAATACTCGATCTTCGCCAACAGACCGGCCAGTTCTTCCAACAACTTGTCCCGTTCGAGCTGCGTCAACCGCTGAAGCCGCATATCCAAGATGGCCTGCGCCTGAATCGGGGAAAAATCGAAACGTGCGAGCAGACCGGCCTTCGCCTCATTCGGTGTAGCCGAGGCGCGAATCAGTTTGATCACTTCGTCGAGGTGATCGAGCGCTTTCTTGAGTCCTTCGAGGATATGCGCCCTCGCCTCGGCTTGGGCGAGTAGGTACTGTGTTCGGCGCACGACGACTTCCCGGCGATGGGAAAGGTAGTGCGCGATCATTTGCTTTAGATTGAGAACCTTTGGTCGCCCGGAAACGATGGCGAGGAAGATCGCTCCAAAAGTCGTCTGCAAGCGCGTCTGCTTATAAAGGTTGTTGATGACGACCTTCGGTATGGCGTCCTTGCGCAGTTCGATGACCGTCCGGATACCTTGGCGGTCGGATTCATCGCGGATGTCCGCGATACCATCGATGCGCTTGTCCCGCACGAGATTCGCGATTTCTTCGATCAACTGAACCTTATTGACCTGATATGGCAGTTCGCTGATGACCAGTTTGTCGCGGCTCCCCTTCTTGCCTTCTTCGAATTCGATGCGGCCGCGCATCAAGATGCGGCCGCGTCCCGTGTGATAGGCCTGCATGATGCCGACGCGGCCATGGATGATTCCTGCCGTCGGAAAATCCGGGCCTTGAACGAATTGCATCAAATCATCGATGCTGCAATCGGGGTTCTTTATCAAATAGTTCGCCGCATCGATCAACTCGGTTAAATTCTGCGGCGGAATGCGCGTGGCCATTCCCACCGCGATGCCGTCGGAACCATTGGCGAGCAGGTTGGGGAAAGTCGAGGGCAAGACCAACGGTTCGTTTTCCGTCCCGTCGTAGTTCGGTCCGAAATCAACGGTCTCTTTGTCGATATCCCGAAGCAACTGTTGAGCTAGCGGGGCCATGCGAATCTCGGTATAGCGCATGGCGGCCGGCGCATCCCCGTCGATCGAGCCGAAGTTTCCTTGACCATCGACGAGCGGATAGCGCAGGGAAAACGGCTGTGCCATACGAACGATGGTGTCATAGACCGCCTGGTCCCCGTGCGGGTGAAACTTTCCGATCACCTCGCCGACGGTCTTTGCGCTTTTTCGATAGATCTTATCCGAGGTATTCCCGGACTGATACATCGCATAGAGCGCGCGGCGATGAACGGGTTTGAGACCATCGCGTACGTCCGGAAGCGCGCGGCCGATGATCACCGACATCGCATAGTCGAGATACGAAGTTTTCAGCTCTCTTTCTATGCTGATCGGCTGTTCTTGCGCCGTGGATCCGTCATCTTTCATTGGAATCACTCATCCGTGCTTTCATGGATAGACAGGTTTTGAGAAAACTCACACATCGAGATTCTGAACATCGAGAGCATTGTCCTCGATGAAGTTTCGTCTCGGCTCGACGGAATCTCCCATCAAAACCGTAAACATCTCATCGGCTGCGATCTCATCATCGATCTTGACTTGTAGTAAGCTGCGATTGTTCTGATCCATCGTCGTTTCCCAGAGCTGATCGGGATTCATCTCACCAAGACCTTTGTAGCGCTGAATCGTCACACCCTTGCGACCGACTTCAAGCAAATGGTCGAGGACTTCCTCCCGGGATGCGAGCGTTGTCACACCGGAAGATGCGACGACCTCGATCCTTCCCCCGCTCAGTGATCTGACATGCGGATAGAGCGTCGCAAGCTGCCGGAATTCTCCCGTGCTGACGACATCTTCTCCGAGAAGATATTCGCGATGTCCCTGGTCGAGTGCGATCGCACGGATTTCCAGATCACCATGCTCTTCGTCGGTCATGATTTCGCGGATCTCATGACCTTTTTCTTTCAAGCGATCGGCAAAGGCCTGAATCTTCACCTCGTCGGAGAATTGTTCTCGCTTGTCGATCCCCTCTTCCAAGAGCGTCTCCACCGCCAACTTCGGCCATCCACGTCGCTCGAGCGCTTCGAGGTATTGCCTAAAACTCATCAACTGACCAAGAAGATTGACCAGCGCATTGCCCGACCACTCTTTGGCATCTGCATTCTCGTCGCCGTTGGCCACTCTAACGGAACGCTCTTCGGACGCCTTGCGAGTGAGGTAGTCCTCGAGTTCCGGATCATCCTGCAAGTAGAGTTCCTGCTTACCCTTTTTGACTTTGTAAAGCGGCGGCTGAGCGATATAGAGATGCCCTCTTTGGATCAACTCGCGCATTTGGCGGAAAAAGAACGTCAAGAGAAGCGTTCGTATGTGGCTCCCGTCGACGTCGGCGTCGGTCATGAGAATGACTTTGTTGTATCGCAGCTTCGATATATCCATATCGTTTTGGCCGAAGCCGCATCCGAGCGCGGTGATGATCACTCGTATTTCTTCGTGAGACAGCATCTTGTCGAAACGTGCTTTCTCCACGTTGAGAATCTTTCCCCGTAAAGGAAGAATCGCCTGATAGCGGCGTTCGCGGCCTTGCTTGGCGGAACCTCCGGCGGAATCTCCCTCGACGATGAAGAGTTCGGCTTCTTCGGGATCGCGCGTTTGACAATCTGCGAGCTTTCCGGGTAGAGATCCTGAATCCAAGACACCCTTGCGACGTGTCAGTTCCTTGGCTTTGCGTGCTGCCTCGCGAGCCCGCAGGGCCTGCACTGATTTTTCCAAGATACGCCGACCATCTCGCGGGTTTTCCTCGAGATACTGACCTAGTTTCTCGTTGACGATGGTCTCGACGATGCCGCGCACTTCACTGTTGCCTAGCTTCGTCTTCGTCTGGCCTTCAAACTGCGGATTGGGTACCTTGACGCTGATGACTGCCGTCAATCCTTCCCGCACGTCATCTCCTGAGAGCTGAACCTCGCGAAACTCCTTCGGCAACTTCGGAGCCATCTCCTGCAAGTACGAATTCACCGTGCGTGTCAACGCGCCGCGAAAACCACTCAGGTGGGTACCCCCTTCATTGGTGTTGATGCTATTGGCAAAGGTGAAGATGGATTCCTGATAGGAGTCGTTGTACTGCAGAGAAATATCTACATCTACGCCGTCTTTTTCGGCACGAATGGCAATCGGCTCGGCGTGAAGAGTCGTCCGGTTGCGATTGAGGTGCGCGACGAACTCCGAGATGCCGCCC